>VYLA01000294.1_pt1 | contig 15742 bp, 21 predicted proteins | sample 5114381 | NCBI WGS metagenome assembly VYLA01 (sample SAMN12291789, study PRJNA351875) | freshwater metagenome | isolation source: freshwater lake | place: USA: Michigan, Gull Lake | collected 2011-08-08 | reverse complement strand
TTATCAATTCCATATGCGGTTATTCCACCAGTACTGATTGGTCGAGTAGTCGTACAATTGAAAAGAAAACTTGTCCCAGTAATTATGATTATTAATTGTATTGCTTTCATTTTTTCTTTTATGTTAACGTAGCACTTTTTAGCAATTGGCCACAACGTTAAAGTTTGCGTCAGGGCGGGAATAAAAACCTGCGTCCTGTCCACAAGATAAATGAACTAAAAAAATGCGAACCTTGCAAGCCACACGTCCACCCCGCCTTGCGCAAACTTATTGTTAGCAGCTGGCCGTTTATTCTAGGATCTTTTTAAGTTTGTCTGGATCTTGTCGGCTGTCCCAAATTGTTAAAATGAATATTTGAGTCTCAGTCTCTTCGTAGATTATCAAGTAGTCTCTAACGATTTTGATTCTTGCTTTAGTGTCGTCAGTCACTTTCCCGATTTGTGGAAAATCAAGGATGATTCTAATTGATTCTTTAAATAACTCGTTTAACTTTTTACTATAAGTATTTGACTTATTTCTCTGTCTCCAATAATTTAAAATTTCCTTCTTGTCATTTTGCGCTCTAAGAGACCAAATTACTTGCTTAGCCATTCCTCAATTTCTTTGTTAGACTGCTCATCTGTCAAAAATTGTCCGCTATTTATCTGTTGTCTGGCCTCATTAACAGCTTTTCTTTGATCGTCATTAAGTTTATACATTTCAATGTCCCCAGTCTCCAACTCAAGCAGTCTGTAAGCTTCTGCAAGTAAGTCCCCGTTCTCGGTCTTTTGAATCTTATCAATTAGCCGTCTCCTCAATTCTATGGTCGAATTTGCGTTCGAGCGGGGCTTCCGAAGCCGCGTGGTGTCCCCGACACCGAACGCATTAAAGATACGAAAACGTTGGATTACGCGTCAACCCCGCTTGACGCAAATACATTGTTACCGCCAGTACGCGTCCAACTTTATTGTTTTTGGTTTATAGTCCATCAGTTAATAGAAGCCTTGTCAACGGTCAGTTAATATGTCGTTTTTGATTTATTATTTTTTCAATCCAATCTGAGGGCTCATCAACAATAAATTTATGTCTATCGTTATTTGCTAACTCAAGAGTCAATACATTTTCCAAAATCCTGAGCGTCTTAGTAGCATGAAGTTTAGCAATCTGTGCAAGGTCAAAGTTGTTTTGATGATTTTGAATGTTGAATTTATGTGACTTGAAAATAAGTCGCTTGTCCGTTAAAACGAGTTTGCCTCCAACTCCTTCCAATCCAATAAAATGATTAGCACCGCCTTCTTTTACAATACTTTCGTTGTCCGCTGTCTCAACGATTGTCTTTTTTAATAGTCTTTTTGCTGTGTATTGCATAATCAATGCAAAAAGAAGTCCAGCGATCAGTCCGCCAAATAAAGTTGAAACGATAAGGTTTAACGTTGGTCCGTCCTTGATTATTGAATTGTAAATTTGCGTTCGAGCGGGGCTTCCGAAGCCGCGCGGTGTCCCCGACACCGAACGCATTAAAGATACGAAAACGTTGGATTACGCGTCAACCCCGCTTGACGCAAATACATTGTTGGGCGTCCGTTGCAGAGTTTGAAATACTTTTCTCTCTCAAATAGTCTATTTTACTACTCACATCTATGTCTAACCGTCCCTCGATTAAGTCTATTAGCATATGAGAAATTCTAATGAGTTCGTTCCTGAAGTCGTTTGTCACTTCAAGCCATGTAACTCCTTTTCCACCAACCAAATTTAGATGTAGCTCTTCAACAGTAAAATAGTTCGAGTCCTGGTGGATGTTTTTTGAAATAGTTCGAAGGCTGTCAACAATGACACTTTTGTAATTCTCGTCTGTCAATTTCTTGTCAAGGTCAATGGGGATACAACCGACAAAACCCGCTGAGTAATAGAACGTCCAATCTTTGACAACGGACTGCGTCCAATCGTCCCTGTCCTTGCCGTTGTTTAGCCGTCTCACGTTGAGGTAAAGCAAAACACACAAGGTACTATCGTGAGACCAAAATCCTTTGTCCTTGAAACCGATAAAACTCTTTCCCACAGTCTGTTCTTTTTGTCTTTTTTCCCAGCAATGGCGCCCAACGTTTGTGCATAAGCAGTGGCGGGAATTCGAAGCGCGTCACTGTCCCACGACACCAAACGTATTTTGAAAACTAAACTACAAATTTACACTGAACCCCGCCATTGATTATGCATTTTGTTGTGCGTTCGGCTTTTCTTCAACCAATTGATACGAAGTTGTCCTCGATTTTTACATAGAAGTTTATCTCAGCTTTCAGTGCTTTAAAAACTTTTATAACCGTATCAATTGTCGCGCTGTTAGCGCTACTCTCAAGTTTGGAAATCTGAGCCTTTTGAACCCCGATGAGTTTTCCTAGTTCACCTTGAGTTAAATTTCGTTCTTGTCTGGCGGCTTTAATCATTTTACCTAAAACGTCCATGCGAAGTTCGTATTCATACTCGTCTCTTTCCTTCGTTCCAACTTTGCCGATGTACTTGTCCTTCATCTCAGCAAGCGTGTATGTCTTTATTCCTTTTGCCATAAGATTTTAATTTTTGTTTTTTTTGTTTTTAAAGTATCTTTCCCTGAGTCTGTCTGCCCTATCAATTTCATTTTCCGGAACTTTATCAACTTTTTTAATAAATCCGTGTGTCGCTATAACTAAAGTCTCTTGATTGTCTGATTTATCCCAAAAGGCTAAGAGTCGAATTTCAAGACCCTCATACTTAGTCCGAAGTTCCCAAATCTCCTTTTTTAATTTCTTAAAGAGCCTTGGATCATTTGTCTGCTCCGCAAGGTCAATGTTGTAAAATACTTTCTTGGCAGCTTTAGGTCTCAATTCAGCGATAAATTCATTTGCTTCTTCTAAAAACCTTGTCTCAAAAAATCTCATTTTCCTTGTCTTTGTCCAACGATGCAAAGATAATAATAGTTTCCAATTATAGAAACTATCTTTTTCGTCATTTTACGGTCTTAGATGGGATGTCGTATCTTGAAAAGCTGACGCACAACGCTGGGCTTGTGGCAGGCGGGCAAATAAAAATCTTCGTCCTGTCCCACGTGATAAAGATAAATAAAGAACTACAAACTTCAATGACGCACAGTCCCGCCCGCTTGCCACAAGCCATTGTTGGGCGCTGTACCCTTGTCCCGCTGCTTTAATTTGAGTTGTTTAATTATTTCTTCAATGTCTCCCTTGTCCCGAAACTTATAAAGTAGATACAAGGACTTGATTAAATAACCAATACTAACTATCGAGGAGATAACAAAAATCGCTTGCCATACCGATGAAGTCAGTCCAAAACTTTTTTCTTTAAAGTCCGCTGTCAACAGTGTAACAAATAAACTAAGAAAAGTACCCAATGGTGTTGTCCAAAGTCGTTTAGATTCCAGTATGTCCTTTGTCTCCGATAATGCCAATTTGATTTTGTCCTTAGTCGTTATTATAACTTCTTGGTCAAGGTTTGTATGAACTGTAACTGTTCCAGAGAATTCTTTCTCAAGGTTAGTGATTAGTCCCTCGGTATTATTTGGTTGGTCAATCATTTTATTTTCCGTCTTTGTTTAGAAGCCCTAAAACTCCAATGGCATGTTGACTAGTAAAACCACACTTAGTGCATATTATTGGTGCGGTCGGAATTCCTGTCCCCCCGAGAGAAAAGTTTTTCAGGTCGGACTGCAAAGTATTATTAAAGTACCCCTCCGCTAAATGGAAATTATTATTCCCACACATAGGGCAACTAAGTTTTACTCCTCTTTCTTTAAGTCTTTTAATGATTTCTTCTCCTTCTTCTTTTGTCATATGTCCATGTTTTATTGTTATGTCTAGGGTGTCCGGGTATTGCGCCCAACGTTAGTATTTGCGTTCGAGCGGGGCTTTCGAAGCCGCGTCCTGTCCACGACACGAAGCGGAATAAAGATAACAAAACTTTCAGCAACACGTCAACCCCGCCTGGCGCAAATATATTGTTGGTGGCAGTTTTTTAGTCATTGATTTCACTTCTCTTTTTTACTACTTCTAAAATCATTTTGTTAAAGTCGTCAAGAATAAAGTCAGCCCACAGCTTGCTATATAAATTCAAGTTTGTCGTCACTCTATAACTACACGTTAAAATTACTTTGCTTTTTTCTTCGCTCAACTTCTCAATTTTATAGCTACCGTTTAAAACGTCAAAATACTTTCCACCAATCATTACGTGTTCGTCAAGTGTTGTTGGTGGAATTGAGTTTGGGTCAACGTTTATGTCGTAAGTAAATCCATTGCTGTCGTCCCAGCTGGTGATTTTCTCTTCAAACTTAATTCCTTTGTCCCAAGTGATGTGTCTTGTACCTCCAATTCCTTCTTTGTCAATTTCTCCATTTAGCGGTTTCGGTATTCCAATTAAGTGAACAAAGTGCGTTTCTATTTCGTCTGGTTGTATGTCTTTTACGTTTTTCACATTGTCCCAAATTTTTGACTTGTCAGCTTCTATTTCGATTGCTGTTGAAACAGTATGAATTTGATCGGTCGCTTGAAAGTTTGTTTCTATTCCAAGTATTAGCAAAGGGAGAAATAAAGAAGCGTAGAGTTTTGTCCCATTGCCTTGATTTTTCAATTTAATAAGCCGAAATATAAATGCTCCCAATGTCCCAAGAAACAGAAATGGAACGACAATAATTACTAGACAAATCATTCCTTCGAAATCAAGTCCCCAAGCCAGTAAGAAAAATATTAAGGTGATTCCCCAAGGAATAATAAGATATGTCTTATATGATTCTAATTGCTCTTTGGTCGAAAATAAAACAGGAATAGCGCCAAGAATTAATGGCAAGGCAAAAATGTAAGTTATTGAAACATTGTGATGATTATTTGTGACAAGCAGCATTACCAAAAAAGCATATAGAACTCCTGCGGTCAGTCCGATGATTAATGTCCTAAGTCTTGATTTCTTCATTTTCTTGTTATTCTATACTGGTCGTCAAAATTGCCACCAACGTGAGTATTTGCGTTCGAGCGGGGCTTTCGAAGCCACGTTCTGTCCCCGACACCGAACGCATTAAAGATACGAAAACGTTGGATTACGCGTCAACCCCGCTTGACGCAAATACATTGTTGTGGGCAGTTCTTACTTCTCAATCCTATGTTTGGTGACTTCTCGTCCGACTTTCTTCCCCTGTGACGTGTATGTCGTCTTTATTGTCCTGTGTTTGCCATTTTTATATACGTCATATTCGTCAAGCTTTCCTGTTTTGTCAAACCAGTTAACTCTTTTGAATAAAACTGTCCCAGGTACATACAAAAATTCCGTCTCCTTTGTCCCGTCCAATCGGTACTCAGTTATATAATTTGGTTTTCCATTGTTGAATTCTCCTTCAAGTCTTTTTTGTCCACTTGGATAGAAGTCTATTTCAAGTCCGTTACACAGTTTGTCACACTTAAAGTAATTCCAATATCTAGAATGAAGTACTCCGTCCCAAGTGAATTTAATCATTGGAATATCTAATGTGTCAATGTACCTATCAGAATCTTTGATTTCAATTATATGATCGAACGTGCCCACCATGTTGTCTCCCCATATGTAGGTGGACTCCAAATGATATTTTCCACTAGTCAGTACGGTGGCAATTCCATTCTTAGATTCCGCGCGGTCAGTCTTATTGTCAAGGTTGAAAAGATTAAAGTCCAATTTAATTACCTTATTGTCACAGTTGTTTTTGAAATACAGTTCAACGTCAATTTGTCCGAAGAGACTTGTCGTTATAAACTGAAAACAAATTAATATTTTCTGAAACCTCATTAGTCCGGTAAGAATTGCCCACAACGTGAGTATTTGCGTTCGAGCGGGGCTTCCGAAGCCACGTGCTGTCCCCGACAGCGAACGCAATAAAGATACGAAAACGTTGGATTACGCGTCAACCCCGCTTGACGCAAATACATTGTTGTAGCGCGTGATTTTACTCTGTCTTAATTTCTTCTCGGTCAACAACAATTTGGTCGGTCGATATTGTCTCTGGTTTCTTACCAATATTTGAGATTAATATCACTATTCCTGTCAAAATAAATGGAATGCTTAATAGTTGTCCCATGTTAAAAATCATTCCATGCTCAAATTCTACTTGGTCAATCTTGAAGAATTCGTCAACAAACCTGAAACTAAAAAGGATTATCAAAGACCAGCTAAAAAGAAGTCCGTTTTTCATTCTGTCCCTTAGCCTATACCAACCCACGAACAAGACTATAAACCAAAAAAAGTAGTGTATAGCCTCGTACAGTTGAGCTGGATGTCTTGGTATATTGTCTGTACTTGTAAAAATAAACCCCCATGGAAGATTTGTCGGTATGCCAATCATTTCTGAATTCATAAGATTTCCTAATCTTATCATGCAAAAGGTCAACGATGCCACAATCGAAATTCTGTCAAGCGCCCATAAGTAGTTTACATTTGTCTTTCGGGCAAATAAGTATACAGCTATCAGAATACCTATCACTCCACCGTGACTTGCAAGTCCGCCCTCCCATACCATCAATATCTTAAGAGGGTTTTCAAAATAGTGTATTGGGTCATAGAATAGTACGTGTCCTAACCGTGCACCTACAATTGTTGCGACCACTGCATAAATTGTCAAGGTGTCTACCTCTGAAACTGGTCGTCCCTCTTTTTTATAAATGAAATACATTATTTGTTGACTAATCAGAAACGCCAATGCGAAGAGCAGTCCATACCACCTAACTGGATGATTAATAATTGGTAGGGTAAAAATGTCCGGGTTTATGTCCCAAATGATATATGAATTCATCCCCCCTGACAAAAAAACGTTATAATAATAAACATGCTCAGATTTAGGAGAACTAATTTGGTTCTTTTCACATTTTCGGCCACTTCAATAATTGACAGAATCTCTTTTGATTCTATGTGGTGCATAGCATTCGATAACTTCAGTTGTTTCCAGGCCGATTCAAAATCATTTAGTTGCATGAGACTTGTTATTATATTTCATTTTCAATAGCGACTTTATTCGATTAAAGCGAGTAGCAACGTTAGTGGGGGAAATCCTAAGAATTTCTGCTATTTCTTTGCTTCGGTAGCCTTCCAAATATAACACCACAATTGCTTTGTCAATATCTTTCAAAGATTGAATGAAAATGGAGATTAGTTCCACATTGTCGTCCGCTTTGGACTCGGAAATGTAAAAGTGTGGTTTGTCAATTGATTCACTGGTCACTGATTTCCGATCCTTTCTTATTTTGGACAGGATGGTATTAAAGCTTACTCTATAAATCCATGTACTAATTTCAGATTCTCCGCGAAAGGAGTCAACCGATTTCCATAGTTGAAGAATTACATCTTGAAACGCATCTTTTTGATCTTCGTTACTTCTAAAATAAATTTTACAAAGGCTTCTGATAATACCCCTGTTTTCATTTACTATTTGAATGAAGTCTTGCGTTTTCAATTCCATTTTAAACTACCGCTTTATTGTATTAGTAGCAAAATTTCAGGAATTGTCACAGTTAGATGATTCTTTTTGTTCTAGTATTCGCTGACGTTCAGATTCTCAAACGGAATTCGGTGTACACCCCCTAGACAGTTTTGTCACTTGCGGAAGGCGGGCAATTTAACACCTGCACTTTGTCCCACACGCCAAGATAAATAAAGAACTGCAAACTTCAATGACGCACAGTCCCGCCCGCTTGCCGCAAGCCATTGTTGTGTGTAGTTGCGCTACTCCAAATTTAGTATGCACCTGGTCTGATTTGTCCGTCCTCGTCTGGTTCGTAACCGTGTATTACTTTATTCTCGTCAAGCCAATCAGGCTCGTCCAATATCTTTACGTAATGTCCTAGATTGTCGTGGAGCATCTCTTTCAATTCACTTTCTGTGTAATGTCTTGAATATTGTCACCGAGTCTTTTGGTTTTCTGTTGTCGAGGAATTCTGTGAACCCTTGGTCGGAGTCAATTAAGAAGTAATCTTTGTCGCCACCTCGAAATGGGTAACGAACCAAAGTTAGAATTTCACCTGATTGTTGAATTAATGATAGTCCTGTCGACTTAAATTCTTCCGTCTTTAGGTTATTAAGTTCCATTCTTTGTCAGGTGTTCAAGTCGTCAAGCGCAATTACACACAACGTTTGTGTTTCTTCAGTGGTGCGCTTCCGAAGCCGCGACCTGTCCCCGACACGAAACGTTGAACGAAGATATAAACTTTGGGCTACACGTCACCGCACCATTGAAGAAACATTTTGTTGGCAGCTGCCGTCCTGTCCATTCGTGTTATTGTCCACTGTCTATTTCGTAAATATTGTTTGAATGAAAATAGATTGTCTTACCGTCATTCAAGTCGTCAAGTTCAGTTGCGTCATTTCGTAAAAGTCCTTTAAAAACGTTGTCATTGTATTCTAAAACTTCAACCCACATACGTTCAACGGCACTGTCCTTATCTGTAAACAACAATTTCACCAAGTCGCCAATCTTTACTTTCCCAATTTGCTCGCTGGTGGGAATTGGGTTGTCGTAAACAATTTCGGTTGCTGTCAATGCTATGTCTTCAAGTTCAAAACCGTCCCGCTTAATATTTGGAAATCTTTTGTCGTTAGGAATTGGCTTATAGATACTCTTGTAGTGGTCTAAAATTGCTAGCTCTTTTTTGTTATACTTTCTCTGCTTGCCAAAGTAATTGTCGTTTTTTGCTTTTTCCTTTCTTAGGAAGTAACCAACAATAAGTCCAACGATTACTAGTGAAATTATTTGTATTGCCATTGTCAAAAATAAATATTGCTTACAAAACCAAAATGTTTTTGGTTGTCGTGTCGCACGGTTGCTGCCAACGTGTGTGTTTCTGCTGTGGTGCGCTTCCGAAGCCGCGTCCTGTCCCCGAAACCAAACGTGGAACGAAGATATAAACTTTTGGCAACACGTCACCGCACCATAGCAGAAACATTGTTGGCGGTTCGTGCTTTATTCTCGTCCCCATTTCCTTTTTGTCGTCCATTGTCACGTAGCTTGTGCGTCTGGCAACAATAAAGTTTTTTGAAGCGTGGATTTAAAAATCTCTCCACTTGGGATTACCAGCCGCACTCTTTAAGTAAGCTTTGGTTTGCGTGTCGGCAAGTGCGGCTTGCTTAAAGTGTGTGGCGGATTGAGAAGTTGCTATCCTTCATTTTTGTTTCACTAATTCTCCGTTTTTATAAAACTGTACTGTCTCATCCGAACCGTCTTCTTTATACATAGTCCATTTTCCATCATATTTGTCGTCTTTGAAATTTCCTATTCCCCTTAGATTTCCATTTGGGTACCAGTATGTATGAGTTCCTATTCTTTTACCTTCACTAAAACTTCCCTCTCTTGCTTTCTGTCCGTTCTCGTGCCAATAAATCAAGTCCCGTTTTCCTTTTTGTTCTTAATCTCCCCTTGTCCTGATAGTTGGCCATTCAAATAGTATATTTTTCTTACGCCATCTTTTATAAGCTTGAATGACAAATATTTCGCTCGAATACTATCCAGACGGTTTCCATTCTTAATAAAGTCAGTTTTGTTAATCAAGGTGTCGCGAATGTATATATCATATTCGTCCATATTGAAATTTTGTCCAAACAGACTAAATCCTCCTGATATCAATATGATGAAAACTAAAAAGATTTTATTAGCCATAGCCTATTGTTGCGCGATAAGTCAACCCAATTGATTCGTTAAGGGCTTTGTTTGTATATATTAGGTTTTAACTGATTCCTGTACAGAATAAAGAAAAGTGACATACTAAGTACAATCTTTACTATCATCCAAACCTCAAGGTGTTGATTGGTCGCATACCATCCTATAATAAATTCTAAAGTAAATGCAATGAACAAAATCAACACCGCCAATTCGCCTTTCTGTTTTAATGCCAATAGGAAGGGGAATATTAAAATCATCAGTTCCAAAACAGGCAATGCCAATAGCATCCATGCCGTGTAGTAAACATCTTCCTTAGTCTTTACTCTGCCCCAGTCCCAGTCTTTATTACTTTGGGCGATTTGATAAACATAAAAACAAACCCATTTGAATGAAATGTAACCTAAGAATTTTAAAAATGCTTTTCCCATTACTTTGCTATTTTTTGTATCTCTGGTAAAAACTTGGTGCTGGCCTTCGCGAAAAAATCTGTTGAGATACACCTATCTAAAAGCTTCAAAAAAAAATCAACTAAACAATCTTTTTCTAAATAATAAAAGAAAAAGGAAAAGACTAATCCCGACTTTTAAAAGTGGATATCGTATTCCTACCAACCAATGAGTCAGTGCGAATTCTATGAAGAAAAGAATTAAAAAAAATAAGTAGAATAAAGACTTGTTGTGTGATTTATCTACTTTACTCAATCCATAAGAGAAAGGAAAAAAAAGTATAATAATTTCGATTATGATTGGCACTAAGAATAACCATAAAAACATTAACCAATCTTCTTTATTTTCAAGATCAGAACCTTTAACCAGTTTTACATTTTTGTCAATAATCGGTAGTGCGACAAAGAAAACTAAAGACCGCAAAAATATATATCCAATAACTTTAAGTATAAGGTTACTCATGTCTATTATTTTTTATATCGTTCGTAGAATGATGGAGCTGGCCTGCGCGAGCTATTCACTGGAGCTACTCCCCCTGTTCCGTTGTCAGAGAAACCAGTAATATTTCTTCCATGAGTTGCTGTAAATGATGGTTGGTTGTATTGAAATAATTGAGTTCCATTGACGGATAATGTTGCTGAAGGAAACACATCCGTTGCAGCACTAACTGACAATTTATTACCCGAAAGACCCAAAGTCATTTTTTGAGCAACATTTACAATATCATAATTAAGCATATTTAAACCTGCTGCTTCAAAACTGTTTACACTTGCATGTTGCTCGAATGTTGCTGAAAAACTCTTAACATCTTTGAGATTGATGGATTTATTCTGGTCATCTCCTAATCCAGGGAAATAATCCCTTCCTTGAAATATACCGCCAGTTGCTTTCACATCAGCATTCGATGTAACATCGACAGAAACCAAGTTGCCCTCTGAATCTTCATTTGAGGTCAAACTAATCGTTGAAGTTAGCTTATCTCCAACTGGAAAACTTCCCATAGGCCCATTCCATGCATCTGAGATATAGCTATTGAAAGTAAACGTCAAATCCTTGCCTAAATAAGTTTCACCTTGTTTAGTTGTCGCTTGCGAGTTTGCATTCTTGTCCCAATAAATTTCTCCATCTGCATTTGCGACCCAATCTAGTGCACCTGTTGGGTCAACTCTGTTTATTGGATTATTCTGCACAAAGTTATAGGGAGAGAGCCAATCCCGTTCTTGTGCCATTGGGTCAACCTGCCAAAACCTTCCCACAGTTGGGTCATACATTCTGCCAATCACCTCATCAGGCATGTCGTCTTCTTCTGGTTCAATGAACTTTACAATTTTTCTTGTGCGTCTATTGATTTCAACTGTTCCAATCCTTGTGGTTTCCTCTTGGTCGAAAAACTCATAATTTTCTCCGTTCCCTGCGGTCATTACAAGTACTTTATAATTATGTTTTTTAAACGGTTGGGGTGTTTCAAATACGTATGGTTTCCTCGTGGAATCTTTGTTTACACGAAATAACCAGTTCAGATACATTTCCTTTGGCATTCTCCTGTAGCCAACTTGGTGTACATTGTAATAGACTTGTTCAAGTTCCATGAACTTGTTTTTCATCACAGGGTCTTTCCATAGCTTACTGAACTCTGTCACGCCATTTTCTTTCATCACTTGTTCATACTGCTTCTTTAAGAGTTCAGCTTTCAAAATCATTGCATTGGGATAGTTCGAAAAATAAATCAATGCCGTGTCAAGCCATTTAACGGGCGTAGCAATGTCATCATAACCAAACATTTTTACATAGCCTTGAGCTAAGTCGGTTATGGTGTAAGCGATTGCTTCCTTGGATGATAGCGTGTCCATATATACGCCTGCCGCAATGGCTTCCGTTTTTATGTAACTGTTGTATTTCAGTTCTGCGTCAAACGGAAAACGCCCCGTTGTCAGTTCAGTATTGTACCAGCCTGTTTTGTCATTCCATTGTTTGATGTACGTGTGGTTCGGTGCAATTGATAACCACGCTTCAACACCAAGTTCGTCAGCTATGATTTTATAAAGCGCGGGGAAACTGTGACAATTTCCCGTTTGGTCGTAAAGGAGCTTTGTAACGAACATTTTTGTCCATTCACGTTCGCCCCAAAAATCATCCATATCATACGTGTACGGATATTTTTTGAAACTCAAACTTTTATCGGGGCTTTCGAAAACCAATGAGTCTTTCATCACCCTGTAAATCGCCCCTGCCATTAATACTTGTCTTCTGTCTTTCTTATCGTAGATAAGTCCGTCATTGGCTGTTACTGCATTTGTCAATTTGATCAAAGCGTCAATCTGTTTTTGAAAATCCTCATACGACAATTGATTTTCCAGATAGGCATTCTCAGTGATGAACACTGCCCTTTTGAAAGACAATGGTTTTTCACCTTTCAGCATTTTATGGAGTTCACCAAATGCCTGATTGTAATTCTCTTTGGCTTTTTCAATTTGGGCAACTGAATAGTATGATATGCCGATAAATAGAATTGAGAGAAATAGTTTTTTCATATCGTTTACAATTTATGAAATCCGAATTGATTTTTTACTTGCGTTCTTTAATCTGTTGTTCCAATTGTCTCCTTTTTACAATGTGCTGTTGCCTCCGTGCGGACTCATTTACTCCATCCAACCATTTTTTGTAGGCAAAATCGGGTATTTCAGTAAAGCCCAAATCTTTCTTTACATACCGTACTGCATTGAACGCCTGCTGCTCAATCTGTTTTCTTTGCTCGTCATTATTGAATTTGTCTTCATTTATCCTGTACACCTCATATTGCCGAAGGATGTTGAGATACAAGTCTTTGTAATACCCTGCATAAATCATGTTTGCTGCCAGACTCTTTGGAAAATACTGTTTGGCTGTTTCAGCCATTTGTAAAAGCCTTTCGTCTGAACCTATTGTTTTCACATAAGTGAGAGCCAAGGTAGTGAGCAACTCGGCAATAGTTTCCTTTTCGGTTGATGGCCTCAAATAAATCCCACTCTGCACCTGTTGGGAATTGATGAAACCGCTTTGCCAATGGAAATCGGTGGCGATGAACATACGCCCCGTCAGTTCGATGTTCTGCCAATCTCCTAAATCATCTTTAAAGGTGATATATGTGTGCTGCGGTGCGTACGCAATATTCACGTCTGCCCCGAATGTTTTTGCATACAGGTAATACAGCATTGGTAAACTCATACATTGCCCTGTTCCCGTTCTCAACAATTTGCTTACGAAAACTTTGGTTATATCTTTTTTGCCAGCGTAATCATCAAAATCATAAAGCATAGGCTTTGAAACAACGTTCTTTTCCTTTGCTTTGATAAAAACCTTTGTTGTGTCGGCCATGTATTTATAAATGGCCATGATTTCTGAAAGGTTGTCGTTTGGGTTCACTTTGTCCTGAACCATTAATGCGGAAATCACATCCACACCATCTTGAAACATGCCGTTGAATCCTTTCCAAGTGAGCGATTCATCGTGCGCACTTTCCACCAGCCAAACGGCTCTGAGGAAATCAATCTTTTGTTTTCCGTTCAGCATGGCTTCAAGTTCTGCGTATGCGTTTACATACTTGTCAACTTTGGGTCCGCTGTGAAGCCCAAGTGTATAGCTAATAGTTGGCGTGTATAGTTCTTTATATGCCTCATCAAGAATTTGCTGTGAACGTATCTTTTGTTCTTCGTATGCTTTCATATCCGCTTCAACCATCATCTGGTTTCGTTGTTGGATTGAGAGTCCTGGCTCATACGCGCCTTTGGGTATTCCGTAGTTTATGTTCGGAGTTGTCGGATTGGTCTGTTTGTTAAATCCTATTTGAGCCTGATTCTTAAAAGCATCATTTGGGTTTGGAATTAATCCTTGCTTTATCAACTGGTCAAGGTCGTTTTGATTCTGGCTCTGATATTTATAAAGTTCAGGATGCAATTCCTGACTTGTCTTGGCTTTAGGAGCCTTGAATATTGCATTTCGTTTTTGTTCTTCTGTCAAGTAGGGTCGGTAATTGTCCGTGGTAAATAAGTTAGGAACAACTTGTCCATTTGCATTCAAGAAAATCAAAGTTATTATAGTTGCCAGAGTCCACTTTGTCGGTTTGAATAATCTTGTTTCGTAGCCCTTGATGGGAGAAAGCAAGTGTGTGGGAGTAGCGTGCGCGTGGGTATCAGCGATGGAAGCTACTGCCACACTCTTGCTTTGCGCGTGGGGTGCGGTGGGAAAAAACTTTATTGTTGTTGGGTCGGCCTTCATCGTCAACTGTCCTTTCACAAATTGATTATTTCTTCGTCAATAAATCAAGAATGATTCTCTTTTTATTCGTCAGCGAGTCTATGTCGTTAGGTGGTGTCTGTCCCAAAGCATGACCGCCAACGTGAGTATTTGCGTTCGAGCGGGGCTTCCGAAGCCGCGCCCTGTCCCCGACAACGAACGGAATAAAGATACGAAAACGTTGGATTACGCGTCAACCCCGCTTGACGCAAATACAGTGTTAGCGGCAGGCCACCCTCATCGATTTTTTTTGAATTTTCTGCCTGAATTTGTCCGTCATTGTCATATCTTGATGCACCATATTTACATAAAATATATAGTCGATGCCACAAGGATTGTCGAAGATTGTGTCTTTTGTCGCCACGAGAAAGTACCTGACAGGATAGAAGTCATTTAGGTCTTGGGGTAAGTTCTCTTTCGTTTTAACGTTCCCCTCAAAATTGTAAACAATTTTTTTGCCTTTAATGTCAATTTCTCCTTTGTCGGTTTGAATGATAAATTCTCTAGAGTACTCTAGTCTTGAAAGTGTGGAATTGTATTTATCATTTGTCCACAGGGTTTTGCTAAATATTGAATCCAAGGTTTTAATATCCTTAGATTTAACGTACTCAATTGTCCTGCTACAATAATGAATTCCACCGTTCTCCCAATAAATGAGAAAGTATTCATTTGTAGGATATAGAGTCCGTCTGTAGCAACCATCACCATTCATACCAAGCTTAATTGTTAAAGAGTCTTCTTTAATCAGTCCTTTCCAGGTTTTTAAAACTTTAACAGTTATTGAGTTGTTAGTAACGTGAGTCAGTTGTCCAACGAGTACTTCTTTACTTAGATTCAACTCAGTTTTTACGTCCCTGAATTTACACTCACAGCTAAATCCTTGGTAGCTGATAGTCAATGTCAGTACAAGAATAATTAGTAATCTCATGTTAATTTGTCAGTTGTCTAATTTGTCATCCAGGTGGCTTGCAGCTAACGTGAGTATTTGCGTTCGAGCGGGGCTTCCGAAGCCACGTGCTGTCCCCGACACCGAACGCAATAAAGATACGAAAACGTTGGATTACGCGTCAACCCCGCTTGACGCAAATACATTGTTACCTGCTGTGCTTCGTCCTCTATTAGTTTTTTTGTCGATGAAAGTTGTCAACGTAGCTTGCAATTTCAACGAGTGGTTTCAATTCCGAAAGTAGGCCACGATCTGTTGGCATAGTATGAAAGTCGTAATTCCTCACTTTCTTAACACAATCATATTCTCCTAGCAAGTTGTCAAGGAGCATTGAGCAACCATAAGCCACATTACTTTTGTTTTCATTAGTTACATGGTCCGCATAGACAATAATGTCAAGGGTGTCACCTGACACAATTGGATAAAATTTCATCTTATTTGGATCAA
>VYLA01000098.1_pt1 | contig 17066 bp, 9 predicted proteins | sample 5114381 | NCBI WGS metagenome assembly VYLA01 (sample SAMN12291789, study PRJNA351875) | freshwater metagenome | isolation source: freshwater lake | place: USA: Michigan, Gull Lake | collected 2011-08-08 | reverse complement strand
CTCCAGAACAAAAACACTGACATCTGGTGAAGTGTCAGGAGGATTTACTTTTACCAGCGTTACTTTGCCTGGTGCAGATGGAATAAAAAATATCACTGCCCGCGTAACTGATCAGGCCGGAAACGTTGGGGCAAGTAGTGCCCAACTTGCACTTACTTTGGATGCCACCGCTCCGACTATTGTAAGTATGACAAATAATGTTAATCCTATTTATGAATCAAGCCTCACTCAAACTGTTGTTGTCGTGTTTAGTGAGCCGATGAAAACAACTGGCTTTAATCCAGTTATTTCGTTTGATCAAGGTACATGGGGATTGCAAGCACTTGGTAGTTGGAACTTAGCTCAAGACACTTACACAACTACGTTGGTGCACGGAGCTTCTCCTCAGGAAACTTTTTCAAATGTAAAATCAAGGATTACGGCAGCCGACCCGCAAGATGTTAGTGGCAATGCTGTCTCGAATGTAACTTACACATCCGCATCGGGATTTCTTTTAGATAACAAGAAGCCTGTAGCAACGGTTACTACCTCTATCCAAACTCCGCCAGCCCTAACGTTAATCACGCAAAATAACTTAAACAAGCTCCGTATTGTAGTTACGTACGATAAACCGATGAATACGGCAGTAAACCCTACCGTTTCTGTTACCGGTAGTACGAGGTTCAATCCGTTGCCCGCGGGCACTTGGGCTGGAGGGAATACGTATACCATCGATGCCACTCACGATGGATTTGAGCAATTAGTGTCCGGAGTTTTTGCCACTGCTTCCGGAGGCCGAGATAATGTAGCAGGAGCAAACGGGAACACAGCCATACTCTCGGCAAATTCAAATACTTTCAATGTTGATACAGAGCGTCCTGTTGTAACTAACATTGTACGAACCACACCGGTTGCGTCTACTACTAATGCGGATGTGGTCACCTTTACCGTTACTTTTAGCGAGGCAGTCACAGGCCTTTTATCTACCCATTTTGTACCAGAGGTTCTTTCTGGTACATTAAATGTAGGTAGTGTGCCAATCGCATTATCTGGCAGTGGGTTAAGTTATACGGTGACAGTTGGGACGGTGGGTACACCCATTACAGGAGATGGAACATTCCGGATTAATTTACCTGCAACAGCCGCGATTATTGATGCGAATGGCAATCAAAATACTGTCTTGTTCAATTCAGGAGCACAATACTTAATCGATAACACCCCGCCTTTAGTAAGTTCTATAACTAGAGCGAGTACAACCACTCCGTGGTCTACAAGTACGTTCGGCACGACCGCTTCGAGTGTCAATTTTACGGTGACATTTTCAGAGGCAGTTACCGGGGTAGACGTTACTGATTTTCCATCAATCAGCTCAATCACTACCACTGGTTCAATAACAGGTGCTGCAGTAACCAGTGTGACTCCGGTAGACCCAACAACTTATACCGTTACTGTCGGTTCATATTCCGGCACGGGAACTTTGAGACTTAATTTTCCAGACGTTAATAATACTGTTATTGACGCAGCCACGAATCCAACGGGTGGAGCGGGTGCAGGGAATGGAGTATTTTCTGGAGGTCAAACCTATAGTATCGTACTGCCCTCTCCCACTACTCATGTGGGTGGTTTTGCGGCTACAACTGCTGCCCTGAATAACTATTCTGCAACAGTAAGCTGGTCTTCAGCCGCTGTTGGTGCTACAAATTATCTAATTCTAGTAAAGGGCCAAACTGATCTGGATACTAACGGAAGTTATGCAACATACGGAGACGGAGCATTGGTAACCGATGATACTAATTTTAGTGATGGAAACGGAGCAATTAATGTACCTGTTGCCTCTACAAGTTACACATTTACAACTTTGTTATCTGGAAAGAACTATGACTTTTTGATTATTCCGTATGCACTAGCCAGCAATACCGCAGCCGACAACGTTGACTATCATACCGTTGCTACTATTCCTACCGTTTCAACGATTACAAATACAGCAAGTACAGGAGCTGTTATCGCAGGGTCAACCGCACCTCCGGCCACTATTTCTTCATTAGCAACTTCCTTTGGGGCTGTTAACTTCTCATTTAAGATAGTAGAAGATAATCTCGTTTCTAACGGTGCAGCAAATGGAGATAACGCCCGTACTAAAATATCTTCAATAGTCATACAAAGAGGAACCAACTCAACCGGCCCTAATAATTGGAGCGATATAATTCAAGAAGGAGAATTGAGAGAAATTACTGAGAATAATTCTAGTCCGATTCTTTCGTCTTCTGTTGGACTAAATTCTATTACATTTAATTTAGCGACAACAACCAACGCCCCGGGCGAACTAGATGATAATGAAACAAAGGAGTATCAATTGCGCGTAAGACTTAAAAATCCATTTACAGGCGGAGCATCACAGGTTGCGGACAATCAGATTTTTGATTTTTTGGTTGATGGCAATACAAGTTTCACTTATGTAACTACACCTTCCCAGACTTCAAGAATTTCAACGTCTTCAACAATCAGAAGTACGACTGGCAATAAGATTGACGTAATTGCTACAGGTCTTGCTTTTACTCAACAGCCTGCTCCAACAACTCATTTGGTTCTTACCAATTTTGCCACTAGGCCTATTGTTAAAGCACAAGATGCAAATGGCAATTTGGATATTGACTTTACTGGCATTGCCAAGAACGTTTCGGTAACGAACGCCAGTTCAATAAACATGAACCCGGGAAACACGGCTTCTCTTACGTTAACCCCTGTCGCTGGCGTAATCGACTTTAATAGTTTATCACCTAATTTTCAATACACAGACCAAAACGCTGGATCTTTTAATGGAACGCTCACGCTAACTGGTGGCGGCATCAATTCAAATTCTGGGGCTGGCTTCGTGGCTTGCACACCTATTACTGTAAATTACTCAAACGCTACCACCATTACTGCCGGATCAGGGATTACAAATATCTCTTCTATTGCGGCAGGCGATATTAACGTATTCTCATTCACCGTTACGGACGATGGAGGAGCCGGAGGGGATGGAGCAGCTACCAAAATATCGAGTATAAAGTTCACTCCGAATTTAAACAATCAATTTGGAAATTTTCAAGATTTGATAGCTTCCGCAAAGCTTACCTCTGGTGCTAATTCCCAGACCATTACTTCCACTTCTAGTCCCTCTGGAATACTCAATACTACCGATCTTACATTTAACAATATCCCAAATTCAACTGGCGATCTTGGAAACGTGGTGGATAGTAGTCCAAAAACATATACCCTCAGTATCACACTTAAAACACCGTTGCTAGGTGGTTCTTTACCAGCCACAGCTGATAATCTTAAGCTAGTTCTTGACATCATCAGGAATCCCAACATAACGTTTAACGCTACAGGAAGTACGATGCCAACTGGCGAAAGTGCTAATTCAGGAACTGCAAATGGCACCTTCCAAGTCTTTGCCACCAAACTTTCGTTTACCACTCAACCACCTATCAATTACCTTGTTAACGTGCCATTGTCTGATCCGGGGCAAGGTGGTGTCCCAGTAGTGGAAGCGCTCGACATTCGTAATAATAGAGACCTAGATTATGTTGCCCCAGTGACGACAACAACTTCAATCGTCAGCAGTAGTAATCAGCCTACAACTTTTAGGAGCAACGTCCCGGTTGGCAATGGCGGTATTATTACCGCTGTTGCAGGGCAGAACTTTGGATTTGGCGACATGAGGCTCACGACCGTAGGCGTGGGCGCTGCCATCACGGTAACATCAGCCACACCCAATGCCAATAGCGTTGTGCCCACAGCGGCCGTAAGCAGTGTATTTGAAGTGAAAGTGGGTAGTTCCAGCACTATCGGTACGGCATCAGCCATCGGGCCGGTTCCCTCAACCGCGTTCACGGCAGTGGCGGGCGGAGGTTCTACCGGTGCTACTCAGGTATTTTCATTTGTCGTTACAGATGATGCGAACGCACCTAATGATGGAAATCCTACTCTTGTAAAACAGATTACCTTCAAACAAAATGCGTCTGCGTTAGTTAACAGTGCCGGTCTGGCAGACTGGCGAAATGCAATTGCTGGTGCCATCTTAAGTGACGGCAATCCAGCCAACAATAAGACGATTGACTTTGATGTCACCCCTTCTGCACTGACTGCAACATCGATTATTTTTAGTGGAATTCTCTTTGGGCCTGGTCAGTTGGGTTATATCAATGACAGTCCAACAACACCTGGTACAAGCACAAAAACATACACGTTAAGTATTTGGCTGAAGACCACGCTGACTTCACCCCTTCCGATCACCATCGATGGGCTCAAATTTGGATTCGATGTGCAGACCACTGCCGATGTATTGACCGATGCAAATGGTACTTTACTTGCGTCAGGCACGGCAATTACTCCATCTGGTAATACAGTAAATGTGGTGGCCTCAAAAATCAATTACTTGACACTGCCATTTACCTCTGTTCCTTCGCTGCCATTCCCTAATTCCAGAAGCATTTATGATCCATTCGGTGGAACCATAGGTGCTGAAGCGGTGGACGTAAATGGCAATCGTGATTTGAACTATACAGGAGCGATAAGTGGCTTCGGAGTGGCTAATGGCCTAGCATTTACCAACAACCCGAACACTCAACCATTTTCGGGAGGTACGTTTACGTTCGATACCAATTTTCAATATCAAACAACCGGATCAACGCAAAATGCGGACGGCAGTATTACCATGGTCGGTACAGGCCCAATAACGGGTACCTCTACGGCTATCAACATCTTTTCGTCTACCGATTCGTATGTTTATTTTGATCCCACATTTAGTGCGCAAGTCTATAGCAATCTAGTCAATCAGCAGGCGGCTTCACTACCGAGCGTGGCCGATGCAACTGTTGAAAAGTTGGCGCAATTGATCTTGACTGATGGAGAAGTTTCCCGTACAGGTTCAATCAACGCGAACACTGCTTCGGCAACCGTTACGGGAACTGGAACTTTGTTCACCACCGAACTTTCGGTGGGTACATTAATCAAAAATTCTGCAGGTGCAATAATCGGAACTGTCGCTTCCATTGCAAGTAACACATCTCTTACATTATCCGCCAACGCGGCCGTTGCTGTTACTGCCGGTGCCTACAAAGCAAATGTGGATGCCGATAAAGCCTTTACCCGTATCTCTAGTATTACCTTTGACCTTACCGGAGCAGGCACAACTGACTTGAGGACGCTCGCTTTGTATGACAACAGCGGAAACAAAGTTAGCTCCGACCAACCAGCCTCTGCATCCGTCACTTTTAGTGGTTTATCCATTCAAGCTGCAGATGGATCAACGAACACCTTCTCGATTCGCGGAACTTTTCAAAGTGTTATCGGCTTGGATAGAGATCAGGTCACATTCAAAGTGGCGTCAGTAACCTGGTCTGCTGGCTCAAGATTTTTCAACTTTACCAACCCTTTGTTCATTGGTGGTATTAATGGAGGGGCAACATCTCCAACAAATCAGGTTAATGTGGTTGCCACCTCCCTCGATTTTGTAACGCAACCGAGCATCTTTGCCGGTGTTGATGAAGACATTAATACTTCAACCGGGTATTCTACCGGAATTGTACATGCACGGGATAAGTTTGCCAACCTCGACACAGATTTCAATTACCCCTATGTTTTGAGCGCTCCGGCAGGGCCTGTTCGAAATTCAGCAACAGCAACGTTTACAAACGGTGTGTTGGATTTGGTGGGCATGAAGTATAACACGTGGGGCATCGGTACGCTCACCGTAACCTCCAACGGCCTCACAAGTGCCAATAACCTATCTGGTAACTCAAAGCAGTGCGTCCCTATAAATGTGATCAGTGTGAGCGCAATTAAAGTTATAAGTGGCCAGCCTACCTCGGCCAGTTTACGAGGTGGAAACGTGAACACTACGATTTTTGGTGTCTTTCTCAAACCTAATCACTTTGTAAGTGACCAGCCCTTGCTGAAATCGCTGACCTTTGAATTTAGTACCCCCTACAGAACAGCCACCCGAACCACTTTTAAGAACTTTAAGGTTTTTGAAAAAAGGGCGGATTCGGCCCGCGTCTCTGCCGACAATGTGAGTGCGTTTGCCACGTTAACAGAGATTGAATCAGTACCAGGCTCAGGAAACTTCGACCGCGTGAAAGTCGCATTTACTACTTCTGACCGCCCATTGTACCCAGACGGCAGCAGCCCGGCAACCGTCACCTACTTCCTTGAGACAGACATCGATGTGACAGCATCGAACAATACCCCGAAGATAACGCCCAGGTTGGTAGACCTTGGCCAGGGGGACAATCGCATCGAGATTACGCAGGGAAGCGCAAAAGTGACTGTAACGGGCAGGGAGTACAGCTTTGCCTCCACAAGACCACCCTTGTTGGTTGGGGCGAGCTGTGTGCCGCCAACAGGCACTTTGAATGTGAGCAAGGGAATTACATCTATCGGGCTGACCTTTGATGTGCCCGTAGTAACATTCGATAAAGTGGCAAAGTTGTATTACTACAACTCCAATACACTTGTGGCCACTCTCGAAGCCACCAACGGCATATTCGACAGTGAAACTGCAATCATCAATACCCCACCGGTGAAAACCATGAATTTCAAAATCCCGGACGGGGTAGCACTTCGACCAGACTCCGTGTACTATGTGACATTGGCTCAGGGAAAATATGACCCGAATACCAAAACAGGTGAAGGACTCTCCGATGATCAACTGAATCTTTACGGTGGCATCACCTATAAAGGTATTTACTATTTCAAGATTGCATCGAACAAGCCGCCTGCAATGGTTTCTACGGATGCAACAAAATACGAAGCCACACCAACGTTTGCCTCGCTGAATGCATCGTTTGACCAGAAGGGCAAAGGCTATTACCTTATTCTGCCAAGTGGCGCCAGCCCAGCGCCAACCGCTATTCAGGTGAAGTCAGGGACGTATGGCGGGAAATTGTCTTCAGGCACGTTTGCAATTGATCAGCTTGCTCCGAACCTCCAGTATTTTACGGCAACCGGTAGCTTTACGGGCACAGGGCACCAGGTATGGATCGTGGCTGAAAACGATGCGCCTGACCTTCCTAGACCATCTTCGGGCGTTTTTGGAAGTTCGCCCAATTTCACTGCTGGCGCAACAGGGCCCACTTTCACATTTTCGCAATTTACCCCTACCGGAGCCAACGCTACACCCAACTTCCAACTTTGCCCGGGAAGTTTTTCGGTGGTGTCGCAACCTATTGTGTTGAGAGAGAGCAATTCAACAGGCACCAACGCAACTTGGGGCACAGGAACCCAAAACTTCAACATCCTTCTGCCCGCAGGGTTCACCTTTGATATTGACTACGCTCCAACGATCGAACAGGTGGGAGCAGACTTTACCATTGCCCGCACGGGTACTATCACGGCAAGTACCTCGTCAACAACGGTAACCGGCAGCGGTACATTTTTCTTAACCCAACTGGCACCGGGCCACATCCTTAAAAATTCCTCTGGAACCACCATTGGTGTTGTGGCGGCCATTGCCAATAACACGTCACTTACTTTGGCGGTCAACGCTTCAGTTGCGTTAACTAACGGAGCCTACAGGAGTGAACAACTTCCAACATTCAAGTTTATCAATAGCACCTTGTTGAGGGTAACGTTCGAAAACGCAGGGAGTTCGTCTGATGACCGGCTAATTGTTTCCAGCATGCGGATTGCGCCCTCGAGCGTGAGTTCTTCGGGAGAAATCATACGATTTGGCGGTTCCGGACTGGCCAATTATGGAGACTTGGAAAGGCTTGCAACAATCCGCGCCAGCGCGTTGGCACCTCAGGCATTTACCAACCGCTACACTCAGTTTAACAATTTTGGCTCCAGTGTTGGCATCAACAGCGTTGTTACTTCTATTCCAGATAACTTTCTTGATCCTGATCTGAGCAATAGAAATGTCGTCAGATTGATCCCCAAAATTACCCCCTCCAACGATTACAACGCTAGTTTCTTCAGCGGGGCGGGCGTGACTGACGATGTGCTTAGCCTTAGCGGGGTAAGCAAGGATGTGGCTTTTGATATTACCATGACCCGCACAGATTTGAATGGGTGTTTTTTGAGTCAGAAAGAACAGTATTTAGTATATGACAATACCAAAATCATTCCGAAACTGACGATTCCGGTGTTTGGGCCAAAGCAAGCTGTCAAGAATCCTAACTATAAAACACCACAGGATGTTGACGCACCGGACAAAGGTGCGCCCGTGAACAAATCGGCACAAACATTGGCGGCTAAAGATATTGCGGGCTACTCCATGGAACAAATGGTGCTGAAGATCCCAAAAGAAATAAAAACATTTTCGGTAGTGCCCACCCGTGAGTCACAAATCATCCAAGATGCCGCATGGCAAGCTCAGCTGGATAGTGTGTTGGTTCAACAGGGTGCTACCAGAACTAACAGCAACGGAACCATAGAGAGAGACTACAAATGGGACTTCTCGCATATCTTGAATGCAAAAAGAGTGACCGGGGGAATAGATAAAGATCCATACGTACACTTTCAGGCAACTTCACCCCAAGGGCAAACATACTATAAGGGAGGTTCACTCGGTAGTGTTGATTTCATTGGGAAATTCCGGAATGATGCTGATTTGTTAGTGTTTCAACCTTTGGTGCAGCGCATCGAATTGTTTGTTCCCGCTATTCCAGTTATTGAGGTGGTCGGTCAGTTCTTTAAGAAGCCGGCCACAGCATCATCGCCAGATATCTATGTTTTCTGCGAACGCGGAAGTGATATCTTGTTCAATGGCTACCCGGCTGCTTCACCCGGAAAATCGAAAGCTTTTTATAGGCTTTACGATGATCAAACCGATACGCCTTTGACTGGAAGCGGCTTTACGGATAACGCAAATAGCAATGGAACGGCCACTTTAACACCAAGCTCTACTGCCTTCCTAAATGGCTACAAAGTAATTCGAGTGGAATACACCTATCAGGATGATAATTCTCCAGCCATTGGAACAGGTAAATTCTACATTCAAATTGCTCCCAATCCGATCGCTAATTTTAAATTTCGAAGTGTTAAGTTGGGAACGAAGTCGCCAAATGCCTCTGACACACTTGCGATTTGCTCGAATAATGAGATCATTTTCGATGCATCAAGCTCAAAATTGAATGGGGTAGCAATTACCCAGTCAAGTAATGCGAATTTTAAGTATACCTGGAATTTCGATGATTCAAAATCATCGTCACCAAAACCTGATTCGTTGCGATTGAACAACCCCACGCATACCTTTGCCGATGTTCGCAACTACAATGTAACGCTTAGGATGGTTTCGGATGTCGGTTGCCCATCTATACCACAAGCAGTGCCACAGGGTTCTACACCTGGGCCTAAAACCATTGCTGTTAAAGTAGGCGATATACCCAATGTCGACTTTTCGTTCTTGGGTAACTGCGTGGGCGATGATATCACATTCACAGATCTAACGACTACCGATCCCGCTACCTCCAGTTCGGCTCGTTTTGTTTGGGAATTTGGAAATGGGACTTCTAAAGAAGGCTTTAACACAGCAAATGTTGCCAACACGTTGCCTACAATTTTTGTGAACTTTCCAAATAACCCAGATGGAAAAGTGGTAACATCCAAATACACACTGCCCAAAACCTATGATGTTAAATTGACAACGACAACCAACGTAGGATGCTCAGCTTCTAAAACAAAAACAATAGTTCAATTACCGCTGAAAGTAGCCACACAAGCCGGTGATTTTTCAGAGTTCTTTGATTTGAATGATGGGGGTTGGCAAGCCTTGGATTTAACAGGGGCAACTCCGGAACCGGGAGGATCGATTCGAGAGGTTTCGATATTCAACGCTGGGGCAGCTTACACAAACGGGATTTATGCAAATCGGGTGTTGACGGGTGGAACTGGAAACGGTGCAATTGCAGATATTACCGTAGCTGGTGGCATTATTACAGCTTTGGATGTAAAGGTAAAAGGGACTGGTTACAAGATTGGTGATCTTTTAACCGCGGCAATACCAGCAGGAACTGGACTATCTATTCAAGTAACGAAAATAGGGATATCATCATGGGTATGGAACGATCCTACAGCCTCTGGAAAGTGGAGTACAAAAGATTACAAGCAAAACGAAAGATCTGCGCTCTATACTGCGTGCTTAGATTTGTCAAACATCCCAAGACCAGCGATATCGTTTAACAGCTTTATTGGACTAGACCAAGGGGAAGGGCTGGTAATGCAGTATTCAAAAGATCAAAAAAATATCTTTGACCCAACCAAGGGGTGGGATGTACTTGGAACCATCGCTGAAGATAATTCCCCGGGGTTATTCTGGTACAATCAAAAAGCGTTGCCTTCAAACCCGGGTACTGGATACACAAACTCTAGAAATGTTTCAGGCTATGGTTGGACAGGCTTGTTGGGAAATACAGTTCCGAAACATAAGGTTGAAGATGTAACAGATCTGGCAAATCCTCTTCCCAATAACAGGGTAATATTTCGTTTTGCACTTTCTGCTTTGAATGCGGGCGGAGCCGGCATCAAACTAGATAGCATCAGAGTAGGCAGTCGCACACGCACTATTCTATTTGAGAACTTTACGACTACAGATGCAGGTGGCAACGAAGCCTTGAACACACCACTGAAATCGGATGCTGATTTTATTACCAAGTTCACTAAGGATAATATTAACAGTACGCAGTTGGTGAATATTAATTACCACGTAGGTTTTGTTGGCAAAGATCCATTCAATTTGGATAACCCGGCAGATCCAAGCTCAAGGGCATTGTATTACAATGTAAGTGCTGTTCCCTATGCCTTCCTGGATGGCATTCATTCACAGAAAAATGGTTCAAACCTTTTCAAAGATTGGGGACAAGCAGCCTATGACCTACAGACATTGAAACTGGCAAGTGCTGATTTTACACCTGCCGGAAGCTTAACGACTGCAGTAACTACCAACACTACCGACAACACGTTGGAAGTTGAAGTGTACGTAAAACCAACGCGCGATTTGCCCGCAAGCACAAGACTACACATTGGTATTCTTGAGGATGTGGTTACGAGAGCGCAACTGCTTAGTAAGCGTCCCACCGCAGCGATTACTACGGGCGAAACGGAGTTCAACTATGTGTTGAAAAAGTTAATTCCCGATGCACTGGGAACAAAGTATCCTGTAAATACTTTCAAGAGAGATGTCCTCGTACGACTTGCCCCCGGTGGTAAAGTAGGAGGTACCGAAAAGTTTAAGTTCACAGCCGATCAACTTTATAGCAACAAATTGACAGTTGTTGTTTTCTTGCAAGACACAACCAGAGAAGTGTATCAGGCAGATTTGTTCCGCAACCTCACTCCGCCACCTCCAATTACTGGCTTTGAGCCAATAGCAGCAGATCAGGTTTATGTTTATCCAAACCCCTCTGACCAGGAGTTCACCATCGAACTGCCCGTTAACCTCAAATCAGATGCAGCTGTTCGGTTGATCGATCAAATTGGGCGCTCGCACGATGTCGGGCTTTTTGCAGCCGGCAAAAATGCGAAAACGGTAAGCACCAGTGGCCTTGCAGGTGGTGTTTACATTGTGGAAATTCGAGCAGAAGATGGCGCGCTCATCAGAAAGAAAGTGATGGTTGTGCATTAGTCTTTCCGAGGAATAGAATAGTAAAGCCACCTCTGCGAAGGGGTGGCTTTTTGCTTCTCGATGATTTAGAATCGACTTTCAAATTCTGCGCAGAATATTGAAATCTTTCCACGATGTCAAGTCTTCCGACCGACATATACACCCTACAAAAAAAGAAATAAATCTAGTTGCTCAAAAATCGGCAGGTTGGAAGACCTGTAGACACAGAAAAAACTACATAGCACCGCTTAGCCAAGCCCCGGTTATCGTAATATTTGGCGGTGGCCATGAAAGAATGGATGAAGTGGTGACATTGATAAAAGATCACCCTAAAACAGTTACAGTCATTGGCAATTTTAGTGAGAAAGAGGGACTGAAAAAGCTTCAGGCCTTTAAAAAAAGTTGACCTAGTCCATATAGGCGGCAGGTATACTGAAGGGCAAAGAATGCGCATGAAAAAGTATTTGAGTGAGCATTTTTCAAAAGTGCCCACTACAGAACCCGGGTTTCAATATCCCTATAACAATATCGAAATATTGAAAGACATTCGACTTAAGCTCAACCTTTTCTAGTGTAAATTCGATCCTGCGATACACAAATCCTTTCATAAAGGCTCGGAAGTTCTAGACAGAATCACATTTTGATAAAAATATTGTGTCAAAATTTGTAGCAACTAGATATCTTAGATGAGACAAAACCTAAAGAACGTGGACGCAGGACAATTACAGTTGGTAAATATACTCACTCAAATTGTTGCCATGCCAGAAGACGAGCTTGTTGTTGCCTTAAAAAAGTTTAAGCGAGCAACTTTTAGAAAGGGCGAGTATATTCTTTCAGAAGGGCAGGTATGTAAAAATTTATATTTTGTAAACTCCGGACTCGCAAGGTCTTATCTATTGCAAGACAGTAAGGAGTACATCCGACAGTTTGCAGCAGAAAATGACTTTTTGGTTGACTTGGGGAGCTTTTTGTCTCAAACCAAATCGTCATTTTATTTGCAGGCGATCGAAGATACCGATACACTTCAAATCAGTTTTGAAGACTTAAATTGCTTGTTTAATTCCTCTTTTTACTTTATGAAGCTAGGGAAACTGATTGCGGACCGTTCAACCATAAATTTGATAAAACGCAGCGTTTCTTTAGTAAAGGATGACGCTAAACACCGCTATTTATACTTCATTAAAGAAAGACCCTCACTAACTCAAAGAGTTCCCCAATTTATGATAGCCTGTTATTTAGGCATTACACCAGAGAGTTTGAGCAGGATAAGAAAAGAAATTTCCGGATAAGATCATTTCTTACCATACATCAATTTACGGGGTTTCTATTGTATTGTCATTTGCAGTGTAAAAATTAAACATTGTAAAAATGAAAAAAATAACTATCGCAGCAGCAGCATTTCTCCTGCTTTTTGGAGTTAAACACTCAAATGCACAAACAAAATCCTTTGAATTTGAAACAGATCCAACTTCGTTTTTTACTAACGGCTACAACTTCAATTTCGGATATTCTATCCCGCATTGGGCCATTCGACTAGTTCCGTATAAAACGGAATTACCTGAATTTATACATGGCAATAAGGACTTCAAACAAAACATGCTTGGAGTAGCATTTGACCTTGACTATTTTTTCAAAGAAAACAACAATGGATTGTTCGTAGGCCCTGTTGTGATATACTCCAAAGACGAAATAGAAAATAGCTACAAACAAAAAATCAACAATGACCAATTATTGGCTGGGTTAAGGATTGGCTATAGAATTATGCCATTTAAAAAGCAACGGGAAAATTTGAACGGCTTTTATTTTACACCTTTTATTGCCCCATTTTATTCCTCCGCAAACGATGTTGCATTTACAAATGGAAATTCGTTTGAATACAAACAATTCCAATTCTGGGGAGGAATTCATTTGGGCTACAGAATAAATACCAGGTATAATAGTTCGAATGAATAAGCTGTTGAACATATTTTTCCCAATAATACTTTTTTCGTTGATGGGATGTTCACTAAGCAATAAAATTCTAACTAAAAATGACGGTACTGGCCCTTATTACCCACCTAGTGGTCTTGCCGGTGGTGTGTACATTGTGGAAATTCGAGCAGAAGATGGTGCGCTCATCAGAAATAAAGTGATGGTTATGCATTAGTCTTTCCGAGGAATAAAACAGTAAAGCCACCTCTGCGAAGGGGTGGCTTTTTGCTTCTCGATGATTTAGAATCGACTTTCAAATTCTGCGCAGAATATTGAAATCTTTCCATGATGTCAAGTCTTCCGACCGACATATACACCCCACAACAAAAGAAATAAATCTAGTTGCTCAAAAACCATCAGGTCGGAAGACCTGACGACACAGAAAAAATCCCCCCTCAGGCTGGAACGCGTGGATCGACTGCGAATAGCTGCTTACATTTACCTTGCTATCGCCAGACACTCGCACCGTAAAAGCCACATGCGGGGCGAGGTAAAAGTTCTTGGCGAATTTCCATACAAATCCAGCACCGGCAGTCCAAACCATACCATTGTAGTTGCTCGTAGAGGTGGCCTATTCGTGGGCTAAATTTCCACTTAGGTATTCAACCCCTGTACTGATAAAAAATTTATTCCAATTGGGTTGAAAGCAGTAATCGACCATAACAGCTCCTACCATGATCTTATTGTCTTTAAAACCCGTCATCAAGCAGCGAGTTTGGAGTTGTCAATCCCACGAAAACACCGCTAAAGTGCCATTGGTTGTACTCAACCACCATCGAGCCATGGTAGCCACCGAGAATGTTGGGAACAACGGCCGCTTCGAGGCCAAATGTCGTTTTCTTTTCAGGCTTTCCAGTGTCTGATTGTGCAAGAGAAAATGAGGTTGCAAGTGCCAAGAGGCCGATAATCAAAAATGTCCTTTTCACCTTCATATTTCTAAACGTTAAATTAAAATTTCTTCCAAGGCCTCACTCCAAATCTCACGACAGGAAAAAAATCTACCGTTGAAAGAGAGTAAGTCGTATTGTCAGAAAACTTAGCCTCCTGACTGCCCCTCATATACAAATGAAGGCCGGGCTGAACATAAAAGTAACGACCGATAAAAAACTGGTAGCTAATGCCGAGGCCAGGGGTAACGGAGGTTAGTTGTTTCGTCTCAGAAGTGGTTTTTTGTTTGATGTCAAATACTTGCCTGTCTACGAATACGTATGTCTCGAGATTTTTCCAAATGTTGTAGCCAGCGAAAATACCAAACGTTCCTTTGGTCTCAAATCTCTCAAATTTATCATTCGAATTTTCTGAGTTAAAAGTTCCGGCATCTATGATACTCGCCCTAAAACGGAATTTTTGCAAACGATAACCCACTCCCACATGGTAACCTTGGCTCAGATAAACAAAAGGAAGTGCCTCAATTTCCAAAGCACGTTTTACTTCATAATTTGCTGGTGAAGGCTTCCAGAAAGTACCTGATGATTCTTTTTGGGCTAACAAGGTGGTTGAAAATAACAAAAATAATGCGAGGACTGAGATGGTTTTCATATACTTATTTGGTTTAAATTATACCACAAAGGTGTCGCACCATGTCCACCACTTTCATTGAACTAATTCAAGAAATTACTTCTTGGCGCGTAATTTTGAGAGCCATTCGGGAGAAATTCCTAAATAGGAGGCAATCAGGTATTGGGGTATTTCCAGAATGAGTTCGCAACTCGTACTCACTAACTTTTCATACCGTTCTTTCGGGGGCAAGGAATTTTCCTTGATCCGTTCGGCAAACCGGATAAAGTAAAATTCGGAAATCAAGCGGCCCATCTTTTGGAACTTGATATTCTCCTCATAGAGCATGAGGATTGATTTTCTTTCAAAACTAAGTAGCTGGCAATCTTTCACCGCAATGATATCCATTTCCGTGGGTCTTTGGAGCAAAAAACTCACATAGTCCACAGCAAAGCTATTTTGAAAAATAAAATCTAAAACAACTTCTTCTCCGGTTTCGTTGGTGTAACCTAGTTTGAAAATTCCTTTGGTTACAAAATAAAGCTTGTCGCAAACTTGTCCGTGTTTAATAAGATATTCCCCTTTCTTGATTTGTTCGTGCTTAGCAAGGGCATTGAGATGAGCTAATTCAGCTTCATTGAAGTCGACAAATTGCAGAAAGAATTCGTTGATGGTCATAAGCACTAAAAATAGCTAATTTAACCAGCCGAATCGCTAAGGTATGAGCAATACGATGCAGATTCAGCTTATTCTGGTACCTTTATTTTGATTCGGGAATGCCCAAATCGATTTTCAGCTTACCTGTTTTCTTATTCATAGAAAAGGATGCCAAACTGATACCACGTATGGCAGGGAACAATCGTCTAGCTGCTACGATTAGTATTCGGTATCGGAACTTTAAATGACTTGAAATTTCATTTCCGCTTCCGTTCTATTTCTAGCAGAAACACCTGATCTGGTGTTACTGAGTAAGGATCGGTACAGTGAAAGCCGGTGGAGGTGTATTTTTCGTAAGCCTGTTGAAGGTACTCTTTCGCCTTCGCGGGAGAGCCTTGAGCCTCATGCACTAAGCCCATGTAGTAGTAAGTGTCGGCCAGCTGTTTGTAAACGGTTAGTTGTTTTTCAAAGTCGGCCAGAGCAGCGGTGTAATTTTTAAGTTGAAAGTAAGTCACGCCTCGGTGCAAGTAATCATAAGGCCTCATCCAGTTTTTCTTTTCTCTCGCCCTTGTTGGTGTTGCGTGAGGGGCAATGAGCGCGAGTTCACCAAAAGACAAGATGAATGAGGATTTGCTTTTGATGAACTTGAATAACAGCATAAAAGAGGATTGATAAGAGCATGCATTAAACCCATATTTTGCAGTAGAATAAATTAGTGACAAGGTGTCCTATATTTGAATATACCACTACACCGATAAGTTAGTAACAGCCTGTGGCGTGATGAAAGAAATGAAAATATTGGTTGACCAAACTGGGACCAGAAAGAAGTTGGCCGAGCTTGGTTTGCCTGAGAGCAAGAGTAACAACAGGATAGATGCCGTGGGTATAATAGAGAGTTTTTGGGTGGGCATCTGGATTGGTTGCTTTCGTTTTAGTCACACAGCGGTGGTGCAGGTTGATGAAGTGTTGCGCCAGGTATTTGGATGAAAGCCGGTTACTTCGGGAACCACCTTCGGGCGTTTCTTTAAAAAATTTACGCCCTCAATGAACCACCAAATTTTCATTGAACTGTACACGTGGTTTTTTGAGCATATCCAATTTGACAATTACACGTTGGATAAAGACAGCAGTGCGATTACCCGTTACGAGGAACAGGAAGCAAAAAAGGGTACAACCCCAAGAAGCCTGGCTGTGGCAGCCATCATCCCTTGTTTGCTTTTGTCAATGACATACGCATGGTGGCCAATTGCTGGAACCGCAGCGGCAATTCAGGGTGCAACAGCAACTGCATCCATTTTTTAGAAGACACATTTGCCATCCTCAAAAACAAAACAGTAGGGTTGTTCAGAGCCGATAGTGGGTTTTGTACCAGTAC
>VYLA01000108.1_pt1 | contig 17629 bp, 13 predicted proteins | sample 5114381 | NCBI WGS metagenome assembly VYLA01 (sample SAMN12291789, study PRJNA351875) | freshwater metagenome | isolation source: freshwater lake | place: USA: Michigan, Gull Lake | collected 2011-08-08 | reverse complement strand
TTTTGTAAGTTTTTCTTTTCTTCTAAGTCTAGGAAATCTTTGGCTGGCATAAGTAGGATTTTTCTCAAGTTACTATTTCTATTTTAGGTGGTTTAAGTGCGTTTTAGCTTACCAGAAAGCTAGTTTGGTGTTAAGACTGAGAATACCGTAGGAGCGAGTAATCGGATTGCTGACTTTTTTAACCAAATCGCGCATGGTTTCTAACTGTTCAGCCTGGGATTTGGCTCAATAAATTGATAATTGTAAATAATTGTTACAAATACTTGACTTAAGATATTTCTATGCTGACAGAAACACAAATCAAAGAAAAAGCGCTAGAGTTGGGCTTCCATGGGGTCGGTATTGCCTCTGTGGACAGCCAAGACTCGGCGGTATCCCATCTAAAAAGCTGGTTAGAGCGGGGTTATCACGCTGATATGGATTGGATGACTAACCCGAAACGACAGGATATCAAAACTCTTTGGCCAGAAGTGCGATCGCTAATTGGTCTCGCCCTTAACTACTACACCCCCCAGCAACACAGTCAAGAGCAAAACCATGGCAAAATTTCCCGTTATGCTTGGGGACGGGATTATCACAAAGTATTAAGTAAAAAATTAAAAGCCCTCAGTCAATGGTTAGAAAGTCAGGGGGAGCAAATTCAAACCCGTTACTATGTGGATACAGGACCGGTACAGGATAAAGTCTGGGCGCAAAGAGCAGGGATCGGCTGGATTGCCAAGAACGGTAATTTAATTACCCGCAATTACGGCAGTTGGGTGTTTTTAGCAGAAATATTAACTAATTTACCTTTAGAACCGGATCAACCCCATAGTGACCATTGTGGCACCTGTAGCCGTTGTTTAAGCGCTTGTCCGACCCAAGCAATAGTTAATCCCTATGTGGTGGATGCTAATCGCTGTATTGCATACCATACCATCGAAAATCGTGATGTAACTTTGCCTACAGAAATTGCCAAGAATTTACAAGGTTGGGTAGCTGGCTGCGATATCTGTCAAGATGTCTGTCCTTGGAATCAACGTTTTGCCCAAGTTACCGACGTGGAGGATTTTCAACCTCGTCCCGAAAACCTCTCGCCAAGGTTGGATGAATTAGCTAATCTAACTATAGAGGAGTGGGATCGTCGTTTCATCTCGTCGGCCTTGCGTCGAATCAAACCTCAGCAGTGGCGACGTAATGCCCAAGCTAATTTAGCTCATTCCCCTCACCCCGTACAAGATGACAATTAAAGTAGTAGTGTTCGATTTTGATGGTACTATCGCCGATACCCACGATACTTTCGTGGAGATTGTCAATCGTTTGGCTAAAAATTTCGGTTATCAACCCATCAACGAGGAAGATTTGGCCAGACTAAAAAACCTTAGTTCCCAAGAAATTATTAAACAATCCCAAGTTTCCCCCGTTAAAATCCCTTTTTTACTCTATCGAGTTAAACGGGAATTAAATAAACAAATTGAATGCCTGAAACCCTTCCATGGCTGGCATCACTGCCTCGTCACTCTTAAAGAAAGAGGCTATAGATTAGGAATAATAACTTCTAATACCAAGGAAAACGTCACCATCTTTTTAGCAAATAATCAACTCTTAAATTTATTTGATTTTATCTATTCGGGAACGCCCTTATTCGGCAAACACAAAATTATCGATCGCCTGATCCGACAAAATAAATTCTGCCCCGATGAAATGATTTATGTCGGCGATGAAACTAGAGATATTACGGCTGCCCAAAAAAGTCGAGTGCAAGTGGTGGCCGTTGCTTGGGGCTTTAATTCCCCTCAAATTCTCACTCAATTTAACCCCGATCATCTCATTCATCATCCCCTAGAATTATTGGATATTTTAGATAGGGCTGGCTGAAAAAGGGCGGAAACGGGGTCTATACTGATAGTTTCTTCAGCAAAATAGTCCTAAAAGTCTTTCCCAGTAAACATTTCACGATTCTATAAGCAAAAATTATCACACAAAGTCGAGAAGAGCCAAAAAGTTTTTCCTGGGGGCAGGGAAAGGCAGTTTGGGCATTTGTACTAAAATACCCAGTACTCAGTTTAAATATAGACTCCGATCGATGGGGGCAGAGAGACTCGAACTCTCACGAGCTTATAAGGCTCAACGGATTTTAAGTCCGTAGCGTCTACCATTCCGCCACGCCCCCGTTATTTAACCGACAATTTTTTATCATATCACAAATAATTTAATTAGCAAGAGTATTTTCAGTAAATTATTTTAGCCCGCCAATTCGATCGCCACAAAGGGGGAAAGAGGGGGTAAAATAATCAGCAGGTGAATTGCCGTTCACCGACAGCTATTGAGAAAAATCAATCCTTATGCAATCAATTCTGACGCAAGAAACAATTATCATCGCCCTGATCTACCTATCTCTCAGTGTCTTGTATTTGCTCGTCATTCCCGCCGTTATCTACTACTACCTCAATACGCGCTGGTATGTGGCATCTTCTTGGGAAAGAGGGTTTATGTACTTTCTGATGAGCTTTTTCTTCCCCGGGATGCTGTTGTTAAGTCCTTTCCTTAACTTCCGTCCCCAACGTCGTACCCTAAAAGCTTAAGTTATCAACCAAAAAAACCCATGAGACGCATCGATGTCATCGGGATTGGTATCGGGATGTTTGCTGTGGGCGGCATCCTCTACATTATCCTACAAAAAACCGGTTTAGATAGTGCTTCGGCGGGAATTTGGAGTCAAGCGGTGTTGGTGGGTGGTGTCATCGGTTGGATTTTTACCTATCTGTTTCGAGTTGCCACCGATAATATGACCTACGGCAAACAGCGCAAGGATTACGAAGATGCCGTCTTTAAAAAACGCCTGGAAGCGATGACTCCCGAAGAAATCGCCCAAATGCAGCGGGAGATTGAAGAAGAAAAAACTAAATAAAGCAGTTAAAACTGATTTATCTGGCATCTGGGCTTGATAATAGCCCAATTTATCTGATTTAGTCCTTAAAGTCTTTAAATAATCGGTGGGAAATAATTCCACTGCTGTGTAGTTCTGTGAAATTAAAACAATCCTATGATGAGGCGTTTGTCAAGAGAACTAATGTTAAGATTGTTTGAGGAAGTCATGAAAGAGACAGTGGAAAAAGTCATTTTGGCAATTAGGGGATAAAATTTCCGTCAAGAATAAAAATATTTGTTCCCTATCAAGTTGCGTCGATCTATGATATGGATAATCCATTTTTGTAGAAGCGTTATTTATGAATCAAAATCAGAGCGAGAACTTGGACGGACTGGAGAAATTTCTAGTTAACCGTCGAGCGGCCCCATCGTCTTCGAGCGGAAACAGAGAGCTAGATTACGATCGATTCTACGATGCTTGTGACTCTCTCAAACCCCTGAAAATGAATGATGAAGATAGGAAATATTACACCGACTTCGCCAGTGTGAGAGGCGGTAAAATTATTGACAGGATCAAGAAAGATGTTAAAACTTTGCAAAGAAGTGGCAATGATTCTAGTTATCAATTCTTTACAGGACATATTGGTGGGGGAAAATCCACCGAGTTAAATCGACTAACAGGAGAACTGCTTGAGGAGGGTTTCCACGTGGTTTATTTTATGTCTGATGAGTATTTAGATACCCATAACGTCGATATTCCCGATATTTTATTAGCGATCGCTCGTCAAGTAGTAGAGAATTTGGAAGAGATAGATATTCGTCTATTTCCGGGCTATTTTCGCCGATTACTGGGAGAAATAGCAGGGTTACTAACCACCCCCTTAGAACTCGATTCCGTCAATCTAAGTTTGGGGGTAGAACTAGCGAAAATTTCGGCAGAAATCAAGACTAGTCCCAAGGCTCGTAATCAATTGCGTACCTTTCTCGACTCTCGAACCGCCTCTTTAATTGAGTCCCTAAATGATGAGATTCTCAAACCCGCCATCGAAAAACTAAAACAAAAAGGGAAAAAAGGTTTAGTGGTGATCGTGGATAACCTAGAACGAATCGCCAATCAAATAATTCCTAACTATAACTGCACCCAACCAGAATATATCTTTATCAATCGGGGGAGCGTGCTGACTGAAATTAAATGTCATTTAGTCTATACTGTACCGCTGAGTTTACTTTTTTCTGCCCAAGCTGCGATACTTCTACAGCGCATTGGCAAAAGTACCTCGATTTTACCGATGATTTTGGTGGAAGAACGAGAAGGGACTGTTCACGAACAGGGATTGAAGTTACTCAAACAGATGGTGATGGCGAGAGCTTTTCCCGATGTGTCGCCAGAGGAACATCTAGAGCCTGATTTAATCACCCAAGTTTTCCAAGATGAAACCGTATTGAATCGCCTCTGTCAAATCAGTGGGGGTCATGTTCGTACCTTGCTGTTAGTCTTGCAAAGCTGTTTGCTGGAGGATGATTTGCCCATCTTACACAACATTTTAGAAAGAGTTATCCGCGAGTATCGAGACAATATACTGGTGGGGATCAGTAGCAATAACTGGGAGGTGTTGCGAAAAGTCGATCGAGAGAAACAACTTAGCAGCGATGTAGAGAATTATCAAGAATTCCTGCGACAATTGTGGGTTTTTGAGTATAGAGATGACCAAGGGCGATGGTTTGGCGTAAATCCCATGCTCAAAGAAACCGAACAATTTAAAAAAGAGTCTTCTAGACTAGGATAGAGATAGGCTCTCGTTCCCAGTTCCCTAACCCCACACTTTCCTAACCATGGTCGGTAACTATAGCGATGATGTGATTATGGCTGACAATGATCGGGCGGTAAAAGTCTTAACCCGTGCTATTCGTACTGGCATAGGCAAATTTTCTTTGAATTTAGCCCGTTGTAATTATTCTCAATTAAGAGAATCTATTCTCGATCGATTTCATCAAGAAAATAGCAGCTTCGATCTAGAAGAACTGACGCTCTCTCCACAAGCCACCAGACTTTTTGAGGAAATTGAAACTGTCTTGCGGCATCGGGAAAAAACACCATCAGCCCTAATTATTTTGGGGTTAGAACAAGTTGAAAGTCTTGAAACCCTTTTTTCTAATTTTAATCAAGTTAGAACCCAGTTTCAAAACAGCTTTCAATTCCCTCTCTTGTTATGGGTAACGGATGAAGTGTTGGTTTCGCTCCGACAAAATGCACCGGATTTTGTTAGTGGAGGGAAGTCTTTTTCCTTTCACTGGACAACCACAGAGTTAAGTGACTTTTTGCATAAAGCAGCGGATGAGTTATTTCGTGCCGTGCTGCAAAATGGGGCGATCGGTTTTTTACCCTACACATCTATTAATAGTACAAAACTGGCTGATTATCGTCGCCGTTACCAAGAAATCGCCTCAGCTTGGCAGGAACTAGAAAGAAGACAGATTGAATTGGAACAGAAACTCAGAGCCAGTTATATTTTCGCTCAGGGAGGAGATTGTTATGACCGCTCCTTGAAACCGCAACCGATCGAAATGCGCGTTGAGCTAGTTAAACAAGCTATCGAAAAATATCAAGAAAGTTTAGTAATTTGTCAGACAATTGCCGAAAAAACCGCCGAAGGAACCCTTGATTATTGCCTTAGTCTTTGTCACCATCGTTTGGCTCTGTTAGAAAGCTCAAAAGCCAGAGAACATTGGCAAGAGGAGGAGAAATATCTCAGCAATGCCTGTCAAATCTTCGACAATAAAGATGCCGAGATCGCTGCTAAATTACGCAATGAACTGGGGGGGGTGTTACAAAATCTGGAAAAATGGCCAGAATTGTCCCAATTGGCTGCCGACTCGATCGCCCTAGATAGTCAGTTACAAAATCCACTGCCTCTCGCCCAAGATTATAGTTTTCAAGCCAAAATTGCCCTGGAAAAGGCCAAGGAAACTAAAGAAAAACAGGAGGAGATACTAGAAGCAAGAAAGGCGGCTAGTTTAGCGTTACAGGCCTTGAAAAGACTAAAAAGAAGTCCGGAAATCCAAAGATGGCATACTGCCCGTTACCTGTTGCTTCTGGCCCAGGCAAAAAAACATCTAGAGAAGTGGCAACTGGCGATTAAGACTCTCAAGCGCGCCTTGCAGACGATCGAGGATGCGAGAGATAAGCTGGCAGCCCACGATCACTATGAACCAGCACTACATATCGAAATTCTCGAAGAATTACAAGAGGTTTTTTTCCATCAGCGGCAATATGAGGAAGCTTTTCAGAAAAAACAAGAGATTTTGTTAGTTAAAGGGCAAAACGGGCTACTGGCCTTCGTGGGGGCTTCGAGTTTACGTCCTCCGGTTAGTCCCACGGGAGGAGAAGAAATTCCAGATCGGGCGATCGATGCCTCCGGTCGTCAGCAAGATGTGGAGGAAATTATCAGGAGGCTAAGTCCTCGGAATCAGAAAAAGCTGACGATCGTTCTTGGTCCATCAGGAGTAGGTAAAACTTCCATGCTAGAAGCGGGATTAGTTCCCCAATTAAGACAAGAAATCTTCGAGGGCTTGAAAATAATGCCCTTATTCTTGCGTTTATCAAAAACAAGAGATTGGAGAGAAGAAATTCAGCAGGAGCTAGAAAAAGAAAGAAAACTGTTTAATATTCATGCTTTAGTTCATGCAGAGTCAGAAAATACTGGGATCAATGCCGCCGTTGACAGGGATGTAGAAGCATTGATGATCGAGTGGCTGAAAGGTCAGCAAGATCAAGTATTTACCGTGTTGATTTTAGATCAATTTGAAGACTTTTTCTTTATTTGCAAAGATCCTCAAGAGAGGACGAGATTTTTTGATTTTTTAAAACAATGTTTCGGAATTAGCAATGTCTTGATTGTTATCTCGTTGCGAGAGGATTACCTGCACTATCTTCTCGAACTAGAGAAATATATTCAAGATAATCAGCAATCAGAAAGAACCACAGATGCTGATTATCAAGATGTCTTGAGCTATAAAAATCGTTATCCCCTTCATAATTTTACTAAGGAGAAAGCTAAAGAGCTAATTAGGGATTTAACCAGTAATTCTCAATTTAAGCTAGAAGATAATTTGATTGAAAAATTAGTCGATGATTTAGCGGGAAATACCGAACAGGTACGACCGATCGAGCTACAGATCGTAGGAGCGCAACTGCAAGAGGAAGAAATCAGCAGTTTGGCAGAATATATAAAATTGGCAGAGGGAGAGAATAGCCCTAAACATAGCTTAATCAAAAAATACCTTAATGATGTGGTTAAGGCCTGTGGAGAAAAAAATAAAGAGATAGCCGATCTGGTGTTGTACTTATTAACTGATGAAGATGACAAAAGACCGCTCAAAACCTTGACAGATTTTAGGGAAACTATCGAAGATAACGACGATATTCGATTGATTTTAGTCTTGGATATTTTTGTTCAATCAAAGCTAGTCGTAGTTTATAAAGAAACATCGGAAAAACAATACCAACTCCTGCATGATTATCTATCACGACTGATTCGAGAGCAATCGAAAGCGCGAGAGGAATGGTACAGGGCAAAGATTGATAAAATTTCCAGAGAAGCGGCAGCAGCCGAAGCTAGGGCAGCCGCTGCCGAAGCCAAAGTTAAGCTACAGATAGATTTAGACGAGGCAATCAAGGCAAAAAACGAGGCCGAACATCAGACAGAGAAGGCGAGAAAAAAATCATATGTGGTTGGTGCAATAGGTTTGATAACGACAATTGGCGCAATCATGTCGGGGTTGGCTTGGATAACTAGCGATCGTTTAACCAAGCAGAATAAAGCAGAAATAGATGGTGCGAGGGTCATAAAAAGTTTTAATTCAGGCTATGGGAATTTAGAGAACTTGTTCTTTCGCGCCTGGCAAGCTGGACAACAGTTAAACGAACTTGTGAAGACTAATTCTTCTCAAGGATTTGATAGTTATCCGACGACATCCCCTTTATTGGCACTTCAACAAACTTTCGAGACTATAGATAAACAGGATATTTATCGATACGATCTAGGCAAAGATGATAACGGTAAGTTTAGTAACATCATGGATGTTAATTTGCAACCAGATAAAAATATAGTTACTACTATTCATACTAATGGTCAAATTCTACAACGCCAGACTGATGCACAGGGAAACTACTCAAAACAGAAAGTGAAAGAACTTGCCAATATTTCTAATTTTACCTTTCAAGGTAAAAATATAAACTTGGAACAAATTCGTCTAATTATTTTTAGTCCTGATGAGCAGAAAATAGCCCTAGTGATCGGCAAGAAAGTGCTGATTTGGAAAAATTGGGAATCGTCCCCAAAAGAACCAACTTATTACTATGAGCATCTAGGTAATGTCAATCTTCTCAAGTTTAGTCCAGATTCAAAATGGTTGATGACCGTATCGGAATCTCAAATCATTTTATACGATACAGTCAATCAGGAAAAAAGAAAATTACTCTGGAAGATAGAGGAAAAATCAGCATCAGCGAAACCCAGAGTTACTTTAGAAGATGTGACATCCCAAAAACATAGCCGACCATCTCGACAATCATCGGGAAATCCATCATCGATAATTTTGAGTGCGGATCTTAGCCACAATAAGAACAATCCAAAACTAGCTTTAGGATTTAACAGTGGTGAAACGGCGATAGTTGATTTAAATAACTTAGCGAAAATTAGGACTATTCAGCCCCAGGTACGAAAAGCGGTAATTGCTCTAGATTTTAATTTCGATACGCAGCTTTTGGCGATCGGCTTTGAAAATGGCAGTCTAGTCAATTTCGACTTGACAAATAATGAGATGAAATCATGCCCATCGGAAGGACTTGTCTTCAGTAAATTTGAATTTATGCCCGATAGTCTCCTAGCAATTGGCTATAGAAATGGCCTGCTAAAAATTATTAGTAGAGAATGTCAGAAATTATTTCAATTTAAAGCCCATGACCGCGAGATACAAGGACTGCAATTATCTGGTGATCGTCAATGGTTAACTACCAATTCAGAACTAGAAGTGCGTCGCTGGAAACTAGACCCACGCCAAGAATTTGCTGTTAATCGTAAAACTTCCCTATATCAAGCGAGCTTGAGCAGTGATGGCAAGCTATTGGCCGCTGCCACCAATACAGGCATTGAACTCTGGGATTTATCTGGGAAAAAAGAACCAGAAGAACCATTTTACTCTCAAAGCAAGGCCAATCCAAATACTGGTGAAATAACCAGCATTAGTTTTCAACCTAACAATAACCAGCCATACCTTTTGGCTACGGGTTCCCCAGGCGGAATTCTTCGCCTCTGGAGGTTCCAATCACAAACTAACCACAGACTAAAGGATAAACCAGAGGTTTCTGTGGCGAATTCTAACCAGTCAAATTCACCCATCTGGAGTCTCAGCTTTAGTCAAGATGGATCGTTGTTAGCAACTGGTTCGGGGGACGGTATCATTCAAATTAGGAGTGTAGCAGCTCTCTTGAAAAAGGCTCCCGCTCTTTTTTGTCGAAGATCTATCAATGGTGCCGTATTGAGTATTGCTATTCGCCCCGATAATCAACAAATAGCTATAGGTTCATCCAATGGACGAATTTATTTATTGAATTTACTTGATAATGGCGGATGTGTTTCTAATAAACAATTGGAACCTAAAAAGGATTTTAGCCATTTTGCGCCGGTGGTCACTGTTCAATACATACCCTATAAAGATAATCAATGGTTGTTGGCAACAGGTTCCGATGATCTAACGGCTCGTCTGTGGAGCCTCGACGGTAAGGAAAAAGTTAGATTTGAAGATCATGATGGCTCCGTAAGAGGAATTGCTTATCTTCCCAAAGACAAAGTTTTGGTGACCGCTTCCGAGGATCGTTCGGTGCGATTATGGACTTGGAAAGATGATCTCGAATCAATAGACAGTTCACAACCACTAAGTGGAGAATTAATCGCAAAACATAATGGTCATATTCGACCAATCAGAGGTATTTTCTTCCGAGACCAACCTCGTCAACTCATCTCCATATCCACTGCACCTAAAATTCGTTTCTGGCCGATTCCAGAAAGTAAGGATTATTTACATTCGCTAATGGATAATGCCTGTAAAGAAGTTCCTAATATGGAAGAAAATAAGCAAGAAATGGAGAAGATTTGCTCAAAAATACCAAAGCAGCCATCAGAACCTTAATTGCCAAGAATTTAAACAATTCCTAATTGTTTCTCTAGAGCCTCTAAGATAATATCAGCAATAATTTTTTTGGTGTATCGACAATAGATTGTTTCTGTACTCCGAAAAGTGCCATTCTCATAGTATTTATTAGCGGGAGCGCCACCACCACAGAGCGAAAAATAAGGGCAGGTTTTTTGACACATTTTAACCCCTGCTTGGATATCTCGATCGAGTTTTTTAAACTTGTCAGTTTGGTCAATTGATCGCAGGTCGTGCTGAGTTATATTTCCTAAAATAAAATCGCCATAAACATCACTTTTCATGGATAATAGTTCTGGAGAAAAAGTCGAAAAATCCCCATTATGAGCGATATTAATCATGGTAAAAGGGGTGAATTGACCTTGAAAACTATACTTCTGACAGATCAGGCTGTAAAGATCATCAAATTCCCGAACTTGCAGGAGGTTTTCAGCTTCTTTAACCCTTCCATAGAATCTTTGCATAAAGTTGCGATAACGCTCGTCAACCCCGTTGTTTTGCAGAGAAGATGAACGATTTGTTCCCTCTATTTCCTCGATATTGAAACCCACATATCGAATCTTATTTTCGAGGAAAAAATCAAAAATCTCATCGGGATAATCTAAGGATATATCGCTCAAAACTGCGATAACAGAAAAGGGAATCTGATTATTTTGTAGTAACTTGATACCTCTCATTGTACTTGCATGAGTTCCCTTGCCGGTGCGAGTTCTACGATGAGCATCATGGATAAAATCCGGCCCGTCGATACTAACCCCTATTCTTAGGTCGTATTCTTTGATAAAATCACACCATTCTTGCGTGATCATTGTGGCGTTAGTTTGCAAGGAATGCTCGATTTGATAGGGATTAGGATTAATTTCTTGATTTAATTTATCGATGATTTGGATAGCAGCAGTATAAAAAGAAATAGGCACTGTTAGCGGTTCTCCCGCGTGCCAAACGATCGTAAATCCCCGCAAATCAATCAAATCACTAGCAAAAATATTTCTAAAAATTGGTTCTATCAGTTCTAGGGATAGTTTGTATTTTAGCTGGCGATCGGGCAAGTAACAATAGTCACAATCTAAATTACAAAAAGTTGTGGGTTGAATAACCACTAACTTGACTGAACCCTTTTCGGAAGGTTTATATCCCCAATTGTCTATATATTGTCTGAGAAGTTCAATCATTTTTACCCGTGGAATTATGATAATAGTTCTCGCTAAAAATAAGATGTAAGGTTTTTGTGTGTCAGGAGTAAGTGTATATAGACAAAAATTAGCCTTTACACAGGATTCAAAAATAAGAGTGGCTACATTTAAGCTATTTCAGGAGTGATAATTGCTCGAAAACTATTAGTAATTTCCCCAATTTGCCCAGTTTCTCCAGCCATTGTACCAATCGCCCCACTGTGCCAATCTTTGTTCTGATTGTTCCTCTAAATTATCTATTGGTTTATTCGGGGAGTCCGACGCATAATCTTGACTGTTTAATTCCTGTTTATGCAATTCTAGCTGTTCTCTCACCCGATCCAAACGTTCCTGCACACCCAACCTAGAGGCGGCCTTAGCTTCTATTGATAAGACTTTCGATTGACCGTAGCCGAAAAGTGTTGCTAGAGTCGTAGTCAGCAAAATTGCTAGTTTTTGCCAAAAGTTACGTTTCTGTCTCATAGTGCCTCGTGAAAATAATGTAATACATACTACAAATTGTTTGAGGATTTATCGATTAGCTTGAGGTTCATTACCCCAATTGTTCCAATTGTGCCAATTGTCCCAAGGAGGAGGGGGAGTGGGAATTGTACCCCCACCAGAACCGCCATCATCTGTTTTTTTAGCGATCGCTTGCCCCCCTATTTTAACCGATTTATCTAAAGTCTGTGGCTTTTCATCGATAATGCGCTGCCGACCGATCATTTCCCGAACTTTTGCTAATCGCCCCTCCAGATTAGACTGATGATCAGCCTGAGTATCGGCCGCTAATAGAGCTTTATTCCCACTAGGACTAAAAACAAAAGTGACGAGCGTGGCCAAAATCGTGGTTAATATTTTCGGAAGCAGATGTTTTAAATTCATACTACACCCAGGAGTTTGAATGGTCTAATGGTAGTCGCTCAAATTCAATCTGTCAACTTTTAGAGGGAGGAAATTAAGAATTCTGCTACATTAATGAATATTCTAGACGAGAGACAAAAAAATGACCCTCGATCGAGTGATCGTCGGTTGGCGAGAATGGCTCGATTTACCCGATTTAGGCATTACCAAAATAAAGGCCAAGATTGATACAGGCGCTCGCTCCTCGGCCCTACACGCTTTTCATCTCCACCCTTTTCTGGATGGCGATCGCAATTGGCTGCGCTTTCAAGTTCATCCCTACCAAAAAGATAGTCACCACACTGTCACCACCACCGCGGAAATCCTCGAATGGCGACAGGTAAAAAATTCCGGTGGTCAAAGTCAACTACGTCCCGTTATCAGAACAAGTGTATTACTTGGCGGTCGTCAATGGCCGATCGAATTAACCTTGACTAATCGCGATGTCATGGGTTTTCGGATGTTATTAGGACGAGAGGCGCTGAAAAAAGGCTTTCTTGTCCATCCGAATAAGTCTTTTTTACTGAGTTAAGTTATATTTAGGGTTTGCGGCAAAAAGTTTTTCGGTGGTGGCAGGGTGTGGGGTTTTACCGATTTTCAGGGGGTCAATTACCTAATTTTCAGGGAAAAAGTCCCTGAATTTACCCCCCGATCACTCCCAGGGCCGGTACTTTTTGATTGACAAAAAGTCTAAAGATATTATCCAACAAGGTTTTTAGATTTATTCAGCCAGCCCTAAGTAGCGGGTAAATCTTGGTATTCAGCCAAAGCATTTATAAAAAACAAGTCTCCCCAAATTAAACCCGTATCATAGATTTGGCTGGGTTGAATCGCGGCGGGATGATGATAACAACCATGACGCAATAAACTCATCTCTGGGGCGGTTTCATCGGGAAAATAGGCAAAAGAAGTCAAATTCAAGAGAGTATTATCGATCGCCTCTCGATAGGTTCCATAACTAGGATCGCTGCTGGGTAAAGCTTTTAATAAGCGAATCATTCCCGCCACAGCGATCGCCGCTGCCGAAGAATCCTTTTCCGTAGCGGCATTTTTTTGCAAGGCATAATCAAAGTCCCAGGGAGGAATAAAATCCCCGGCGCGTCTTTGTCCACCGGGCCAGCGATCGGGCAAATTTTCCAGATAATAATTAATGGCATCCTTGGCAATGGTTAACATTTCCGGATCGCCGGTGTAAATATAGGCCGTCGTGGCACTATAAATAAACCAAGCTTGACCCCGGGACCAAGTGCTATCATCGCGCCAGCCCTGTTTTCCCTCATTAAATAAGAAATTTCTATAGGTGGGAGAGTTGACATTTTGGTCAAAATACCCTCTTTGCCAAGTTCCCGTTTTACCCGGGCGACGATTAGCTCCAAAGGTGCGGCTAATGGTGCGGATATGGGAAAGGGCCTTTTCCTGCCAATCTTTTGCTTCCTTGGGGTCACAAGTGTGGAGACTTGCCCAGAGCAGTTGTTCTATATTGATCGTATGGTCGATAAAAACCTGCCAATGTTCTTGCTGATCGGTGCGATCAGCCTTGCGTAACCAGCCAAAAGTCCCGATATCGGTGTGAAAACTCCCTTTACCATCCTGAAAAGGTTGCGCTAGTTGTCTGGCCCCCCGTAAAGTTATCTCTAAAGCTGTCTGTTTTTCCTGGCCCTGTCCCGACTCAAACCAAGGAGCAAACACCAGCACATTATTGAGAGCGATGTCTTTGTTCTTCAAACTCGCTTCTTTTAAGGGATCGCTCCATTTTTTCGCGGCAGCTGCCCAAAATCCCGCATCCATAGGGTTTGATTCTAAGTCAGCAATTTTCCATAACAAAGCAGCAAAAGCCCCTGCCGCCCAAAAATCGGCTTTTTCTAACTTCCAAGTGCCGGGGGTGGGACTATTCCCCCTCCGTAGCCAATTGAAGAAATTAAAACCCGATGGCTCTGGATGGGTAAGATAGGGATAGAGAATTCCCCGACGGGCATAACTATCGAGATAGTCGATCGTGGTAGCTAGTTTAATCTTGGCCAGATCGAGACAGAGCTTAATTCTTGCAGCTAGGGGCATTTTGGCGCGCAATTCCGCCGCCGATTGGGGACGATGGATAATCCGGACGGCCACCGCACCGATCGCCGCCCCCGTACCCATAATAATTAGCGTGCGTCGCTTCAAATTCCCGACTCCTAAGCTGGATAGATACGAATACGGCGATTCGGTTCCTCTCCGAAGCTATCGGATTGGAGACGGTAATGCTCGACTAATTCGTGTTGCATTTTCCGCACTTTCGCCGATCGCGGCAGTAACTCCACCGGTTGGCCGGTAGGAATAACGATTTGTTCCACCGCTAACCGGGCCTCCTCCAAAGCTTCGATCTCGTCATCGCTGCCGCTGCGGGCAAATAAACGCAGATCTGCACCTTCCTGATTCATCGGGTCATCAATGCCCAAAATCCGCTTTAAACCCCGAGAAATTTGGGGCATGGTATTGGATTTGATGCCGTGGATGGGAATTTGTCTTACTTTGGCAATTTGCCGCAATTTTGACTGATTTTTAACGTGGGAACGCAAGGCCAGCACTGCGTCGGCCTCCTGTAAATCTTTGGTCAAAACGATCGGCAAATCTAGGGCCTGTACTACCTGTTCGATCGGGGCGCGACTGACTCCGTAGGGATAGACATAAACCGGCCAATCTTCGCCATTGGGACCGGGGACGCGGACTTTTTCCGTTTCCGGTTCTTCCTGCAGCCAGGATTGTTCGAGGAGGCGATCGAAATCGTTTTCCCGGTTGAGTGGGCCTGCACCAAAACGGTCCACGGGAGTCATTCGGCCATCGGCCCGCCATCCCTTGGGTTTATCCATTTCCGGCAGATAATTGCCGCGCAAAGGGGTCAACTTTTCCGGTTTTGGTTCTTCCTGAGTGACCTGTACTTTTCCCTCCTCATCTACCCAACGGATTTGAGCAATTGGTTCGCGGCCCCGCAGCAGTTGGTCGATAGTAGTGGATACGTCTTCGTGGATGACCCAGCGCTGACGTTCCAACATTTCGATGGCAATTTCAAAGGTGGGCGGTGCTTTGCGTTCTAAAACGGTCTTCTGAGAACCCCGGCGGCGTGCTTCTTCGTCTCCGAGAGTTACTGCCTGAATTCCCCCGACTAAATCCGATAAAGTCGGATTTTTAATTAAATTTTCCAATTGATTGCCGTGGGCGGTTCCCACTAACTGCACCCCGCGTTCGGCGATCGTACGGGCGGCCAGAGCTTCTAATTCCGTACCGATCTCATCGATCACGATCACCTCTGGCATATGGTTTTCCACCGCTTCGATCATGACTTGATGCTGCAATTCCGGACGGGCCACCTGCATCCGACGAGCGCGACCGATGGCCGGATGGGGAATATCTCCATCCCCGGCGATTTCGTTGGAGGTGTCGATAATCACTACCCGTTTATTGAGATCGTCGGCTAAAACTCGGGCAATTTCCCGGAGAGCGGTGGTTTTCCCTACCCCCGGACGACCGAGCAGCAGCAGGGATTTACCCGTTTCCACTAGGTCGTTAATCAGGGTGATCGTACCGAAAACGGCCCGACCGATACGACAGGTTAAACCGATAATTTCCCCGTCTCGATTGCGAATGGCACTGATGCGGTGCAGGGTGCGTTCAATCCCGGCGCGATTATCGCCGCTAAAACTGCCCACCCGGGCGATCGAATACTGGATTTCTTCTTTTGAGATCGGTTCGTCCCCCAGATCGATCGCCCCATCGGGAAAACGCGCTTCTGGTATGCGTCCCAAATCCATAACTACTTCGATCAGTTGATGCTGCCGCGGGTGTTCCTCGATTTTGCCGCGAATCTGCGCGGGTAGAATTGCCAAGAGTTTGTTTAAATCGTCGGTAACTGGCATCCGAGAGGAGGGTAGGGTTTCTGGCATTAATAGTAAAAGGTTTTGGCGATAATTGGCTGTTTTTATTTCCCAGATTTTCTTGGGGTCTAACACATTTAGGGGTTAGTTGTCAATCAAAAAAATATTATAGTTTTTTGACCAAGGTTAGGCTTTCAATTGAGCAACGAGAATAGAAGCGGCTTTAACGGCTTCTTGGTAGGCTTGGGGGTCATTTTCAAGGTTAGGCTGGTCTAAATGCTCTAAAATTGGCAAAATCAATGAACGGGCGTAACTTCCATAGGCAATACCAGCGATTTTTTCTCTCAGTCCCAGTTGCTGTAATTTGGTCACGGTATGGTCATTGGTTCCCCCGGCTAACTGCACAAATCCGGCTAGATTGGTGGAAAGGACTTTTTTGGCCATGTTAATAGCCGGGTGGGTGGTTCCTTTGCCGATATCGCCGCTCATCGGTCGGCCGTCCGTCTGCCAAATCAGAGGACAGCTTAGGGGTGAAATAGTTTCTCGCAGATAGTGGAGGTAATCAATGATATATTCATGATCTTGGCAACTTATGGCGAGGATTTTTAGGTTTTTACTGACAGTTGCGAGCGCTGGCCAGAGTCGAGCAAATTCCTCTCCATGACCGACTTGGGTATGAATTTCGATCGCATCGACTCCCATTTCGATAATTAAGGGGATAATTTCTTGGGGTTGACAGACACGGGATTTTGTCTCGATTATTTGCCGGGGACAAACGGGTAAGCAGCGACCGCAACCATAACAGCGATGCTCAATCACTCCTCCCCTATCGATAGCATAAGCGGGACAGATTTTTTCGCAGGGACGGGGACAATCGACCGGACAGAGTTGCGGGTTAAAGATAGCTTTACGAAAGTGGGGATCTTCCCCGTCATTGAGACTGACCATTAACCAAGGTCGTCGATTGGGAGATAATCCAGCGATTTTTTCGGCGGTTTCGATGCCTTCTTTGGCCGCAACAATCACGGCTCGGTCGGCGGCCACATCAATACAATCGGCTCCGGCGATAGTATAGGTCAAAGCGAGGTTGCGAATCGTGGGCAAATCCTGGTAACTAGCTCCACAGATTAGCTTGAACCAGTGACCCGCAACTAAGGACCAGAAGGGAGAGGAGTTTTTATCTAGCACTTTTTTATCCTATCGCAGCCTGCCCCTAAACGTCAGCCTTGTGCTGCTCTGATAGTAAATATTCTGACTAAAGACTAGAACTCTTGCATAATTAATTTTTGACGTTTCAAAAAGGGCAAAAATAAGGATTAAATGGCATAAAATCTGTAAATATACCATTTAATTGCTTATTATTCATTCTTAATTCTCCTGACTACTGACGACCAGCTACTGACTCCTAACCCCAACAACAATTTTTGATTTTTACAAGAGGTCTATTCTTCCTTTGGCATCAGTGTCTGTCCCGGGCTGCCCCTCACTTTTGCCAGTAAGCAGAGGCTAGAAGCCTATCCGACAGATATTGACATCCTCGCCGCCGTAAAACGGACGGCGATTCCTCACCACGCCACTTTTTTAGGGTGGTCGCTGAACGGGGTTGACGCTTCACGGGATGCTGCTTCTTTAACAGAAGTC
>VYLA01000086.1_pt1 | contig 19235 bp, 15 predicted proteins | sample 5114381 | NCBI WGS metagenome assembly VYLA01 (sample SAMN12291789, study PRJNA351875) | freshwater metagenome | isolation source: freshwater lake | place: USA: Michigan, Gull Lake | collected 2011-08-08 | reverse complement strand
CTTGCATGTATTAGGCCTGCCGCTAGCGTTCATCCTGAGCCAGGATCAAACTCTCCATAGTATAATCTTTGATTTCCAATGCCTCACGGCATCTTCCATCCTTATGTTTGTCCTCGACCTGCTGCTTTTAATTCCTTAAGCCGAAGCTCATCTCCTTAAACCAGCTCCATTCGTCAATCTATCTTGACGTTTTCGGACCCGCTATCCTTATCCTATCTATTCAATGAACGTATCAGAAATCCCCTCACGGTTCTTTCTAAATGTGGAAATAAACTCTCTCCATTTCCTAACTCCCTTAATCTAGCTTTTTCGCCCAATTTCCCCCTTTTCGCTAAAAGGGAGTGCAAAGGTAATACCTAAATACCCTTTTGCAAGACTTTCCCCCAAATGTTTTTAGCATTCTCTAATCTATCACTGAATATCAAGCAGTTAATTATTGAAAATATTTATGAGGGGGTTAACTCTTCGAGTTTCGACTAAAAAACTAAAGGAAATGGGACTTTTGAAGGCACCCTTACACTCCTATACAGAAAGCGAATGGGAGTCGTAGCTCCTCCGGCAAGGGATGGAGGCATTGTTGGAGCCCGAAATGGAACGGGCGTGAGATGGCGACTGCCAACAGCCCGGCCCTGATTTTTTTCTAAGTGAAGAAAAAAAATCAGGGGGCCGCCTGAAAAACATTACTCATAGTAAAATCAAACTCCTCGTCCGCCTGTCAACAAAGAATAGAACTTTGGTGTGACCGTGCGTAGAACACCCCGATTGCAATACTACCTATGACAATCAATATTGGCAAAAGAGCAAACGCCATAAGTCGATATCCGTTTACAAAATTTAGCCATTGAAACATTCCGTTAATAAGGATCGCCACCAAAGGAGCATGAGTGGCGTAGATGATAAAAGAAAATGAAGTAAGCCAGACAAACCAGTTTTGTTTCATTGACCAGGCTACCCATTTATCAAGGCCAAACCAACACGCGACCAACCCACTTGCCACGGTGAGTTTATGAAGTAGTGTAATTATGGGATAGACCGAACTGCCTAGCCAACCAACACCTTTAAATGCTAAGACCGTTTTGATCATTGCAAACGAAAGAAAAATAACCATCCAAGGAAAAGGTTTTAACCATCGCGCAGGTGATTCAATAGAGAAATTTGTTTTCTGTATCCAAACACCCAACGAAAAAAATAACAGTCCTTCACCCTCTGCAATGATAAACCCTGCTGTTGACAACCAAAGTAATGTTACAAAACCAAAAAATACCCAACGCCATTGCTGATGGATGACGCACCATCGAATAGCCGGATAGGCTATGTTATAAAAAAGAAGAACACGAATAAACCAAAGCTGATACGAAACCGGAAAAAAAAGCCAGCGGGCAATTGTTTCATACCAGTGATATTGATGTACCTGCATTCGCTCATTATCTATTTGCACCACATGCGAATCGATGACCAATTGTTTGGTATATGGAAACAATTCTAACACATAGACCAATGCTATTCCTAAGGCACTCCAGATGAGATACGGAACCAACAGTGTTCGAACCCGTTTGCCCAATCTCTCATTATTTGGGGTTTGATCATGGAGGGCGTAGAGATAACCCGAAATAATAAAAAGCATGGGGATTCGGAACCGAAACAACCCATTTGCAAATAAGTATTCGATGAACGTAGTAACAGTCAATGGCTCATCGGGCGTTGTCCATGGTTGAAGGTAGCGGAGATTCAAATTGTATCCATGCACGAAAACCAATAACACCATGGAAACAAAAGCCCAAAACTTAAACTTATTGCTTAGGAAAGGTGTGAGCTGGTTCAAATATTAAACAGGTTTTTCGTTAGCCTCCTTGATTGGTTGTGCTTGGGCGGGTGGGCGTTCGCCTATTTTACTTTTTTGAATATTAAACAACCGATATGCTAACAATTTGCCAGCATCTCTTCGCTCAGTGGCCTCAATTCGAAATACTCCACTAGTCGATTGAACGCCTTCCACCGAATAATTAACGTCTATTGCCTCACCTCTTTTTGTAAAAGAGATTGATACCAAAGAATCTCTTTTATCCTCCGTAAAATCAATACGACTATTTCTAAGTTCTTTCAAAATAGCATTCTCTATTTCATCGGGTTGCCCTTGGACGCTTAAACGAAATGACATCGTCAAGTCACTGAAAGGAATTAATTGTGGATACCGGCCGTAGAGCTGATGCGTGTAATTTCGTTGGTCATCTCCACTGCTCGCCAACGCCAGACCTTCATACACGCGAGCCGTCAGCATGGTTTGGTACGGATCATCCATGTCGGGGTCATTGAGGACCTGCTGAAAATAGTTAATTGCTTCAGACTCTTTTCCCTCTGCCAAATAGAGTTTACCCAAAAAATAGCGGAAATACTTTTTTACTCTGGGGCGTTTATCTGTAGCCAGTCTATCCTTGTATATCTTTATGAAGTACTCGTTACCAAAACCCTCGATGACAGACCACACTTCATCAAACGCAATCAAGTTTTCGGGTGAGAATATAGAATACAAGACCTGCTCGCGTTCTGGATTCTCAGCCACCAAAGACGCCAGTAGCATTTTATGATGTCGAATCTCCAAGGTATACTTCACCCACTTATACCAGTTGACCGGGTTAAGCCAGAAGTACCATTCGTTATGCTCAAACCAATGTTCTTTCTTGAACTGAAGTTGATTGCGGTAATTTAACGAAGCCACTGCCAGATTATATTGCTCCTGACCCCACGTAGTGCCGATGTGCAATTCCTGAAAACGCGTGGCTTTGTTCGTGCGCTCCTGACTTTCTGCCGTGAGCCCTTCATAGTGTTGCGCTCGAGCCAAACCGATGCAATGCCAACCGAACCCTGGCGTACTTCCCTGCTTTTGCAAAACATCATTCAACAAAGAATCTGCCTTTTCGGGATGCCCGCGGTAGGTTGCCAAGGTACCCCGCATGTAGTAGTATTCTTTGGTTGTTTTTTCGGGGCTATTTTCTCGTTGCTCGGCCTCTTGAAAAAAGAGTTCGGCTTCTTCAAACTCGCCCATCGCCAATTTAAACTCTGCATAATTGTTGCTGGAGTAAGCTTGATTTTGAATGAGCAAATCATAATAATAATTGGCCGAGTCAATGTCCAACAAATAATCATGGATCATGGCCTTATAGTGATACGTGCTCAAGTATTGACGATTAATAAATTTAGGATCATAGAGTCCATTGTTAACCGGCATGTCGTTTTGAATTTTTAGCAAAGCCGAATCCAGATAGCGATTGGCTGCAGCTACGTTTTCATTTACTGAATTTTTTAAAAAGGGAAACTGCTTTGACGTATAGACTCGGTTGCGATGAAAGATCCAGGCCATGGTGTTATAGGAATCCATGTTTATTTCTACCTGAAAATTCCGATCACGAATGTGCTCCAACACTTCCATGGCTTTGTCCTGCAGTTCTACGTTTTGATAACATCTCCCTAAAAAATAAGTGATTAGTCCGTAGTCAAACTGGTAGCGATAGTTGGCACTATATACAGCATAGTTATTCGTCCGGATTCGTAAAATCGGATCGAAGTCGTACTCGATTTTATTCAATGCTTTTTCCAGTGGAGCGATTGCCTTTCGGAAACCCAATTCGTCATTGGCACGAAAAAAAAGATATGCACCCTCCAACATGTAGCCCACATAATAAGTACTGTCTTTTCGAATAAAGCCTCTCGCCTTCTCATACGTTTTATCGTCTAAGAACGATCCGTCACGCTCGCTGTCGATTTGCTGGCGTATAGAGTTTTGGGCTGACGCTGAGACAACCAAACTAACTGCAATGACCAGTATGAGAAGGCGCATAACCGACTACTTTTTACCTTGGATACCCATCTTCGACAATTTATTTACCTCCTGATCTACCAATTGCTGTAAGGCGGTTCGAGATGCTTCTCGGTTTCGAAAGATGAGACGGTGATGCATCACAGGCTGCGCCAATGAGCGCATGTCGTCTTCAATCACGTAGTCGCGCTGATTGACCAATGCCCACGCCTTCAAACATTTGATAAAGGTAATGCCTCCTCGCGTAGAGCACCCTAATGCAATTTCGGGATGGTGGCGAGTCGATTGAACCAATCTCACTACACCTTTGATTATTTCTGGATGCACGTACACATTTTCAGCTTCTTGTTGCAGATGAATAATGTCGCTGTACGTAAGCACCTGCTTCACTGTACTTTTTCCATTGCCAATGGTGAGGTAGTTGGTGTAGATATCAAACTCTACTTCTTCGGATACATAGCCGAAAGAAATTTTCATATAAAAACGATCGAGTTGGGCGGCAGGTAATGGATAGGTGCCTTCCATCTCGATGGGGTTTTGAGTGGCGATTGTAAAAAAGAACGGATCCAGTTGAAAGGTGGCATCTCCAGATGAAATCTGATTTTCCGCCATGCACTCGAGCAGCGCGCTCTGAACTTTCGGAGAGGCACGATTAATTTCATCCGCCAGCAATACGTGGGTAAATAAAGGTCCCTTTTTGAAAACAAAATCTTTCTTTGACTCATCGAAAATATGAGAGCCAATCAAATCCATCGGCAACAAATCAGGCGTGAACTGAATTCGTTTGAACGCAACACCACCGTTAGTCGACTGAAACTCGACACTTCCTTCTGAAATAGATTGAGCCAGCGTTTTGGCCAACACAGTTTTTCCTGCTCCGGGATTATCTTCTAAAAGGATATGGCCACGTGCCAATAGCGCAGTGACTACATATTTTACCTCTTGGGGTTTGCCTCGGATAATGGTTTCAATGTTTTCAGTAAGTGCTTTTAATTTAGTGGCGTTGGTTGTCATAACAATTGATTTTCGTAGTCTGTTTTTGAGGTTGGTTGAATATAGCGACTCGCTCTTAACACGTTAAAATAATTAAGTATCATTTTTGGAATACCCATCTTCTTTCTAATCGATGATCCAATATTCTTTGCAAAACGGTTAATTGCCTCTCCATCGCCATCGCGCAAATTTCCGTTTGCATATTTTAGCCTTAGGTATATTCGCATGAACTCTTCAAAGCCTGCTGACAACGTTGGGTCTACTTTATGTTGTGCATATTCCAGAGGTGTTTCATCTTCACGCTCCAAACCGGCCATATGGAATCGGTACAGAGCGGCCCGATATACATGATTTGCTTTGGTGGTACTATTGCCAGCCATTGAAATGCGTAACAAGCAAAACAACAGATAAAGTACCGGCAGTAAAAGGACAAAAATCAAAAGCCCAATCAAAACTTTACCCGCCAGCCAGATGATCTCCTGCCACGTCATTTTTTTCTCTTCTGCCGGTTTTGCCTTTTTGCCTGCTCCTTCTTTCTTTTTGTCCTTCTCTTTTACGCGAATGTGAATTTCATCAGCAATGATCGGACTTGGGAAGTCATTCACTTGATTTTCAATTGACACACCTGCTCTTGGCATTGGAATCTTTTTTGCTTCGTCCTTATAGGAAACAATAATCATCGAGTCGCCCGGTTGAATCGCTGCGAATGTGGTATCTCTCTTATCATATAGCACGCGGCAAAGTGAAGCATCAACAGGTCTTGTAAAGGAGCGGCTCATTTGGTGAGGTGTATTGAAATAGATCAACTGATCGAATGATACTGTCAGACTCTTAGAACTGGTGTTTACATTCTCTGCTTTGCCATTGATCACTAACCAAGGTTCGGGGGGAGGCAACGGAGGCGTGCCATCTGGCTTCGGTGCGCTTTGTTGATCTTCGTTACCGATGGTCATGTCAAAATCTAACCATCCATAGCCCGGGAAATAAACCTGTGTCCACGCGTGTGCTTGGCTAGCATAAAACCAATACCAGCCTTTGTTCTTGTCGCTTCGGTTGATGGTAGCAAAGCCTGTTGTAAACCGAGTAGGTACACCCAATGCACGCAACATGAACAATGAGGCGCCAGCGTAGTAGGTACAATACCCCGCGTGCGTTTTAAACAGAAAGTTGTACAACATTTTTGAGCTGGGGATGTTCGGGTCGTCTACAGCGCCTGCTTTAAGCGTGTAACGAAAAATTCGTTTGCCATTTTCATTTCGCTTTAAAAAGAAGTCGCGCACAGCAATCACTTTGTCTACGGGCTTGCTGCCCTTAGGAGTTAAACTAAACGCAAGTTTTGCTATTGAATCGTAGATGCCACCCGTTGGCATTTTGGTGTAATAGTCAAAAAATTCTTGATTCGTTTTTTCATAACTCTTTACCGAACGAAGCTCGTCATGACGTTGTTCCTGCAGTGGCTCTAAAGTGGGACTGGCCGAAATATTATATACGAAATAAGCATTGTTCAACTCTGACGTAAAAGAGGCAATCTTGTATCCTTGGATAAAGGTCTTCTGAAAATCCTTCTCCACTGGAATGGTTTGAATGGAAAACACGCTGGCGGGTCCCAACACCGAATGTTTCCATGTATTCTCGGAGAGGTAAACCTGGGCCTCCACCACTTTGCGCAGTTTGCTGGCCATTGATTTCCGAATCATCGTTGTATCAGTATAGCTGTAGTACATCGGTAAGGCAGTTGGATCAACCGTAATCTCATCCAATGATGGGACGTTGATATCTCTTGTGAATGTTTCCTTTATCGGATCATATCTTGTGAGGTAGTGGTACACAAAGTAAATAGGTGCCGGAGAACCATCTGGAAAATAGTTATCCAGTTTACTGCAAAACATGAGCTTGTCGGACTGACTCATTTTCGAGGTCACACGCATTGTATCTTTCAACCGATAGCCATCGTCTGTCTTGTCCATCAGTCCATCCCGATCGTCATAATTGTCTTTGTCTTTTTTGGATCCGTCTTTGTCGCCTTTCGCCCCCCGCGCAGCTAGCTCTTTTTCAACAGCCTTCACATTGCCTTTCAGCAAACTTTCGGCAATCACAAAAGCAAGTGCAACCAACATTACAAAAAGCACTACTCGCAACAGAAACTTCACAGACTTCTTTTTGTCCAGTTCGATTCGCTCTGCCACCAACGGGGAAAGAAAATACATATAAAGGCCGTAGACTGTAACCGGGAAAATATGAATCAAGATGTATGACAGGCTGAGGTCTATCGTATCAGATATCGATACTAGCGTTACTATTGACAAAACAGCGAACAAAATAACGTAGGCCCACTTTATTCTCACCAAAAGCAATCCAAACACCCAACCAAAAATGAAAAGCGTGGAGTAAAGCTGAAAGCGAGCGGTTGTATAAAATACATCAAACTCACCCGGCAATCGGTTAATGGCTTTATCGAACAACCAATAAGCCAGCCACAACAAGAAAAACGTAACAACCCAACGGGCACCGTAGTAATAAAGCAAGTAAGCTGCTACCAAACCAAAACTGAAATAAATAGTTTGACTGAATAGCCCGGTATTTAATGAAGTATAAGAGAAGTTAAGAAAACGCAGCGTGATGTAGCCAATGACAATAGTGGGCAGAACCACCACGGCCAGGCGGATGAGTAATTGCTGAAGACGATCTGATTTACTTCCTACTGTCATTTTTCAATTTCAAACGCATTTGTTAACCAACTGTTGCCTCGCTGCTTTAGTGCCTCCGCCATCTCTTTCTCGTTTTTCATCAACGCCCTCCGAAGAGATGAAAACATCCAAGGCTGACGGAGATGATCGGTCGGTTGCTTTTCCGGTTTAAATAATATGTCTTTCGCCTTGAAGAGAAACGGAGAAGGAATAGCGTCTGATAGCTTGATAACAATAACCGGTACTGACAAAGGCAAATTGCGCAAAAGCAATTCTACTTCGGCTGCTGGCGCCAGAGAAGGCAAACATACAAAGGCTGCTTTGTTATAATTCACATAAACCGATGGCGGCTCTGCTGACTGCCACGAAGCTGCCGTGATCTGAAACAACTCATTTTTCTTTTCGCTAAGCCCCGCTAACTTAGGCACCTCCTGATCTTGTGGTATTCTCACTTCATAGCCATTCTGCAGCAGTGCTTCGTACAAATTTCTCACTTTGTCCTTATATACATTGAGTAACTCCAATTCAAAGGCACCTTTCTGGCTTTCGAAACCATGAAAAAAACTTGCATAAAAATATAAGTGAGAGGCGTACGGATCTTTTGTTTCAGGAATGCGCACTACTAGCTGGCCGCTCTTCGCATAAATTTTCCAAACGATTCGCTGGATGTTGTCGCCTGCTTCAAATTCTTTATAATTAACATGCTCGCCCTCCACCCGCTTAGGGATTTCAATGCGTTGTTTTTGCTCTTCTGTAGAATTAGGGTTCGCATTCGTTTTTTGTATTGACTGGGGTTTGGGAAGTGTAAAAAGTTGCTGAGTAAATGGAATGGTATAGGGCAACGAAAACAATCCCAACATGTCATAAAAGGAGACTAACACTTTTTCCACATCATACACTCCCCGATCGTGCAAAAAAGCTTGGCCCATGCCTTTGATGCCTTGTCTCCACCAATGCCTCGGTTTTGGAACATTCCCATCCAACACCACGGGCTCTGACATTCTCATTTCGGAAAATATCAAACGAGCCTGTATAGAACCTAACAATGGTCTTACGATTGGACCCGTTAACATTATCGTAAGCGGCACCCAACCGGCTGACGCCTTTTGTCCGTCCCCCAATCTGGCATTTACCAGAACCTGCTTACTCTTAATAGTATATATAAAGTAAGCCCATGTCAGCAATACGGATAATAGACTAGTCAATAATAGACCGACCAACGTCCATTTAACTATCTGCCCAAAAAGGCTCATTACCAGCCATAGGTTAGAATCATCCCGCCCATATTCATTTTTCAGCCAGCTGCTGGCACCCCAGATTACCACCAACGTCAGGAGTAACTGCCAACGGACCCCAGCCAGCTTAGACCAATAAGAAGTGAGGCGAAGGAAAGACGAAAGGGAAATAGAGCTCATTCAAAAAGTAGATGTACAAGAAAAGAAAATAATCTGAATAACGGATAAAGTTTGTTGCCATTGTATTTTCACGCAAAGACGCGAAGGCGCAAAATGCCTCTGCCTGACTTTAGAGTTTTGAAAAATTTCGTGGCTCCGGCTCGATTGATGTAGGATTGGCAGTGAAATGAGATTTCTGGCTACCTTTTAACCAAATTGACCACTATCTGAACCATAATTTATATTCCGCAAGTCTTCGTTTTACAGAATAAATCGATTGCGCAGGCTTATAAATAGGCGCCTGAACAAAATTATATTTCGATTTGTAAGTTATCAAGCGATAAAATAAGGTGCTTGTGCTGGCAGCCTTCAACAAATACCGCCACGAAGCCCAATCATGTGGCGATATTCTGTCTGGTGGATTACAACCGTTTTCTTACACACATTTTCGCTGGGTTGATTTCGGAAAAGTTCAACGACTGGCTACCCCCACCTTTGCATCGTCAAAAAAAACAGACGCAAACTAAAACAACTATGAAATCAACACTTAATGCCATCATCATCTCTCTAGTACTTATCTCACGCGCCTTTGCTGCCAGCCCTACTTCACTTACTGTTCACTTACTGTAAAGAGCGCAGAGAAAATCAATGTCTATAACATCCACTACAGAACAACTGAAAAAGGAACTGTAAAACTTTCGATCATCGATAACAAGAGCAATGCAGTTTATTCTGAAGTGCTTTTCAATACTTCTTCTTTTGTAAGACCGTTTAACTTCAGCCAATTGACTGAAGGTGAGTATACTGTTGTGCTTGAAGACAAGAATGGCAAACAATCAGAAAAAATCAGCTACACAGTTAACCACGTAACCAGCTTCGTAAGTGTTTCACCAGTTGCCAATCAAGATGGCAAGTACCGCTTGAATGTGTATAACAACGGTTCAGAAAATGTAGACGTAAGAATCTTCACTCAAGAAGGCCTTCTTGTACACGACCAAGTACTAAATGTAAACGGAAACTATGCGTTGATCTACAACTTAAAGCAAGTGACTTCACCGGCATTCACTTTTGAAGTTACTACCAGCAACGGAAACGTTAAGACGGTTAAGTTTTAATCAGCTCTTAATAAAATAAAAGAGGCTACCCTGCAAAACGGGGTGGCCTTTTTGTTTTGAAAAGAAAAACTATCGGTTCAATTCAGTAACCTAGCTTTGTTTGTGTTCTTCGTTTAAACCCCCATCCTGTCAGTTTAAGAGAATGATTCGCGCTCGCTTTGGCATTATTTTTGGCGATTGACTATCGCCCTTGTTGGATTTCTTCACCAAAAAGGTTATTTCGACTTCCACCTTTATTGGCGTTGTTCCCGGCAATTGAAATTTATAATACTAAATTCCTCTGTTAATTGGAATTCAACAAAGTGGTATACTTGAAGGATGGATGATTTAATCAGTAGGATTACAGTTGATCCCCAAATTTGCAACGGAAAGCCTGTTGTTCGCAGGATGCGAATTACGGTGAAACCAATTTTAGATTTTCTAGCTGCCGGTGAGACGGTGGAAAATCTATTGTCGGCTTATCCTTACCTTCAGAGGGAAGATATTTATGCGTGCATACACTATGCTTCTTTAGCGGTGGATATGGATAAATCTATCTTCAAGATATCAGCTTGAAAACAAGATTCTTGGTTGACGTAAATCTCCCAAGATATTTTAAATACTTTAACTCCCAAGAATTTGAGTTTGCATCGGATATTGACACTAGAATGAGTGATCCAAAAAATCTGGGATTACGCGTGTTCGCAAGGTCTAATCATTCTTACAAAGGATTCTGATTTTTACACAAGATGTGTGTTGAGCACCAATCCCACAAAAGTCGTTCACTTTCGATTTGGAATTTATACGCTCCAACAACTCCACACATTTTTTGAAAAGAATTGGTAGATAATTAAGAAAATGATTGAGAAATCGACCCTGCTGATTGTAGTAGAGGAAGATGAAATCAGAGCCGTGCTGTGGCTACCGAAAAGATAGAATTGAATGTTCCTCACCAACCTCACATTTTGCTTATCGGCTATTGCCAACGGCCTACTTTTTTAACCCCAAACTTCGCCTTTGTTGGTCGTCTTTACGAATTCTTCACCAACAATAAAGCCAGGGTTTGTTGGTGGAGCTAGCGCAAAGGCCTTTATGCAAAACCAAACAAAGCGTTCGGTGTATTGTCTGCCATTTCTAGTTTTCTTACCTTTGGTGGTACTAGTGCAATTTGTATGAGAATACTTGCTTTAAATGTGGAAGAAGGAGTGGCCGAAGCGTATGCGCGTGCCAATGCTGAGGAGCGCACGCAAATGGATGGCCTGATCAACACGTTGCTGCGAGAAGTGGTGCGCAAAAAGCAACTTCACCAACTGGAAGGAATCTCGAATAAGATTGCCACGCAAGCTAGAGCCAGTGGACTTACTCCAAAGCTACTGGGCGAACTGATGGAATGGGATAAAGAAACCATGCGCAATCTTTTCGGTGAAGGGAATGAATGAAAAACATTTTGTGATTGACACAAATGTATTTGTCAGCGCTATGCTTTTCCCCCAGTCAATACCGAAACTGGCGGTGGACAAGGCGTTGGCCTCTGGTCGGTTAGTTTTATCCAGAGCTGTTATTCAAGAATTAGCTGACAAGTTTTCATCCAAAAAATTTGACAGACACGTTTCTCTCGCAGATAGGTTGTTATACCTTGAAACGGTTATCTCATTGGGGCTGTATGTCGAACCCAAAGAATTTGTAAAAGTCTGTCGCGACCCCAATGACGATATGTTTTTGGATTTGGCATTAGCTTCTAGTGCGAACTGCATTATTTCAGGTGATAGAGCTGTGTTAGAGCTACATCCCTTTAGAGGTATTCCAATAATTTCTGCTGCTGAGTTCGTCAGGACGTTTTGACGGTGTTTATTCTGCTTTGAGTCCCAACGGTTGGCGTGCGTTACTCACGCCAACGGGTAACCATAGAAAACTTTATTTGTACTCCAATGGCTCTTGCTTCACATGCCTGACGCGAAGACCAATAATCTCTCGATCGGTAATCTTGTACGCAATTCGAAAGGAATATTTTTCAAAAGCACGATAATTACCCGGATTGTTTTTCTTGAACTTATCCCGTGGATGTTTTTCGGGATGGTCTTGCAACTCCCTGATCATCTTCAGTATCCCTTGCTGGACACCCTCAGCATTGGCCACTGAATCTTCCTTGATGTATTTGATTGCTGTCTGAAGAGACGAATATGCTGGCTTATCCCAAACAACAACAAGCTTTTTGGGGTCTACCATTCTTTAGCCATCTTTTCTACTTCCTCTGAGGTATAAAAATGTCCTTGCGCAACCCAGGTCTCAGCTTCATCCAACTCTTGGTTGTATTGGTTGATGCTTATTCGCCCTTCATTTTTCAACCCATAATGAATCATCTGTCTTAATGCCCGTAAAAGAGAAATATCGTTGATCTGCTGCAACTCTTCAACGATCAGTGACCTTTCAGCATTGATGTCCATAATTTTCTAAATTTAGCTAATCAAAGATAAGGATTTCATATTGCTTTGGCTTAGGCCACTGAATAATTATAAAACGACACAAATGCTTAAAGTATTATACCTTCCTAACATATGCCATTACCGCTCTCAACTGTCCATAGCCAAATTTCCCTTTCAGCGCATCAAACAAATCCTTTGACGTAGAACCCTCAGGCAATTGACGTTGGACATTGATAATTTCCATCACCGTTTCCTCGGGCATGAATTTGAAAATATCGGCTCTTCCTTCCGCCACGGCCTTTGCTAAATGGGTTTCTATAGTGCTTACTACCATCCCACGCTCCTTGGCAATTTGCGCTACGGTCAATCCGTTGTTCAGCAATTCCAAGGTGATGTCGTAAGTTGTGCGACCATCATCTTTTTTGGGTTTTCGATCTTTGCGCGCCTTCTTTTTACTTGAAGTCGGAATTTCCTTTTCGACTTCTTTTCTAATCTCGCTCAAGATGGCGTTCCTCTGAATGGATCTTTCTTTATTCAGTGCGCTAAACTCAAATTTATCTTCACCCTTCAAAATAGCTTCCGTTAGAAATACGGCTTTGTCAACCTCTTCCAATTTTTTGCTTAACGATTGATCGAGGTCGGTCAGTTGTGTCAGGTAGGTTTTTACTCGCTTTTGCTGGCGTGTCACTTCCAGATGATGCAACAGTAATTTGCTGTTTTGCCAGAGTTGATTTTTATAATAGTCGCTACCCTTGCGGATGCGCTCTACAAGTCCGGACTGATTGTTTGCATTGAGCAACTCTGTTAATTGCCTTCTAAATCTCTCGGTGTTGATTTGCTCAGCTTCCAGTGCCTCGGTAATCTGAGTAAGCACAGGTTTCATTGATTTTTCTGAAAATCCTTCTTCGCCCTGCTCTTTCTGGATATAACGAATGTCTTTGATCAATGTCGTGAAATCAAATGTTTTATCGAGCAACTGCCTGATAAACTGTTGTTGCCGTGACTTCATGACCTCGCTTAATTGATCAGGACGATGATTGCTTTTTACAAACGCCACCACTTGCTGATCGGTGCTTATGACCGTTGTATTAATTCGAGTGCGAAATACGAGGCCTTCGAGCGAACGCAATCGAGAAAGCGCAACATACACCTGTCCATCGGCAAAAGCTTGCCCTACATCTATAATGGCTTTATCAAAGGTGAGTCCCTGGCTTTTATGCACGGTGATGGCCCACGCAAGTTTAATTGGAAATTGCTCGAACCCACCAATCACATCTTCTTCCAGTTCTTTGCTATCCTCCTGCACGATGTATTTTTTATTTTCCCACCGCACGCGTTTCAATTTATAACGGACATGGCTTTCGGCCATTTCCACCCAAACATCATCATCTTTTATTTCTTTGACGGTTGCCAACTTTCCGTTGAAATACATTTTGTTCTCGTTGTCGTTGCGAACGAACATGATCTGAGCACCTTCTTTCAATTCAATGGTAGGCAGCACCGGGTACATGCTTTCGGGGAATTCGCCTTCGATGTGGGCATCAAAAAAATGAGCTTTAGATTTTACAGCCTCAAGTTCTTTTCGATTGATTTCATCGGCTTTATTGTTGTGTGTAGTCAGTGTGATCACCTCCTGCAAATTGCTGATCTCCTCTGGTGTTCGATAATGTTGATTCAGTTGTTCAATATCTTCAGCAGTGGCTCTGTTGTTTCTGAGGTTGTTCAGGATACCAATGAACGCGTCATCGTGCTGCCGAAAAATTTTGTCCAACTCGATATAAACCAGTTGATCGTTTTGCAGAGCCTTTGCTTCGTAAAACCAAAAGCTGTTGTAGTATCGACTCAACATTTCTCTCTCCTCTTGGCGAACCACAGGTGGCAACTGATACAAATCTCCGATGAACAGCACCTGTGCTCCGCCAAAACTTTCTCTGAAATTGCCACGAGCTGCGCGCATGCGGTAGTCGATGGCATCTAACAAATCAGCCCGAAGCATGCTTACTTCATCGATCACCAGCAGGTCAATCGACCGCAACACTTGTTTGCGGGCACTATTGAGCGGATGCTTTCGTGCCAATATATTCTGATTGATGACTCTTCCGCCTTCGCTGAAGTCATCTGACAAAGATCTATCGGGAAGAAAGGTCATGGGGGGCAACAAAAACTGCGAATGGATCGTCACACCTCCAGCATTCAGGGCAGCAATGCCGGTAGGTGCCACAACAATAAATGATTTATGTGTGAGCTGCTGAAGTCTTTTCAAGAAGGTAGTCTTGCCAGTCCCAGCTTTGCCTGTCAAAAAAATATGACTGACGGTGGTGTTGATGAATTGCGCAGCAGCCGAAAGAAAATCTTGCATCGCGTAAAGCTACAATTGTCAACGCATTCGCAAAAAATCGACTTGTCAGTTTATCTAAAATACGACCTAATTCTTTTGTTTCAACGGCTTACACCTTTTTCAATGACATAACACAAAGGTAGCCACTATTATTGCAGCTACAACTTTTGAGTGCTAGGTGATCTTCTCCCACCACTTCATGTTGGGATAGTGCCCGTCAATCTTTATCGGTTCGCCCATCAACGGAGTAGTTAATCGAAGTTGATTTTGTTCAGCTGCGATGGTTGCACGTTCAATCGGCTCTTTCCAAGTGTGCAGCGATAACTTAAATTTCCCCCAATGAATCGGCATCAAGACTTTGGCTTGCAGATCGATGCTCGCCTGAACAGTTTGTTCAGGAATCATGTGAATATACGGCCAATCTTCGTTGTATTGACCACACTCCAACAGCGCAAGGTCAAAAGAACAAAATTTCTCACCTATAATTTTGAAGTGATTATCGTAGCCAGAATCACCACCCAAATAAAGAGTATGATCGGATGTTTTTAAGATAAATGATGACCACAACGATTTGTACCTCGCAAAATCGCGCCCCGAAAAATGTCGAGCAGGGGCAGCCGTTAGTTCTATCCCCTCGGCCACCGCATTACCTTCCCACCAATCTAACTCAACAATCTGTTGAGGCGAGATTCCCCACCGTTCCAGATGAGCACCCACCCCCAATGAAGTGCAAAACAATTTCGTTTTCGATTTCAACGCAAGAATGGTTTTATAATCAAGATGATCATAATGATCGTGGGTAATCAGTACTACATCCAACTCGGGGAAGTCATCTGCGGAATAGGCATTTGAACCCTTGAAGTTAGCTGTGAAAAAAGAAACCGGAGCGGCATTGCCACCAAATACCGGATCAACCAAAATATTTTTTCCGTTGATCGTAATGAAATAGGAAGAATGACCAAACCAAACAAGCTGTGGCTCGCCCGAATCCAACTTCTTCAAATCTGTTCGAACAAACGGCAACGGACTCGATGGAGTAGCGCTTGACGGTGAGTTAAAATATTTCCAAAGTGTCTTGGCGAAAGAGAAATTCTCTGACTGCACAGGAGTAACGCTCACATTTTGAAAAGCCTTGTTTTTGTAATTGAGCGATGTCTCTATTTGTTGCAAGCGCTTGCCCGAGGGCCGCGCACCGAACACAGCTGTTTGCATGAAAAGAAAAATGCCACCAACAACGAATGCTATTCGCGCAATAAAGATCATAAAGAACAATAAGATGTGAAGCGAGACGAGTTTGACAACCAATACATTGAGACCAGAGACGTAAAGAAAACAATTTTATTTTCTTTTTGCAGATAGTATGTTGGCATTGACTCGAGTATTGCCACGAATACACAAATAACCACAAATAAACTCTCAAGTGAAAAATTCGTATAGCTTAGTGTTTTTCGTGGCGAAATGGATGCTGCGCTTTGTCTTTACAGGAGCTAAAAGAGCACAAATAAACACAAGTAATTTCGCAAGAAAATTCGTGTAACTTCGTGATATTCGTGGCAAACCTTTTCACATTTGTTAATGCTACACATTGTCACCTCAATTGAAAGATTTGATAAGAAGGGAGAAAAAACCGGCTGGCATTTCATTGAAATCAGTGCTGCTAAAGCCAAGAAACTGAAAGGCAGCAAAGTGTCGTTTCGAGTGAAGGGCACTATTGATGCCTTAACCATTCAAAAAACAGCCTTGATCCCCATGGGCAACGGAGATTTTATTCTTCCTCTTAATGCTACCCTGCGCAAAGCCATTGGCAAAAAACACGGAGACAAAATCACCCTCAACCTAGAACTGGACGAACGTAAATTGATTTTATCGCCTGACTTGATCAGTTGTTTGAAAGAAGATCCGGCAGCATTACAATTTTTCAAGTCGCTGCCGCCCTCACACCAACAGTATTACAGCAAATGGATTGAGAGTGCAAAAACAGCTGCTACTAAAGCGAAACGGATTGTCATATCAATGGAAGGCTTCGGAAAAAAACAGGGATACGGAGAAATGATGCGCGCCTATAAAGATCGAATAGACTGATAATCATCACCAGTACTTGCTTAGTTAAAACCGTCTGTCTTTCATCTGATCTTTCATACCGCCATACAACACATCAATAACACCTGCTTCCTGAAAAAACTTGTGAGGGAAAGGCAATTCAATTTTGGAAACTTCATTTAGTTCCTGGATCGCAGCTGCGGGCAATTCAAATTTCAGGCACCCCAGCACATCTTCCATTTGGGCCGACTTAGTAGCCCCCACGATGGGTATCACACTTTGATTCTTTCCTTGGCGTGTCCAGTTGATGGCCACCTGCGAGGCTGTTACACCCAATTGATCGGCAATCTCCACCACTTTTTTTGTAATCAACGTGGACCGATCACCTAGTCGTGCACTTGATTCAGGCAGTCGCCCCTTTTCACCTTTCAAGTATTTGCCAGTCAAGGCACCACCGGCCAATGGCGCCCAAGGGGTTACGGTCATACCATAGGCCTTTGCCATCGGCATCAGTTCAGCCTCCACGGTGCGTTGGAGTAAGTTATACTCAATCTGGAGTCCAATGAATTGCGACCAACCACGCAACTGTGCCATTGTGTTCGCTTGGCTCACCACCCATGCGGGGGTGTCACTTATACCTATGTAATGTACCATGCCGCGCGAAATCAAATCCTCTAATCCTTTTAAGATCTCCTCGGTGGGTGTCCAACTATCCCAGATATGCACCCACAACACATCGATGTAATCGGTGTTCAAACGCCACAAGCTTTCCTTCACGCTACGCATCATATTCTTTCGATGGTTGCCCGCAAAGTTTAAATCACCGGAACGGTCACGGAGTGAATACTTGGTGGATACCACAAAATGATCGCGGTCTTTGGCGATAAAATCGCCCACAAATTTTTCTGAAGATCCTTCTGTGTACCGGTTGGCCGTATCAATGAAGTTACCTCCCGCATTGGCGTAAGCATCAAAAATTTGCTGGCTTTTCTCTTTGTCCGCTCCCCATTTCCACTCAGTTCCAAATCCCATTGTTCCAAGACTCAATTCTGAGACACGCAATCCTGATTGCCCTAAAAGCTTGTAATTCATATCGTTTGAGTAAATATTGTATCTGCGCTGTGAACTGTCTAAAATTGAGCCACGAATGCACAAATAAACACAAATAAATTCAAGCAAAAATTCGTGGAATTTCGTGGAATTCGTGGAATTCGTGGCAAGATAAATTGCTTAATGGGTGCTCAGGTTACATTTGTCAAAAACATTTTTGTGCTACCATTTTTTCAAAAGTTCTCCACACCAAGTACTAGTTAAATCACAATTCAATCAAAAAAGTTTACATTAACAGAACAACCCATGAAAAAAATTGCCATCGTCCTTTTTGATGATGTAGAGGTAGTCGACTTTGCGGGACCTTTTGAGGTCTTTTCGATTGCCGGAAAAAGAAGCACGGGCTTAGCTTATGAAGTATTCACGGTGGCTGAGAAATCCACTGTCGCGGCACGCAATCAACTGATAATAACACCTACCTACACGTTTGCAAACTGTCCCACTCCCGATATCTTCCTGATTCCGGGAGGAGGAGGTTATCGTGCGGATGGTACCGCTTTTGGTTCCCGAAGGGAAATGATGCTTCAATGGATTAATCACCATTTTGAAAAGGCAGAATTAGTTTTATCCGTTTGCACGGGAGCATTGATTCTCGCCAAGGCAGGGTTACTTGAAAACCTGGAAGCGACAACGCACTTTATGGCCGTTGAGGCACTGAAAGCGATAGCGACAACCACCAAAGTCTCGCCCGAAAAAAGGTGGGTTGACAACGGGAAAATCGTTCTTTCAGCAGGCGTATCGGCAGGAATTGACATGTCGTTTCATGTGCTTGACAAACTGCAGGGCAAAGAAGTAGCCCAAGAAGCAGCCCAATATATGCAGTATGACTATTGGAAATAATTTTTTTGCATAGATAGAAATCTCTTTTACCTTTGCAGTCCTTAAAAATGGGAGCTTAGCTCAGCTGGTTCAGAGCATTCCGCTTCTGGCGGAAGGGTCGGATAGAAAGAGTAAAAACAAAAAGGGAGCTTAGCTCAGCTGGTTCAGAGCATTCCGCTTCTGGCGGAAGGGTCGGATAGAAAGAGTAAAAACAAAAAGGGAGCTTAGCTCAGTTGGTTCAGAGCATTCCGCTTCTGGCGGAAGGGTCGGATAGAAAGAGTAAAAACAAAAAGGGAGCTTAGCTCTGCTGGTTCAGAGCATTCCGCTTCTGGCGGAAGGGTCGGATAGAAAGAGTAAAAACAAAAAGGGAGCTTAGCTCAGCTGGTTCAGAGCATCTGCCTTACAAGCAGAGGGTCGGGGGTTCGAACCCCTCAGCTCCCACTAAAAAACCTCAGAAAGTTCTGAGGTTTTTTTTTGGATGGATGCCTATTTCTATATCCTGTTTTCTCCTAAAGCCAACAAA
>VYLA01000082.1_pt1 | contig 19817 bp, 17 predicted proteins | sample 5114381 | NCBI WGS metagenome assembly VYLA01 (sample SAMN12291789, study PRJNA351875) | freshwater metagenome | isolation source: freshwater lake | place: USA: Michigan, Gull Lake | collected 2011-08-08 | reverse complement strand
CGCCGCCGCCAGGGCCGCCTCGATCCGGCGGGCCAGGGCCTCGCCCCGCGCGGGGCGCCCGACCCGCACGGCGACCTGGCGAACCTGCGCAAGGCTCTCCGCCACCGTCGCCGGAGCGCCGAAGGCGGCGACCTCGACGCCCATCCGCTGCAGGGCCCGCCGGGTGGCGAGGGCCGTGTGGGTGCTGGCGAGCACCAGGTCCGGCCGCAGGAGGAGGACCTCCTCGGCGGTCTCGCCGGTTACCGGCAGGTTCGCGGCGACCGGGGCGATGGTCGAGGCCTCCGGGTCCCGGGACAGGCGGCTGATCCCGGCGATCTGGCGGCGGTCCGCCAGGTGGACCAGCAGGGCGTCGAGGCAGGGATTGAGGGAGACGATCCGCCCGGGCGCCGCCGGCCCCGCGCCCAGTCCGGCCGCCGCCGCAAGCCCCACAGCCGCCAGACGCCGGCTCACCCCCATTGCATCCCGGTGGCCCATGATCAGAACCGCGCCCTCAGGCCCAGGGTCGCGACCCGCCCCGGGGCGCCGTAACCCCGGACAGTCTCAGGCGCCGCATCGGTGACGTCCTCGATCCGTCCGTACACCGAAAGCTGTGATCCCAGCGGCGCCTCGGCGCGCAGGCCGGCGGTCAGGCGGGACTTCAGGGGCGGGCCGCCCCAAAGGTCGCTGAGGCTTTCCCCGGCATAGTTCAGGGACAGGCCCAGCCGAAGGTCGCCGGCAAGGGTGCGGCTGACGTCAAGCGCCGCCATGTCCTTCGGGCGCCGCGCCAGATCCTGGTCGGGGACGCCGTCCTGGCCCTCCAGCCGCGCCCGGGTGCGGGTGTAGCTGGCGTCGAGATCGAACCCGCCGAGCCGGCCTGAAGCCGCCGCTTCCAGACCGACGGCCAGGGTCCTGTCCAGGTTGGCGTAGTAGCCGAAACGTCCTCCGGCGCAGTTCGGGTCCCCGCCGCCTGAGCAGACGGCGAAGTTGATCTGGTCCTCCGTGCGCCGCCCGAACAGGGTGAGGGACACCAGGAGGCCCCCGGCCCTCTGCTCGAAGCCCAGGTCCCAGCCGACGGCGGTCTCGGGCTGCAGGCCGGCGTTCCCGTATTCGCTGTAGAGCTGGTAGAGGCTGGGAGCCCGGAAGCCTTGCCCGAGGCTGGCGCGCACGAGGGTGTCGCCGCCGCCCGGCCGCCAGGCCAGGGCCGCCTGTCCGGACCCATGGCTGCCGAAGGACTCATGTTGGTCGAGACGCCCGGCCAGGGTCAGGGTCACGTCCGGTGCCGGAGCCCCAAGGGCCTGGAGATAGGCGGAGTCCACTCCGGTGGAGCGGCTCAGGGGCTCAGGCTCCGGGCTCCAGGGCGAGGGCGAGGCGATCCGCATCCGGCTGCGCTCGCTCTCGGCCCCGAAGGTCAGTCGCCAGGCCGGGGTTAGGGTCGCCTCGCCCTGGTACTCCCAGCGCTCCACCCGGCCCTCGGCGCGGAAGGTCAGGTCGGTCACCGCCTGGTCGGCATCGTAGGTGCGCCGCCGGGTGTCGGTGAGGGCCAGGCCCAGCCGGTTCTTCAACCGGCCATCCGCTAGGGGAAAGGTCAGTCCCGCATAGCCCAGGGCCTCGCGGGTGCGGCCCCGCTCGCGGGTGTCGGCGAAGACGTAGGCCGGGGCGGGAAAGCCGTCGAAGGCGTTGCGGGCGTCGGACCAGACCACGCGGAGGTCGAGCCGCACCGCCTCCGACAGATCCGCCGTGAGCCGACCCGAGGCGCCGGTGCGGCGATAGCCGTCCCGTTCGGTCCCGCTGCGGGCCGCCGAGACGCCGTCGGTGGAATAGGAGTCCGCGGCCAGCCGCCAGGCCAGGGCGCTGGACGCGCCGCCGACCCCGCCGCGCAGATAGGCGGTCCCCAGCCCTCCGGCCTCGGCGGCGGCCTCGCCGGAGAACGTCCCGGGCGCCGGAAGTCCGGTCTCCAGGCTGACCACCCCGCCCATGGCCTGGCCGCCCCAGACAGCCGACTGGACCCCGCGCAGGACCTCGATCCGCCGGATGTCGCCCACCAGCAGGTTGGCCGCGTCGTAGGCGCCGCCGATGACCGAGGGATCGTTCAGCCGCACCCCGTCGATGACGAACAGGGTCTGCTCGGCCTCGGCGCCCCGGATCCGCACCGCCGTCACGCCGCCGGGGCCGCCATTGCGCGTCACCCCGACCCCGGGGGTGGTGGCCAGGAGGTCGGAGACCACCAGGACCTGCCGGTCCCGGATCGTCGCTTCGGGGATTACCGTGATGCTGCGGCCGCTTTCGGACACGGCCACCGGGACGCGGTTGGCGACCACCACCACCGGCTCCACCGGCGTGTCCGCCGCGGCGGCCAAGACGGCGGCCCCGGCCAGGCTTGCAAGACTCATCGCGCCCTCCTTCGAGCGACAGGCGACCGCGCGCGCGGCCGCAACAGGCGTTTCCAGCCCGCAAGTGCGGACCGGTCATGACTGTCGCCGGTCGGGAGAGACCCCGTCCTCCAGGCGCACCCCGGCCCGTCGGATGACGACGGCGTCAGGCAGGTCTCCTGGCTCGCGGGTCACTGTCCTTTGCGCGTCGCCTTCCCGGCCCGGTTCCCGAAGGTTCCCGGCCAGTGGCCTCGTGACGCGCGGACTCGCCGCTTACAGTTGCGGGGGCAGCCCGGGCCTTGCACCCGAGTTCCCTTTTCATCTCCCTCTCGGGAGAACCTGACGCAGGGCGAGGGGTAGTCCCTGCCCCGGCGCGGGTCAACGCCTGGCGCCCGAAAGGGGTTGCGCGGAGCGCCCGCCGTGCGTCATCACCCTGCAGACAGTCCTTACGGAGCCCCAGCATGACCTTCCGCGCGCCCCTGCAGAGCCTCGACCTGGCCCTCGCCGCCGCCGGGCTTCCGGAGCTGATCGCCGCCGGCTACCCCGAGCTGGACCTGGAGACCGTCTCCGCCGTCCTCGACTCCGCCGCCGCCTTCGCCGAGGCTGAGCTCGCCCCCCTCAACCGCGACGGCGACCGGATCGGCGCCCGGTTCGAGAACGGCGTGGTCACGGGCGCGCCGGGCTTCGCCCAGGCCTATCAGGCCTTTGCGGCCCAGGGCTGGAACTCCCTGGCGGCGGACCCGGAGTTCGGCGGCCAGGGCCTGCCCAAGGTGCTGGAGCTGGCCGTCTTCGAGATGGTCCACGCCGCCAACATGGCCTTCGGCCTGTGCCCCATGCTCACCCAGGGGGCCATCGAGGCCCTGACCCTGCACGGGACCGAGCGCCAGAAGCGGATCGTCCTGCCGCGCCTCGTCTCGGGGGAATGGACGGGCACCATGAACCTTACCGAGCCCCAGGCGGGCACGGACCTGGCCGCCGTCACCGCCCGGGCCGAGCCGGACGGCGCGGGCGGCTACCGGATCACGGGCCAGAAGATCTACATCACCTGGGGCGATCACGACGCCGCCGAGAATATCTGCCACCTGGTCCTGGCCCGCCTGCCGGACGCGCCCCCCGGGGTGAAGGGGATCAGCCTCTTCCTCGCCCCCAAGCGCCTGATCGATGAAGAGGGGCGGCTGGGCGAGGCCAACGCCCTGCGGCCGGCCTCCATCGAGCACAAGCTCGGCATCCACGGCTCGCCCACCTGCGTCATGCTGTTCGAAGGCGCCCGGGCTGAGCTGGTCGGCGAGGCGAACAACGGCCTGGCCCACATGTTCGTCATGATGAACGCCGCCCGCCTGCAGGTGGGGGTGCAGGGCGTCGCCATCGCCGAGCGCGCCCTCCAGCAGGCCCTGGCCTACGCCCAGGACCGGGTGCAGGGCCGTCCGGCCCTGGGCGGCGAGGCCATCTTCGGCCATCCCGACGTTCGCCGGAGCCTGGGCCTGATGCGCGCCAAGGTGGAGGCCGCCCGCGCCATCTGCCTCCTGACCGGCGTGCTGGCCGACCAGGCGCGTTTCGCCCCCGACGCTGCCGCCCGGGAGCTGGCCCGCGGCCGGCAGGAACTCCTGACCCCCATCGCCAAGGCCTGGTCCACGGACATCGGCGTCGAGGTCGCCTCCATGGGCGTGCAGGTGCACGGCGGCATGGGCTTCATCGAGGAAACCGGCGCTGCCCAGCATTACCGCGATGCGCGGATCGCCCCGATCTATGAGGGGACCAACGGCGTCCAGGCCGTGGACCTGGCGGGTCGCAAGCTGTCCATGATGGGCGGCGCCCTGATGCCCGACCTCTGCGCCGAGATGGCCGCTGACGCCGCCGCCCTGGCCGACGAGGCGGGACTGGAAGGGGTGGGCCGCCGGCTGGCCGCCGGGGTCGCGGCCCTCTCCGCCGCCACCACATGGATGCAGCAGAACCGGGGCGCAGACGCCCTGGCCGGCGCCACCGCCTTCCTTCGTCTGTCCGGGGATGTCATCGGCGGCTGGATGCTGGCGCGCCAGGCCGTCCTGGCCCGTACCCGCGCCCCGGCGCTGGCGGACTCCCGCGCCGCCCTCGCCCGCCTCTTCGCCGACCAGGTCCTGGCCCAGGCGCCCGGCGTCGCCGAAGGCGTCATGGCCGGCGGCGCCGATCTCGCCCTCCTCGACGCTGAGGCCCTGGCGGGGTGAGGAGGCAGCTGAGGGGCCGTCGACCCCCTCCGGCCCGGGGCGTCGCCCCGGTCCACCTCCCCCTTGGGGGAGGAATGAGGCGGTAATTGCTCCCCCAAGGGGGAGCTGTCAGCGAAGCTGACTGAGGGGGTCAACGGCGCTTCAGCTGACCCCCTCCGACGCGCTGACGTGCGCCACCTCCCCCTGGGGGGAGGAATTGGGCGCTGCAACGGGGGAGCTCCCGGCGAAGCCGGGTGAGGGGGTCAACGGCGGCTCAACTGACCCCCTCCGGCCCGCTGCTGGCCCCCCTCCCCCTGGGCGGAAAATTGCGGGAGTCGGTCGATGCCCGGCGCCTACAGCCTCAGTGGGACGGCGTAGCCGGTCAGCTCCAGATAGCCTCGGCCGCCCGGGACGCGTACGGCGCCTTCCCAGTAGACCGGGCCCCCTGAGGGGCGGCTGTCCAGTTCCTGGTCGTCGAACAGGGGGGTGAGGACCCACCGTCGCTCGCCCGCCAGGGTCCTGAGGCGAACAGTGGGGGCCACCGGATAGACCGCCCCGGTCCGCGGCGAGCGCCAGGCGCGGCCGCCCTCGAAGGCGACGGCGCCGTTGGGCGCGGTCCAGAGCCGGCCGTCGGCGGATCGTAGCGAGCCCCCGGTCCACACGGCCCGGCCCCGGGCGTCGCGCACCCGGAAGGCGGTCAACGCCCCGCCATCGTCCAGGTTGATCCCGGTCCAGTCCCAGCCGACGGCCGCCGGGTCCAGCAGGGTGGAGGACCATTCCCGGTCCAGCCAGGCCTGGCCCCGGACCGGACGCCAGCGCCGCTCCCGCTCGAGCCGTCCGGACACCTGCAGGTGGGGAAGGGTGTAGTAACCGCTGGCCTGTTCCGGCCTTGGCCCCTTGCGGCTGAATCCCCCTTCGCCCTGCAGCAGGATCGGCTGGGTCGGGGTGAGGACGAGGTCCAGCTCGAAGCCCTCCCCGCCCGCAAGGGCGCGCATCGCGCCGGATCGCTCCCGCGCCAGGCGCCAGTCGTCGAGGACGATGTCCATGTCGCGCTCCGACGCCTCGGCGAGGCCGAAGCCCTGGCGGGCGATCCGCTGGCCGTGCAGCAGGCGGCCGACCCGGGGGTCGGAGAGGGCGGCGTGGGCGAAGAGGACCTGTCGCGGGGCGAACCGGCTGGGATTGCCTTCGCCCAGACCCGTCCGTGTTCGGAAGAAGGTGACCTGGAAGCCGAGAGGACCGGTGGGGCCGTCCAGCCAGCCGGTCACGTACCACCACTCGGTCCGGAAGTCGGGGTGGGCCCCATGGTCCCTGGGAAAGACCAGGCGGCGCCCCGGGATCACCTGTGCGAAGTCGGGCGCGGCGATCGCTTGCGCCGGGGGAAGGGCGGCGGCGGCTCCACCCGCCAGGAGGCTCCTGCGGCTCAGTCGATCCATCTCACCAGTCCTCCCGGACCGCGCGGACCGCATCCGCTGACAGGGCGCTGCGTCCGGCCAGCAGGGCCGTCAGGGACGAGGCCAGGGTCAGGGCCAGGGCCAGCCCGCCGAGCAGGCCCAGGGGCCATCGGGTGTCCATCGTCCAGTTGAAGGACTGGGGATTGACCACCTGGATCAGCACCTGGCCCATGGCCGCACCCAGGGCCAGGCCCGCCACCGCCCCGACAGCGCCCAGGAAGGCGCCCTCCAGGGCCAGCATGGCCAGGATCTGGCCCCGTCCGGCGCCGACATGGCGCAGCATGCCGAACTCCCGCCGCCGGGCCAGGGTCTGGGCCGAGACCGTGGCGGCCACCCCCGCCACCCCCACCAGTATGGCCACCGCCTCCAGGGCGTAGGTGACCGCGAAGCTGCGATCGAAGATGCGAAGGGCGACGCGCCGGATCTCGGCGGAGGGCGCGACCTCGGTCTGGGCGGCGAGGTCCGGCGGCAGGGCCTGGCGGATCCGTTGAAGGACGTCCGTGGGGTCGGCTCCGGCCGCAAGGGTGAAGCCCGCCTCATTGGCGCCGGCGTCACCTGTGATCCGCAGATAGTCGGACCGACGGAGGGCGACGGCGCCGAACTGGCGGCCATAGTCGCGCCAGACCCCGGCGACCCGCACCTTCACGGTCCGTCCGGCCAGAGGCAGATCCAGGGTGTCTCCCGGTGACAGACGGTAGACCCGGGAGAGGGGTTCGGAGATCCAGGCCGGGACCTCGCCTTCATCCACGGCGCGCGGCGGGGCGCGCCAGGGAAGGTCTGGTGCGCCGCCGGCCGCCGGCGAGATCGCCAGGAGCGCGACCGGAGGACGCTCAGCGGACAGGGACAGGGTAAGGGTCCGTCGCGACTCCATTCCATCGACCCCGGGGACGGCCGCGAGCGCCGCCTGCAGGGTGGGATCAAGGCCCGCCATCTCCGCATTGGCCACCCGCATGTAGACGTCGGCAGGCAGGATGGCCCCCAGCCAGTCGTCCACTGAGCCCCGGAAACTGGCGACCATCAGCCCCATGGCGGCCATCAGGCTGGCGCTGGCCACCAGTCCGCAGAGGGCGACGGCGGCCTGGTCCGGGGCCCCGGCCAGCCGGGCGGCGGCCAGCCGGACCGGGACGGGGGCGGCGATCCGGGTCAGGGGCGAGATCATCCGCCTGGCCAGCCAGGGCATGGCCGCCACCCCTGCGGCCAGAATTAGGGCGATGGAGGCGTAGCCCATGAGGGGCAGTCCCGCTATGGGAGGGGCGAAGGCGGCGGCGAGGCCGGCGGCGCCAAGCCCGAGGGCCGGGGCCAGGGGCGGGCGACGGCCCGGATCGCCGGATTCCCCGGCCGACTTCAGGGCTTGGGCCGGCGGGGTGCGGGCGGCGTCGAGGGCGGGCAGCAGGCTTCCCGCGAGGGCCACGGCCAGGCCCAGGGTCCCGTGAATCAGGGTCCATCCCGGCGAGATGTCGAGGGCGGGCCGGCTTCCGCTGAAGAAGCCTCCCCCCAGGTCGCCCCCGAGCAGGCTGAGGACCGCGCCGGCCAAGGCCGCCCCCCCCGCCAGGCCGAGGACGGCGCCGATGACGCCCAGGACCGCGCCTTCGGCCAGAACCTGAAGAAAGAGGCCCCGACGTGGCAGGCCCAGAACCTGGAGGAGCGCGAAGGCAGGGCGTCGCCGGGCGATGGAGAGGGACTGAGCTGAAAAGACCAGAAAGCCGCCCGTCAACAGGGCCACCATGGCCAGCATTCCGAGATTGACCCGATAGGCGCGGGACAGGTCGCCGCCTCTGCGGCTTTCGGCCTCGGGAGTGGAGAGCCGGGCGTCGGCGGGGAGTATGGCGGCGATGGCGCGCTCGGCCTCGCTTCGGCTCACCCCGGCTGCGACAAGAAGATCCAGGCGGTTCAGCCGGCCGATCCGGCCGAAGGCCTGCTGGACCGCCGCGATGTCGCCCACCGCGAGTCGCTGGCCGGCTTCCACGGAGGGCAGACCACCGGAGACGGGCAGGTCGACGCGTCGCCCGCCTTCCCGGACCTCCAGCACCTCCACGGCTCCGCCCATGACCGCCGGCGAAAGCCAGACCGCATCCTCGCGCCCCGTCGCCCTTCCCGCCCCGAAGCCCGAGCCGGCGCCGACGGCCAGGGCCGGGGTGACCCGCGCCGCCCTCAGGGGGTCAAGACCCAGGACGGTGAGGCTGCGTCCGTCACCCGTCTGCGCGGTGACCTCCACGACCGGGCTTACGGCGGACAGAGCCGGAAGGCGGGCGAGCCGCGGATACAAGGCCTCATCAAATCCGCTGACCGATACCGCCTCAACGCGCAGGTCCGCGGCGCCCGTGATGCTGCGGACGGCGGTGTCGAACTCAGCGAGGGCCGAGCGGTTGACGAGATGAACGGCGAAGCCGAGGGCGACCCCTACGGCGATCGCCAGGACCGCGACGAAGGTCCGCACGGGGTGGGCCCGCCATTCGCCGCGGACCATCCAGGACAGAAGAGTCCGCGGAAGCGCCGCGTCAGGCGGCACGACGCGCCTCCAGGCCGTGTCGTCCAAGGACGAGAGTCCGGTCCGCCGCCTCCGCCGCTCGGGCGGAGTGAGTGACCAGCAGGACGGCGGCCCCTCGGGTCCGGGCGGCCTGCAGGAGGAGCCCGAGGCTCCGCTCCGCCGTCTCCGGATCGAGGTTGCCGGTGGGTTCGTCCGCCAGGATCAGTCCGGGCCGGTGGACCAGGGCGCGGGCGATGGCGGTGCGCTGGAGTTCGCCCCCGGACAGCCGCGAGGGCAGGTCCGACTCCCGCCCGCCCAAGCCGACCGCCGCCAGCATTTCCGCCGCCCGGGCCAGGGCCTCGCCGGAAGAGATGCCGGCCAGCACCAGGGGCAGGGCGGTGTTCTGCGCCAGGGTCAGGTGCGGCAGGATGTGGAAGGCCTGGAAGACGAAGCCCAGATGTTCGCGTCGCAGGCGGGTCCGACCCGCCTCGTCCAGGCCTGAAAGCGCGCGTCCGACAATCTCGATCTCGCCGGCGTCCGCCGCGTCCAGGCCGGCGATCAGGTTCAGGAGGGTCGACTTGCCGGCGCCGGATTCGCCCATCACCGCCGCGATCTCCCCGGCGGCGAGGTCCAGGTCCAGGCCCTCGAACAGAATCCGGCCTCCGGGAACAGACTTGGCGAGGCCTCGGATCCGGAGGGGCGGGGGGGAGATCATGACCCTATCTAGGGCGGGCGTCGCCCGGGGGGAATATCCCGTCTCCGGGGTGCGCGTGCCGCCCAGCCGGTGTAAGGGGCGGTCTGAGGAGATCGTTCATGCCCCAGGCTCGCTTCGCCCGCGCGTGTCTCGTCCGCCGGCCGACCCCGCGGGGGTCTCTGCTGCGGCCGGGCGAGCCCAAGGCTCGCTCGATGGTCCGGGTCACGAAGGACCCGATGGTGTTCGTCTCCTGCGAGAGGTCTGGACTGGAGGGGCACATCGAATGAGCCGCGTTCTCGGCGTCCTGGGGGGGATGGGCCCCGCCGCCACCCTCGATTTTCTGAGCAAGCTCCAGGCCCTGACACCGGCCCAGGCGGACCAGGACCACCTCCGTGTCATTGTCGATATCAACCCAAAGGCGCCGGACAGAAACGATCCCTTCGCCCGGCAGGGGCCGGTCCTGGCGGAGATGGCCGGCGGCCTGCAGGGCGCGGGCGCCCAGGTTCTGGCGATCGTTTCCAGTGCGGCGCACGTCCACGCCGATCTCATCAGCCGGGCCTCCGGCCTGCCCCTGGTGGACATGATCGAGACCGCCGCCCGGGCGGCCCGTGACACGGGCGCCCGAAGGGCGGGGGTTCTGGGTGCGAGGGACGTCGTGCGACTCTACCATGAGTACATCGCGGCGCAGGGTATGGGCCTCGTCACCCTGGCCGAGGCGGACCAGGCCTTGTTCAAGGATCTGGTCGGAAGGATCAAGGCGGGAGATGTCGGCCCGGCGGTCCGCGAGGGCATGTCGTCTCTCTCGCGCGCGCTGATCCGGGACGGCGCAGAGACGGTGATCGCCGGCTGTGCGGAGGCTGCGCTCGTCATGGGACCGGCTGACGCCGAAGTCCCTTTGATTGACTCCACTGAAGAACTGGCTAGGCGCTGCGTCTCGGTATGTCTGGGCCTGGAGCCCCTCCCCCAGGGGCGTTGAGACTTCAGGTCAGGGCTTCATTTTCTTGGGCAAGGCGGCGGCCTGCTCGGGAGTCAGCCGCTCGATCGACTTAATGATGCAACGCCGGGTAATCGGCCCAGCGACCCCCAGGTTGAGATCCAGAGGCTTACAGATCTGGTTGGACGCGCCCAGAGGCTCCAGGACCAGGGGGTCGGAATGGGTCACCCCGGCGAGGCAGGAGCCGCTGAAGGTAAACTTGTAAACCTCTTTGCGGCGCACCGAATAGTAGAGAGTGTCTGGCCCGCCAATCCTGTGACCGCCCAGTTCGCTCAGCCGGAAGCAGGGCGCGGTTGTGGCGCGCGGCGACTCTGACTTGCCGGCGGGTGCGGCCCCGGCGGCGGAAGCGGCCAGAAGGACGGCGGATAGGGCGACGGCTCGGATAATCATTTCAGGTCTCACTCCTGTCACGTGATCGGCCATCCCCAGCCGGGCACAAAATCGCCCGTAGCCCCTCGCCTCGTCAAGTGACGGCTTGGACCTGGCGTCTTTCTGAGGCTGGCGACGTTCCGATGTCCCGGGTTAGGAAGAGAACATGACTGCGCACATCCCTCCCGAAAGCCTGCCCGTCTGGCGCCTTGACGATCTCTACGCCGGGCGCGAGGACGCCCGTCTCGACGCCGACCTCGACGCGGCTGGCGCCGCCAACGCCGCCCTGTTGGCGCTGAAGGGGCGGCTGGTCTCCGCGCGGGCCGACGCCGCCAGTCTGGGCGATCTCCTGGCCCAGGGAATCCGTCTTTATGAAGACTCGACCAACGCCCTCTGGCGGGTGGGATCCTACGCCAGCCTCGCCGCCTCCACCGCCCGGAGCGATCCGGACTGGGCGCGGTTCGAGGCCGACATCCGGGCGCGCTCCGCCGCCATCGGCGCCGAGAGCCTGTTCTTCACCCTTGAGATCAACCAGCTGGAGGACGCCGAGGTCGAAGCCGCGCTCACCGCTGTCCCGGAGGCGGCGCGCTGGCGGCCCTGGCTGCGCCGGGTGCGGGCCTTCCGGCCGCACGAGCTGACCGCCGACCTGGAGCGCCTGCTGGTGGACAGGGGCCCCGCCGTCGCCAACTGGACCCGACTGCATGATGAAACCCTGGCGCGGATGCAGGTGCGCGCCGGTCGCAGCCGGCTGACCCTGCCCGAGGCCCTGAACGGCCTCTCCGATCCAGATCCGGCCCGGCGACGGCAGGTGGCGGGTGGGCTGTCCACGGCTCTGGGCGAGGCGGCGCCGACCCTGGCCCTGGTGCTGAACACCCTGGCCTTCGAGAAGCGGGTGGAGGACCGCTGGCGGAGATACGCCGACCCCGCCGCGCCCCGACACCTGGCCAATGAGGTGGACCCCGAGGCGGTCCAGGCCCTCGAGACCGCCGTTTCTGCAGGCTACGAGCGGGTCAGCCACCGGTACTATCGGCTCAAGGCCAAGCTGATGGGCCGGACCGCCCTGGACCATTGGGACCGGAACGCGCCCCTCGACACAGGCGCACCCCGCCTCTGGTCCTGGGCCGAGGCCCGCGAGGTGGTCGAGACCAGCTTCCGCGACCTGGCGCCGAAGTTCGCCGACAGCGCCCGGGACCTGTTCGAACAGCCCTGGATCGACGCCCGGCCCCGTCCTGGCAAGCAGTCCGGGGCCTATTCGCACCCGGTCATCGCCCCGCACCACCCCTATGTCTTCATGAACTACATGGGCGAGCGCCGGGACGTGCTGACCCTGGCCCACGAGCTGGGCCACGCCGTGCACCAGAGGCTCTGCTCGCCCCTGGGGACCCTGCTGGCCGACACGCCGCTGACCCTGGCCGAGACCGCCTCCATCTTCGGCGAGGGCCTCGTCTTCGAGCGACTGCTGGCCGAGGCCGGCCCCAGGGAGAAGCTGGGCCTCCTCGCCGGTCAGATCGAGGACGGCCTGAACACCGTGGTCCGGCAGATGGCCTTCCACCGGTTCGAGACCCGGTTCCACGCCGCCCGCCGCGACGGCGAGCTGTCCGCCGAGGCTATCGGGGGGCTCTGGCTGGAGGTGATGGGCGAGAGCCTGGGCCCGGCCGTCCGGCTGAACCCCGGCTACGAGCACTACTGGACCTATATCAGCCACTTCGTGCACGCGCCCTTCTACGTCTATGCCTACGCCTTCGGCGACCTCCTGGTCCGGGCCCTGATGGAGAAGCGGCGCGAGGACCCGCTGGGCTTTGTCCCGCTCTACGAGGACCTGCTCGCCTCAGGCGGCGTGCGCACCTGCGTGGAGGCCCTGGCGCGGTTCGGCCTGGACCCCCGCGAGACGGAGTTCTGGGCGGCGGGCGTACGCCAGCTTGAGCGCCGGGTCGACGCCCTCGAGGCCTTGGTTGGATGAGCGCGCCTTCCCCTAACGACGCAGCCTGCGCCAAGCCGGAAGGCGCTTGCCATTTTCCCGGGGTCCTTTAGTCACCCGGGCGCAATGTCCGATGACCTGACCGAAGGCCAGACCGCCATCGTCCCCGATGGCTTCGTCAGCAATGTCTGGGGGCACGGGTTTGGCCACGCGGTCGGACCCTTCTACTCCCGGCGTGATCCGCAGACCCACCTGGAGGTCATGGCTTTCCGGGTCGCTTCACACCATGCCAACGGCATGAACAACTGCCATGGCGGCATGCTGATGAGCTTCGCCGACATGGCATGGGGACGGGTCATCTCCAACCAGCGGGAGGTCGGCTGGGTCACGATCCGGCTGGTGACGGACTTCATCGGTCCGGGGCTGATGGGCGACTGGGTCGAGGGAACCAGCGAAATCATCGCCGAGGATGGCGACATCTTCACCGTCGCGGGAAGGGTCTGGTCAGGAGAGCGGGTGCTCATGACCGGCACAGGGGTCTACAAGGGGATCCGGTCGATCCGCCGCAAGGCGGGCTACCGGGAGGCGAAGGAGTAGGACATGGCCATCGATCCGGCGATCAAGGAGGGCGCGCCCGTCGGCTATTACGACGACCGGCCGATCCATACCGAGCCCGGCGCCCTGCCACCGGAGGTGCAGGCGCCCCTGGCGCCCTTCCGGGGCCGCGAACCGGACTCGCCGGACTGGTTCCGGAGCGCCATCGACCAGGCGCCCGAGCGCAGCCATGTCGAGTCCCTCGGCGCCCGGATCGAGATGTTGGTCTGGGGCGAGCGCGGCAAGCCCGGCCTGCTGCTGGTGCATGGCAACTCCGCCCACGCCGACTGGTGGAGCTTCATCGCCCCCTTCCTCGCCCAGGACTTCAGGGTCGCCTCCATGTCCCTAGCCGGCATGGGCGATTCCGACTGGCGCGAGACCTACGCCTTCCAGGACTTCGCCGCCGACGCCGAGGCGGTCGCCCGTGCGGCGGGGCTCTACGACGCCGGCAAGCCGATCTACATCGGCCACTCCTTCGGCGGCTCCCAGGTCTTCTTCGCCGCCGCCAGCCATCCCGAGCGCATGCGGGCCGCCATTCTGGTGGACACCGGCTTCGGCGGCCCGCCGCCGGACTCCCCCGAAGGCAAGCGCATGGCCGAGCGCATGGCCGAGCAGGCCCGGAACATCCCCACGGGCGACAGGGCCCAGCGGGTCTACACCACCCTCGAGGAGGCCCTGTCGCGCTTTCGGCTGATGCCGCCCCAGGCCGCCGGCAACCTGTTCATCGCCGACTACATCGCCCGGCGGTCGCTCAAGGCAGTGACGGGTCCGGATGGCGTGGAGGGCTGGAGCTGGCGTTTTGATCCCAACATGTGGGCCAAGCTGGACCGCAGCGTCATGAGCGGCCTGATGGATGGCGGCCCGCCAAAGGTCTCCATTCCCCTGGTCCACATCTATGGCGACCGCTCGGCCATCATCAGCCGCAGGAAGGAGGGCGGGGCCTCGCCCCTGCCGCCGCACACCCTGGAGATCGCCATCCCGGACTCGGCCCACCACATCATGATCGACCAGCCCCTGGCCCTGATCTCCGCCCTGCGCGGGCTCCTGGCGGTGTGGCCTGGCGCCTGAGCCCCGACGTAGCGCCGCACTTGAGCGGCGCGGCCGGACCGTGTAACCCCAACCGCAGACCCTGTGTCGGAACAAGAGAATCCCGAATGGCTTCCGAATATCACCGCGGCGAGATGGACATCAGCGAGCAGACCGCCACCTACGCCGTCTTCATGGCCCTCACCAAGTGGGGCTCTCTGGCGATCACCGCCGCACTGATCCTCTTCACGCTTTGGTTCTGCACCCCGGCGGGATTCATTCCCGGCGCCATTTCAGCCGTGGTCGTAACGGTGATCGGCATCCTTGTCCTCCGCGACAAGCCCGGCGCGGGCCACTAGACTGGGACGAGCGGTCCGCCACCTGGCGGGCGCGCAATGGGAGGGCCGGTCCAAACCATGGCCGTGATCGCCGTCATCCGTGAGTCCCACCCGGGCGAGACCCGGGTCGCCGCCACGCCGGAAACTGTCCGCAAGCTGATCGCCGCGGGCTTCGAGGTCTCTGTCCAGGCCGGAGCCGGTCTTGCGGCGTCCTGTGCCGACGCCGACTACGCCGCCGCCGGCGCGCGGATCTGCGCCTCAGCCGCCGAGGCGGTCGCCGGCGCGGATGTGCTGTTTGGGGTCCGCACGCCCTCGGCCGAGGCCCTGGGCGCCCTCAAGGCCGGCGCCATCGTGGCCGCCTCCCTCAATCCCCACCAGGATCGTGCAGGCCTGGAGGCCCTCGCCAGCCGCGGGGCCGAGGCCTACGCCCTGGAGTTCATCCCCCGCATCACCCGGGCCCAGGTGATGGACGTCCTGTCCTCCCAGGCCAACCTTGCGGGCTATCGCGCCGTCATCGAGGCCTCCACCGCCTATGGGCGCGCCCTTCCCATGATGATGACCGCCGCGGGCACCATTGCGGCGGCCAAGGTCTTCGTGATGGGGGTCGGGGTCGCCGGCCTGCAGGCCATCGCCACGGCCCGTCGCCTCGGCGCCGTAGTCACCGCCACTGACGTCCGCCCCGCCACCAAGGAACAGGTGGAGTCCCTCGGCGCCAAGTTCATCGCCGTCGAGGATGAGGAATTCCGCAACGCCCAGACCGCCGGCGGCTACGCCAAGGAGATGAGCGCGGAGTACCAGGCCAAGCAGGCCGAGCTGATCTCCGGGCACATCGGCAAGCAGGACATCGTCATCACCACGGCCCTGATCCCGGGCCGGCCGGCCCCGCGCCTGGTCACGGCCGCCCAGGTCGGCGCCATGAAGGCTGGGTCGGTCATTGTCGACCTCGCGGTGGAGCAGGGCGGCAATGTGGAGGGCGCCAAGGTTGGCGAGGTCATCGAGACCGCTAATGGCGTGAGGATCCTGGGTATTCCCAACCTGCCCGGCCGCATCGCCGCCGACGCCTCGGCCCTCTACGCGCGCAATCTCCTGGCCTTCTCGGGCCTGCTCCTCGATAAGGACGGCGCCCTGGCGCCCGACCACGAAGATGAGATTCTCAAGGCCGCCCTGGTCGTCAGCGGCGGAAAAATCGTGCACCCGGCCCTCGCCGGGTCCTGACGGAGACGCCCATGGACGTTGATCCTACAGTCTTCCGGCTGGCCATCTTCGTCCTGGCCATCTTTGTCGGCTACTACGTGGTCTGGAGCGTGACCCCGGCCCTGCACACCCCCCTGATGGCGGTGACCAACGCGGTCTCGTCGGTGATCATCGTCGGCGCCCTTCTCGCGGCGGCGGCCCAGGCCGCACCTGGCGCCGGCGCCGGCGCCGTCATGATCTCCAAGGGCGCCGGGGCCCTCGCGGCGGCCTTCGCCGCTGTCAACATCTTCGGCGGCTTCCTGGTGACCCAACGGATGCTGGCCATGTACAAGAAGAAAGAGCCGGCGAAGAAGGACTCCTCGACGTGAGCGCCAACCTCGCCGCCATCCTCTACCTCGTCTCGGGGGTTCTCTTCATCCTCGCCCTGCGCGGTCTCTCCAGCCCGGTGACCAGCCAGGCGGGCAATCGTAATGGCATGATCGGCATGGCCCTCGCCGTCGGCGTGACCCTTGTCACCCTGTTCAGCGAGGGTAAGCTCGACATCCTGACGGTGGGCCTGATCCTGGCCGGCGTCGGCGTCGGAGGCGTGATCGGGGCTGTGATCGCCCGGCGGGTCGCCATGACCTCCATGCCCCAGCTGGTGGCGGCCTTCCACAGCCTGGTCGGCATGGCCGCCTGCCTCGTGGCGGTGGCCGCCATCTACACCCCCGGCGCCTATGGGATCGGCGCCCCGGGCGCGATCTACGCCATCTCCCTGGTGGAGCTGTCCCTTGGCCTGGCCATCGGCGCGGTGACCTTCACCGGCTCGGTGATCGCCTTCGCCAAGCTGAATGGCAACATGTCGGGCGCCCCGATCCTGCTGCCCGCCCGGCACCTCCTCAACATCCTGATCGCCCTGGCCCTTTTGGGCCTGGTCGGCGTCCTGGTCGCCAGCGGCGGTTCGGCTTTGTGGGCCTTCTGGGCGATCTTCGCCCTGGCCCTGATCCTCGGCATCACCCTGATCATCCCGATCGGCGGCGCGGACATGCCGGTCGTGGTGTCCATGCTGAACAGCTATTCGGGCTGGGCGGCGGCGGCCCTGGGCTTCACCCTCGAGAACGTCACCCTGATCATCACCGGCGCCCTGGTGGGCTCGTCCGGCGCCATCCTGTCCTACATCATGTGCAAGGCAATGAACCGTAGCTTCGTCTCGGTCATCCTGGGCGGCTTCGGCGCGGACGACGGCGCGGCGGCGGCCGGCGGGCGCATCGAGACCCGGCCCGTCAAGCAGGGCTCTGCGGACGACGCGGCCTTCATCATGAAGAACGCCTCCAAGGTGATCATTGTCCCCGGCTACGGCATGGCCGTCAGCCAGGCCCAGCACGCCCTGCGCGAGATGGCCGACAAGCTGAAGGCGGAGGGCGTCGACGTGAAGTACGCCATCCACCCTGTCGCCGGCCGTATGCCCGGGCACATGAACGTCCTGCTGGCCGAGGCGAACGTGCCCTACGACGAGGTCTTCGAGCTCGAGGACATCAACGCCGAGTTCCCGACCGCCGACGTGGCCTTCGTGATCGGCGCCAACGACGTCACCAACCCGGCCGCCAAGACCGACCCCTCGAGCGCCATCTACGGCATGCCGATCCTGGATGTCGAAAAGGCCCGGACCGTGCTGTTCGTGAAGCGGGGCATGAGCTCGGGCTATGCCGGCGTGGAGAATGAGCTCTTCTTCCGCGACAACACCATGATGCTGTTCGGCGACGCCAAGAAGATGGTCGAGGGCATCCTCAAGTCCCTTTGAGCTCCGATCGCCCATCACGGACTAACGACTTGCCGCACGCACCCTGTGGGTACATGCTCTTCCCAATAACCAGGGAGGCAAGCCATGCGCAGTATCTTCGGCGGGCTGTTGCTCGCGTCGATTCTCCTGATTTCCGCCTGTTCCGATCCGCAGGAAGCCGCCGCTCCGGCGACGCCAGCACCCTTCTCGATTTCCCTCGAACCCAATACCAACGGCGTCCTGGAGGCCCGCTCCGCCCGTGTCCTGCTGGGGACAGGGGCCAAGACCTATGCAGCCGAGGTGGCCATGACTCCCAGCTGGTGGGTGACGGGGGACGGCTTCAAGGTCGTTTGGTTCGCCGGCAAGAGCCAGACCAAGCGGTACTTCCAGATCAGCGGCGAGTCGCCGGGCGAGTCCGCCAGACCCGAGCTCCTAGAGGCGCCGGAAGAGGCGGTCCGGGAGGTGAAGGTCGCCTTCGATGGGGCCCCGGCCGTGTCTGTTCGGCCCGAGGCCACACGCGCCGTCTTCCAGCCGCCGCCAGGCGCAAAGGCGGTGACCTCGGTGGAGATCGCCTTCGGACCCGCCAATTCGCCGGTCACCTACACTTGGAAGTAGGCCGCCCGGCCGCGCAGGACCGGCCCTCATGACCGTGTCGTCGGGCCTCTCCAGGGGCGAGTGGGTCGACATCGGGGGGCGCCGCCTGCGTATTGTCCGGGCGGGGCCGCGAGACGGCGGGCCCCTTGTCGTGATGGAGTGCGGCTCCTTCGGCTGCGCCGCGGACTGGCACAGGGTCCAGGAGGCGCTGGCGGGACTCGGCGTTCGCAGCCTGGCCTATGACAGGGCGGGCCTTGGCCTGTCCGACCCGGGCCCCGACCCGCGGGATGGGCGCGCCATCGCCGATGACCTCGAGGCGCTTCTCGGGCGGCTCGGCGACCCCGGGCCGCTGGTCCTCGCCGGCCATTCCATGGCGGGACTGTTCCTGAGGATCCTTGCGCCACGGGTCCGGGACCGGCTGATCGGCCTGGTCCTGGTGGACGCCGTCACGCCCGAGGCCGTGGACCATCCGGCCGCCGCGCGGATGATCCACGGCTTTCGCCGCGCCATGTTCCTGCTCGACAGGGTCGCGGACCTGGGCGTGATGCGGCCCTGGTCGCTGGTGGCTGGCGACCAGATCGGCCTTCCGCCGGAGATTTCCCGGGAGAAGCGCCGGATCTACGCCTCCGCCTCCCACGCCCGGGCCTCCGCCCGGGAGGTCCAGCAGTGGCTTGAGACCGCCGCCCAGGGACGGATTGCGGGTCCCTACGATCCGGACCTGCCCGTCGCCGTGGTGACCGCCGGCACCGTGCCCCTGCCCGGCGATCTCCAGGCGATCCAGAATGCGCCGGCCCTGGCCTCTCGGGCGGGGCATGTGGACCGGGTCCAGGGCGCCCGCCACGCCAGCCTGTTGGGGCCCCGCTATGCCTCCAGGGTCGTGCAGGGGATCACCCACGTCCTGGAAGTCAGCCAGACCCCTCCTGGCTGAGGGCCGTCGCCGCCGCTTCGTCCGGCGTTGCACCGCAGGCGGCGAGCAGCCGGCGCCGCGCCAGGGGATGGATCCGGACACCGGACGCCGGTGTCCCGGCCAGACGAAAAGTTCCTCCCGCTTCAACCCCCGGCAGGGCGCCGCGAAAGGCCGGCGGGACGGTCGCGAGCCGGTTCCGGTCCGCCGCCGCGAGGTGCGAGAGCCGCCCTTCCAGGGGCATGATCCTCACGGCTGAGGTCGCCTCGACCTGGAAGCGACCGTCGAAGACCGCTTCCCCGTCCGCAGGCAAGACGAGGTCGCAGACGCCCTGCCGCCGCATCTCGCCGGCCGCCCGGCCGAAGGCGACGCTGTCGTTCTCCGCAAGGATCAGGGCGCCGGCCAGTGTCGCCTGGAAAGGCTCCGACCCGGCAAGGCGCGCGGCCAGGCGGTCGAGGGGCCCGCCCCGGGGCGCGCGCACCCCGCCTCCCGCAGAGAGACAGGCGGCTGCGATCACGCGCCGCGCCGCGTCCGGGGCGGCGGTGCGCAGGACCCGGCGGGGGATCTCCAGCCCGAAGGGACGCGCTTCAACCCGGAGGGCCAGGTCCGCCGCCGCCTGCCGGTCGGGGCTCAGGGTGCAGTCCGAAACCGGTGCAGGGGGCCGTCCCGCAAGGGTGGTCCGGGCCCGGCTGCGGGCGAAGCGGGGATCGAGGTTCCCGGGGTCCTCGATCCAGGTCTCGCCCTGGGCGATCAGCCAGTCCCTCAGGGACTGGCGCCCCATCCCAAGCAGCGGACGCAGCAGGAAGACGTCCCGGCCCTCGGGCCAGGCGGGCGACGGCGCCCACTCCCGGGGGGAGGGCGTGGTGGAGCCGCCGGCCCTCATGGCCCCGGCCTCGGCCACATCGTCCAGGGTGTGGCCCATCAGCAGGACCCGGGCGCCGGCCTCGCGGGCGGCCTGCGCCAGCAGCCGGTGCCGGGCCTGACGGG
>VYLA01000079.1_pt1 | contig 21007 bp, 15 predicted proteins | sample 5114381 | NCBI WGS metagenome assembly VYLA01 (sample SAMN12291789, study PRJNA351875) | freshwater metagenome | isolation source: freshwater lake | place: USA: Michigan, Gull Lake | collected 2011-08-08 | reverse complement strand
AAGCCGCACTGCAACATCGGCACGATTGGTCACGTTGACCACGGCAAGACGACGCTGACGGCTGCGATCACGATGACGCTTGCGAAGTCGGGCGGCGCGACGGCGAAGAAGTATGACGAGATTGACGCGGCTCCTGAGGAGAAGGCGCGGGGGATCACGATCAACACGGCGCACGTCGAGTATGAGACTCAGAACCGTCACTATGCGCACGTGGACTGCCCTGGGCATGCGGACTATGTGAAGAACATGATCACGGGTGCGGCGCAGATGGACGGCGCGATCCTGGTGGTGAGCGCGGCGGACGGCCCGATGCCTCAGACGCGGGAGCACATTCTTCTGGCGCGCCAGGTGGGGGTTCCGGCACTGGTGGTCTACATGAACAAGGTGGACCTGGTGGATGACGCCGAGCTTCTGGAGCTGGTCGAGATGGAGGTGCGCGAGCTCCTGTCGTCGTACAACTTCCCGGGGGATGACATTCCGATCGTGAAGGGTTCTGCGAAGGTGGCCATTGATGGTGGCGACCCGATCATTGGCGAGAACTCGATCCTGGAGCTGATGACGCAGGTGGATGCGTACATTCCGCAGCCTGAGCGTCCTGTGGACCTTCCGTTCCTGATGCCTGTGGAAGACGTGTTCTCGATCTCGGGCCGGGGCACGGTTGTGACGGGTCGGATCGAGAAGGGCATTGTGAAGGTGGGCGAGGAGGTCGAGATCGTCGGCATTCGTCCGGTTCAGAAGACGGTGTGCACGGGCGTTGAGATGTTCCGCAAGCTTCTGGACCAGGGGCAGGCGGGCGACAATGTGGGCGTGCTGCTTCGCGGCACGAAGCGCGAGGACGTGGAGCGCGGCCAGGTTCTGTGCAAGCCGGGCTCGATCACGCCGCACACGAAGTTTGTGGCGGAGGCCTACATCCTGACGAAGGAGGAGGGCGGTCGTCACACGCCGTTCTTCACGAACTATCGTCCTCAGTTCTACTTCCGACGTGGAGCTGATCACGCCGATCGCGATGGACCAGGGCCTTCGGTTCGCCATCCGCGAGGGCGGCCGGACGGTGGGCGCCGGGGTGGTCTCGAAGATCGTCGAGTAGATCCTCTCCCATCCCCCGGCCCAGCCGGGACACCACAGGGGCCGCGGAGGAAACTCCGCGGCCCTTTCTTTTGTGGTCAGGTCGCCGTGGTCAGCGGACCTGGCGGACCGAACTGATGGCTTCGGCCAGACCAAAGCGGTGAAGGTCCGGCGCATCCCGGTCGAACACCTGGCAACGGCCACGGAAGTTGGAGTCCACGCAGACCTCCCAGGCGCCGCCGCCGACGATCCGCAGGCTGTGGGCCTTGTCGTTGAACCGCCGGGGCAGGTTCGAGTACTCGCTCCGCGTTTCAAACGCCGGGCCCTGGAAGTTGACGCTGGAATACATCATCAGGGTCGAGGGCTGGTAGCCGCCACCCCCACCCCCCCACGGAGGGGGCGCCGGCGGATAGGGCGGATAGCCGCCACCCGCCCCACCGATCGGGCGCAGGGAGCTGACGGCGAAGCCCAGGCCATAGCGGCGCAGGTCCGGCGCGTCCCGGTCAATGACCTGGCAGTTCCCGCGGAAGTTCGCATCCGAGCAGACCTCCCAGGAGCTGCGGCCCGACAGGCGGAGGCTGAGCGCCTTGTCATTGAAGTAGGCGGGCAGGTTCGAGTACTCGCGAGTGGTGTCAAAGGCCTGTCCATTGAAGTTCAGGCCCGAGAACAGGGTGGCCTGGGGCTGTCCGTAGGGGGGGCGACCCCCTCCCTGGTTCCCGCCGCCACCGGACCGGCACTCCAGCCGTCCATCGAAATTGGTGATCTCGTAACAGTTGCCGACCCGGAGACTGGTGTTGTTCCAGCGGCCGTAGCGGTCCTGGCACTGGGCGGTGACCACGGCGTTGGGGCCATAGCCGACGGTCGAGACGTTGCGGCAGGTGTTCCAGTAGTCGCCGGTCGGCGGTGGGGCCCCTCTCTCCTGGGCCATGGAGACCCCGGAGGTGTATGCGAGGCCGAGCCCTATGGCGGCGGCGGCGAGAAGGCCCGGAAGGCGGATCATCTTTTCTCTCCCTCGTCAGCGCGACCCTTCAGGTGGGCCTGTCCCTATCCTTCAACTTCAAGATGACAGACGCAAGACCGCGCCCCTTGCTCCGGGAGGGAGGCGCTGCTAAACGAGCCGGCTCCGGAGAACCGGGTCCGCGAGGGCCCTCCTCCGGCGCGTCCGCGCCTTCCGGGGCCGGGGCACAGGAGTGTAGCTCAGCTGGTAGAGCATCGGTCTCCAAAACCGAGGGCCGGGGGTTCGAGTCCCTCCACTCCTGCCACGGGCTGACTATGTAGGGTTCGGGATCCGGCGGTTCGGGTCCGGGAAGAAAGAGTTTCAGGAACGGCCATGGCCAGGAACAAGGGCTCGAAGCCTCAGGCGATGAAGGAACGGGCGGCGCGCACCGCGGCGGCCGTCGCGCCATCGTCCGCCCTGGCCGGCGGGGCCGCGCCTAAGAAGCGCGTCGGACTGCTGCAGTTCCTCCGCGAGGTGCGCGCCGAGGGGCGGAAGATCACCTGGACCACGCCGCGGGAGACCTGGATCACCTCGGTCTTCGTGGGCATCATGGTGGTGGTCGCCGCCCTCTTCCTCCAGCTCGTGGACCTGATCCTCGGCTGGAGCCTGTCCTTCATTCTGAATTTCGCCAACGGGGGTTGAGCCTGCCATGAACGCCGAAGCGGCCGTCGCGGCCAATCCGCGCCACAAGTGGTATATCGTCCACGCTTACTCCAACTTCGAGAAGAAGGTGGCTGAAGCCATCCGCGAGCAGGCTCGGACCCAGGGGCTAGAGGACCGCTTCTCGGACATTCTGGTGCCCACTGAGGACGTGGTGGAGGTTCGCCGGGGCCGAAAGGTCAACGCCGAGCGCAAGTTCTTCCCAGGCTACGTCCTGGTGAAGATGGAGCTCACCGACGAGGCCTACCACTTGATCAAGAACACCCCCAAGGTCACGGGTTTCCTGGGCAGCCAGAACAAGCCCCAGCCGGTTTCCGAGCGCGAGGTCGCCCGGATCATCGGCGCCATCGAGGAGGGCGTGGAGCGGCCGAAGCCGACCATCACCTTCGAGATCGGCGAGACCGTTCGGGTCACGGACGGCCCCTTCGCCAGCTTCAACGGCTCGGTGGAACAGGTCGATGAGGATCGCGCCCGCCTGCGCGTGACGGTGTCCATCTTCGGACGCGCCACGCCGGTCGAGCTCGAATACGGCCAGGTCGAGAAAGTCGCCTGACCGACAACCGTCCCCGGGCTTCGGGCCGGGGACTTCAAATCCGTGGGAGGGGAGGCCAGTCTGACCCCGCACCACGGCTCAACAGACCGGGCGTCCGGTCAAAGAGGAGAAGATGGCCAAGAAGATTCTGGGCTATATCAAGCTGCAGGTGCCCGCCGGCTCCGCTACGCCTTCGCCGCCCATCGGGCCGGCCCTGGGCCAGCGCGGCGTCAACATCATGGGCTTCTGCAAGGAGTTCAACGCCCGCACCGAGAAGGAAGTCAAAGGCACGCCCCTGCCGACGGTGATCACCGTCTACCAGGACAAGTCCTTCACCTTCATCACCAAGACGCCCCCGGCGACCCACTTCATCAAGGAGGCCCTGGGCCTGAAGTCCGGCTCCAAGGCGCCGGGCCGCGACGTGGCCGGCAGCATTTCCCGCGCCCAGCTGCGGGATATCGCCGAGAAGAAGATGAAGGACCTGAACGCCGTCGACATCGAGGCGGCCGCACGCATCATCGAGGGCTCCGCCCGCTCGATGGGCCTCGAGATTGTGGAGGGCTGAGCATGAGCACCCAGACCAAGCGCATCAAGGCCTGGACCGGCGACCGCCTGGCCACCTATCCCGTCGGCGACGCCATCCGCCTCGTCAAGGAAAACGCCAAGGCCAAGTTCGATGAGTCCATCGAGATCGCCGTGAACCTGGGCGTGGATCCCCGTCATGCCGACCAGCAGGTCCGCGGCGTGGTCAACCTGCCCTCGGGCACTGGCCGCGACGTGCGTGTCGCCGTCATCGCCCGTGACGCGAAGGCCGACGAGGCCAAGGCCGCCGGCGCTGAAATCGTCGGCGCCGAGGAACTGGTCGAACGGATCCAGGGCGGCTTCATGGAGTTCGACCGGGTGATCGCCACCCCGGACATGATGGCCCTGGTCGGTCGTCTGGGTAAGGTGCTGGGCCCGCGCGGGCTGATGCCGAACCCCCGCGTCGGCACGGTGACGCCGAATGTCGGCCAGGCCGTCAAGGACGCCAAGGGCGGGGCCATCGAGTTCCGTACCGAGAAGACCGGCATCATCCACGCCGGCATCGGCAAGGCCAGCTTCACCGACGAGCAGATCGCCGCCAATGTGCGCGCCCTGGTCGATGCGTTGAACAGGGCCAAGCCCTCGGGCGCCAAGGGCACCTACATCAAGAAGATCAGCCTTTCCTCCACCATGGGGCCGGGCTTCCGGATCGACGCCGGGTCGATCAGCGCCTGAGGCGTCGGACCTGGCTTCATCGGGACTTCAAGGGGGGCGGCGCCGCAGGGCGCCGCCCCCTTTTCACGTCACGGCGCTGTCCGAGGCTTGACCGCCGGGCCCGTCCGGGGTTCCTCGGCCAACGCACCTTTCGCCCAGGGAGATCCCCATGAGACGCGCCGCCATTGTCAGCCCGATCCGCACCGCCGTGGGCAAGTTCCAGGGGAGCCTGGCGAGCCTGACCGCCGGCGAACTGGGCGCCGTGATCCTTCGCGCCCTGATGGAGCGCACCGGGGTTGATCCGGGCCGGGTGGACGACGTGATCTTCGCCCAGGGCTACGGGAACGGGGAGGCGCCCTGCATCGCCCGCTGGTCGGCCCTGGCGGCGGACTTCCCCATCTCGGTTCCGGGCTACCAGCTGGACCGCCGCTGCGGCTCGGGCCTCCAGGCGGTGATCGACGCCGCCATGATGGTGCAGACGGGCGTCGCCGACGTGGTCATCGCCGGCGGCGTCGAGAGCATGAGCAATGTCGAGTACTACTCCCTCGACATGCGCAGCGGCGCCCGCGCCGGCTCGGTGACGATGCATGACCGCCTGGCCCGAGGCCGGGTGATGAGCCAGCCCATCGAGCGCTTCGGCGTCATCTCGGGCATGATCGAGACGGCGGACAACCTGGCCCGCGATTACCAGATCAGCCGCGAGGAGTGCGACGAGTACGCCGCCATGAGCCACCAGCGCGCCGCCGCCGCCTGGGCCGCCGGCAAGTTTGACGACGAGCTGGTGCCGGTTTCGGTGAAGCAGAAGAAGGGCGACCCCATCCTCTTCGCCAAGGACGAGGGGGTCCGGCCGGACGCGACGCCGGAATCCCTTGGCCAGCTTCGCGCCATCGAGAAGGGCGGGGTGGTCACCGCAGGTAACGCCAGCCAGCAGAACGACGCGGCAGCCGCCTGCCTGGTGGTGGCCGAGGACAAGCTGGCCGAGCTGAACCTCGATCCCATGGGCTGGTTTGTCAGCTGGGCGGCGGCGGGATGCGATCCCTCGCGCATGGGGATTGGCCCCGTGCCGGCCGTGGAGCGCCTGTTCGCCCGCACCGGAATGTCCTGGGACAACATCGACCTGGTCGAGCTGAACGAGGCCTTCGCGCCCCAGGTCCTGGCCGTCCTGCGCGGCTGGGGCTGGGATGATCGCGATCGCCTGAACGTCAACGGATCCGGCATCTCGCTGGGCCATCCCATCGGCGCCACCGGGGGCCGGATCCTGGCCAACCTTCTGCGGGAGCTGGACCGCCGTAAGGGGCGCTATGGCCTTGAGACCATGTGCATCGGGGGCGGGCAGGGCATTGCGGCGATCTTCGAGCGCCCCTGAGGCCCGGCAAAGTCTTGCCATGCGGCGGCGCTTCGTGTAGCGACCGCGCCTTCTAGAGTTTCGCCCCTCCTTCTGGAGGCGGCGGGTTCGGGGGTTCGCCCCCGATCCTGTCCAAGAACTGCGGGGTCCCGGGGTCACTGGGGCCGTAATCGCCGGAGGAGCCCCTCCGGTATCGCGGGGAGACGGGAAGATGAGGTTGAACGGCCGGCGGCTCGCCGCGGACCGTCGCCGCGGCTTCTCACACGGACAGGTCGTCCCAGGCCCCCTCGGGGGCTGACGGGCGTGTGTACGGCTTCGGGAATGGTCCTGAGGCCGGTTCCGAGTATGGAGACCGCAATGGACCGCGCTCAAAAGCAGGTCGCCATCGAAACGCTCAAGGGCGATTTCGCAGGCGCCGGCGCCGTGGTCGTGACCCACAACCTGGGTCTGACCGTTGCGGAAATGACGGAACTTCGCGGACGCCTCCGCAAGGAAGGCGCCCACTTCAAGGTGGTCAAGAACACCCTGGCCCAGAAGGCCCTGGCGGGATCCCTCGGCGAGGCGGGCGACGCCCTCTTCACCGGCCCCGTCGGCATCGCCTTCGCGCCGGACCCCGTGACCGCCGCCAAGGTGGCCAGCCAGTTCGCGAAGGAAAACGACAAGCTCGCCATTCGTGGCGGCTTCATGGGCGAGACCGTTCTGGACGCCGCCGGCGTGGGGGCCCTGGCCACCCTGCCGTCGCTGGACCAGCTCCGGAGCAAGCTCATCGGCCTCGTGCAGGCGCCCGCGACCAAGGTCGCCGGCGTGCTTCAGGCTCCCGCCGGCCAACTGGCCCGCGTCATGGGCGCCTACGCCGCCAAGGACGCCGCCTGACCGTCACTTTCCGAAATCCCCTCATCCCCTGATCCCAAGGAAACCTGATCATGTCCAAGCTTGAAAAGCTGGTTGAAGACCTCTCCGCCCTGACCGTCCTGGAAGCCGCTGAGCTGTCCAAGCTGCTCGAAGACAAGTGGGGCGTCTCCGCCGCCGCTCCGGTGGCCGTCGCCGCCGTGGCCGCTGCGGGCGCCGCTCCGGCCGAAGCCGTCGAAGAGCAGACCGAGTTCACCGTCGTCCTGACCGCCGGTGGCGACAAGAAGATCAACGTGATCAAGGAAGTCCGCGGCGTCCGTCCGGACCTTGGCCTGAAGGAAGCCAAGGACCTGGTGGAAGGCGCGCCCCAGAACGTGGTCGAGAACGTCTCCAAGCAGCAGGCCGAAGAGGTCAAGAAGAAGCTCGAGGAAGCCGGCGCCTCCGTCCAGATCAAGTAATCTGGCGGCGCGGTTTCGCGTCCCATCATGCGGGCCCGGGGATCACCCCGGGCCCGTTTTGCGTCCGAGGGCCTTCAATCCCGCGGCGATCAGGGTCTCCTCCGGCGCCGTCAGCGAAGTGAGCCGCCCCGGCGGCCGGTCGGTCCCGGGCATGCCGTTCAGGGTCCAGGCGAGGCTCTCTCCCGTCCGCCGGTTCCAGAAGAGCCCCGTCATCCAGCCATAGGCGTCGCCAAGGTGGCCTCGCCAGTCCGCCGAGTCAGGCCCGAAGAAGGCGTCCCCCACCGTGCCCGGCCGGCCAGTCAGCACCTGAACCCCAAGCCCGTAGGCGAGCAGGACCCCACCCTCGTTGTCGGCGCCCTCCGGCCCCAGGCGCCAGGCGGGGTCTTCCATGGCCTCGAAGGCCTCCGGCTCGGCTAGCCAGCGCCGGGCAAGACGGTCCATGTCCGCGAGGCTGGCGCGCAGGCCACCCTGCGGTGAAAAGGCAAAGCCGTTCTCGCCCGGCAGGACATCAGTGTCGGCTAGGGTGGGCTTCTCGGGCGCCGAGAGAACGGAAGCCCGCGGCGCAGGCGGGGGCGCGGAGTCGACCTGGGAGATCCAGGCGTCTCCCTGGCGCCGGAGCCCCGGGGCGGCCCTAAGGCGGGCGGCCTGCGATACGCCGCTCCAGTTGTATCCGGCGTCCGTCCCGGCGGGGGCCAGGAGCCGCTCCCGCATTAGATGGTCAAAGCGCTGGCCCGTGACCTGCTCGGCCCATTGGGCAAGGACGGCGAAGTTCACATCGGCGTAGGAGAACCGCGCGCCGGGCGGGAAATCCGGAGGACCGAACCATCCGCCCTCATCGAAATGGGCGCCGCCCGGGGTGAAGGCTGAGGACAGGAGCCTTCCTGCGGGTACGGGATAGCTCGGTCCGTTCCTCAGGCCGCTCGTGTGCGATAGGAGGTGTCGCAGGCGGATCGGCGTTTCCGGCCAGGCGGGATGCCGGAGTCGAAACCCGACCCGGTCCGAGACGTCCGCGTCGAGCCCTCCAGGAAGGCCGGTGGCGATCGGGACGATCACGAACGCGGCGACCATCTTCGAGACCGAAGCGACCCGGAAGGGGCTATCCAGACGGAACGGCCGTCCTGCAGGGGCCTCTCCCCGTATCCAGGTCCTGCGACGGTCTCGGGCGGAGGCGATAAAGCCAGCGCAGGGTCCGAAGTCCGGCCTTTCGGCTCGGGCGATAGCCGGTAGGGAAAGGGCGGCTGTCATGCCCGCCGTCATCAGCTCCATCGCGTGTCTCCGGTCTGGACCTGTCATGTTGCAGTTTCTTGACGTCATGCTCTTCCCTTCGGCGGGATAATCGACTACGTCCCGCCATTCGCGATTCCACTGGCCATGGCCAGCCGCTTCGCGCGCCTCTGTTCCGAGGCGCGGCCATTCGCCCTTCGGCCGCGCGAGGGAACGCCCCCGGCGAGATGGGGGCCTGCAGCGTCCGGCCTCCGGCCTTCCGGAGGTTAAAGGGTGGACGACAGGATGCACATTCTGCGCCCGGGATCCGTCCTGCGCGCTGTTCAAGGGAACACAATGGCTCAGTCCTTCACCGGCAAGAAGCGGATCCGCAAGTCTTTCGGCCGCATTCCCGAAGCCGTGCAGATGCCGAACCTCATCGAGGTCCAGCGTTCCTCCTACGAGCAGTTCCTGCAGCGCGAGGCGCGCTCGGGTCCGCGCCGGGACGAGGGCATCGAGGCCGTATTCCGGTCGGTCTTCCCGATCAAGGACTTCAATGAGCGCGCGGTCCTCGAATACGTCTCCTACGAGTTCGAAGAGCCCAAGTACGACGTCGAGGAGTGCGTCCAGAGGGACATGACCTTTGCCGCGCCTCTGAAGGTCAAGCTTCGCCTCATCGTATTCGAGACCGACGAAGAGACCGGCGCCCGCTCCGTGAAGGACATCAAGGAGCAGGACGTCTACATGGGCGACATCCCGCTCATGACAGAGAAGGGGACGTTCATTGTGAACGGCACCCAGCGGGTGATCGTCTCGCAGATGCACCGCTCGCCCGGCGTCTTCTTCGACCATGACAAGGGCAAGACCCACGCCTCCGGCAAGCTGCTTTTCGCCGCTCGCGTGATTCCCTACCGCGGCTCCTGGCTCGACTTCGAGTTCGACGCCAAGGACGTGGTCTATGTTCGCATCGACCGTCGCCGGAAGCTGCCGGCCACGACCTTCCTTATGGCCCTGGGGATGGATGGCGAGGAGATCCTCGGCACCTTCTACGACAGCGTCCGTTGCGAGAGGCGAGAGGGCGGCTGGACCACCCCCTACCGGCCTGACCGCTGGCGGGGCGTGAAGCCGGCCTTCGCCCTGGTCAACGCCGATACCGGCGAAGAGATCGCCCCCGCCGGCCAGAAGATCTCGGCGCGGAACGCCAAGCGCTTCGCCGACGCCGGCCTGACCAGCCTGCTCCTACCCCCCGAGGCCCTGACCGGCCGCTACATGGCCCGCGACCTCGTCAACATGGAGACCGGCGAGATCTACGCCGAAGCCGGGGACGAACTGGATCCAGGCGTGATCTCCGAGCTGGAGGCCCAGGGCTTCAACGGCTTCGACCTCCTCGACGTCGATGAGGTCAACATGGGCGCCTATATCCGCAACACCCTGCGGATCGACAAGAACACCGCCCGTGAAGACGCCCTCTTCGACATCTACCGTGTCATGCGTCCGGGCGAGCCGCCGACGGTCGAGGCCGCCGAGGCCATGTTCAAGTCCCTGTTCTTCGACTCCGAGCGCTACGACCTGTCCTCGGTCGGCCGGGTGAAGATGAACATGCGCCTTGAGCTGGACTGCCCCGACGATGTGCGCGTCCTGCGGAAGGATGATGTCCTGGCGGTCCTTAAGACCCTGGTCGGTCTTCGCGACGGCCGCGGCGAGATCGACGATATCGATAACCTGGGCAACCGGCGGGTGCGCTCGGTGGGCGAGCTGCTCGAGAACCAGTACCGGGTCGGTCTGCTCCGCATGGAGCGCGCGATCAAGGAGCGGATGAGCTCGGTCGACATCGACACGGTCATGCCGCACGACCTGATCAACGCCAAGCCGGCGGCGGCGGCGGTGCGCGAGTTCTTCGGCTCGTCCCAGCTGTCACAGTTCATGGACCAGACCAATCCGCTGTCTGAGATCACCCACAAGCGGCGCCTCTCGGCCCTCGGCCCCGGCGGCCTGACCCGTGAGCGTGCGGGCTTCGAGGTCCGCGACGTGCATCCGACCCACTATGGCCGGATCTGCCCTATCGAGACGCCGGAAGGTCCGAACATCGGCCTGATCAACTCTCTGGCCACCCATGCGGTGGTCAACAAGTACGGCTTCATCGAGAGCCCCTATCGCCGCATCAAGGACGGCCGGACCACCGACGAGGTGGTCTACATGTCGGCGATGGAAGAGGCCAAGCACGTGATCGCCCAGGCCAACATCAAGATCGAGAACGGCGAGATCGTCGAGGACCTGGTTCCCGGAAGGATCAACGGCGAACCCTCGCTGCTCCCCAGGGCCGAGGTCGATCTGATGGACGTGTCTCCCAAGCAGGTGGTGTCGGTGGCGGCGTCACTGATCCCCTTCCTCGAGAACGACGACGCCAATCGCGCCCTGATGGGTTCGAACATGCAGAAGCAGGCCGTTCCGCTGATCCAGTCGGATGCGCCCCTGGTGGGCACGGGCATGGAGAGCATTGTGGCCGTGGACTCCGGAGCCGTGGTCGTTGCTCGCAGGACCGGTGTTGTCGAACAGATCGACGGCACCCGTATTGTGATCCGTGCGACCGAAGAGAGCGATCCCTCGAAGTCTGGCGTCGATATCTATCGACTGCAGAAGTTCCAGCGCTCGAACACCTCGACCTGCATCAACCAGCGCCCGCTGGTGAGGGTGGGCGATCGGGTCGCCTCCGGCGATGTGATCGCCGACGGCCCATCGACCGAGCTCGGCGAACTGGCCCTCGGCCGGAACGTCTTGGTCGCGTTCATGCCCTGGAACGGCTACAACTTTGAGGACTCCATCCTCATTTCCGAACGCATCGTGCGAGATGACGTCTTCACCTCGATCCACATCGAGGAGTTCGAGGTCATGGCCCGTGACACCAAGCTCGGGCCCGAGGAGATCACCCGCGACATCCCCAATGTCGGCGAGGAGGCCCTGCGCAACCTCGACGAAGCCGGGATCGTGGCCATCGGGGCCGAGGTTCTGCCGGGCGATATCCTGGTCGGAAAGGTCACGCCCAAGGGTGAAAGCCCGATGACTCCGGAGGAGAAGCTACTCCGCGCCATCTTCGGCGAGAAGGCTTCGGACGTGCGCGACACCTCCCTGCGCCTGCCCCCGGGCGTCGCCGGTACGGTGGTTGAGGTTCGAGTGTTCAATCGCCACGGTGTGGACAAGGACGAGCGCGCCCAGGCGATCGAGCGCGACGAGATCGAGCGGCTCGGCAAGGACCGGGACGACGAGTTCGCGATCCTCAATCGCAATATGACTTCGCGCCTCCGCGCCCTGTTGACGGGCAAGGCGGCGATCTCCGGCCCGAAGGGCGTGGGGCGCGGCGAGATCACCGCCGAGAAGCTGGCGGAAGTCGCGCCTGGCCTCTGGTGGCAGATCGCACTCGAGGACGAGAAGGCCATGGGCGAACTGGAGGCCATGCGCCGGCAGTTCGATGAGGCCCGCAAGCAGCTCGACCGCCGTTTCGATGACAAGGTCGAGAAGCTGAAGCGCGGCGACGAACTGCCGCCCGGCGTGATGAAGATGGTCAAGGTCTTCGTGGCCGTGAAGCGCAAGCTCCAGCCCGGCGACAAGATGGCCGGCCGCCACGGCAACAAGGGGGTCATCTCCAAGATCCTGCCGATCGAGGACATGCCCTACCTCGAGGACGGCCGGAACGTGGACATCGTCCTCAACCCGCTGGGCGTGCCCAGCCGGATGAATGTCGGCCAGATCTTCGAGACACACCTGGGCTGGGCCGCCGCCGGCCTGGGACGCCAGATCGCGGAGGTTCTCGAGGCCTGGCAGAACGGCGGCCAGCGCAAGGCCCTGATCGACCACCTGCGGGGCATCTATGGCCCTGACCAGGAACTGCCGGATACGGACGAGGAATTGGTTGAACTGTCCCGGAACCTGTCGAAGGGCGTGCCCTTCGCCACCCCGGTGTTCGACGGCGCCCATATCGAGGACATCGAGAACCTTCTGGAGCAGGCGGGCCTGGCCCGTTCCGGCCAATCTATCCTCTACGACGGCCAGACGGGCGAGCAGTTCAAGCGCCCCGTCACGGTGGGCTACATCTACATGCTGAAGCTGCACCACCTGGTCGACGATAAGATCCACGCCCGGTCGATCGGCCCGTACTCACTGGTCACCCAGCAGCCCCTGGGCGGCAAGGCCCAGTTCGGCGGACAGCGCTTCGGGGAGATGGAGGTTTGGGCCCTTGAGGCCTATGGCGCCGCCTACACCCTGCAGGAGATGCTGACGGTGAAGTCCGACGACGTGGCTGGCCGGACCAAGGTCTACGAGTCCATCGTGCGCGGCGACGACACCTTCGAGGCGGGCATTCCCGAAAGCTTCAACGTGTTGGTCAAGGAGATGCGCTCTCTCGGCCTCAACGTGGAGCTCGAGAACACCTGAGGCGAAACCGCCTGTCGCCCACATGCGGGGGGAGGGGCCGTCAGTCCCTCCCGATCCGCTCCCGGAATCTCTGACGAACTGGAAGACCCATGAACCAGGAAGTCCTGAATATCTTCAACCCGGTCCAGGCCGCCCCGACCTTCGACCGGATCCGCATCGCCCTCGCCAGCCCGGAAAAGATCCGGTCCTGGTCTTTCGGCGAGATCAAGAAGCCCGAGACGATCAACTACCGGACCTTCAAGCCGGAGCGCGACGGCTTGTTCTGCGCCCGCATCTTTGGTCCGACCAAGGACTACGAGTGCCTCTGCGGCAAGTACAAGCGGATGAAGTACAAGGGCATCATCTGCGAGAAGTGCGGCGTCGAGGTCACCCTGGCCCGTGTCCGCCGCGAACGCATGGGTCACATCGAGCTGGCCAGCCCGGTCGCCCATATCTGGTTCCTGAAGTCCCTGCCGAGCCGCATCGCCATGATGCTGGACATGGCCCTGAAGGACATCGAGCGGGTCCTCTACTTCGAGTACTACATCGTCACTGAGCCCGGCCTGACGGCCCTGAAGATGCACCAGCTGCTCTCTGAGGACGATTATCTCCGCTACCAAGAGGAGTTCGGCGACGACAGCTTCACCGCCGAGATCGGCGCAGAGGCCGTTCAGGGCCTGCTGAAGGCCATCGACCTGCCGAAGGAGGCCGACAAGCTCCGTGAGGACCTTCTCACGACCACTTCTGAGATGAAGCTCAAGAAGACGTCCAAGCGTCTCAAGCTCATCGAGAGCTTCATCGAGAGCAAGAACCGGCCCGAGTGGATGATCCTGTCAGTCATCCCGGTCATCCCGCCGGAATTGCGGCCCCTGGTGCCCCTGGACGGCGGCCGTTTTGCAACGTCTGACCTGAACGATCTCTATCGCCGGGTGATCAACCGGAACAACCGCCTGAAGCGACTGATGGAGCTGCGGGCTCCCGACATCATCATCCGTAACGAGAAGCGGATGCTTCAGGAGGCTGTCGACGCCCTGTTCGACAACGGCCGTCGCGGCCGGGTCATCACGGGCGCCAACAAGCGCCCGCTGAAGTCTCTCGCCGACATGCTGAAGGGCAAGCAGGGCCGGTTCCGCCAGAACCTCCTAGGCAAGCGCGTCGACTATTCCGGGCGCTCGGTCATCGTGGTCGGCCCGGAGCTGAAGCTGCACGAATGCGGGCTTCCGAAGAAGATGGCGCTCGAGCTGTTCAAACCGTTCATCTACGCGCGGCTGGACGCCAAGGGCCTGTCCGGCACCGTCAAGCAGTCCAAGCGCATGGTCGAGCGCGAGCAGCCGGCGGTCTGGGACATCCTGGACGAGGTGATCCGTGAGCATCCGGTCCTCCTGAACCGCGCGCCCACCCTCCACCGCCTGGGCATCCAGGCCTTCGAGCCCAAGCTGATCGAGGGCAAGGCCATCCAGCTCCACCCGCTGGTCTGCGCCGCCTTCAACGCTGACTTCGACGGCGACCAGATGGCCGTTCACGTCCCGCTGAGCCTCGAGGCTCAGCTGGAAGCGCGCGTCCTGATGATGTCGACAAACAACATCCTGTCGCCCGCAAACGGCCGGCCCATCATCGTGCCGTCGCAGGACATCGTTCTGGGTCTCTACTACCTGTCCCTGGCCAAGGACGGCGAGCCCGGCGAGGGCAAGCTCTTTGCGGACCTGGGCGAGATCGATGCGGCCCTGGACGCAGGCGTGGTGACCCTCCACACCAAGATCAAGGCCCGTCACGTGGAGATGAACCCTGAGGGCGAGCTCGTCCGCAGGGTGATCGACACGACGCCGGGCCGGATGAAGATCGTTGCCCTGTTCCCGAAGCATCCCGCCGTCGGTCACCGGCTGCTGGAAAAGAACCTCACCAAGAAGGAAATCGGGAACCTGATCGAGACCGTCTATCGGCACTGCGGCCAGAAGGCGACGGTGATCTTCGCCGACCAGATGATGGGCCTGGGCTTTCGCGAGGCGGCCAAGGCCGGCATTTCCTTCGGCAAGGATGACATCATCATTCCGCAGCGGAAGAAGCCGATCGTCGAGGAGACCCGCAAGCTGGTCGAGGAGTACGAGCAGCAGTATGCCGACGGCCTCATCACCAAGGGCGAGAAGTACAACAAGGTCGTCGACGCCTGGGCCAAGGCCACGGACCGTGTCGCCGACGAGATGATGGCGGAGATTTCCACCGCCGCTAAGGACGCCACCGGCCGGGAAGGGGAGATCAACTCCATCTTCATGATGGCCAACTCCGGCGCCCGGGGCTCGCAGGCCCAGATGAAGCAGCTCGGCGGGATGCGCGGCCTGATGGCCAAGCCGTCTGGCGAGATCATCGAGACGCCGATCATCTCGAACTTCAAGGAAGGTCTGACCGTTCAGGAGTACTTCAACTCCACCCACGGCGCCCGGAAGGGCCTGGCTGACACCGCCCTGAAGACGGCGAACTCGGGTTACCTGACCCGCCGCCTGGTGGACGTGGCCCAGGACTGCATCATCAACGAGGAAGACTGCGGCACCAGTCGCGGCATTACCCTGCACGCCGTGGTCGAGGGCGGTGACGTCCTCGTCTCCCTGGGTGCGCGGATTCTGGGCCGGCACTCGGCCGAGGACGTCCGGCACCCGGACACCGGCGAGGTGATCGTGCCTGCCGACGCCTACTTCGATGAAGACATGATCGAGGTGGTCGAGGGCGCGGGTGTCCAGTCCGTGCGCGTGCGCTCGGTCCTGACCTGCGAAGCTAAGCTGGGCGTCTGCGCCGCCTGCTACGGTCGTGACCTGGCCCGTGGCACCCCAGTGAACATCGGCGAGGCGGTCGGCGTCATCGCCGCCCAGTCCATCGGCGAGCCCGGCACCCAGCTGACCATGCGGACCTTCCACATTGGCGGGACCGCCCAGGTGGCGGAGCAGTCCTTCTTCGAGGCGGGCAACGCCGGCGTGGTCCGGATCACCGGCGGCGCCACCGTGGTGGCGCCTGACGGCGCCCTGATCTGCATGAGCCGCAACCTCGTGCTCAGCGTCCAGGTCGATGGCAAGGATCGCGAGACCTACAAGCCGCCCTACGGCGCCCGCCTGAAGCTCAAGGATGGCGACAAGGTCAAGCGCGGCGAGCGCTTGGCCGAGTGGGACCCCTACTCAACGCCGATCATCACCGAGGTGGGCGGTCGCGTCCGCTTTGAGGACCTGGTCGAGAACGTCTCCTTCCGTGAGGAGGCTGACGAGGCCACGGGCATCTCCAACCGCGTCGTCATTGACTGGCGGGCCTCCGCCAAGGGCGGCGACCTGCGGCCGGCGATGGCCGTGCTCGACGAGACCGGCGCCTATCGCCGCCTCGCCAACGGGACCGAGGCCCGCTACCTCCTGCCGGTCGGGGCCATCCTCTCCATGGGTGATGGCGATGAGATCCGCCCCGGCGAGGTTCTGGCCCGGATGTCCACCGAGAGCGCCAAGACCCGGGACATCACCGGCGGCTTGCCGCGGGTGGCCGAACTGTTCGAGGCTCGCCGGCCGAAGGACTGCGCGGTCATCGCGGAAATGGACGGCCGCGTCGAGTTCGGTCGCGACTACAAGAACAAGCGCAGGATCAAGATCACTCCCGAGGATGGCGGCGAGGCTGTCGAGTTCCTGATCCCGAAGGGCAAGCACATTGCGGTCCATGACGGCGACGTCATCCGCAAGGGCGAGTACCTGATCGACGGGAACCCCGATCCGCACGACATCCTGCGGATTCAGGGGATCGAGGCCCTGGCCGAGTTCCTGGTGGACGAGATCCAGGAGGTCTATCGACTTCAAGGCGTGCCGATCAACGACAAGCACATCGAGACCATCGTCCGGCAGATGCTGCAGAAGGGCGAGATCCTGGAGCCTGGAGACACGGGCCTGCTCAAGGGCGATCATCTCGATATGACCGAGGTCGTGGAAGAGAACGCCAAGGTCGAGGCTCGCGGCGGCCGTCCGGCTGTCACCCAGCCCGTTCTTTTGGGCATCACCAAGGCCTCGCTGCAGACCCGCAGCTTCATCAGCGCGGCCTCCTTCCAGGAGACCACCCGCGTGCTGACCGAAGCCTCCGTTCAGGGCAAGACCGACACCCTGGAAGGCCTTAAGGAGAACGTGATTGTCGGCCGGCTGATTCCGGCGGGTACAGGCTCCTTCCTCCGTGGCCTTCAGCGGGTGGCGGCCCGTCGCGACGCCGCCCTCAGCGCCAGCCGGGAGGAGGCCATGGAGCCCCTGCCGGAGGTGATCGCCGTTGAGGCGGAGGAGGAGGGTCTGGGACTCTAGGTCCAGGACTTCTCTGAAAGATACGGAAGGGGCGGCTCCGCAGGTCGGGGCCGCCCCTTTCTCGTGTGCGGTTGTATCCCCGGGGCCGCCCCCTACATGTGGAAGGGGAACTGAACCGGAGTCACTTATGCCACTGCTGCTCTGCCCGAACTGCAACACCTCCATGCAGACCATCGCCCGGTCAGGGGTCGAGCTGGACATGTGCCCGTCATGCCGGGGCGTCTGGATGGACCGGGGCGAACTTGAAAAGGTGCTGGGCGCCGTCAAGGCGGAGTCCGAGGACCAGGGCAAGGTCCGCCAGTCCCTCGAACGCGAGGCCGACGCCTTCCGACGGGACCCCCAGGAATGGGTGCGCCGCCATCCCTATGACGAGGGACGCCGCAGCTACAAGTGGGATGACGACGACCACTATAAGAAGAAAAAGAAGCGCCTGGACATCTTCGACATCTTTGACTGACGGGGTGTGGCGGTTGCGCCCGCCGGCGTTGACGTCGGCGGGGGTTGCGAGTATGAACCGCGCTCTTTCGAGGCCGGGGGGAGTCGCCCCGGTTACCGATGGACAGCCGCTGTTCCCGCGAACCTCGGCAAGCCCGCCGGAGCGATGCTCATCGCGCCGGCGAGTTTTTGCGTTCAGAGGTCCCGGCGCCGGAAGTGAGACGATAACTGGAACCCCCATGAGGCGCCCCGGCCCAACGGCACACGCCTCCAGAGCAGAGAATAGATGCCCACAGTCAACCAGCTGATCCGCAAGCCCAGGCAAGACAAGCCTTCGCGGAACAAGGTCCCGGCCCTTAAGGGGTGCCCCCAGCGTCGCGGCGTCTGCACGCGCGTGTACACGACCACCCCGAAGAAGCCGAACTCCGCCCTCCGGAAGGTGGCCAAGGTGCGCCTGACGACGGGCATTGAAGCGGTGTGCTACATCCCCGGCGAAGGCCACAACCTGCAGGAGCACTCGGTTGTGCTGATCCGCGGCGGGCGTGTGAAGGACCTTCCTGGCGTTCGCTACCACATACTGCGCGGCGTGCTCGACACCCAAGGGGTGAAGGATCGCAAGCAGCGCCGTTCGCTCTACGGCGCCAAGCGTCCTAAGTAAGGAGACGAGTCCATGTCCCGCCGCCGTCGCGCCGAGAAACGTGAAGTCCTGCCGGATCCGAAGTTCGGGGACCTCATCGTCACGAAATTCATGAATTACGTCATGTACGAGGGGAAGAAGGCCGTCGCCGAGAACATTCTCTATGGCGCCTTCGATATCCTTGAGGCCAAGCGCAAGGACCAGGGGCCCCTGGAGACCTTCCACGCCGCTCTCGACAATGTCGCCCCTGGCATTGAGGTGCGCTCCCGCCGGGTCGGCGGCGCCACCTACCAGGTCCCGGTGGAGGTCCGTCCGGACCGCCGCAAGGCCCTGGCCATCCGCTGGCTCGTGACCGCCGCCCGCAAGCGCGGCGAGAACACCATGACGGAAAAGCTTGCCGGCGAACTTCTCGACGCCGCCTCCAACCGGGGCACCGCCGTGAAGAAGCGCGAAGACACCCACAAGATGGCGGAAGCCAACCGGGCCTTCTCGCACTACCGCTGGTAAGCCCCGAAGACATCTGAGTTCACCGGCGCGGGTGGTTCCCCAAAGACCGCCCGCGCCGTTCTTGCAAGACACCGACGCCCCTCAAACCGAGCGCCCGCGATGCCCCGCACCCACAAGATCGAAGATTACCGTAACTTCGGAATCATGGCCCACATCGATGCGGGCAAGACGACGACGACCGAGCGGATCCTCTTCTACACCGGAAAGAGCCACAAGATCGGCGAGGTCCATGACGGCGCCGCCACCATGGACTGGATGGAGCAGGAGCAGGAGCGCGGCATCACCATCACGTCCGCCGCGACGACCGCCTTCTGGGCCGGCTGCCGGCTGAACATCATCGACACCCCCGGGCACGTGGACTTCACCATCGAGGTGGAGCGCTCCCTGCGGGTGCTGGACGGCGCCGTGGCTGTGCTGGACGGCAACCAGGGCGTAGAGCCGCAGACCGAGACGGTCTGGCGCCAGGCTGACCGCTACAACGTTCCGCGGATCGTGTTCGTCAACAAGATGGACAAGATCGGCGCCGACTTTGAAATGTGCCTGCGGACCATCCGCGAGCGCCTTGGCGTGAAGGCTGTCCCGATCCAGCTGCCGATCGGTTCCGAATCCAGCCTGCGCGGCATCGTCGACCTGGTCCGCATGAAGGCCGTGGTCTGGGAGTCCGAAGGCCTGGGCGCCAAGTACAATGACGAGGACATCCCGGCCGACATGCTCGCCAAGGCCGAGGAAGCCCGCAACTACATGATCGAGAACGCCGTCGAAATGGACGACGAGGCCATGGAGGCCTACCTCGGCGGCGAAGAGCCCTCGGAAGAGGTGATCAAGAAGTGCATCCGCAAGGCGGTGCTCTCCGGCGCCTTCTATCCGATCCTCGCGGGCTCGGCCTTCAAGAACAAGGGCGTCCAGCCGCTCCTTGACGCCGTGGTCGACTACCTGCCGTCGCCGGTGGATATCCCCCCGACCCAGGGCCTCGACTTCAAGACGGAGGCGCCTGTCGAGCGCAAGGCGTCCGACGACGAACCCCTCTCGGTCCTGGCCTTCAAGATCATGGACGACCCCTTCGTGGGCTCCCTGACCTTCTGCCGCATCTACTCCGGCAAGCTGGAGTCGGGCATGGGGCTCCTGAACTCGACGCGCGACAAGCGCGAGCGGGTGGGCCGCATGCTGCTGATGCACTCCAACAACCGCGAGGACATCAAGGAAGCCTACGCCGGCGACATCGTCGCCCTGGCGGGCCTGAAGGACACCCGCACCGGGGACACCCTGTGCGACCCGGTCAAGTCGCCGGTGATCCTTGAGAAGATGACCTTCCCGGAACCCGTCATCGAGATCGCGATCGAGCCGAAGTCCAAGGCCGACCAGGAGAAGCTGGGCGTCGCCCTGGCCAAAATGGTGGCTGAGGATCCCTCCTTCACCGTCTTCACGGACCAGGAGTCTGGCCAGACGATCATGAGGGGCATGGGCGAGCTGCACCTCGACATCAAGGTCGACATCCTGAAGCGGACCTACAAGGTCGAAGCCAACATCGGTGCGCCTCAGGTCGCCTACCGTGAAAGCCTCGGCCGCGCGGCGGATATCGACTACACCCACAAGAAGCAGACCGGCGGCACCGGACAGTTCGCCCGGGTCAAGATCAAGTTCGAGCCGGGCGAGCCCGGGTCTGGTTTTGTCTTTGAGAACACGGTGGTCGGCGGTTCAGTGCCGAAGGAGTACGTTCCCGGCGTGCAGAAGGGCATCGAGTCCGCCAAGGAAAACGGCCTTCTTGCCGGCTTCCCGGTCATCGACTTCAAGGCGACCCTCTACGACGGCGGCTTCCACGACGTGGACTCCTCGGTCCTGGCCTTCGAGATTGCGTCCCGCGCCGCCTTCCGCGAACTGCGGGAGAAGGGTGGGGCCCGCCTGCTCGAGCCGGTCATGAAGGTCGAGGTCCTGACGCCCGATGAGTACATGGGCGACGTCATCGGCGACCTGAACAGCCGCCGGGGTCAGATCCAGGGCACCGAAACCCGCGGCAACGCCCAGGTGGTCACCGCCTTCGTCCCGCTCGCCAACATGTTCGGCTACATCAACGCGCTGCGCTCATTCTCGCAGGGCCGCGCCAACTTCACGATGCAGTACGACCATTATGAGACGGTGCCGCAAGCGGTCGCCGATGAAGTGATCAAGAAGTACGCCTAACCCCGAACCAACCCCAATCTAGAGGACAGGCCCGGAGAGGGCTGGAGCTTGAAATGGCCAAAGAGAAATTCGAACGCACTAAGCCGCACTGCAACATCGGCACGATTGGTCACGTTGACCACGGCAAGACGACGCTGACGGCTGCGATCACGATGACGCTTGCGAAGTCGGGCGGCGCGACGGCGAAGAAGTAT
>VYLA01000273.1_pt1 | contig 21222 bp, 20 predicted proteins | sample 5114381 | NCBI WGS metagenome assembly VYLA01 (sample SAMN12291789, study PRJNA351875) | freshwater metagenome | isolation source: freshwater lake | place: USA: Michigan, Gull Lake | collected 2011-08-08 | reverse complement strand
CTCGTTCAAGGCCGAATTTGAAGTCTTTTCTGAACGAAACCCCTTACTATCTGTTGTCAAGGTTCAGTTTTTAGCTTGGTTATCGCTTTTTCCATTGTAGCTTAAAGCCGTCCTCAAAGGACGGGGTTTTAACCCAAATTTTCGATAAGGGGGTGGTGAGGTTGCTACTATTAATTCTAGGGATTACCTGAAAAAAATACTTTCCAACCGGCTGTAGCGGTCGGCTTCGCTGCGCCGTAGGCGATCGCACTTGCCCAAAGAATAATTAATGTCCAAACCTGATTTTTTGGGTTCCTTCCACTGATTTTAGGCGATTATCGATGCCCTCAACCTTTTCGGTTAACTTTGCCTGTCCTACCTCTAGCTTATTTAACCGTTCGTCGATTTTGTCAAATTTTTGATTAACATCTTTTTGGAAAGTGTCAAATTTTTGGTCAACATCTTTTTGGAAATTGTCAATTTTCCCCTCAATCCTAGTCAAAACAGCTTCTAGGGAATAGGTAACGGTTTCGTTAGACATGGTATCAACTTCCATTAGATATATTTTCTCGGTCTGCTATCGGGGACTATCTTAAAACTAAACCAGTTCACCGCTTTCTTGTAAAGAGTGGAGACGTTGATAGATTCCCTGCTGATTTAATAATTGGTCATGGCTACCGATCTCGACAATACGACCATTATCCAAGACGACAATTTGATCAGCTTCTCGAACAGTACTAAGACGGTGGGCGATAATAATCGTGGTGCGAGTGCCTAGTATTGATTTCATGGCTAGTTGAATGGCTCTTTCTGACTCATAATCTAAGCTAGAAGTGGCCTCATCAAAAACTAACACATCTGGATCAACAATTAACGCCCTAGCAATTCCTAAACGCTGTCTTTGTCCCCCCGAAAGACGCACGCCCCTTTCCCCTACAATAGTGGAATAACCATTAGGTAATTCCTGAATAAATTCATCAACACGGGCAATTTTACAGGCTTCTTCTACCTTCTCAAAGCTAATATTAGGATTACCGTAGGTGAGATTTTCTAACACCGTACCATTAAACACATCTACTTCTTGATGGACAATCGCTAACCGTCGCCGATACCAAGTCACATCTAAGCGACTAATATCCTCGCCATCCATCAGAATTTGCCCTTGATTCGGTTCAAAATAGCGGAAAAGTAACTTAACTAAAGTGGATTTTCCTGAACCAGATTTTCCCACTAATGCAACGGTTTGATAGGGTTCAATCAGAATATTAATATCCTTGACAATCATTCTTTCTGGACTATAGCCAAAGCTAAGATTACTTAATTCTAGTTTACCCATAAAACGATAGGGATTATGTTGGGCATGATCGGCTAAAAGACTACCAGCATCAGTGCCAATAGGCAAGTTGATAAATTCCTGTAAACGTGCCATAGAAGCATAGCGACGGGCGAAAGTTTCTGCCATTTGGGATAGGGGATCTAATTCCGCATAGGCCATACTAGCGAGGGTATAGGTGGTGATAAAATGCCCGATCGAGATTTTCTCTTGAACGGTGGCTAGGAGAGTAAAAAAAAATACTCCAAATAAACTAGCCTGGACAAGGGTTTTTTCCCAAGTTATTAAGTCCACATAACCCTTATGAATGCGATGGATAACGTAGGTAAATTCTCTCTCTAAACGCTGTTTTTGACGATATAATTCCTGTCCTTCTGTGGCAAAAGCTTTGACAGTTTTGATATTAGTAATAATCTCAGAATTGCGACTTTGGGTATTTTCGATGTGCTGATCAAGAATTCTTTCTTTTTGCATTAAATCTTTTAAATCTCTCACAATAAAAGCTACAATTAATACAAAAGAAATAACAAAAGCAAGGGCGATTTGCCATTGAATTACCCAAATAACAATAAAGATACCGAAAACTCTAAACAGTTTTGGGATCATCATTCCCGCCACTTCGGGATAAGTCCAAGTATGATTTTCTATCCCTTTGGCGATCCGGTTAGCGATGCGTCCTGGATTATTTTCATCGTAAAAAGATAGGGGTAAGGTGAGAATTTTAGCAATAATTTTTTTGAGATGATCTCGTCGCGCTCTTAATGATATTTCCCAGTGAAACCATACACCCACCCAAGGCTGAATTGGTGCTTTAATTACCGTGGTTAGGAAAATTAAGCCTAATAATACTGCCAAACTAACCCACTTTTCTGAGGCAAAGGGAGTTAAAACCATGGTGCGATCGACCAAAGACTGGACGAATCCATCTAAAGGCTGATGAGAAAGAACATTAAGAATCTGTCCGACGGCGTAGGGAACCATCAGATCGATAATTTCAAAGACACTCGATGCAGCAATGCTCAAAAAGGCGGCTTTTTGATAATTGCGATAGTAACTGATAATATCCCGTAAGGAAGCCATAACATCAAGTAAATTGCCAATTTTTAACTTCTATCTGGTAACTGCTAACTGAAGAGACTAAAGGCACTTTTGGGATTGTTTTTCTGGAGTTACCATTATACTACAATACTACAAAAATCTGCCGAACTAGAAATTTCTAGGACAAAAGCCTTGTCATAGTCTTGTATTCTCGATCACAGTCTGTACTACATTTTCACCCAGCCATTAGTCAGCAGACGATGCCAGATCAGTTTATATTTCATTCTTGGCAGAAGCACCACATATCAATTTATCTGAAATTTTGGCGAATATTATCACAAAAATTAATAAATTTCTGAAAGGTTTTTAAGTGTTCAGTTGGATCGATACGCTTTTTTAATTCATTAAGATAGTATTGTTTTTGAGTTTCTCCGGGGGATTTTTTAGAATAATACAAACCTTTAGCTTCAAAAATAGACTTTAGATAAGCAAAATGAAAATCGGCATGATTTCTGCAATTAAATCTACCCATTAGTTCGGGATCATTTTCGTAAACATCATAGTGTTGAACATAATCAGCTAAAAGTCCCTGTAAAGGTTGTTTAGAATTAAATATAGTGCGATTGCCTAGTAGCCATGTTTCAATACATCGATTTTGAATGATTATCACGATTTCAAGTTGTGCGGGAATAGTAATATGTTTGGTGATAAAGTCATTAACATATTGTTCTCTTTCTTCGACAGTATCCTCATCAGCATCGAGACAGATGACTAGATAGTTATATTTGGATACTTCTTGAATTTTATCGATGGCGTTAGGAATTCCATCATTAAGTATCGAGGGGTAGCCATTACCACTAATCAGAAAGTAATTGTTGTGATTGACTTGATCGTAAAAATCAACTCGCTTAAATTCGGGAATAAGATAAGTTAACCAGGCAGTATAAAGCTTTTTTTCGGTACTTCTTCCTTCAACTAAAAAATAAATATTCATCGATTAACTAATTCCTTGGGGAAATTCTTCTAAGACATTGATAAGATCAATAAAGGCTTTTTGTCGAGTTTTAGAAATATGAAAATCAGCCGCATTGTGTACCTGAATTACTCCTCCTTTACGAGTGACTATTTTCCAATAGGCAGGACTGATATTATTAATTATATAGGGATGATGACTGGTAATAATAAACTGTAAATCTCGATAATTAACTAATAAATCTTCTGTTAAAGTGTCCAAACAGTTAACCCCCAAACTATTTTCAAATTCATCGATTAATATAACGCTGCCATCAGGAGATAATTTGATCGTTGCTAAGAACATCAGGCTTTTTATCATTCCAGAGGAGATATTTGGGTCTAAAATCCAGACATGAGAGTTTTTTTCTTTTATTTGTATGCGAGGTGGCTCTTCAAATAAAATCATTGGAGTTGATGAAAAAAACAGTTCACCTAGTTTTAATGGTTCTAAAAATTCTATTTTTAAATCTTCAACTTGAGGGAAAATATCTAAAAACTTTCTCTTTATTATCTCGAACGTATCGGGATATTTTTTATAAGTGATCAGTAGTTTGTCGAAAATAGAAAGTTGACTCGATTGTAATTCAGAGAGAGAGTTATATTCGGCATATTCGTCGTTTTCCAAGATTTTATCAACTGCTGAATATGAGCTATTAAACCTAAGTGGATTGAAAATAATTTTGTTAAATTCCTGTCGAACAGGGAAAACATCTTCTTCTTGATTGAAAAGCTCTATACAGCTTAAATAAGATGGTAGTTTTGGTGTCTTTGAATGTTTAAACTCAATTACCTCTTGGTTTCTTGCGATCAAAACCTCTTGATCTTTTAAAAGAGTTTCCCTAATTATACTAACCTTATTTTCGCCGTCATTACTATTGACTTCATCTTTATCGCTTTTGATGGGAGAACGGGCTTTTTTAACCTCAAATTCACCCAACCAATGATAACGAATATGATCGGTTGTTAAAAATTCTACATCCCATTTCACCCCATTTATAGACTCACCGTTAGCGATTCTTTTTAAATTACTAATAGCCTTTAAAATCGAGGTTTTTCCTGCACCTGAGATACCAACTAATAAATTCAAATCTGAAAAAAAGTCGCAAGAATCTATACTTAATCCAGAGGCTAAATCTTGATAGGATAATCTCAAAAGCTTCATAATACTTAGCCACTGCCAAAACTAAAAAGGGTGAGTTAATTCTCACCCCTAGACTTTACTGAGGATCGAGTTTTAGGACTGCCATAAATGCTTCCTGGGGGACATCAACAGTTCCGATCGCTTTCATCCGTTTTTTCCCTTTTGCTTGCTTGTCTAACAGCTTTTTCTTGCGGCTAATATCACCACCATAACACTTAGCTAAGACATCCTTTCTTAAAGCAGGAATATGTTCACTAGCGATGATTTTAGAACCAATAGCTGCTTGAATGGGAACCTTAAATTGATGCCGGGGAATCAATTCTTTTAACTTCTCAGTTAAAGCGCGACCAACATAATAAGCTTTATCCCGGTGAACGATCATCGCTAAAGCATCAACGGGATCACCATTGACCATAATATCTAATTTAACTAGCTCATTTTCCCGATAGCCAATTAATTGATATTCCATACTAGCGTAACCGCGCGATCGAGATTTTAATTGATCAAAAAAGTCTGTCACCACTTCTGCTAAAGGTAACTCATAAATCAAAGCGGTGCGAGTTTTAGTAAAATAACGCATATCCTTGAAAACTCCCCGACGACTTTGACATAATTCCATCAAAGCGCCTACATAGGTTTCCGGAGTAATCATTTCCACTTGGATATAAGGTTCCTCAATTTTTTCCCGTTTTTGTGGGGAAGGTAACAAACTAGGATTATCCACTTCGACAATTTCCCCATCGGTGGTAGTGACCTGATAAACTACCGAGGGAGCAGTGGTAATTAAATCTAAGTTATATTCCCTTTCTAGTCTTTCCTGGACGATTTCCATGTGTAGCAGTCCCAAGAAACCGCAACGGAAACCAAAACCCATGGCGCTAGAAGTTTCTGGTTCGTAGGATAGAGCTGCATCGTTTAATTTTAACTTTTCCAGCGCATCTTTGAGATCGGCGTACTGATCGGCATCGGTGGGGAATAATCCGCAGAAAACCATCGGTTTTGCTTCTGTATAACCGGGTAAAGGCTCTTTTGCCGGTTTAGCGGTTAGAGTAATCGTATCACCCACCCGGGCATCAGCGACAGTTTTAATTGCGGCTGCCAGATAACCCACTTCTCCCGCATGAAGTTCATCTACTTGTACCTGTTGCGGTGATAAAATTCCCAATTCATCAATAATAAATTCTTTACCAGAAGCCATAAAACGAATTTTATCGCCCTTTTTCACCCGACCATCCATGACGCGGAAATAGACAATTACCCCTCGATAAGCGTCGTAATAACTATCAAAAATTAAAGCTCGGAAGGGTTCTGCGAGGGTATCTTGGGGAGGGGGAACTAATTGGACTATCGACTCTAGAATATCATTAATACCGATCCCGGCCTTAGCCGAGGCACGAATCGCCTCACTACAGTCTAAACCCACCACTTCCTCGATTTCCGCCGCCACTCGTTCCGGTTCGGCACTGGGTAGGTCGATTTTATTTAAAACTGGGATAATTTCGAGGTTATTTTCCAGTGCTAGGTAAACATTGGCTAAAGTTTGCGCTTCCACGCCTTGGGACGCATCTACAACTAATAAAGCTCCCTCGCACGCCGCTAGAGACCGAGAAACCTCGTAGGAAAAATCCACATGGCCCGGGGTGTCAATCAGATTGAGAACGTATTTTTGACCATCCTTAGCGGTGTAATCCATGCGCGCCGCTTGTAACTTGATGGTGATACCCCGTTCCCGTTCCAAGTCCATATTATCGAGAAATTGTTCTTTCATCTCCCGTTGGGCTACGGTTCCCGTAATTTGCAGGAGGCGATCAGCGAGAGTTGATTTACCATGATCGATATGAGCGATGATGGAAAAATTGCGAATGCGAGAAACGGGAACATCAGTCATCGTGGTTCACTGCTGGCAAAAGTCAGGGGTTTTTGACACTCTCCGGAATCCTGCCTCTACTAGCAAAGCTAATTTTGGTCTTACAGCTTCATGTCTAGTCCGACTACACCTACAAGGCAAGCACTCTTAGGGACTACTCCCCAAGCGTAAATTCGGGTAGGGCATACCCTATTTAATTTTTTTTATCTCCCACCTATGCCGTACTTTTTTTGATTAGAGCAGTAAGGTATTGGGGCAACCCGAAATGGGTTGGTGACACTAGCTTTTGTCCAACGGTCAGTTCGCGTGTCACGACTACACATCTGATTTTCCGCTTACCAATCAGTTTAACACAAAGCCGTCCTAAAAGGGCGAGGCTTTAAACCCAATTTTTCGGTAAAGATAAAAAAAGCTAAACTGCAAGTATAGTCATGGTTTCGGCCTTGGCTTCCCCTCTCGGCATCCACAGGAAACTATGGTAGGCTTGATTATGCTGACAAAATCAGGGAAAGGGCAATGGCTAAGGAAAGGCTCTATGATTTGTCCAAATCGGATTACCATAGATAAACTCTTGGATAAGAATCCTCGACTGACGGGTAGAATGATAGATAGCAATCATTAATAGAGCTTATGAACGAAAATGCTACACCGACTCAGCGCACGGCCGAGAAAGTTGAAATCGCTATTCACATTGACTCGGAAGTTTTAGAACAGATTAAACACCTGACTAACGATCCTAGTCGCATTATCGAAACAGCGATTAAACAGTGGCTAAGAGGGGAAAGGGAACCGGATGAGGACTTAACCCGCCATCTTCGACGCAATCCTCCCGTACCCCCCAAAGGGGAATGGAATGACTAAGATTTTTCAGTCTCTAATAGGTTATTTTCCGACGGAGAGACTGAAATATTTTCTTAGATCAACCATTGATAGTAATTGAGATTTTTTCCCCAACAAAGCTAGTCAATAGTAGTATTGCCTGTAACAGCAACGCAACGGTTTAATCTATTTACAACAAGGGGATCATCGTCGTCAAAGGATCGTTATCTGTAAATCAATTTGCTTGGGTACTTACAGGAGGAACAAAACTGATGCAGATAGAAATTCAAGGCCTCGATGCCGTCAAAGTTGCTCAGGATATCGTCGAGATGGAAGGGGTGCAAGGCAGCTACGAAGTTATCTCTGAAGTGGAGAGAGAGGGAACCCTTGCCACCATCGCCACCATCATCGGCATTATTAGCGGAACAATCGCCATCGCCGAGAAATTGTACCAATTAAAGCGAAAAATTGACTCTCCTGAAACCCCGAAGATCGAACGGGTGTTGATTGTGAGCAAAAACGGCGATCGCCTGATGCTCAAAGATGCTACCCTAGAGCAACTACAAAAACTCTTGGAACAAGAAAAATGAAGATACTGCATATTGATCTTCAGGAGAGCGGTAGCAATAGCGTTGAGTTCCGATTTTTCTGGGACAACCCCAACCAAACCCGTACCTACACAAGATTCCTGAATGAAATCAAAAATCTGAGCGGTAAGGCCGACACCGATTACTATACCCGTTTACCCGGAGATCACGCCACAACAGGACAAGGTTTATACCGATGGTTAGATGGTACGGAGCGCATCCTCCAGAGCGAATTAGATAGCCACCGGGGAGAGAAAATAGTTCTGGCTATCAGCACCAGCAAAGGATTAGTCCATCTACCCTGGGAATTATTACACGATGGGCAGAGTTTTCTGGTGTCTAAGCTTCCCGCTATTGTTCCCATGCGGTGGATGAAAACGGGTAATGAAAGGCTGTTAACTGTTGACAACAACCCGCAGGATCGAGCCTTAAATGTGGTTTTCATGGCAAGTTCTGCCAAGGGTGTAAAGCCTATACTAGACTTTGAGGCAGAAGAAGGGAAGATCCTCAAAGCAACTAGAGGGAAACCCCTATCTTTAACCGTTGAAGAGAGCGGCTGCATCAAGGAATTGGGCGAATTGATAGCCAGTAAAGATAGGGGATACTTCGATGTTATCCACTTGAGCGGACACGCTACCATCAAGGATCAGAAACCCTATTTTATTACCGAGACGGAATACGGAGATAGGCAAGATACTAGCGCCGAAGATATTGCCAGAGAATTACAGTTTAATTTACCTAAGCTGTTGTTTTTATCAGGGTGTCGGACAGGCTACTCCGATGGTGATGGGATCCTTTCCATGGCCGAGAAGTTATTAAAAAATGGGGCTAAAACCGTTTTGGGGTGGGGTCAACCCGTCAGGGATAACGAAGCTGCTGACACGGCGGCTATCCTCTACGAAAAGCTTTCCCAAGGCTTTACTTTGAGCGAGTCGTTAGCTTTTACCTATCAGAAATTATTGGAAAATCAGGCGAGGGATTGGCATTGTTTACGCCTCTATGTGAGGGGAAGTATCCCAGAAGCTTTGGTAAGGAGAGGACAAAAAAAACCTTTACCTCCCGTATCCGTTGTTGACCAATTTGTGGACCCAGAAACGAAATATTTGCGGGTAGCCACACGGGAAACCTTTATCGGTCGCCGCCGTGACCTTCAGGATTGCTTGCAAGTGCTGAAAAAACCCTTTGATAATCCTAAAGCAATTCGTAAAGCTGGGGTTTTCCTGCAAGGTTTTGGTGGTAACGGGAAAAGTACCCTCGCCGCTCGGTTGTGCGATCGCCTTCCTGACTATACTAAGCTTGTCTGGCATCAACAAATTGATCAAACTAGCTTGGTTAATACCCTAGCTAAAAAATTAGATCGTTCACAACGTCAAATCCTTCTGGATTTTAATGAGGAGCTAGACTATCGCTTAAGGGATGTTTTTGGTCAGTTAAACCAGCCTTTTTTGCTCATCCTCGATGATTTCGAGTGGAACTTAGAATGCCCTTCAGCCAGCGATGACTATATCCTTAAAGCAGGGGTAGCTCCTCTATTACAAGCTCTCGTTTGGGCGATACAGGAAACTAATTACTATCATCGCCTGATTATTACCTCGCGCTATACCTTCAATTCCCCTCTATTAGAGAAATTTTATCATCTGAAGTCTTTGCCCTCTTTCAAATACAAAGAGTCCGATTTAGAAAAGAAACTGCGGCGGTTAGAGCATTTTAGTTCGGGTAAGATTGATAAAAACTATATAGAAAGAGCTTTAAACCTTGCTGATGGCAACCCCCGTCTCTTGGAATGGCTCAATAATGAGGTTTTAAGTGCAGGGAATATAGATACAAAGTTGCGGTCATTTGAGAATGAATCCGATGTTACTTGGCGCGATAAGATAGTCTGGCGGTTAGAAGAAAAACCTCAACTTTTGACGGATGAAGCTCTTGAAAAAGTGGTTAGTAATTGCCTAATCTATGAAATTCCAGTTCCTATTGAAGCTTTAGAAGCGGTTTGTCAATCTGTTCCTAACTATCAGAAAAAATTACAACAAGCACAGGATAAAGGCTTGATCGAGGTAATCTGCAATGACGACAGAGAAACCCTCTACCGCGCCTCTCACATCAAGCACATTAACCCCCATATCGAGCTTCCCAAAGATGCAAGTAAGCTTTCTGCTTTAGCGGCAACAGCAACCAAGACTTTAACGGAACTTTGGGGTAATAAAGAGAACGAAAATGCAGAAAGATGGGCAGAGATTTTCCGTCTAGCTTTTGCAGAGATAGAAAACCCTGAAAGGTTTAGGGAACAATTCGATAAGATGATCTCGGTACAATACAACTGGCCAGCTGATAGTGCCTACGAAAAAGAACTGAGAAAACAAAGGGTGTATTTTGTGGCAACTCAAGGGCAAATCTATCAAAAGTTAGAGGAGTACCTAAAACAACAGGATTGGAAGAACGCAGACTACGAAACCGCCTTCATTATGTACCAGTGGATGGTCATAGAAAATTATAAGGACTTTTATAAGTTTTATAGAATGGTATCCCTAGAGGTAATCGATGAGATTGACCGCCTCTGGGTGAAATACAGCGAAGGAAAATTTGGCATCAGGGGACAGGCGAAAATTTACCGTGACCTCAAGGGTAAGAAAAAGTACAATGAGGAAGTATGGGAACGTTTTGGTGCTCGCGTCGGTTGGCGAGAAGATGGATGGTTGGATCTTGAAGAAGTAGCATATCATGCTACAACACAGCCAAGAAATCATTTTCCAATACTCATGTACAACCGTGTGTCTGGTTGTTCCCGTTTTGGGTTGTGGGGTTTGTGTGGGGCGGAGAGGGAGTTTTCAAGTAATATGCCTGGTGGGGTGGACGTTGTCTTCCCTCGCATCAAGACTTAAAGCAGCGTAGCACATAGGCTTACAGAATTTTGTAAAGATTTTTAAACAGGTAATTTCGGACGAAGCCATGAGGGTTCTAGGTTTTCGATACCTGTCACCGAGGGGTCAGCCACTCGCCCGATGTTTTTGTGGTATGCTCCCTACTAGAAAGTTATGAGTAAGAAAATCTTTGTGTTCTTTGTGCCTTTGTGGTTTTTTCTTGCGTTTTTTGGTAATCTTAACTGCTGCCATTAATTTACTCCCCCAATGGTCTTGGATTATCGTTAGTCCTGTGGATTTTCAATGTTTCGGGCAGCATGAAGTACCGCAATAACATCGATTTGCTCAGGCTTGATATAATAAATTATGCGATAGGAACCCTCGATAACTTCTCGGATCTGCTCAGTTTCAAACTCTGGAACAATTCGACCCGAAAAGGGAAAATTAGCGATCTGTTCTGAGCGTCTAGTCAATCTTTCAACCAGTCTTTGAGCATATTGAGGGGAGTTTTGTGATATGTAGTTGTAGATGGATGATAAATGATTAACTGCGGTTTCTGTCCAGAAAACTTTCATGGCTCTAGCTTGAACTTAGTGCGTACCTCTGCAACAGAAATAACCTTTCCCGCCTCACTATCGGCTAACCCCGCTTCAATTGCCTGTCTCATATAAATCTCATACATCAAATCATCCCATGTAGAATTATCCGGCAATTTATCGATTAAATTTCTTGCTTTTTGTTTAATGTTTTTTATTTCCATGATGGTTTCCAAAATGACTCCTGACAGTTTACATTATAGCAAGATAGGCTCCTAGAGATGGTGTATTCTAAAACCACCGCTAACGCTCAGAATATCCAAAAAGGCTTTTCCCTCTCGATGTCCTCAACGAAACCTCAACCCGTGATTGGTGTTATTTGGTGGATAAATGCTGTTAAGGCTATGAAACTGTGATTGAATACGATATCTTCCCATGGGCGGTGAATAGATAGCTTTATGAGAAAAAGGACGAGGAGCCAAGCTTACAGCCCGGAGTAACATATTTACTCTCGTCACCGCTTAATTCACACGCAGCGGCGCAGAAACTTGCTCAACATTCATTGCTGTATGTAACAATATAGGAGGAGTTTATCTCAGGAGTTCCACGGTGATTAAAGAGTTAGACCGTATTACTGTTAATCCACAAATATGTCTTGGACAGCCAACGATTCGAGGAATGCGTATCACTGTAGGATTTGTTCTGAAACTGTTGGCTAGTCAGTTATCTATTCAGGAAATCTTAGAGGCTTATCCAGAGTTGGAGGAGGAAGATACTCGTCAGGCTCTTAATTATGCAGCTTGGGCTGTATCCGATTATATCGTTAGCTTCACTTCAGCAGCCGTAACGCACCGCTAACTTTAATGATAGTGGGTTATATAATTTAAAATTCTGAGGTAAATCATGCAACTAAAACTAACAAAAATATTCCAGAAAGTTCCCGAAGGCTATATTGGTTTTGTCGAAGAATTGCCAGGAGCTAATACTCAAGGAGAGACTCTAGAAGAAACTAGAAGCAATTTAGAAGAAGCAATTGAGCTAGTTTTAGAAGCTAATCGTATGTTAGCTGAAGAGCAACTGCAAGGACAAGAAGTGATTCGAGAGTCTGTTACTTTCTGGGCTGCATGAAACGCATAAACTTAATTCGTCATTTAGAAACTTATGGCTGTGAATTCTTAAGAGAAGGCGGCAATCATACGATTTATGTAAATCGTGTCCATCAGAAATCTTCAGCTATTCCGCGCCATCGTGAAATCAATGAATTCTTGACGCGAAAAATTTGTCGAGATTTACAAATACCAGAACCATGAGTGCGACTCCTGTTAAGCTGCTGTAGAGTGTAGGCTGCGTGTTTGCGGTTACTAATTTGGATAATAAAATAAGACTAACAATCCGCCGTAACGCACCAATTCTATTACTATTAACTAAACATAATAAATTACATTGAATTTACCTGTGTATCATCCCCTGTAGAATTTCTGGCAATTTATCGATTAAAATTCTTGATTTTTGTTTAATGTTTTTTATTTCCATAATGGTTTCCAAAATGACTCCTGACAGTTTACATTATCAACTATTCATTATTAACTAAAAGGGCGATCGCAAAATTACGCCTTCTTAAAAAAGAGATTAAACACCTGAAGCAAAACCCAAAGGTTGAAACTGAGCATCATTGATAATTTTAACCGTTTCCCCCGACTGCTTAATCACAAACAAACCGCGCCGATAGGCATAGACATCTATCCCCTGATCAATTTCAATGCCTGCCACTGCCCCATAAACCCGAAACTCTCGAAATTGAGGGAAAGCAACCTTAAATCGCTGTAATCGGCTGACAAAATCATCTACATCATCCCTCGACAGTCGAGATTTACATTCCACAGCCACCAACTCGCTCCCATTCACCGCCACAATATCAATCTCCATTGCCGCCCCAGGACGCTTACTTTTCAAGCGACTCATCGTTTGGGTGACATCAATGCCCCGTTCCTGAAATAAACGCACAACCGCCGGCTCCACCATTTCTTCTATAAAAAGACACAAAGGAGTGGTTAAGCTATTGACCGCTTTGGTCGTTTCTTGTACCTGTTTTTTTAATTCTTCCATCGTGCGATTAGCTTCGGCACTGCGGCGATCAGCTTCGGCACTGCGGTGATCGGCTTCGGCACTGCGGCGATCAGCTTCCTTTTGAAACTCGGCAAATTGGGACTCAGTTCTTTCAAATAACTTGTAAATATCGGCGATCGTTACAGCGTCTGACATAGGAAGATTCTTCAAGCTTGAGAAGTCTAGTCCCATTCTAGCGACTTGGCAGAGAAGAAATGTCCCTAGCTTCTCATCCGTGTTTTTTCAATCAATTATTGACTATCAACAAATCAGCGATCGCAGTTCAAGGGGAAGGGGTCAAAGGTCAAAAGGCGATCTCGGTCAATGGATAATTATCAACTATAGCTCCTGCGTCCATGGGCTACTATTTTGATCATCAGGAAGAAATCAACCAGAAAATCACCCAAGAATGGGATCAGATACAAGTTAACATAACGCGAACAGCTAAATCACTTTTTACAGCAGGGTGAAAGAAGTGACTTTTCCCCCCTTCCCCCGAATGTACCCCGTAACTGATATAAGTAGAGATGTAGGTCTATAACCAAAATTGCCGCATCAGTTCGGTTAGGTGACTGTTTTTCGCTTGTCTAGGAGGGTAGATATGCTCAACGAATTAATTTATGAAGGATTAGGTTTAAGTGCTGTTTTCGGAGGACTATTCCTCTGGTCGCGCTCTAGTCTCGTCAGCAAAAATACCGCCCTTTTAGCCGCACAAGCGCAATTACAGCAAAGTAACTCAGATTTGTTGGCTCAAGTCAAGGGTTTAGACGTGGCGCAATCAGACTTAAAAGACGAAAATCAGCAGCTGCACGCCAAAATAATTCACATAGAACAACATTACACCCAATTACAGCACAAAGCTACGGATTTAGAAAATTCTCTCCAGTCCCTCCAGCAAGCTGTGCAGATAGGTGAGAGTGAAATTGAACAACTGAAAACCACCGCTAAGGAAATAGAAGCGGAGAAAGCTGGTCTGATGGAGCAATTAGAGGCAGAAAAAGCCCAAATTACTAGCCTAGAGGCACAGATTCAAACTTTAGAGCAGCAAAAAGGCGAAATTAACCGTCAATTTGATTTGACCAAAAAACAGAGCAACTCTCTCTCTAGTCAAATTCAGACCCTAGAACAGGATAAAACTCTCTTACAGCAAGAGCTAGAAAAAGCCGAGGAATTAAAGGCGAAAGTGGTCGATTTAGAGCATAAAAATCAAGAATTAAGCGATTTAGCCGCCCGAATTCCCAGCTTGCAAGGTCAAATTCAAACCTTAGAACAGAATCTGGCTCACCAAACAGAACAGTATGAGCAAGGACAGCAGGAAATAGCCAGCTTACAGGGTCAAATTACCGGGTTAGAGCAGGAAAAAAAGTCTCTCAGCGAAGATTTAGCCGCAAGTCAAACTCGATCGCTCTCTTTAGGCCAAGAATGCGACAATTTAACTATAAAACTGCAAGAAACCGTCGCTCAAGTGACAGCCATAACCGCCGAAAAGGACAGTCTCGGCGCTCGTCTCGAAGCAGCTAAACTGGAGTTACAAGCTTTAGCAGCCCAGAAAGGGGAATTATCGGCACAATTAAGCACTGCTGCCGAAAAAATTGCTCATTTAGAAGGTTTAGAAGGGCAATTACAGGAATTAACCCAGTTACCGCAACAATTGGCCGATTCTCAGGCAACAATTGCTCATTTAGAAGGGCAATTACAGGAATTAACCCAGTTACCGCAACAGCTAGAAACTTATCGGGAAAACATTTCTAATTTAGAGATTCAACTACACCAGTTAAGTGCCGAAAAAGACCAATTAGAAACCACAACTTCCCGTCATATCGAGGAATTAAGCCAACAAAATCGCCAACTAACTCAAGATTTAGAAGTCAAAAAAACGGCAGCTAAAGCTTTAGAAAAGGAAAAAATTAAGTTTGAGGGTGAGTTAGCAACTAAGCAAAAAGAAATCGCCGCTTTAGAGGTTCAAATTCAAAACCTACAACAAGAAAGAGACGATTTTTCTCAACAAACTGCCCCTATTACCACTAATGAACCAGAAGCAATTATTAGTGAAACTCCGGTAGTAGAAGAACTGGAAACTCCCCCGGTGATTGCCGAGGAAACTCCTGTAGTAGAAGAACCGGAAACTCCCCCAGTGATTGCCGAGGAAACTCCTGTAGTAGCAGCAGAAAAAATCACAGTTGCCGATACAAGTTTAGAAGTGCAACCCGCAGAGGAGATAGTCCAAACGAGTCAAGAATCCGCAGAAAATCCCCTCAGGGGAAAAAGCGTAGTTATACTAGGAACCTTCGGCAAAATCAGTCGCGAGGAAGCGAAATCATTGATTATTAATGTCGGTGGTACTGTTACCAGTTCCCCCAGTGCGAACACTGATTATATTCTCCTCGGTAAAGCCCCCGGTGAGAAACTCAAAAAGGCTCAAAAATTAGGCATAAAAACCCTTTCAGAAGCCCAATTTCTACAAATGGTAGAATTATTTTAGCCGTCGGTTGTCAGGAGATAGGGTGATAGGGTTTTGGGGTGATAGGGTGATGAGACAGCTTCCCCACTTCCCCACTTCCCCACTTCCCCACTTCCCCACTTCCCCTTCCCCTTCCCCTTCCCCTTCCCTTTATTGCCAAAATCATGAGTCAAAAAATTGCCTTTTTAGGATTAGGAGTGATGGGAGCGCCGATGACGGCTAATCTTGTCCGTCAAGGTTTTGTTGTCAATGCTTGGAATCGTACCCCAGAGGTGCCGGGGATAACCATTGCCGGGGCATCTGGTGCGAACATTTGTTCTAGTATCGCCGCCGCCGTCAGGGATGCCGAGATTGTCTTTACCTGCGTCGGGGATGTGCCTGACGTGGAGGCAGTAATTTTAGGAGCGGGGGGTGTCATGGAATCGGCAGCGGTGGGAACTCTGGTGGTGGATATGAGTACCATTGGCTCTCAAGCCGCTAGGATGATTGGTAAAAAGCTAGAGGAAAATAATCTCCGTTTTCTCGATGCTCCCGTCTCTGGGGGCGATATTGGGGCGAAAAACGGCACTTTAACTATTATGGTGGGAGGGAAAGAAGCGGATTTTCAGACTTGTTTACCCTGTTTTCACGCCATGGGCAAAACTATTCGCTGGTGTGGCGAAATCGGCAACGGACAAGCGGTAAAACTCTGTAATCAAGTCTTGGGGGCGGTTCACATGGTGGCGCTGTGTGAGGCTCTAAAAATGGCAAAAATTCAAGGATTAGACCCCAATTTAGTCATAGAAGTCTGTAGAACGGGGGCGGCGGGTTCTTGGGCTTTAGAAAATTTGGGACCAAAAATCCTCGCCCAAGATTTACAGCCGGCTTTTATGATTGAACATATCTTAAAAGATTTGCGATTAGTCAAAGAAACTGCCCAGACAGCCGGGGAAATTCTGCCTGGGACAGATTTAGCGGAAACCCTATTTAAAGCAGTAGCGGAATTGGACGAAGGCAAGGGAATTAAACAGGGAACCCAAGCGATGATTCGCGCCTACGATTAAGCCTTTTGTTGACGATAAATATCATCGGTACGGGCAGCCATGATAAAGTCATTTTGATGTAATCCGCCCACGTCATGTGTCCACCAAGAAACGGTAACTTTACCCCATTCTGTCAATAAAGCGGGGTGATGGCCTTCTTTTTCCGCTGCTTCTCCCACGGCATTAGTAAAGGCGATTGCCCCTTGAAAATTGGCAAATTTATAGAGTTTTTGCAGACGGGGAATACCCTCGTATTCTAAGAGATTCCAATCGGGAATTTTAGCCTTTAAAGCGGTAATTTCCTCGGCAGTGATAGGAGAAGAACCCGATTGATAAGGTTGACATTTTTGTTGAGCAAGTTCGGTCATAGGGGTATCAATCCAGATTTTTTACCTTTATTATAGAGGAAAATCCCCCAGAGAAATTTTCTATTCTTCCTCTGACTCTTGAGAACTTACCCAAGGAGTAGAAGATTCGGCAGCTTTCGGGAAAGAAAAAGATTTTTTTGGAGGAGAAGGCAATAATTCCAATTGTCGATTACCGGTTTTATAGCTAGTTTGATTTTTATGCTCTCCCCGTCGTCGTTGGGAGGTTTTTTCCTCCGTGGTATTTTCGGCTATCACTTCATACAAAATCGCCCGTTTATCCTCTTGTTGACCTTTTCTTAAAACCCGTCCTAAACGCTGAATATATTCCCGGGTGGAACCGGTTCCCGATAAAATAATCGCGATGCCCGCTTCCGGCACATCAACCCCTTCATTGAGAACATGGGAAGTCACCAGAATTTTGTATTCTCCCTGACGAAAACGGGTCAGGATTTCATGGCGTTCTTTCACAGGAGTTTGATGGGTTATGGCAGGTATTAAAAAGCTCTCGGAAATGCGGTAAACTGTGGCATTATCGTTGGTAAAAATTAAAATTCGTTCCGGATGGTGTTCACAGATTAACTCGGCTAAAACCCGCAATTTTCCCTGGGTTCCGGAGGATATTTCCTTCGACTCCCGGTGGGCCAACATGGCCCGGCGCCCTTCGCTACTTCTGGCACTAATCATGACAAAATTTTGCCAACCATCTAAACCAGACAAACTGAGATTATTTTTTCTTAAAAAATCATTGCGAATTTTAATTGCTTCTTGATATTTTTCCTGTTCTTTGGCAGATAGTTTCACTTTAATTTGAATTATTTCATGATCGGCTAGGGCTTTTCCTGACAAGTCTTGGGGACTTTTTTGATAAACAATTGCACCAATAAGATAATCTAAATCTTGATGACTACCATCACCGCGATCCGGTGTTGCTGTTAAGCCTAAACGATAGGGTGCGATCGAATCTTCCGCTATTTTCCGAAAGAAATCCGATGGTAAATGATGACATTCATCAAAAATCAAAAAAGCGTAACGATTGCCAAGAGTTTCTGAATAAATTGCCGCACTTTGATAGGTGGCGATTAAAATAGCACTATTATCCTTAGAACCTCCCCCTAATAATCCCACCTCGGCATCGGGAAAAGCCGCCAACATCTGGGCATACCACTGGTGCATTAAATCAATAGTCGGCACGATAATTAAGGTACTCCGGGGAGTCGATTGTAGAGCTAATTGGGCAAGATAGGTTTTGCCGGCAGCGGTGGGAAGGACAATGACACCCCTTCTCTGGGATTTTTTCCAAGCGATTAACGCTTCCGTTTGGTGGGGGTAGGGTTCCCGTTCAAAACTGGCAATTAATTCTAAATTGTTGAAAGCTTTTGCTTCATCTTGGAAGTTAATGCCCTCCTCCTGTAGAGTTTCCACCAGAGGACGATAATGAAGTGCCAAAATGCGAAATCTTTCAATACGATCATCCCAAGTGGCAAAATCTAGCCATTTTTTCCCTTTTGGTGGTGGATGGAGAATTAAGGTTCCTCGCTCATATTTGAGGGTGGGTAAGCGCATTTTTCAGTTATCAGTAAACAGTAAACAGTAAACAGTAAACAGTAAACAGTAAACAGTATAAGTGAACTGAAAACTTACATCTGATAACTGATAACTGATTCAAGGCTGACGGCTGCAAGATAGCTTATCGCTAGATCATATTTATCGGGCTAAAAAAAAGAGTGTGAATTAACACACTCTCAGCATATCGAAACAGCCAAAGTTTGGCAATAGATTAAATCTTTTCGGTTAGCTTAGTCAGAACGCGATTGGAACGTTCCACAAAAGCTTGCATTCCCTCGGCATCAAATCCCTTTTGAGCGATTAAAGCTAAATCATAAACGTGCTGACAGAGCATTTTCGCTAATTGCGCCGATGGAGATTCGCCGCTACCGGTAACAATACTTCCCTGACTAATCTGGATAATTTGTTGAATTAGGGGATGATTAGTATTAATCATCAGAATATGTTCTTCGGGGAAAGCCATGGCTTTTTGTTGCATCATTGCCGTCATTTCCTGTAAGCGTCGCATTGCTTCTGGAAGTAAGACAATTGCCGGGGGAGTACCTTGGGGATCATCGGATTTCAAGGCTTCAGTTTTGATATTGATGCGAGAATTTTCGAGAGCTTTGGCGAAAATTTCTTTGATCAATTCAGACCGGGTTTTATTACTACCGGGATCGATAATTTCACTAGCTTGATCCTGTTCGAGCAGCGTCGAGTCTAATTCAGAATCAACCCGGGTGAATTTCACATCAGAGTATTCTCTTTCTAGGAAAGGAATAAAGTAATTAGTATCGATGAAAGAATCAAAGAAAAGGATTTCTAAACCTTGATTTTTGTAGAGTTCAACGTAGGTGGATTGGCTACGAGGATCGGTACAGTAAAAAACTCGATTTTCGTGGCGTTCTTTATGGCGTTCTAGGTAGGCTTTGAGAGTAGTATAACCTTCCTGTTCGATCGCTTCTAGGGGAGTTTTCGCCGTTGCTTCTTGCCAGGCGTCACCTTCAGCGGTTTGCACTGCCACTTGTACCTCAGTTTCTGGGGGTTTGTAGGTAGTGCGATAGATTAAAATATCTTCTACCTGCTGTTTAAATTTATCCTCTTTCAAGGAACCAAATTTAATAAAAGTTCCCACATCTCCCCAACAACGAATATATTCTTTTGCGTCTTCGTTATAGAGCGATTTGAGGCGATCAGCAATTTTTTTGGCAATAAAATCGGCAATACGGCGAACGGTGCGATCTTTGGTTAAAGCACTTCGAGACACATTTAAAGGAATATCTGGACTATCGATAACTCCTCGCAAGGGGATCAGGAAATCGGGAATAATTTCTTCGCAATGCTCGCTGACAAAAACCTGATTACAGAATAACTTTAATTGTCCTTTTGAGACATCCACATCCGGTCTGAGTTTGGGAAAATAAAGAATGCCATTGAGCAAGAAAGGATAATCGGTATTCAGATGTACCCAGAGTAAAGGTTCTTCTTGGAAAGGATAGAGATAACGATAGAATTCTAGGTAGTCTTCTTTAGTCAGATTTTGAGAAGATTCTTTCCATAAAGCCCGTTGTTGATTAATCACTTCCCCATCAATTTTAATGGGAACGGGCATAAAATCTGAGTAGGTTTTGACTAACTGGCGAATGCGGGCAGGTTCTAAATATTCCCCTTCCTCATCCATTAAAGTTAGGGTGATAGTCGTGCCGATTTGGCTGCGGGAAGAATCGGTTAGTTCAAACTCTGGAGAACCATCACAAGACCAATGGACAGGGGTAGCACCTTCTTGATAGGAAAGAGTATCAATTTCTACCTTTTTAGCCACCATAAAAGCCGAATAAAAACCTAGTCCAAAATGACCGATTAAATCCTTGGCTGATTTTTGGTATTTAGTGATAAATTCTTCCGCACTGGAAAAGGCAACCTGGTTAATATATTTCTTGATTTCTTCCCCCGTCATCCCGATACCATTATCGGTAATTGATAGGGTACGATTTTCTTTATCGATGGCGATATTAATTTCTGGTTCGGGGACTTCTCCTCTCGCTTCTCCTGCTAAAGAAGCCATTTTTAATTTCGAGATGGCATCAACACTATTAGATATCAATTCCCGCAGAAAAATTTCATGGTCAGTGTAGAGAGATTTTTTGATAATAGGGAAGATATTCTCGGTATGAATCGTGATATTACCTTTTTCTAGTACCGTCATACGTTCAATCACTAAGGGCTTGACTATTCTAACTTTTTTATTTTGCTCGATGATGGCACTATTGATCACAGAGCGATTGCCCAACTTCTTCTAGGGGGATAACCGTACCGATAAACGGATTCTAGAACTTGATCGCAAAAATCAGGGATAATTGCCGGATTATCGGGGTTATTTAGCACTTTTTGACTTTAGCAATCCGATTGAGGCGGAATTGCAGTAGCTCTACTGTTCATCGAAAATTTTGGGTGGGAAACCCCGCCGTTCTAGGTTGGCTTTACGTTAGAATTAAAAAGACCGTCTCGAAAACCAAGTGGGCGGACAGCACCTTGAAAACTCGGCTTA
>VYLA01000069.1_pt1 | contig 23792 bp, 16 predicted proteins | sample 5114381 | NCBI WGS metagenome assembly VYLA01 (sample SAMN12291789, study PRJNA351875) | freshwater metagenome | isolation source: freshwater lake | place: USA: Michigan, Gull Lake | collected 2011-08-08 | reverse complement strand
GGCGCACCGCTCTCCGCCGTCGTCGTCGGCGCGGGCGTCGGCGGGCCGACGGCGGCCCTGGCCCTCGCCCGGGCGGGGCTGTCGGTGACGGTGGTCGAGCAGGCGCAGGCCCTGGGCGAGGTAGGGGCGGGGCTGCAGGTCTCACCCAACGCCACGCGAGTCCTGTACAGTCTCGGCCTGGAGGCGGAGCTCTCCGCCCTCGCCTTCCGCCCGGAGGCCGTCGAGGCCCGCAGCTGGCGCAACGGGCGTGAGATCAGCCGGGCGCCCCTCGGCGAGAGCGCGCGGGAAAGATACGGCTTCCCCTATCTCCACATACACCGGGCGGATCTCATCTCCGTGCTGGAACAGGCGTGCCGGGCGGAGGCGGGCATCGCGCTTCGTCTCGGCGAGACGGCTGCAGCCTGCCCCAGCGACGGGACGCCGGCCCTGGTCCTGGCCTCCGGCGAGCGGCTGGAGGCAGACATACTGGTCGGTGCCGACGGCATCCGCAGCGTCGTGCGTGAGGCCCTGTTTGGCCCCGCCGCCCCCCGCTTCACAGGACAGGTCGCCTGGCGCGGCCTGGTCCCGGCCGAGCGCCTGAAGGACGCCGGCATCCGGCCCGTCGCCAGTCTTTGGATGGGTCCGGGGGCCCACTTCGTGCATTACTTCGTCCGGGGCGGGACCCTGGTGAACTTTGTCGGCGTGGTCGAACGGGACGACTGGCGCGAGGAGTCCTGGTCCAGCCGCGGCGAGGCGGCGGACCTGCGCCGGGACTTCGCCGGCTGGCATCCCACAGTACAGGGGATCGTCGAGGCCGCACCCGAGGACGCCTGCTTCCGCTGGGCCCTGTTCGACCGGGATCCCCTGCCGGAATGGGGTCGCGGGGCGGTGACCCTTCTGGGGGACGCCTGCCACCCCACCCTGCCCTTCATGGCCCAGGGCGCCTGCATGGCCATAGAGGACGCCGCCGTCCTGGCCGGCTGCCTGGCGGGATGCGGACGCGCCGGCATACCGGCGGCCCTGAAGCGCTACGCCGCCCTGCGCCAAACGAGGACTGCGGGCATCCAGGCGGGTTCCCGGCGAAATGCGACGATCTACCACCTTCACGCGCCGTTCAGCTGGGCCCGCAACCTCGTGATGGGGGCGGGCCTCGGCATGGGCGCAACGATGGACGGGCTCTACCGCTACGACGCCCTTTCGGCGGGATCGCGCCCCGCAGCTTAAGCGCTTCAACCCGTCACACACCTCTGGCAGGCTTTGGCCAGGACAGAGGAGCCGCCCGATGATCACCGCCCTGCTCGCCGCCGCCGCCGTCGCGGCGACCGGATGCGACCTGGAACGGCCCTCAGGGGAACCGGGCTGTCTGCGGGCCGCCGTGGACGCCCTGCCCATGACGGCCCTGCAGGTCGTAGGCACCCACAACAGCTACAAGGAGCCCATCGCTCCAGCCGAGATGAAGCTGCTGCGGGCGGCGAGCCCGAGGACGGCGGACAGCCTGGACTACAGTCATCCCACCCTGACCGCCCAGCTGGACGCCGGCGCCCGGCAGCTGGAGCTGGACCTGGTGCGCGATCCCGAAGGCGGTCGCTGGACCCGACCTCTGGGCCTGCGCATGGCCGGTGGCGGCGACTACGACGCCGGACCGATGGCGTCGCCGGGCCTGAAGGTCATGCATGTGCCGGACATCGACTACCGCAGCGTCTGCCCGACCTTCCGGGCGTGCCTGGAGGAGGTGCGCGCCTGGTCCGACAGGAACCCGGTCCACCTGCCCCTCCTGATCATGATGAACCTCAAGGACGAGCAGATCACCGTTCCAGGGGCCACGCCCCTCCTGCCCTTCGACGCCGCGGGCATGGACGAGGTGGATGGGGAGATCCGGGCCGTCTTCGGCCCCTCGCGGCTGATCACCCCGGACCAGGTGCGCGCCGGCCAGGCCACCCTGGCCGAGGCCGTTCGACGGGGCGGGTGGCCGTCGATCGGGTCCGCCCGGGGGAAGGTGTTCTTCGCGGTCGATGAGGGGCCGAAGAAGGTGGCGCTCTACGCTCGTGACAGGCCCTCGCTGGAGGGACGCGCCGCCTTCGTGAACACGGATCGCTTCGATGCGCCCTATGCGGCCTATGTGACCCTCAACAGTCCGACGGGGGACGCCGCCAGGATCTCCGAGGCCCTCCGTCTTGGCATGATCGTTCGCACCCGCGCCGACGCCGACACGGTGGAGCCCCGGACCGGCGACACCGGCCGGCGGGACGCCGCCTTCGCCTCAGGCGCCCAATACATTTCGACGGATTACATGACGCCGGACTTGCGGTTAGGACCCTACTCGGTCGCCCTTCCGGACGGCGGCGTCGGACGAAGGACGCCTGCCGTCAGACCATGAATCCCAGGTCACGCCGCGAGAAGTTGGCGAGGTTGGGGAAGATGGTCAGCAGTTCGGCGTCGGTCAGGCCGAGCCATTTCCCAAGAGTTGCACCCACCTGGTAGACCGAGGTCGTCGGCACCAGGATGTTACCGCTCATGTTGGGGTTGCTGAAGCCCGTCCGGTCGATCCCGACCGTCGGGAACTGGCCGAACATGTCCCGACCCCGGACCGCGCCGCCCATGATGAACTGGTGTCCGCCCCAGGCGTGGTCGGTGCCATCGCCATTCGAACTGAAGGTCCGGCTGAAGTCGGACATGGTGAAGGTGGTCACAGCCCCGCGCATGTTCAGTCCGCCAACACTGCCCAGCACCCCGTCGAAATAGGCCATGGCGTGCGCCACCTTGCCGAGCAGGTTGGTGTGGGTGGGGTTCTGCAGGTCATGGGTGTCGAAGCCCCCCAGGCCGACAAAGAAGACCTGCCGGGTGACCCCAAGAACCGGGGCTGCGGCTACGGAACGGGCGACGGTCATCAACTGGGTGGCCAGGGTGTTGGCCTCGATCAGGCCGGTTACGGGGTTCACATAGGCGGTGGGCGCGGGGATGGCCGCCGCAGCGGTGGTGGCGAAGGCTGAGTTCAGGGCCTGCGCCGAGTCCATCGCCCGGCGGGTCATGGCGGCGTGGTCCTGGGCGTAGAGGCTGAGGCCCGAGGTGTCGCGGATGGACTCCGAGAGGGCCTGGGCGGCGACGGCTGAACCGTAGAGCGTACCGGCCACAGCCGCCGTCGGCTGGATCGCGGGCTGGGCCGCCGTGGAGATCTGGTACTGAACCGCCGTCCCGCCGGACAGGAAGACGGCGTTTCCATTGGCCGAGACCGCGGTGAAGACCGAGTTGGAGCCATTCTGGGCCAGCATGGTGTCGGCCATCAGGCCGCCCCAGCCCCGCTGGGCCCCCTCGGCCGCCCCGGACTGCCAGATCGACTGCTGGTCGTTGTGGGACATCAGGTTCAGGGGAAGGGGAACGCTGCGCGCGACATACTGGGACTTGGTCGTGGGAGTGATGAGGGGCCCCACATTGGCCACCACGGCCAGGCGGCCTGCATTCCAGGGGCTGGCGGCGCCCTGGACGAGAGGGGCCATGGCCGGATGCAGGCCGAAGGTCCGGGTCGAGGCGGCTGTCCCTGCGGGGATCGGGTTCGGGGTCTGGGGCGTGATGGGCAGGACCCCGCCCAGAAACTCGGGCGTGCTTCGGGTTACGGTCCGAGCGGTCACCGGCGAGACGCTGCCGACCGCAGCCGGCGGCGTGCCGGGCGGCATCAGGGCGATGGGGTCATTGCCGGTGTTGCGGGCGAGGAAATAGCGGTTCCAGGAGTCCGTGTCGGTCGCCAGCACCATGTTGTGGCTGTCATTCCCACCGAAGAGGAAAATGCAGACCAGGGCCTTGTAGCCGGTGGGTGCGGACTGGGCCGCCGCCGAACCCAGGGTCGCCATCTGGAGGGCGAAGGGTGCGGCGACCCCCAGGGGCGCCGTCGCAGCCATCATCTTCAGAAAATGCCGCCGGGACGCAGGGGAGTGGCGCATCAGACGGGGCTCCTCACTTCTGGACCAGGTATTCGGGCGAGGTCATGACGATCAGGAGCGCGGCCTTGACCCGGTTGGTCCGGGCCTGGGCCGCCTGGTTCGCGTCGGTCGACGAGACGGCGTACGAACTCACGGCATCGATGACGCGTTTGCGCAGCGCTGGACTCATCTGCCCGGACAGCAGCAGGCGGTTGAGACGATCCGCAAGCTGGTCGGGCTTCTCGGCGAGCAGGATCTCGTTGGAGGTCGACAGGCGAACGTCATTGCTCACTCCGAGGCCGGAGTTCACCACCTGGCTGATGGTGTTCACGTACCCCGCATTCGTGACCTCGTTGACGATCTGGAACTCGGGGGCGGCCAGACCTCGTCCTCCGAGCGCCGTCGTCGCCGGCGGGACATATCCCGGCCGCCAGAAGTTGAAGACCGAGGAGGCGTTGAGGGGAGATTGCCCCAGCGAGGTGCTGGCGCTGGTCGACCGGATCTGCCACTTGCCGCTCGTCGAGGTGCTGTTGAAGGCCCGGAGCATGTGGGTCATGCGAAGGACCGGCTCGCGCAGCTTGCCATAGGCCGAGGCCGAGGCCACCGAGTCCGACCGCGCCTCCGGGTCCGTGAGAATGGCGGTGATGACGGCGGCCATATCGCCGCGCACGCCCGCCCCATTGTTGTTGAAGACGCCCGCCACACGCTGGACATAGGTTGGCGAAGGATTGCTGGTCACCAGCCGCTGAATCAACTGCCGCGAGATGAACGGCCCCGTGTTGGGGTGGTTGAACAGGGTGTCGAGGGCGACTTTCAGGTCGCCAGGCCCGTCAACCGTCGCCGAGGCGGGAATGGTCACCCCCAGGAAGCTCTTCTGCGAGGTCGAGTGATACTGGGGGTAGAGGATCATCGGCCGGATCGCTGCGTCCGGATCCCGCGCACCGCCGAAGAAGGTGGTGTTGGTCGGGGTCGGGCTGTACCAGGACCAGCCAGTGAAGACCCGGGCGAGGCCGGAAATGTCCGCCGGGGTATAGGCCGCGATGGGCCTGCCGTTCAGGTCGAGTTTGGGGGTGCCATCGGTGTTCAGCTGGAACAGGCCGATCGTCATGAGCTGCATGACTTCCCGGGCGTAGTTCTCGTCCGGCGTTCGGGTCCCGGCGGCGTCCTCCTTCTGATTGGCCAGGTAGGTCAGGTATCGCCCCATCATGGGGTGCAGGGTCACGTCCTGCAGCAGGTCACGGTAGTTGCCGAAGGCATTGGCCGTCAGCATGTCGTAGTAGGATCCCGCGCCGCGAGGATCGATGACATCGGAGCCTACAGAGATGACGAAGATCTGGGAGTAGGCGAAGGCGACCCTCTGGCGGAGCTGGTCGGGGCTGTTCACAGCCGTACGCCACCAGGAGTCGTAGAAGAGGCCGGGATTGAGCTCCGCCGTCGGCGTGGTCTGCCTCAGTTCCTCCAGGCGGGCCTCCAGGAAGGCCCGGTGGGTCGGGGTTGAGGCCGGCGCGCTGATCTGGCTGCGGATCCAGGGCTCGATGCGAGAGTCGCGGACCTGCTCGATATCGGCGTCGGTCGCCCCAAAGGTGGCCTGGGCGAGCAGGCGCCCGGCCTCCGCCTCAGTCGGCGGGGGGATTTGCGGTGGTCCGGGCCCGGTCGAGCCGCCACCTCCGCCCCCGCCTCCGCCCCCGCCGCATGCGGAGAGCGTGACCATGAGAAGCAGCGCGATCCAGATCCGGTGCATTATCTCTACCCTGCCTGCAAACCGTTCGCACTTCCGGACGCTGAGCCCCAATCGCCCCAACAGGGGCGAACCTCCATAATCCGGGCGTGGTCTAACGTCCCATGCCTCTACGAAAGGTCAATATCCCAAAGGTTTTCAGATTTCGGACATCGTCAGGCCCGACGGGCCTCGAGCCACTCGCCAGCGGTTCAGCACCTCGGCCCGGTTCCCGGGTCTCTCCAGATCCGGCGTCGACAGGAAGGTGATGAGCCCCTGGGTCCGGGTCAGTTCCAGCCGGGCATAGCCCTGGTGCAGATTGTCGGTCCACAGGACCTCGGGATTGTGGTCGGTGAAGGCCTGGTCCAGCCGACGCGCCAGGGCCTTGTCGAACCCGCTTTCCACAAAATCGCCCGGCGAGGTGACCCCCGCCGTCCCAATCTCCACCCCGGCCGGCCTTCCTTCCGCGTCCGCCAGTCGGTTGGCCCAGAAGCTGTGGCTGTCCCCGGTCAGGAAGACCAGGTCCGTGGCGCCGGCGTCCCGGGCCGCGGCGTAGAAGCGCTCGCGAGCCCAGTCGTAGCCATCCCAGGTGTCCGGATAGAAGGGCAGGTTCCACCGCCCCTTCCAGGCCAGGACGGCGGCGGCCGGGTTCGACAGGTCCGGGACCAGTCCCAGGGCGGCGACATCCGGCACGCGGGTCCGGGCGATGGGCATGGGATTGCCGATCAGCCGCCAGGGCTGGCCCGCGGTCACCGAAGCGCGCCAGGCGGCCTCAAGGTCCGCCTCCTGCTCCGGCCCGATCAGCCGCCGGCCCGGGGCGCCGATCGTTTCGCGCTCGAGGGCCTCGGCGTCCTGCCGGCTGCTCACCTTGTCGCGCCAGTCGGCATAGTCCACCTGCAGGGCCCGGGCGGTGTGTCGCGTCTCCAGGGTGTTCAGGGTGGCGAGGTCGCCGAAGACGTAGGTCCGCCAGAACTGGGCGCGGGTCCGCCCGGGCGCAGGATCGCGGATCGGCATCCACTCGTAGTAGGCCTGGAGGGCGGCGTCCCTCCGGGCGGCCCAGTCGCCCTCGGTCGCCGGCTGGTGATTCTCGGCCCCGTCCGTCCAGGGATTGTTGGCGCTCTCGTGATCATCCCAGCAGCACAGGAGCGGCTTGGCGGCGAGCATGGCGCGGGAGCCGGCGTCGGACTTGTACTGGGCGTGACGGATCCGGTAGTCCGAAAGGCTGACGATCTCGTTTGAGGGCTCGTGGACCCGGCCGAGCCGGCGCGCGGTCTCGCCGCCCCATCCGTCCGCCGCATACTCGTAGATGTAGTCGCCGGTGTGCAGCACGAGGTCCACCGCCGCATCCCGCGCGATGGCGGCATAGGCGTTGAAGAAGCCGAAGTTGAAGTTGGAGCAGGACACGAGGGCCAGACCCAGCCGGTCGAGCCGACCCGTCGGCAGGGTCAGGGTCCGCCCCGCAGGAGAGGTTTCGCCCAGGGCCCGGAAACGGTAGTGGTAGCGCGCGCCGGGGGTCAGACCCGAGGCCAGGACCTTGACGGTGAAATCCCGCTCGGGGCCGACGGTCAGCCTGCCGCCCTGCACCGGCCGGGCGAAGCCGGCGTCGTGGGCCAGCTCCCACTCAACTTCAACCGGGGCCGTCGTCGTGATGCGGGTCCACAGCACGACGCTTGTCGCATCCGGATCGCCGCTGGCCACGCCGTGCCGGAAGGCCCCCGACGGCGCCGCCTGGGCGTCTGCCGGCGTCAGGTTCGCCAGGGCGAGGGCGGAGGCGGAGAGGCCCGCCAGGGCGTCACGGCGGTTCAGGGGATGATCAGACATGGGCGCTCCAGGCCAAGGATTGCACGCTGCGCAGTCTGACCCGGAACTGTGTCGGTTGGACGAAGGCGGAGGCCCTAGATCCTGTTCCGATAAGTGGGAACCGGTTATCGGAGCGAAACATGATCTCACGTGTGGAAATGAGAGCCTGTTTGTCCCTTCAGACGTTCCGTCCGAAAGGAACAGGCTCTAGGCGTTCACCCAGTTGCCGTGGAAGCCGAAGGGCACCCGGCGGGGGACCTTGGCCAGCGCCACAGGACCGCGGTCGACATCCGAAGCGTCGAGGATGACGAGGTCCGAGCGATTCTCGGCGGCCCGCCAGACTACGGCGGTCAGCCAGCCCTCACCCTCGGCGGCGGTTTCCGATCGCGGGACGAAGACGGGCTCGGAGACCTGGTCGCCGGGCTCGAAGGTGCAGACCTTCCGGGTTCCGGTCTTCAGGTCGAGGTGGGCGATGGCGTTCATCTTGACCGACTTCGCCCCGGTGGTGTCAGCGGCGTAGTAGCCGTGCCGGTAGGCGAGGCCTGCGAACCGCTCATCGAGACGCGGGAACTCGGAGTCCAGGTCGTCGATCGCCGTCTCCTTCACCCGGTCGGTGGCGCCCGTCAGGTCGAACTCCCAGCGGGTCAGGCGGGCGCCGCTGCGCGAGCCGGGCCGGCCGTCCGCGAGGGGGAAGAGGGGCGCGGCGTCATAGAGGCAAACCTCGGCCACGATCCTTCCGTCCGCCTCATAGGCGTTCATCGGGTGGAAGACATAGCCCGGCTGGGTGGTGAACCAGCGGATGCGGGAGGTATCGTCTCCCCGCTTCATCAGGCCGACATAGGAGGGCTTGTCCGGCTCCCAGGCGTAGCCGGGAAGGCCCTTCATGGCCCGCTCCAGGCTGCCGGTCAGCGGCATGACGGGGAAGAGCACGTAGTTCTCGGTGACCAGGAAGTCATGGACCATCGCCGAGTAGGGCGCCTCGAAGTTGGTCCGGCGGACGACCTTGCCGGAGGCGTCCGTGACCCCGTAGCTCATGGTGGTGGAAAAGGGGCGAGGTCCCACGCCATACCCGAACCAGATCATCTCGCCGGTCTTCGGATCGAGCTTGGGGTGTGCGGTCACCCGCCCGACATACTCGCTGGCGTAGCCGCGTGGCTCCAGGGTGTCGCGGTCGATCTCAAAGGGCATGTGGCCCTCTTCCAGGGCCAGCAGCCGCCCGGCGTGGAAGAGGATGTTGGTGTTGGCCACGCCGCTGTCCTGGCCCGCCGCCAGGGGATCGCTGAGCATGGGGTTGAAGCCGCCGAACAGGGCGCGGCCATGTTGGTGCTCAAGCTCCCATTTCGGGGTGCGGACATAGCGGTTGCGGTAGGCGACCTTGCCGCCGCCAATCCGGAAGGCGTGCACCATGCCGTCGCCGGTGAACCAGTGGTAGTTCGGGTCCAGGGGCTGGAACTGCGGGTTGGGGCCGGTGCGATAGAGCGCGCCCTGCAGACCGGCCGGCAGGTCGCCGACCACTTCCAGGTCGAAGTCGTCCTCGGAATGCAACGGGGCGAAGTTGCCGGTCAGATAGGGGTTGCTGCGGATCTTTTCGCTCATCGGGGTCGCGCCTCGGCCAAATTACGATGTAAAGTGTTGAACCTTCCGGGAGGCGGGCGCAAGGGCGTCGTCCTGGGGAACCGCAAGATGGATAGATGAATGCCCAGGGTTCTTTCCGACTCCGACGTCGCCGATTTCCGTACCCGGCTCTGCGCCGCCGCCGAGGAACTGTTCGCCGAGCAGGGCATAGAAGCGGTGACCATGCGGCAGCTGGCGGCGTCCCTCGGGGTCAGTCCAATGACGCCGTATCGCTACTTCCGCGACAAGGACGAGATCATCGATACCGTTCGGACCAGCGCCTACAACCGCTTTGCTGACGCCCTGGAGGCGGCCTTCGAGGCGGAAAGCGATCCTTACGAGCGGTCCATCGCGGTCGGGCAGGCCTATCTGGACTTCGCCGTGAACCATTCCCGGGCCTACGCCCTGATGTTCAACATGAGCGACATGAAGACGCCGCCTTCGGATGGGCTGATCGCTGCAGCCGAGAGGGCCCGGGACTGCCAGTTCCGCCATGTCCAAGGCCTCATGGACGCCGACCTCCTGAAAGGGAGCGCCAAGGACTATGGGAACATGTTCTGGGCCCTGGTCTATGGCCTGGCCGGCCTGGTCCTCATCGGCCAGATGTCTCCGGAAGAGGGCCGGCGGTTGAACCGTTTGGTCTGCCTGGGCGCCATCGGCAAGGCAGCCCCTTGACCTCGCCGCCGGCTGGCGGTGGAGATGCCGCCCTTCAAGACGCCGGAGAGACGCCATGCCCACGCCCTTTGAAGTTCGCTGGACCGAGGCCGAGGTCGAGGCGGTTCTCGCCCAGGTCCGGGCCTATCCATGGCCGGTCGCGCCGGAGGTGGAGGACGGCTGGGCCTATGGCTGCGACGGCGCCTGGCTGAAGTCCCTCTGCGCCCACTGGGCCGACGGCTTCGACTGGAAGGCCGCGGTCGCCAACCTGAACCGGTTTCCCCAGTTCACGGCCAGGGTCGGGGACTTTGACCTGCACTACCTGCACGTGGTGGGCGAGGCGGGCGGCAAGCGGCCCCTGCTGATCACCCACGGCTGGCCCGGCTCGCACTTCGAGTTCTGGGGCGCCATCGAGAAGCTGGCCTTCCCCAGCCGGTTCGGCGGCGACCCGGCGGACGCCTTCGACCTGGTCATCCCCTCCCTGCCCGGCTTCGGCTTCTCGTCCAAGCCGAAGCGCCCCATCGGCCAGAAGGCCACGGCGGCCCTGTTCAACCAGCTGATGACCGAGGTCCTGGGATACCGGTCCTACCTCGCCCAGGGCGGCGACTGGGGCGGGCTGGTCACCTCCTGGCTGGGCCACGACCATGGCGACAGCGTCCGGGCCATCCACCTGAACATGATCGGCTTCAGGCCCCACGGCGGACCGACCTCCGAGGCGGAGATCGCCTGGATCACCCGCCAGGGCCAGATGATGGAGCTGATGGGCGCCTATTTCCGCCTGCAGGCCTCCAAGCCCCAGTCCATCGCCTGGATGGCGGCGGGCAATCCCGTGGGCCAGGCAGCCTGGATCGCCGAGCGCTTCCACGACTGGTCCGACCTGTCGGTGAAGAGCCTGGACCAAGCCTATTCCCGCGACCAGCTGCTGACCAACATCATGATCTACGTCATGACCGGCAGTTTTACGACCGGCGCCTGGTACTATCGCGGCCTCCTCGAGGAGGGCGGGGTCGCCTTCAAGCCCGGCGAGCGGTGCGAGACCCCCACGGCCTTCGCCAACTTCCCCGGAGAGCCCCTTTATTCCGCTCCGCCGCGCAGCTGGGCCGAGCGGGCCTACAACATCGTCCGCTGGAGCGAGATGCCCCGGGGCGGGCACTTCGCCGCCATGGAGGAGCCGGACCTCTACGTCGAGGACGTCCGGGCCTGGGCCCGCGAGGCGGGCTGAGCCGAAACATGGCGCGCTACGACTTCGCCTCGGACAATACGGCGCCCGCCGCACCGGAGGCGATGGAGGCCCTTGTCCGGGCCAATGAGGCGGGCTTCACCCCCGGCTACGGGTCCGACCCGGTCACCGCCGCCGCCGCAGACGCCGTCCGCGCCCTGCTGGACGCCGACGCCGAGGTGCGGTTCGTCGCCTCGGGCACGGCGGCCAACGCCATCTGCCTGGCCGCCCTGGCCCGCCCGTTCGAGGCCGTGCTGGCGCATCGCCACGCCCATGTCCTGACCGACGAGACCGGCGCCCCAGGCTTGTTCGGGCACGGCGTCGGCCTGACCGGACTGGACGGCGCCTCGGGCCGGATCGACCCGGCGGGCCTCGAAGCGGCCCTCTCTGAGCCCGAGGTCTCGCACCGCCAGCCCCCCGCCGCCCTCTCCCTGACCCAGGCCACCGAGTACGGGGCGGTCTATCCGGGGCCGGCCCTGGCGGCCCTCTGCGCCCGGGCGAAATCCGCCGGCCTGGGGGTCCACCTGGACGGCACCCGGCTGGCCAACGCCGCCGCCGCCGACTTCGACGTCCGGACAATCGGCCCGATGGGAGTGGACCTGCTGGTCCTGGGCGGGGCCAAGTCGGGCATGCCGCCCTGCGAGGCCATCGTCCTCTTCGACCGCGACCTGGCCCGGCGCTTCGACGCCCGCCTCAAGCAGTCGGGGCAGCTGGCCTCCAAGGGACGCTTCCTGGCGGCGCCCTTCCTCGGCCTGCTGGCGGACGGCGCCTGGGCCCGGCGCGCGGCGCACGCCAACGCCATGGCGGCCCGTCTGGCGGCCGCCTGCCCCTTCCCCCTGGCGCATCCGGTGGAAGCCAACGGGGTCTTCGTGCACATGGATGAGGACAGGCTGCAGGCCCTCCGGGCCGAGGGCTGGTTCGTCTACCGGTTCCTGGACGGATCGGTGCGGTTCATGTGCTCCTGGGCGACCTCGGCGGAGGCTGTGGACGAGATCGCCGCCGCCCTCCGCCGGATCGCGTGAGGGCAGGCAAGGGCGGCGTCTGTTGCAGAGGGTAGTCGCCCACTGTCACTAAATAGACACATCTTTTTCTGCAGTGCGGGAGAAGGGGTCCTTGCGTTTGATCGCAGGTGACCGGCGCCCTACTTCGAAGGCAGGGAGTCAGGATGGGTGCCACCGCGTGCGGCACGTCACGTACGCGCGAGCAGTCCCTCCCGATTCATCTCAACGGCAACAGGCTGGGGGCCTAGCAATGAATCATACCGTTTCTGGCGCGCTTCGGGCGGGTCTGATGGCGTCCGTCGCCTTCTGCGGCGTCGCCTTCGCGTCCTCCGCATCGGCGCAACAAGCTTCGACCGAGGTCGGGGAACTGGTCGTGACCGGCTCGCGTATCCAGCGGCCGAACCTGGAGGCCACCCAGCCCCTGCTGGTGATCTCCTCCGAGCGGATCGAGGCCAAGGGACAGACCAACCTCGCCGAGGCCATCAATGACTCCCCGTCATCCGGCATTCCGATCAACCCGATCGGCGACCAGGGCGCCTTCGGCACCGGCCGGAACTATGTGAACCTTCTGAACCTCGGCACCAACCGCACCCTGACCCTGGTCAACGGGCGCCGGTTTGTGGGCTCCAACGCCGCCTCCCTGTTCACCGGCACCGGCGCCGGCGGCCAGGTGGATCTGAACGGCATCCCCACAGGACTGGTCAATCGGACCGAGCGGGTGTTCGGCACGGGCGGCGCGGTCTACGGCTCGGACGCCATCGGCGGCGTGGTCAACATCATCACCAAGACCCGCTATGAAGGCCTTGAGGTCAACGGCCAGGTCGGCCTTTCCGAGTATGGGGACGCGGAGGAATACCGCACCCGGGTGATTGGCGGGATGAGCTTCCTCGACGACCGCCTCAACCTCATGGGCAGCTATGAGTACAACAGGACCGAAGCGCTGGCCTTCACCGACCGGTCGGTGACAAATCGTCAGATCGCCTTCGCCAACAATCCGCTCAACACCGGTCCGGCGGACCTGATCGCGGGCGCCATCCTGATCCAGAACCGGCGAATCCCTGAGATCACCGCAGGCGGCCTGCCCGCCCGCACCGGGGGCTCGGCGCTGTCCGGCATCCTGACCATTGCAGACCCGAACAGCCCCGGGGGCCGGATCGCCGCCCAGTTCGACCGCGCCGGCAACCTTGTGCCGTATCAGACCGGCGTCTTCTACCAGGCGTCAATCGCCTCCGGCGGCGACGGCCTGAACCTTGCGAAGCTGTCCTCCCTGCGCTCACCGGTCGACCGGCATGTCGCCAGCGGCTTCGCCACATTCGACGTGACCCCCAAGGTCCGCCTCAAGGCCGAAGCCTTCGCCTCCCGAGTCGAGGCGGTGGAGCCCTTTAACCAGCCGATTTACAACGCCTCGTTGTTCGGTGGCGTCAGCCCCGCCCTGCGGATGTCGACCTCCAACCCCTTCCTGTCGGCTCAGGCCAAGGCCGCGATCCTGGCCCAGCCCACCGCCCTGCCTGCAGACACCGCCTCGGCCGGTGACCGCATCTTCTTCTTGAACCGGGCCTCTTCGGACATCGGCAACAACAAGACGGAAGCGGAGGGCGACCTGTATCGCGGCGTCCTTTTGGCGGAAGGCGATCTTGAGCTGTTCGGACGCGACCTGAACTGGGATGTCTCGGTCAACCGCGGCCAGTCCCGGGGTTCGTTCTCGTCTCCCAACATCGTTCAGTCCAGGTTCCTGCTGGCGATTGACGCCGTCCGGGACTCGAGCGGCGCCATTGTCTGCCGTGACCTGACCGCCCGGGCCAATGGCTGTGCGCCGCTGAACCTCTTCGGCGAAGGCGCGCCGTCCAAGGCGGCGCTGGACTATGTCGGCGTTCAGTTCCGCAGCGAGTACCAGATCGACCAGACGGTCTATCAGGCCAACTTCGGCGGCGGGATCGTCGATCTGCCCGCCGGTGCTCTGGGGTTCAATATCGGCTACGAGTTCCGCGAGGAAGAATCTGACTTCCAGCCCAATCAGCCTCAAAGAGACGGCGTAGGCAGGTCCGCGCCGATCACTCCGCTTTCCGGAAGCTTCGATACAACCGAATTCTACGGCGAGTTGTCCGCCCCCCTGTTCGGCGGCGACTTTACCTTTGTCGGGTTGCAGAGCCTGGAGGTGGAGGGCGCCTATCGCTACATCGATAACTCGTTGGCGGGCGACGATGAGTCGTGGAGTTATGGCCTGCGCTGGAAGCCGATTAAGGACCTGACCCTTCGCGGCACTCAAAGCCGATCGTTCCGCGCTCCAGCCATCACTGAGGTTTTTCTCCCGTCGGCGACGTCCTTCACAACGGCGACTGACCCCTGCGACTCGCGGAATATCAACTCCGGTCCCAATCCGACCGCCAGGAGGGCGAACTGCGCCGCCGCCTTCACGGCCCTGGGTCTGCCGGCCAACTATTCGCTGATTTCCAACATTCAAAGTTTCACTGTCCAAGGCGCGACGTCTGGTAATCCAGACTTGGAGAACGAGGTCGCGGAACAGTGGACCCTAGGCTTTGTTTACCAGCCGAGCTTCATTCCAAAGCTGGCCCTAACCTTCGACTTCGTCAACGTGCAGCTGACCAAGGCGATCGTAAACTTTGGCCTGACCTCGATCCTCAGCACCTGCTACGATTCCAACGCCTATCCCTCTGCCGTCTGCAACCGGTTCCAGCGCGGCAACGCCACATCGGGCGCCCAAGCGGGCCAGATCCTCGGGCGAGACGACGCGGCCGGCATTCTCGGGCCTCAGTCTGGTTTTGTGAACGCGGGCTACACCAACTTCCAGGGCTTCACGGTCGGCCTGGACTGGAACCTGGAGCTGGCCACCATTCGCGGCTTTGACCGCTTTGGCGGCGGCGATCCCGGCACCCTGGACTTCAACCTCGACCTTTATTCGGTCCGCGAGCAGGAGACCTCGGTCAACGGCTTCGGCACGGACCTGAACCGGGACGTGGGCGAGATCGGCAACGCCGAATGGCAGTGGAAGCTGGAGTCCGCCTACACCCGCGGGCCCTTCTCGGCGATCTGGACCTTCAACTACATCGGGGAGTCGAAGTTCAACAACGACTTCACCCTCGAGACCCGGACGCCCCTGACCGTGGACGCCTACATGCGCCACGACCTGGTCTTCTCCTATGACTTCGCCGAAATGATCGGCACGCCCATGGGCCTGAAGAACATGCGGGCGCGCCTCGCCGTCGAGAACCTGACCGACCAGCCCCCGCCCTACGGGACGACCGGCCTCGGCGTCTATGACGTGATCGGACGCTACTACAAGCTGGGTGTGACGGCGCGCTTCTGACGCCGCCGACACGACCCGAAGACCCTCGCCCCGGCCGCCCAGCGGCCGGGGTTTTTTTCTTGGGAGCCGGGTGTTCTTGGGACCCTGGGGCGGGCTCAGACCACGAAGCGGGCCAGGCGGCCCTTGATGATGGCCTCAGCCTCAGTGACGATCCGCGAGATCAGTTCGGCGCAGGTCGGGATGTCGTGGATCAGGCCCTGGACCTGGCCGGCTGACCAGATGCCATGGTCGGGATCGCCGGTCTCGTAGACCACCCGGCCGCGGGTGCCGGCCACCAGCTCCCGCACGTCCTCGAACTTGGCGCCCGATCGCTCCAGCTCCACCACCTGGCGGCTGATGTCGTTGCGCGCCACCCGCGAGGTGTTGTGCATGGTGCGGAAGATGAGATCGGTGGCGCGCTCGTCGTTCTCGACGATCTGGCGCTTCACGTTCTCGTGGATCGGGCTTTCCTTCGTGCACATGAAGCGGGTGCCCATGTTGATGCCCTCGGCGCCGAGGGCCAGGGCGGCCACCAGGCCGCGGGCGTCGCCGAAGCCGCCCGAGGCGATCATCGGCACCTTCACCTTATCGGCGGCGGCGGGAATGAGGATCAGGCCCGGCACGTCATCCTCGCCGGGGTGGCCGGCGCACTCGAAGCCGTCGATGGAGATGGCGTCGACGCCCATGCGCTCGGCCGACAGGGCGTGGCGCACGCTGGTGCACTTGTGGACGACGATGACGCCGTTGGCCTTGAAGTCGTCGACATGCTCCTGCGGCTTGTTGCCGGCGGTCTCGACGATCTTCACGCCGCTCTCGATGATGGCCTTGCGGTACTCGGCGTAAGGCGGCGGGTTGATGGCCGGCAGGATGGTCAGGTTCACGCCGAAGGGCTTGTCCGTCAGCTTGCGGCAGCGCTCGATCTCGGCGCGCAGGGCGTCCGGGGTGGGCTGGGTCAGGGCGGTGATGAAGCCGAGGCCGCCCGCATTGGCCACGGCGGCGACCAGCTCGGCCCGGCCGACCCACTGCATGCCGCCCTGAACGACGGGATGCTCGACACCGACAAGCTCGGTGAAACGCGTCTTGATCGCCATGATGTCCTCCCCTTGGCGTTTGGGCCTTCGCCCCTTGGGAGAACACTGAAGCGCCGGACCCGGGGTCAGGCAAGGGGCAATCGGATCTACTTCAGGCCGCTCCGGCCAATGGCGTAGAAGCGCTCGGACCTCTGCTTCAGGAGCTTGTCGATGCTCTTGCCCTCGAGGCCGTCGAGCTCCTTCTCCAGGGCGTCGCCGACGATCCGCAGGGCCGCGGCCGGGTCGGCGTGGGCGCCGCCGGGCGGCTCGGGGATGATCTTGTCGACAATTTTCATCTTCAGGAGATCAGCGGCGGTGATCTTCATCGCCTTGGCGGCCTCCTCGGCCGTGCGGGTGCCGCGCCAGAGGATGGAGTTCGCCCCCTCGGGGGGAATGACCGAGTAGATGGCGTGCTCGAGGATCAGCACCCGGTTGCCGCAGGCAATGCCCAGGGCGCCGCCCGATCCGCCCTCGCCGGTGACGATGGCCACCATCGGCGCCTTCAGCATCAGGCACTTTTCAGTGGACCGGGCGATGGCCTCGGCGACCCCGCGCTCCTCGGACCCCACGCCCGGATAGGCGGCCGGGGTGTCGACAAAGCTGATCACCGGCAGGTTGAAGCGCTCGGCCAGCTCCATGAGCCGGATGGCCTTGCGATAGCCCTCGGGCCGGGCGTAGCCGAAGTTGTGCTTCACCCGGGTGACGGTGTCCCGCCCCTTCTCATGCCCCATGACGAGGACGGGCCGGCCGCGGAACCGGCCGATGCCGCCCATGATGGCCTGGTCGTCGGCGAACTTCCTATCGCCCTTGAGCTCGACGAACTCGTCGATCAGGCCGGCGCAATAGTCCACGAAGTGGGGCCGCTCCGGGTGCCGGGCGACCTGGGTCTTCTGCCAGGCGTCGAGGTTGGCGTAGGCGTCCTTGCGCATCTGCCGGGCCCGGTCGCGCAGGGCGTCGATCTCGCGGGTCAGGTCGTCGGTGCCGGCGGTCTCGGCCAGGCGCGACAGCTCGTCGATCTTGGCCTCGAGGTCGGCGATGGGGCGCTCGAACTCGAGATAGTGAACGGCCATGAGGCGGGAATCCCGTCCTGTTTCGCTGGGGGGAACCTAGTGGGTGGGCCGGTTCAGGAAAAGCCGGATTCGCGCCGGGGCTTCCGGGAGGCTGAAAGGGGATGGGCGGCGGCGATCACCTCGCGCAGGCGCTCGCCCGCCACATGGGTGTAGATCTGGGTGGTGGCGATGTCGGCGTGGCCGAGCAGGGTCTGGACGACCCGCAGGTCCGCCCCGCCCTCCAGCAGGTGAGTGGCGAAGGCGTGCCGCAGGACGTGGGGGGAGACCCGCGCCGGATCGATGCCCGCCTCGATCGCCGCCTCGGCCAGCAGCTGGGCGAACCGCCGCGGGGTCAGCCGCCCGCCCCGGCCGCCGGAGGGAAAGAGCCAGGGATTGGCCGCGTCCCCCTTGGGCAGGGTCCGGGCCCTGACCTCCCTCCAGGCGCGGACGGCGGCGCGGGCCGCGTCGTTCAGGGGGGCGAGCCGCTCCTTGCCGCCCTTGCCCCGGATCATCAGGAAGTCGGGGTCGCGGGCGACGGCGGCGAGGGTCAGGCTGGTGAGTTCGGACACCCGCAGGCCGCCGGCGTAGGCCAGCTCGATCATGCAGGCGAGGCGCAGGCCCTTCACCTCATCCCGGACTGTGGCGGCGGCGATCAGGGCGGCGGCCTCCTGGCGACTGAGGACCCTGGGCAGGGGCCGTCCGCGCCTGGGCGCCTCGACCCGGCGGGAGGGATCGTCGGGGCGCCAGCCCTCCGCCAGGACGAAGCGGTAGAACTGGCGCAGGGCCGCCCGGCGCCGGGAGGCCGTGGCCGGTGAGAGCCCGCGCCGTCCCAGATCGGCGAAATAGGCCTCGACATCCTCGGCGGCGGCGGAGGCCAGGGTCAGGCCACGCGCCGCCAGGAAACCGGCTGCGTCGACAAGGTCCCGCTCGTAGGCGCGCAGGGTGTTGGCCGCCGCCGCCCGCTCGACGGACATCATTTCCAGAAATGCCTCGGCCCAGCCTTCGCCGCTCATGGTTCCCGCCTGCAGGCGCCCGGGCCCGCCAAATCAGCCGCATCCTAGCGCCTGCCGGCGGCTTGGTGTAGAAACAAGGCCTCCCATGGACCCTTCAGACCCCTTGCGCGCCCGGACCATCACCCTCGTGGGGCTGATGGGTTCAGGCAAGTCCAGCGTCGGCAAGCGCCTCGCCCAGGCCCTCGACCTGCCCTTCCGGGACGCCGATGAAGAGGTCGAGGTCGCCGCCGGACGGTCCATCCCCGAGATTTTCGAACAGCTGGGCGAACCCGCCTTCCGCGACGGGGAGCGACGGGTGATCGCCCGCCTGCTGGAGGGACCGCCCATGGTGCTGGCCACCGGCGGCGGGGCCTTCATGAACCCCGAGACCCGGGACCTGATCAAGGCCCGCTCGGTCTCGGTCTGGCTCAAGGCCGACCTGCCCGTCCTGGCGCGCCGGGTGGCCCGCAAGGACAACCGCCCCCTCCTGACCGGCAAGGACCCTATGACTGTACTGACCGAACAGGCGCAGGCGCGCTATCCCGCCTACAGCCAGTCTGACATCACGGTGGAGACCGGCGACTCTCCCCACCAGTTGACCGTCGATCAGGTGGTTCGCGCCCTCACCGACTGGCAGGCTCGCGCCGCGTCATGATCCGCACGGTGCATGTCGACCTGGGCGAGCGCGCCTACGATGTCCTGATCGGTCCGGGCCTGCTGGACGAGGCCGGCGCCCGGCTGCGCCCCTTCGTCCGACGCGACCGGGTCGCCGTGGTCTCGGATGAGACAGTGTGGGGCCTGCACGGCGCGCGGCTGACCGCCGCCCTGGAGCGGGCCGGCCTGGCCGTCCATCCCATCGTCATGCCCCCCGGCGAACAGACCAAGAGCTTCGCCGGACTGGAGACGCTCTGCGACGCCCTGCTGGCCCTGGAACTGGACAGGGGCGACCTGATTGTCGCCTTCGGGGGCGGGGTGATCGGCGACCTCGCCGGCTTCGCCGCCGCCATCTACAAGCGCGGCGCCGACTTCGTGCAGATCCCCACCACCCTGCTGGCCCAGGTGGACTCCTCGGTGGGGGGCAAGACGGCCATCGACACCCCGCGGGGCAAGAACCTGGTGGGCGCCTTCCACCAGCCCCGCCTGGTCCTGGCCGACCTGGACGTGCTGGGCAGCCTGCCCGACCGCGAGATGCGGGCCGGCTACGCCGAGGTGCTGAAATACGGTCTGCTGGGTGACGCGGGCTTCTTCGCCTGGCTGGAGGCCCATGGCGCAGCGGTCCTGGCGCGGGAGCCGGGCGCGCTCGCCCGCGCCGTGGAGCGCTCGGTCGAGATGAAGGCGGAGATCGTCATCGCCGACGAGCGCGAGGCCGGGCGCCGGGCCCTTCTGAACCTCGGCCACACCTTCGCCCACGCTCTCGAGGCCGAGACAGGCTATGGCGAGGCCCTGCTGCATGGCGAGGCGGTGGGCCTCGGCTCGGCCATGGCCTTCCGCTATTCGGCCGCCGAAGGGCTCTGCGACGCTCAGGACGCCTTGAGGGCGGTGAACGCCGTCGCCGCGGCGGGACTGCCTGCGCGCCTCTCCGACCTTGGCGCGCGGACCTTCGCCGCTGACGATCTCCTGCGCCACATGGCCCAGGACAAGAAGGCCGAGAGCGGTCGCCTGACCTTCATCCTCGCCCGGCGCGCAGGCGAGGCCTTTGTGGCGCGGGATGTGGACGCCGACCGGATGCGCGCCTTCCTGGTCTCTGAGGGAGCTGTCTGATGTTGGGTATCTTCCTGGTCCTGACGCCGGTGATCTTCGGCCTCCTGGCCATCTCCGCCCTGTTCTCAGCGGCGGAGACGGCGCTGACGGGCGCCAGCCGCACCCGGATGCACCAGCTCGAGCGGGAGGGCGACCGCGCCGCCGGCCGGGTGAACCGCCTGATCTCCGACCAGGAAACGATGATCGGGGCGGTCCTGTTGGGCAACAACCTGATCAACATCCTCGCCTCGGCGGTGACCACCGAGTTCGTGACCCGGGCCATTCCAGGGGCCCTCGGCGTGGCTGCCGCCACGGCGATCATGACCGTCCTGGTCCTGGTTTTCGCCGAGGTCCTGCCGAAGACCCTGGCCATCCTGCGCTCGGACGACGTGGCCCGCTTCCTGTCGGCGCCCACCCTGATCGTGGTGAAGGTCTTCGGCCCCATGATCTGGGCCATCCAGTGGATCGTCCGGCGCACCCTCGGCCTGTTCGGCGTGAAGCTGGGCATGGAGATGGACGTCCTGGCCGCACACGAGGAGATTCGCGGCGCGGTGGAGTACCACCACTCCGAGGGCCTGGTGGAGGCCCGCGACCGGCGGATGCTGGGCGGGGTGCTGGACCTGTCGGATATGGATGTCAGCCAGGTCATGGTGCACCGGATGTCCATCTCCATGGTCGATGCCGACCTCCCGGTCCGGGAGCTGGTCGCCAACGTCCTGAAGGGCGATCATACCCGCATCCCGCTCTGGCGCGATAACCCCGAGAACATCATCGGCATCCTGCACGCCAAGGACCTGCTGCTGGCTATTTCAGAAGCCGACGGCGACATGTCGAAGGTCTCGGTGGACAAGATCCGCCGCGAACCCTGGTTCATCCCGGACACCACCAACCTCAAGGACCAGCTGAACGCCTTCCTCAAGCAGAGGAACCACTTCGCCCTGGTCGTGGACGAGTACGGCGCCCTGCAGGGCCTGGTGACCCTGGAGGACATCCTCGAGGAGATCGTCGGCGAGATCGAGGACGAGTACGACAACGCCGTTGAAGGCCTGCGCCGGCAGCCGGACGGGTCGGTGTCCGTGTCGGGGTCCGTGGCGGTCCGCGACCTGAATCGCGCCATGGACTGGAGCCTGCCGGACGAACCGGCCGTCACCGTCGCCGGCCTGGTGATCCACGAGGCCCAGGCCATTCCCCGGATCGGCCAGGCCTTCATCTTCCACGGCCACCGCTTCCAGGTGGTCAAGCGGGTGCGCAACCGCATCACCGCCCTCAAGATCTCGCCTCCGCTCGACGGCGCCGAGACCGTCTGAGCCCTTCGTAGGAGGCCGGACCTCAGAGGCCCTTGGCCTCCAGGGCGGCCAGCACCTTGTCCGGGGTCAGGGGATAGTCCCTCAGCCGGACGCCGCAGGCGTTGTAGACCGCGTTGGCGATGGCCGCCCCGGCGCCGCAGATGCCCAGCTCGCCCACCCCCTTGATGCCCATCGGGTTGGCCTTGTCGTCGGCCTCATCCAGCAGGACGGCGTCGAGGTTGACGATGTCGGCGTGGACCGGGGCGAGGTAGCCTCCCAGGTCCTGGTGCAGGAAGGAGCCATAGCGCGGATCGACCGGGTTGGATTCCGTCAGGGCCGCGCCGACCCCCCAGATCATGCCGCCGGTGATCTGGCTCTTGGCCAGCTTGGCGTTGAGGATGCGGCCGGCGGCGAAGACCCCGAACATGCGGCGCAGGCGCACCTCGCCGGTGACAGAGTCGACGCCCACCTCTGCGAACTGGGCGCCATAGGTGTGCTGGGACCAGTCGCGGGCGTCCGCGGCGGGGGAGATGCCGCCTTCGACATAGACCCCCTCGGGTCCGGCGCGGGCCGCCAGGGCGGCCAGGCTCTCGCTTCGGTTGCCCAGGACGATGTTGCCATTGGCGAAGTCCATCAGGGTCGGATCCTCGCCGTAGAGGGGCGAGCGCGGGTCGCCCGCCGCCAGCTCGGCGAGACGGCGGCGCATGACCATGCCGGTCTCGAAGGCTGCGGAGCCCGCCGTGGCGGCGCCGAACTGCCCGCCCGATCCGGGCGCAGGCGGCATGTCGGAATCGCCCAGCTCCACGCGCACCTGGTCGAGGGTGAGCCCCAGGGTCTCGCCCGTAATCTGGGCCAGGATGGTGTAGGTGCCGGTGCCGATATCCGTCATGCCCTGTGTGAGGGTCGCCACGCCGTCGCCGGTCAGGCGAAGCCCCGCCTTGGCGGGCAGCAGGAAGTTTCCGCGGATCGCTGTAGCCATGCCCATGCCGACATACCAGCGGCCCTCCCGGACGGCGCCGGGGACCGGGTTGCGGCGCTCCCAGCCGAACTGCTGGGCGCCTTCCTGCATGCAGCGCACCAGTTGGCGAACGGAGAAGGGCTTGGCGTTGTCCGGATCAACCTCGGGCTCATTGCGGATCCGCAGCTCGATGGGGTCGAGGCCCAGGGTCTCGGCCAGCTCGTCCATGGCGCATTCGAGCGAGAGCATGCCGGGCGCCTCGCCGGGCGCCCGCATGGCGCCGGCGTGGGGGATGTCGAGGCGAACCAGCCGGTGGCCCGTCAGCCGGTTCGGCGCGGCGTAGAGGTTGCGGGCGAAGTTGGCGGCGTGCTCGACAAAGGGGGCGTTGCGGGCGCAGTGGGTCACCGCCTCCAGGGCCATGGCGTTCAACCGCCCCGACCGGTCCGCACCCAACCGGACCCGCATCTGGACGGCGGGGCGGTGGATGGTGGCCTGGAACATCTGTTGGCGGGTGTAGGCGACCCGGACAGGCCGGCCGGTCTCGCGGGCGCCCAGGGCCGCCAGGGTCAGGTCGTCGTAGGACTGGCCCTTTCCTCCAAAGCCGCCGCCGATGTAGCGCGTGAAGAGGCGGACACGGTCGGAGGGGATTCCCAGGGTCTCAGCCAGGGCGTGCTGCCCCCCCTTCACCATCTGGATGGAGGTATGGACCACCACCTTGTCCCCCTCCCACCAGGCGGTGGTGGCGCAGGGCTCCATCTGGGCGTGGTTCTGAAGGGGGCTGAACCAGGTGGCGTCGACCGTGACCTCCGAGGCCGTATACCCCGCCTCGAAGTCGCCGATGCGCGCATCCTCCTCGCCCGGAGCGGGCCCGGCCTGGTCCAGGCTGGACAGGAAGTCGAGGTCGGCGGACTCAGCCTTGTAGGTGATCCGCACCAGGCCGCCGGCGGCCCGGGCGTTCTCGGGCGTATCGGCGAGGACGAAGGCGACGGACTGGCCGTAGTGCTCGACCCGATCCGATTCCAGGGCCGGATTGGACGCCCTCTGGCTGCGCGGATTGAGCCGGGTTCCGCGGGCCGCCTGGGCCGGGACGTTGAGGTGGGTCCAGACCCGGACGACGCCCGGAGCAGCCTCGGCCGCTGAGACGTCGACCGAGGCGATGCGGCCCCGGGCCAGGGTGGAGGAGACGATGTGGCCGAAGAGGGGCGGGGCGGGGGTCTCCACCTCGTAGGCGTAGGGCGCCGTCCCGGTGACCTTGAGGCGTCCCTCATAGCGATCGACGGGCTTACCGATCAGGCCGGAGCGGTTCTCGGTGACGGGATTGGGCGCAGCCCAGTCGCGAACAGTGCTCATGAACCCACCCCTTCCCGGGCCTGCCGGATCACGTCGGCGGCGAGGCGCCGCACCAGGGCCTTGCGGCCGTCCTCACCCTCAGCGGAGGCCAGCTCGGCGGCGGCGGCCTCGGCGGGCGAGGCTCCGTCGGCCAGGGCCGCCTCGG
>VYLA01000065.1_pt1 | contig 26031 bp, 22 predicted proteins | sample 5114381 | NCBI WGS metagenome assembly VYLA01 (sample SAMN12291789, study PRJNA351875) | freshwater metagenome | isolation source: freshwater lake | place: USA: Michigan, Gull Lake | collected 2011-08-08 | reverse complement strand
CGCCGCCGTCGCCCGGCTTCACGGACAGGACCGCCAGGGGATCGACCAGGTCGATCTTGGCCCCCGCCTTGCGCACCGCGCCGCCGGCCGGCTCGAAGTAGCGCGCCCGCGCGGCCTCGGCGGCCAGCAGGTCCGCCGCGTGTTCCTCCACATAGCGCGTGTGCAGGGTCCCCGCCGGCAGGGCGTCGCTGGCCAGCAGGGCGTCCAGAAAGTCGATATTGGTCTTCACCCCGCCGATCTTGAACTCCGACAGGGCGCGCCGGGCCCGTGCCGTCGCCGCCGCCAGGTCGCGGCCGTGGGTGATGACCTTGGCCAGCAGGGAGTCGTACCGGGCTGAGGTGGCGTAGCCGGCATAGCCGTAGCCATCCACCCGGACCCCGGGCCCCGAGGGCGGATCGTAGGCGCTGAGGACGCCGCCCGAGGGCCGCGAGCCGCCGTCGGCCGTCATGGTCTCGAGGTTGACCCGCGCCTGGACCGCCGCCCCCTGGGGCGCAGGGGCGCCTCCGGCAAGCCCCAGGTCCGCCAGCCGGGCGCCGTCGGCGATGCGCAGCTGAAGCTCCACGAGGTCCAGGCCGAGGACCATCTCCGTGACCGTGTGCTCCACCTGCAGGCGGGCGTTGGCCTCGATGAAGGCGAAGCGGGCCGGCGCGCCCGGCCGGGCGTCCACCAGGAACTCGATGGTTCCGAGGCCGCGGTATCCGGCGGCCTGTCCCAGGGCGACCGCCGCAGCCAGCATCTCCTGGCGCAGGGCTTCCGGCAGGCCGAAGGCCGGTGCGATCTCGATCACCTTCTGCCTCTGGCGCTGCAGCGAGCACTCGCGGTCCCACAGGTGGATGACCCCGCCCTCGCCGTCGCCCAGGATCTGGACCTCGATGTGCCGGGCCCGGGGCATCAGCTCCTCCACATAGAGGTCGCCGGAGCCGAAGGCGGTCTTCGCCTCCGAGGTCGCCCGCTCGAAGGCGGCGGCAAGGTCCGCCGGGTCGCTGACGGGGCGCATGCCGCGCCCGCCGCCGCCGGCCACCGCCTTCAGCATCACCGCACCCCCGGCGCCGAGGGACGCCAGGAAGGCCTGGGCCTCGTCCAGGGTGACCGGTCGGCTGATCCCGGCGAGCAGGGGAACCCCGCAGGACTCCGCCAGCGCCCGGGCCGCAGCCTTGTCGCCAAAGACGCGCAGGCTTTCGGGCCTGGGGCCTACGAAGATCAGCCCCGTCGCCTCGCAGGCCTCGGCGAATCCGGCGTTCTCGCTGAGGAAGCCATAGCCCGGATGGACGGCGTCGCATTCCGCCGCCCTGGCCGCTGCGACAAGGCCCCCAATATCCAGGTAGGCAGGGACCCCTGTCTTGCCGAGGTCAACCGCCTTGTCGGCCGCCCGAACATGGAGCGAGGCCGCGTCGTCGTCGGCGTGGACCGCGACGGTCTCCACCCCGAGGTCGGCGGCGGTCCGGGCGATCCGGATGGCGATCTCGCCGCGATTGGCGATCAGAAGGCGCTTGGGCATCGGGTTTCCTTCCCACGGTCGGGCCGTCTTGGGCGGCCTCGGGAGCCGGTATAGCATCCATCTCCCCACAGGACGCCAGCCCCGGGGCTCGCTTGGGCTCCGGCCCTGGTCTAGGCTGGACTGAACCCGATCTGGCGAGGGCGCCTGCGACATGAAAGCGGTCTGGTATGAGGCCACGGGCCCGGCGCGGGAGGTCCTGGAGTATGGCGAGGTCCCCACGCCGACGCCCGGACGGGGGCAGGTGCTGATCCGTATCCACGCCTCGGGGGTCAACCCCTCCGACGCAGGCATGCGGGCGGGTTCCGCGCCCATGGCCTATCCGCGCATCATCCCCAACAGCGACGGCGCCGGGGTGGTGGAGGCGGTGGGTCCGGAGACGTCGCCCGGGTGGGTCGGTCGCCGGGTCTGGTTCTATAACGGCCAGAGGAACGGCCGGGCCTTCGGTTCCGCGGCGGAGTTCATTGAGCTCGACGCCGACCTCGTCACCCCCCTTCCCGACGCCGTATCCTTCGCTGAGGGCGCGACGCTTGGCATTCCGTGCATGACCGCCCACCGCAGCCTCTTCGTCGCCGGGCCGGTACAGGGCCGGACGGTGCTGGTCACGGGCGGGGCGGGGGCGGTGGGCCTCTACGCCGTCCAGCTGGCCAAATGGGCGGGAGCCACCGTCATCGCCACCGTCAGCAGCGAGGCCAAGGCCGCCCGGGCGCGGGAGGCCGGTGCCGACCTCGTCGTCAACTACCGTTCGCAGGACGTGGTCGCCCGGGTCCGCGACTTCACCGGCGGGGCCGGCGTGGACCATGTGGTCGATGTGGACTTTGGCGGGAACCTTGCCGTGACCCTGGCCTGCGTGAAGGTGAACGGCGCCATCGCCTTCTACGCCACCAAAGGCGAGACCCGGCCCGTCGTCCCCGCCGGAGACCTGATGCGCCTGAACCTGAACGTCCACGGGGTCTACCTGCCCATCAGTCCCCACGAGGCCCGACGCCGGGCCCAGGCCGACATCCTGCAGTGGATCTCCACAGGCGCCCGGATCCTGCCGGTCGCCGGCCGCCACGCCCTGAAGGACTGCGCCGCCGCCCACGAGCAGGTGGAGTCCGGGACCAAGGCGGGCACGGTGGTGGTGGAGCCCTTCGGACCGTGATGGCCGCCGCGGACGCCATCCAGGCCCGGCGGCGGCTGACCAACCGGTTCATCGCCGGGCGGGAGGCCGCGCGGCTTGGGCCGGTCTTCCTTCCGGCGGCGGTGGTGATCGCCGGCGACGGCTCGGTCATCACGGGCCGCGAGGCCATCCTCTCCGCCTTCGCCGGCCAGTTCGCAGACCCCGGTTTCGGCGGATATGTCCGCACCCCTGAGCGCATCGAGGTGGACGCCGGAGGCGATCGCGCCGCCGAGCACGGCCGCTGGACCGCCAGCTGGAAGGACGCCCCGCCCCAGTCCGGCCCCTACCTCGCCGTCTGGCGGAAGGTCACAGGACAGTGGATGATCGAGTCCGAGACCTTCGTGACCACAGGCTGAGGAGCCTCCCATGCCCGCGACCCTCTACGGCATCAAGGCCTGCGACACGGTGGCCAAGGCCCGCGCCTGGCTGGCGGACCGGGGCGTGGCCTACGACTTCCATGACTACAAGACGGCGGGGATCGACGCCGGCCGCCTCGCGGCCTGGGTCGATGAGTTCGGCTGGGAGAAGGTGCTGAACCGGGCCGGAACCACCTTCCGCAAGCTGCCGGAGGCGGACCGGACGGGCCTCGACGCCGCCAGGGCCATCGCCCTCATGATCGCCCAGCCGTCGATGATCAAGCGACCCCTGCTCGATCTGGGCGACCGGCGGGTCCTGGGTTTTCGGCCGGAAATCTATGAAGCGGCGCTCGGAGGCGGCCCGTCGCCGTCCTGAGGCCCCGTCCGCTGGCTCAGATCAGCGCCCCGTGACAGTGCTTGAACTTCTTGCCGGACCCGCAAGGGCAGGGGGCGTTACGGCCTGTCTGTTGCCAGCCCTCGGGCAGGGCGGAGAGAGGCAGGGCCTGCCTCTGATCCACCGACAGGCCATCGGGAAGGATGCCCATGCGGGCGGCGTTCTCACCGGTCAGGGGGTCGAGGTGGATCTCCTGAAAGGCGGCGGGCCGCGGCTCGGGATCGGCGAACTGGAACTCCACCGTCATGTGCCAGCGGGTGACATTGTGGCGAAGGTCCACCAGAAGTCTCTCAAAGAGTGAGAAGGCCTCGGTCTTGTACTCGTTCAGCGGGTCCCGCTGGCCGTAGCCGCGCAGGCCGATGACGTTGCGCAGGTGGTCCAGCTGGGTGAGATGCTCGCGCCACTGCAGGTCGACCGTCTGCAGGAGGAAGCTCTTCTCGATCGTCCGCATCTGGGCGGGGCTTATCAACGCTTCCCGCTCCCGGACCCTCGCGTCACAGGCCTCAAGCAGCCGCTCTTCGATCTCCTCATTGGCGATGCCCTCCTCCGCCGCCCATTCAGCAACGGGGACATCGAGGCCGAGGACGGAGCGAGACTGTTCGGTCAGGCCCTCGATATCCCACTGCTCGGCATAGGCCTTTGGCGGCAGGTGCCGACGGACGAAGTCCGCGACAGTGTCGCGGCGCATCTCAGACACCACATCCGAGAGGTCATCGTCGGCCATGAACTCGGCCCGCTGCTCGAAAACCGCCTTGCGCTGGTCGTTGACCACGTCGTCATACTTCAGGAGGTTCTTGCGGATCTCGTAGTTGCGGGCCTCGACGCGCTTCTGGGCGGTGGCGATGGCGTTGTTCAGCCACTTGTGGGTGATGGCCTCGCCGTCCTGCACGCCGAAGGTGCGCATGATGGCGTCCAGACGCTCGCCAGCGAAGATGCGCAGGAGGTCGTCCTCGCAGGACAGGAAGAACTTGGATCGCCCCGGGTCGCCCTGCCGGCCGGTCCGGCCGCGCAGCTGGTTGTCGATGCGCCGGCTCTCATGGCGCTCCGTGCCCAGCACGAAGAGGCCGCCGGCGGTCAGGGCCTGGGCCTTCAGGCCGGCGATCTCGGACTCGAGCTCGGCCTTGCGGGCGATCACCTGCTCGGGCGAGACCTCGATGCCAAGCCCGCGCTGCTCGTCCTGCCAGCGCAGGACCCGCATGTCGATGTTACCACCGAGCTGGATGTCCGTTCCCCGGCCGGCCATGTTGGTGGCGATGGTCACGGCCCCGGGAATGCCGGCGTCGGCGACGATCATCGCCTCCTGCTCGTGATAGCGGGCGTTGAGGACGTTGTGCGGGATCCCCTTCTGGATCTTTCCACCCGCCTCGAACGCGTAGGCGTGAAGAAGGGTGGAAAGGGCCTCGGACTTCTCGATCGAGACCGTGCCCACCAGTATGGGCTGGCCCCGGGTGTAGCAGTCCTCGATCTGCCTGAGGATGGCGCGGTTCTTCTCGTCCTCGGTCCGATAGACCTCATCGTCGTCGTCGATCCGGGCGACGGGACGATTGGTCGGGATCTCCATCACGTCCATCTTGTAGATGTCCGCGAATTCCTGGGCCTCGGTAGCGGCCGTACCCGTCATGCCCGAGAGCTTCCGGTAGAGGCGGAAATAGTTCTGGATGGTCACCGAGGCCAGGGTCTGGTTCTCGGGTTGGACGTGGGCGCCTTCCTTGGCCTCGATGGCCTGGTGCAGGCCTTCGGACAGGCGGCGGCCCTGCATCATTCGGCCGGTAAACTCGTCGATCAGGATCACCTCGCCGCTGCGGACGATATAGTCCTTCTCGCGGGTGTAGAGGACGTTCGCCTTCAGGGCCTGGTTCACATGGTGGACCACGGACACATTGGCCGCGTCGTAGAGGCCGGTGGTATCCTCTTCCAGGTGCCCGCCCGCCCGGAGCATCTCCTCGACGGTCTCGGCGCCATCCTCGGTCAGGATGACCTGCCTCTGTTTCTCGTCATGGTCGAAGGTCGAGCGGTCCTTGATCAGCTCTTTCACCAGGGCGTCCACGGTCCGGTAGAAGTCGGACCGGTCCTCGGTGGGCCCGGAGATGATCAGAGGGGTGCGGGCCTCGTCGATCAGGATGGAGTCCACCTCATCGACGATGACGAAGTTGTGCCCCCGCTGCACCATCTCATCCATCTCGTAGACGAGGTTGTCGCGCAGGTAGTCGAAGCCGAACTCGTTGTTGGTGCCGTAGGTAATGTCCGAGGCGTAGGCGGCCTTGCGCTGGCCCTGGCTCAGGCCATGGACGATGACGCCCACGGAAAGGCCAAGGAACCTGTAGACCTGGCCCATCCAGTCGCCGTGCAATTGGGCCAGGTAGTCGTTGACCGTGATGACGTGGACGCCTTCACCGGGCAGGGCGTTCAGGTAGACCGGGGCGGTGGCGACGAGGGTCTTGCCCTCGCCGGTGCGCATCTCGGCAATGCCGCCTTGGTGCAGAACGATGCCGCCGACAAGCTGGACATCAAAGTGGCGCAGACCAAGGACGCGCCGCGAGGCTTCGCGGACGACGGCGAAGGCCTCCTCCAGCATCTGGTCCAAGGTCTCGCCACGGCCGAGGCGCTCACGAAACTCCGCGGTCTTGGCGCGCAGGGCCTCGTCGCTCAGCGCCTGGATTGCAGGCTCGAGGCTGTTGATCCGGGCCACCCGGGCCATCATGGCCTTGACCTTGCGGTCACTCGACGAGCCAAAGAGACGCTGGAAAATGCTCAAGGGATAAATCCGGACCTGTGCGGGATGAGGGGGCGGCGCTTGGACGAGGCCTGCCGGGAACCCGGAAAACCCGCTTCCTCCGGGGTGCGGGTGACTTAAGCAGCCCCCCCTTGCCTGTCAACGCGGCGCACCCGGACCGGGTCGGTCACCAGCGCACTTTGCAGGTCGCGGCGGAAGGTCTAGGGACAATATCCGGTTGGCTCGGGCAAGGATTTCCGACGGAATGACACAGGTCGTCTCCCCCCATCGGTCCCTCCGACTCCTCGCGGGCATGCTGGCGGTTGTCTGGCTCGGGCTTGCCGGCTGCCAGGGCCGCGAGCGTTCGGACTCACCCCCTGAGGCCGGAGACGTGGTGGTGGCCCGGGTAAATGGCGTTCCCGTCTGGACCTCGGACGTCAAGCGCGAGGCCGTCGCCCAAGGCCTGATCGGCGAGGGCGAGCCTCTGGACCCGGCGTCTGAGCAATTCAGGCGCACCACCGATGAGGTGATCGACCGTCGCCTGCTGGCGGCCGAGGCGTCCAAACGCAAGCTGGACCGGGACCCCGCTGTCCAGAGGCGGCTCGCCGCCGCCCGGGAGCGGATCCTCGCGGACCTTGTGGTGGACACTACCGTGACGGGCGCCATCAGCGAGTCCGCCATCCGCAGCCTCTACCAGGAGCAGGTCCGGCTCTCCCGCCAGACCGAGGAGATCCGGGCTCGCCAGATCGTCGTGGCCACCCAGGCCGAGGCGGACGCGATCCGCAAGCTGCTGGGCTCGGGCGGATCCTTCGAGGCCCTGGCGATGGAGAGATCGCTGGACGCCGCGACACGTTTCAACGGAGGAGACCTGGGATATTTCACCGCCGACATCATGCCCGACTCTTACGAGGCGGTCCTGAAATCCGCCAAGGCGGGCCAGACCCTGGGCCCCTTCCCGGTCGAGGGCGGCTGGGCCCTGGTCAAGGTCGAGGACCGCCGGCCGGAGCAGCCCATCACACTTGAGGCGGCGCGTCCGCAGATCGTCCGCTTCCTGACTTACGACCAGGTCCGGGACCTCCTGGAGAAGCTGCGCGGTCAGGCCAAGGTGCAGACCTTCCTGACGACCACGCCGGATGTACCCGGACAGCCCCGGGAGCCGGCTTCGGGAACGCCTGCGCCGCAAGACAAACCTCAAGGCAAGACGGAGGGGGCCAAGCCATGAGCCGCAAGCCGACGCCGCCGGAGTCCGCGTCCACTCGCCGCCGCGCCGCTCCCAAGCCCGTGGAGGCTGTGGGCCAGACCCTGGAACGCGCCCTGGACCCGCTGGCCTCCGCCCTCAAGCGCGCCGCCCTGCTGCGGGCTGACCGCCAGTCGCGGGCCTTTGACAAGCCGGCGGACGCCCCTGTCGCGCCGGCCAAGGGCGCCCTGCCGGTCTCGCCCCTGGCGGTTCCCTTCCCGAGCATCCCGCCTATCGATGGGGTCGAGATCGCCACGGGCCGGGCTGGATTTTACAAGTCCGAACGCGAGGACCTGCTGGTCATGCGCTTCGCCGAGGGCACGAGCGTCGCCGGCGTCTTCACCCGCCATGGCGTGGGCTCCGCGCCGGTGGACTGGTGCCAGCGGGTCCTGGCCCAGTCCCAGGGCGAGGACGCCCGCGCCCTGGTGGTCAACGCCGGCTGCGCCAACGCCTTCACGGGCAAGCCCGGGGCGGACGCCGCCCGGCGGGTCGCCTCGGCGGTGGCCAAGCGGTTCGACTGCCGCCAGCGCGACGTCATGCTGGCTTCGACGGGGGTGATCGGCGTGCTGCTGGACGACGCCAAGATCGTCCAACGCCTGCCCGAGGTCGAGACGACGCTCGTAGCCGACGGCTGGGCCGCTGGGGCGCGGGCCATCATGACCACCGACACCTTCCCCAAGGGCGCCTTCGCGGAGGCCGAGATCGACGGCAAGACGGTTCGGATCGCTGGCATTTGTAAGGGCTCGGGCATGATCGCGCCGGACATGGCCACCATGCTGGCCTTCGTCGCCACCGACGCCGACATCGCGCCCAAGGCTCTGCAGACCCTGGCCAGCCTCTACACGCGCTCCACCTTCAACTGCGTGACGGTGGACGGCGACCGCTCGACCAACGACACCCTCCTCCTGTTCGCCACTGGCCAGTCCGATGCGCCGCGCATCAGCCGCGCCGGCGACCGGCGGCTCGCGGACTTCCGGGAGAAGCTCGAGGCGGTCCTGCTGGACCTGGCCCTGCAGTTGGTGCGGGACGGGGAGGGGGCGACCAAGTTCGTGCGCATCAATGTCTCCGGCGCCGAAAGCCCCGCCTCGGCGCGCAAGATCGCCCGGACCATCGCCGAGAGCCCCCTGGTCAAGACGGCCTTCGCCGGCGAGGACGCCAACTGGGGCCGGATCGTGATGGCGGTTGGCCGGGCGGACGAGCCCATCGACCGGACGCGCCTCAAGGTCCAGTTCGGCCCCCTGGTCGCCGCACAGGACGGCCTCATCTCGTCGACCTACGACGAGGCGAAGATGAGCGCGTACATGAAGAAGGACGAGCTGGAGGTCAGCGTCGACGTCGGCGTTGGACGGGGTTCGGCGACCATCTGGACCTGCGATTTGACCAAGCAGTACGTGGCGATCAACGGGGACTACCGGAGCTAGGCTCCGACTGAAGTCCTCATCTGGCCCCCCAGTTCCTCTCCACTGGGAGAGGTGGACCGGAGTAGCGCCCCGGGACGGAGCAACCATGTTTCATGCGGGCATGTCTTTGACCCAGGGGTGGCCAGTGTCTTGGGCATGAGCGCCTTCAGCGAGGTCATCCCGTGCAGCCTCTCGGGTCGCCCTGACCGGAGCCTCCGGCGCGCGCGCGGGCTCATCGCCGGCCATTCGTGAAGTCGGACCCGCCGGATCGCCGCCGTTCGTTCAGTCCGCAGACCGTTCGTGCAGGCTTTCCGGGGCGCCGCCCGCCGCCTGTGCATCGCGTGTCGACGCGGTCTGGGGCCCTTCCTAGCTTGCCCGCACGCCGAACGGGCCTGTCGCCCGGTGCAGCGGCGACTTTCGGCTAGGAGATCAGAGATGAAGATAGGAGTCTGGCTTGCAGCGTGTCTGGGACTGCTGTTGGCGGCGTGTGGCGGCGGCGGTTCGGTGAGTGCGTCCAAACCCGATGCCGATGTTGTCGGGGTGGAACAGTTCCGCAAGGCGGCGGCTGGCCATCGGGTTCTTGAGTACAAGGTGAAGGGCGCCGACGGCACCAACCTGGCGACCTATGTCTACCTGCCGAAGGAGGGCGCCGGGCCCTTTCCCGTACTGGTCATGCGCACGCCCTACGACCTGCCGATCACCCCCGTAGGCGGCTTTCCAGAAGACCACCCGAACGCCGCGATCGAGGCTAAGGAGACGGACGTGGGCTGGACCGAGGCGACCGACCGCGGCTATGCGCTGGTGGTCCAGTTCGTGCGCGGCCGCTATGAGTCCGACGGCCTCTTCAGCCTCTTCCTCGACGAGGTGGCGGACGGCGACGCCCTCCTCCGCTGGGTCGAGAAGCAACCCTGGTCCAACGGGAAGATCGGCGTGTTCGGCGACTCCGCCAGCGGGGTCGTCTCCCTGCAGGCCGCCGCCTCCGGCCGGGCGTCTGTGCGGGCGGTCTATGCGCAGGCGACCTCGCCCGACTTTGTCGGCGGCGTGATCTTCCCGGAGGGGCGGATCAAGTGGGAGGCCCTGCTGCCCTTCGTGCTGGCTCAGTCCACCGAGAACAGCAAGGACCACGACGCCCGGCTGGGCCTGACGCCGCAAAAAATCCTTGAGCTCCAGGAAGCGGCGAACGAGGCGCTTGAGGAGATGACCGAAGCCGTCATAGAGGGCGATCCCAGCGCTTCCAGCTGGTGGACACGGGCCATCACGTCCGACTTCCCCATCGCCAGCCAGCTGCAGCCGCGCTGGGGCGCCCTGCTCGCCGCGGGAAGCACCGCCTCCTCGCGCGCCGCGCAGGATGTCACCGACCGCATCACCGCGCCGACGCTGCACGTCTCGTTGTGGCACGACTTCTTCCAGGAGAGCGCCTTCAAGTCCTACGGGCGCATGCAGGCGGCGCGCGGCAATCAGAAGCTGATCGTGCTGGACGGAACCCACTATGACGTCGACGACCCGGAGCTTTGGCCCTCGCGACCGATGTTCGCCTGGTTCGACTACTGGCTGAAGGGCTCCAACAACGGCGTCGCCGGGTGGCCCACCGTCCAGTACCAGGTCGCCGGCAAGCCGGAGGCCGGGTTGCTGTCCTCTGCCACCTGGCCCCCCGCCGCCGCCGTCGTGCAGACCCGCCAGTTGGCGGCGCCGTCGAAGACGCTGACCATCGATCCGACCCGGCCGGCTCCCAGCCTCGGCGGCAGTCACCTGAGGTTGCCCTCTGGCATGGAGGACCAACAGCCCCTGTTGGCGCGCGCCGATGTGGTGGAGCTGCCCGGCGCCCCGCTGGACAGGAAGGCCCTGATGACGGGCTCGGCCAGCGCCACCCTGCAGGTGCTCGGGTCCGGCGGCGGCGACATCGTTGTCAAGCTTGTCGATCGGCGCCCCGATGGCGAGGTGCGACTGCTGCGCGAAACCGTCGTCGTGCTGGGCGGTGCAGGCTCTGTCACGGTGAACTTCTCGGGACTGGCCTATGAGTTCGACGCCGGCAGCGCGCCGGGCCTGCTGATCGTCGGCGCTTCGCTGCCGGCCTTCCGGTCGGTGACGCCGCCCCTGTCAGGCCAGGTGCGGCTGGGCGCGGCCCAACTGCGGCTGCCGCTGTCGCCCTGAGTGCGCCCCGGCCCTCCGCGCGAGGGCCGTTCGCCTCCCCGCGGAGCGCAAGGGGGGCCGGGCCCGGCGGATCTGACCGCCGAGCCCGGCCCCTTCGGCGTGCTCCGGCCGCTAGGCCCCCTGATCGCCCACTTCCCCCCTCCGCCCCGCCGTGACAGACTTCGCGCCTCATTCCACCCACAGGAGGCCCGCGCATGACGCTGACGGTGCAGAGGCGGTTTGTCACGCCGGAGCCGGACGAGACCCTGGAGGCCCTGGCGGCGCGGGCCCTGCCGGGCGTGGCGCTGGACGAGGCGATGGATCGCATCCGGGGCTGGAACCTGCACATCTTCGCCATGCGCAAGCCGCGCGGCCTGTTGCTGGGCGGCGACGTGGTGTTTGTCGAGCCGCCTCTGTCGTGAGCGGGGAGACGGTTTCCGGCGAGGCTGTGGTGCTGGGGGCCGAGGTCACGGCCGGGCACGACGGCGAGGCCGAGCTGACCCTGACCGTGCGCTTCGAGAACGGCGTGGTGGCGCCGGTGGTGCTGGATTCCGAAGCCGGCTTCGAGGCCCTGGCCGCCTGTGGCGCGGCCTCGGCGGCGGAGCTGGCCGGCCAGCCCTGGCGGCGGGTGATCGCGGGTCTGGCGCGGTGAGGCGGCTCAGCTGACCCCCTCCGGCCCGCTGTGCGGTCCACCTCCCCCTGGGGGGAGGAATGACAGCACCCAATTGCTCCCCCAAGGGGGAGCTCCCGCCGGAGGCGGGTGAGGGGGTCAGCCGACTCTCCGCTTGAATACCCCGAGAGGAAGGGCTTGCCCGGGCGGGGTTTCACGGTCGAGTATGTGGGCAGGCACGGGAGGCGCGGCATGTACGACCTGGTGATCCGCAATGCGCGGGTGGTGGACGGCACGGGGGCGCCCGCCTTCGCCGGCGAAGTGGCGGTGAAGGACGGCAGGATCGCCGCCCTGGGGCCGAAGGTGGAGGGCCAGGCGCGGGCGGAGATGGACGCCGGCGGCAAGGCCGTGGCTCCCGGCTTCATCGACCCGCACACCCATTTCGATGTCCAGCTCTTGTGGGACGGGGCGGCCAAGCCCAGCCTGGAGCATGGCGTCACCTCAATCATCCCGGGCAACTGTTCGCTGTCCATGGCGCCCCTGCGGGCCGGTGACCGGCCGGCGGTGATCGGCATGTTCCAACAGATCGAGGAACTGCCGCCCGAGGCCTTCACCCTCGCCTTCGACTGGACCTGGGAGGACTGGGAAGGCTATCGGCGCGCCCTGGAAAAGGGGCTGGCCATCAATGTCGCCCCCCTGGTGGGGCACAGCGTCATCCGCGTCTGGGTGATGGGCCCTGAGGCCAACCAGCGCGCGGCGCGGCCCGACGAGATCGCCGCCATGCAGGGCATGCTGCGCCAGTGCCTGGAGGCCGGGGCCATCGGCCTGTCCACCAGCTTTGTCGATGTGGACGAGAACGCCCGGCCCGTGCCCAGCCGCTTCGCCCAGTTTGCCGAGCTGGACGCCCTGTGCGCCGTGTTGGGCGAGTTCGGCCGGATGCTGCAGATCGTGCCGGAGTTCTACGACGCCGACATCACCATCGCCCGGATCGACCAGCTGGCCGAACTGAGCCTGAAGCACGGCATCCCCACCACCTATTCGCCGGTGTTCGACAGCCGCCAGACGCCGGCCAGCGTGGACCGGATCCTGGGCCGCTCGGCCGAGCAGTTCGCCCGCGGCGCCCGGGTCTGGCCGCAGATGCAGACCCGGCCCATCGACATCAGCTTCTCCCTCCTCCGGCCCAGCCTGTTCTTCGCCCGCCTGCCCCGCTGGGTGCGGGTGCTGCGCCAGCCCCTGGAGGCGCGGATCGCCTCCCTGACCGACCCGGAGACGGTGGGGCGCATGGTGGAGGACGCCGGCCCCGACGGCGGCGAGCGCCTGATGGGGCGGCTGGTGGTGCGCGGCGGCGGCGAGGCCCCGGCCCATCTGGCGGGCAAGACCCTGAAGGAGATCGCCGACGCCCGCGGCCAGTCCTGCGCCCTGGCCCTGATCGAGGTGTCGTTGGAGCATGGCCTGGGCGTGGCCTTCCTGTCGGCCAATGGCGGCCACGACAACACCGACCGCATCGGCCCCCTGCTGGCCCGGCCCGACGTGCACATCGGCGCCGGCGACGGCGGGGCCCACCTGGCCTCCTTCGCCACCTACGGCGACACGGGCTATCTGTTCAGTGAGTTCGTGCGCGGGACGGGGGCCCTGACCCTGGAGCAGGCGGTGGCCAAGATCACAGGCGAGACCGCGGCCATCTGGGGCCTGAAGGATCGCGGCCTGCTCAAGCCCGGCCACGCCGCCGACATCGTGGTGTTCGACCCCGACCGCATCGCCCGCGGTGAGGAGCGCCCCGTCTTCGACATGCCCGGCGACGGCATGCGCTACACTCGGGACTCCGTGGGGGTGGAGGCGGTGCTGGTCAATGGCGAGCTCGCCTGGACCCCCGCCGGCTACACCGAGGCCAAGGCCGGCCGCATCTGCGAGATGGCGGGGTAGGGGCCCTGATCTGAGTCACGGCGCCATGCGGCGGGGCTGGAGGGGGTCTGCTGAGCCGCCGTTGACCCCCTCAGTCAGCTTCGCTGACAGCTCCCCCTTGGGGGAGCAATGGGCGCTTTAATTCCTCCCCCCAGGGGGAGGTGGACCGCGCAGCGGGACGGAGGGGGTCACGGGACTGTCAGGCCGGGGCCTTCTCCTCGCCGCGCGCCGCCAGCCAGTAGAGCACCGGGGTGGCGATCCGGCTGAGTAGGGTCGAGGAGATGAGGCCGCCGATGATGGCGATGGCCAGGGGCGAGTAGAGGCCCGACCGCTCCAACGCCAGGGGGATGAGGCCGCCGATGGCGGTGACGCTCGTCAGCAGCACCGGCAGGAAGCGCACCTCTCCGGCCCGCTCGATCGCCTCACGCAGGGGGACGCCCTCGCGCCTCAGTTGCTCGGTGAAGTCGACCAGCAGGATGGAGTTTTTGATCTCGATGCCGATCAGGGCGATGATGCCGATCACCGCCGTGAAGGACAGGGAGTTGCCGGTGATGGCCAGGGCGCCCACGGCGCCGAACAGGCCCAGGGGAATGATGCCGGCCACCACCAGGGCGCTCTTGAACCGACCGAACTCCAGGACCAGGACGGCCAGGATGCCGAAGATGGCGATGGTGATGGCCGCCCCCAGGCCCGAGAAGCTTTCGGACTGGGCCTCGGCCTGGCCGCCGAAGCTGAGCCGGTAGCCGGGCGGAACAGTCAGGTCTTCCAGGCGCTTCGCCACCTCGCCGCCGACCGCCGAGGCCAGGGCGCCGGGCTCCAGGAAGGCCGAGACGGTGACGGTGCGCTCTCGGTCGAAGCGATCGATCCGGGCCGGGCTGATCACCGGCTGGGGCGCCGCCAGGGCCGAAAGGGGCGTCGCCGCGCCTGAGGCCGTTGGCACGTAGACCGCCGCCAGGGTCTCCAGGTCATTGCGGTCGCCGGCGCCGACCCGGTCCATGGGCAGGCGAACCTTGACCGCATAGTCGTCGCCATCGGCGTCGCGGAAGCGCGCGGCCTCCTCGCCGGTCAGCGCCAGACGGACGGCGCGCCGGGCGGCGCCGACGGGCACGCCGAGCGCCGCGGCCTTGGCCTCGTCCAGGCCCAGGTCGATGTCGGTCCGGTCGACGCTCAGGGGGTTGCTGACGTCCCTCGCGCCGGGGGTGGCCTTCAGGATCTGCTCGATCCGGGCGGCGCCGGCCTTGAGGACGTCGAGCTTCTCGCCGGTCAGCCGGACCTCGATCGGCGCCTCGACCGGGGGGCCGTTCTCGAACAGGACCAGGGTGATACGGGCGCCGGGATAGCGGGAAAAGTCGTCGCGCAGGCGGGCGATGACCTGCTCGCTCTTACCGGGGCGCCAGGCCTTGAGGCTGGCGTAGACCTCGGCATAGTTGGCGCTGCTCTCCCTCTGTTGCTGGTTGTAGAAGATCTGCGGATTGCCGCGGCCGAGGTTGCCGGCGCGCCAGGCCACCTCCGGCTCGCGGGCGAGGGTGTTGTCGACAAAGCGCAGGGCCTGCTCGGTGCGGGCCAGGGCTGTGCCGTCGGGTAGGTCGATGCGGACCAGGAACTGTGGGGTCTCGGCGGGCGGGAAGAGGCTGGTGCCGATGGCCCGCACCATCGGGATGGCGGTCAGGCAGAGGCCCAGGATCAGGGCCGTGGTCAGCACAGGACGGGCGAGGCCGACGTGCAGGACCGGGGCGTAGAACCTCTGGATCCCGCTGTTGACCGCCCGCAGCAGGACGTTGCCCTCCGGGTCCTCATGGCGCGAGAGGATGCGGCTGGCCAGGAAGGGAATGATGGTCAGGGCCACCAGGAGAGAGGCGCCCACGGTGACCAGGACGGTGACCGGGAGGGAACGGATGTAAGAGCCCGCCCCGCCGGGGAGGGCCAACAGGGGCAGGAAGGCCAGCATGAGGGCGGCGGTGCAGCCCACCACGGCCAGGCCGATCTGCCGGGTCCCGTTAATGGCCGCCGAGACCCGGTCTTCGCCCTCACGCATCCGTCGGGCGATATTCTCGACCACCACGATGCTGTCGTCGACCAGGAGGCCGAGGGCCAGGACGAAGCCGGCGATGGACAGCTGGTTGAGGGTGAAGCCGAGGGCCTGGAGCAGGGCGAGGCCGATCAGCAGGGACAGAGGAATGGACATCATCACCACCAGGCCGGCCCGCAAGCCGAGGGGGAGGAGGGTGATCAGGACCAGTCCCAGGGCGATGGCGAAGTCGCGGAACAGGTTGTTCAGCCGGTGATCGACATTCTCGGCCTGGAAGAAGGCCCGCTCCAGCTTCACGCCGGCGGGCAGGGTCTTCTGGTACTCGTCCAGGGCGCGGCGGACCTCTGCGGTGATCTTGCCGACATCCTGCCCGTCCTTCTGGGTCACTGTGACGAAGACGGCGCGCTTGCCATTGAACCGGGTGATGTGGGTGGGCTCATCCTCGGCCCATTCCACCGACGCCACGTCGCGCACCCGCACGACCTGGCCGCCCTGGCTGCGGACGGGGGTGTCGGCCACGGACTCGAGGGTCCTGAAGGCGCCGCCGCTCTTGACGTTGAAACGCCGGTCGCCCGCCTGGACGGCGCCGACCGGCGCCTCCGCGCCGCGGGCCCGGAGCGCGTCGGCCACGGCGGACGCGGGAAGCTGAAGCGCCGCCAACCGGGGCAGGTCTAGGGAGACCCGCACCTCCGAGGAGGGCGTTCCCCAGTAGCGGGCCTGCCGAACCCCGGACACCCGGGCAAGGCGCTCGCGCAGGCGGTCGGCGGCCTTTTCCAGGCGGCGCATGGGCAGGGTGTCGCTGACCAGGGCGACCTGGACGATGGCGACCTCCGTGGTGCGGGCCCGGCGGACCTCCAGCCGGGCCAGACCGTCCGGCAGGGTCCCGCGCAGGGCGTTCACCTCGCGCACGACCTCGTCGTACTTGCGCTCCGGATCAACGTCGTAGGTGAACTCGACATCGACCACGCCGACCCCGTCCTGGCTGGTGGAGCGGATCTGGGCCACCGAATCCAGGCCATCGAGCGCCTGCTCGATGGGATCGACCACCAGCTGCTCTATCTCCGAAGGCTCGGCGCCGGGCAGGACCGCCTGGACGATGACGATGGGTAGGGGGAAGTGCGGGTCCTCGGACCGCGGCGTGGAGAAGAAGGCGTTCAGGCCCAGGGCCGCCAGCAGTGCGAAGGCGACCAGGGTGAACTGCCAGCGGCGGACCGCAAAGCCGGCGATGTCGAAGCTCATTTGACGGCGCCGGCCAGGGCGCGCGGATCGGCGACCCGGACACGCTCCCCGTCGCTGATGAAGCCGCCGCCGGCGGTGATGACCCGATCGCCGGGCGCCAGGCCGCGGAGCCGGGCCTGGTCGCCATCAAAGCCGAGGAAGACCACGGGCGTGCGGACGGCCCGGTCGCCCTTCAGGCGGAAGACATGCGCCTTGTCGCCGTTCGCCTCCAGTATGGCCTCGGCGGGCACCCGCACGCTGCCATCGCCGGTCACTGCGGAGGGGAAGGTGACCTTGGCGGTGAGGCCGCTGCGCAGCTCGGGACGGCCGGGCAACTCCACCTCGACCGGGACGGCGCCGGTCCGGGGATCGGCCCCCTGTCCGACCCGGACCACCCGTCCGGAAAGGACCTGGCCGGGCAGGGAGTCCACCGTCGCCGTCACCTGTTGGCCGGGCGCAATGCGGGAAACATCGCGGTCGGCGACCCCGGCGCGCAGGACGAGGGGGCTGGCGAGGTCCGCAACGCGCACCACGGTCTGGCCAGGCTGGACCACCTCGCCGACCTGGGCGGCGCGCTCCAGCACCACCCCTCCGGCGGGGGCGACCAGTCGGGACCAGCGGCCATCGAAGGCGGCGGCGTCGTAGGCGGCCTGGGCGGCCTTGAGGACGCTGCGGCGGTCTTCCAGGCGCTGGTTGCTGACATAGCCCTGGGCGAACAGGGCCTCATCCCGGCGCAGATCGCGGCGGGCCCGCTCCAGCTCGGCGTCGGCCTGGGTGACCCGGGCGTTGACCGCCGAAGGGTCGATCCGCGCCAGCACCTGGCCGGCGGCGACGGGGTCCCCGGCGTCCACGGACAGGGCTGTCATGACCCCGCCGACGCGGAAGGACAGGTTCATCTCCCGCTGGCGTTCGAGGGTCCCGGTAAGGGTGAGTCCCCCGCCGGCGACAGCCGCTTCGGCGGCGGCGGTCTCGACGGCCGGAGGTTGCGGCGGAGCCGGGTCTTCGGGGGAGCTGCAGGCCCCCAGGGCCAGAAGGCCCCAGGCCATCAAGGCCGGGACGACAATGGGAGGCCGCAAGCGTCGGGGGGGCGGGGCCATGGCGATACACCGGTTAAGCTATCAGTCGGCGCTTATCACTGATAAGGAATGCTTCCTTGTCAAGCTGGACCCGGCGCCCGCTCGGGTGAATTCGACGTCATGATTCCTACCGAGGTGCGCTCGACCCGGAAGCCCAGAGGTCGCGGATTCGAAACTCGCGACGAGATCCTCGATGCGGCGCTGCGTCTGTTCTCGGAGCACGGGGTTATGGGGGTCTCGACCCGTCACATCGCGGGGAGGGTCGGCATCTCCCAGCCTGCGCTCTATGCCCACTTCCGCAACCGGGACGACCTGTTGGCGGAGCTGTGCGAACGGGCCTTCTACGAGCTGGAGCAACGTCTCAACACCCTGCCCGAAGACGCCATGGCAGACCGCGCCGCCCTCCTGCGTGTCTGCCGGTTCTATATCGACTTCGGCCTGGAAAGGCCGGACGCCTATCGCATGGCCTTCATGCTGGAGAAGCGAAAGTCTCCTGATGAGGACCTGGATCCGCGCTTCCTCGCGGCGGGATTGACGACCTTCGAGGCGTTTCAGAAGCGGCTGGCGCGACTGGTCTCCCTCGGCCTGACCCGTCCGGGGGACGCCCGGCTCCTGGCTCAGTCCCTCTGGGCGGGACTGCACGGCCTGGTCTCGCTTCTTCTGGCCAGGGGCGATTTCCCGTGGGTGGAGAGAGAGACCCTCATCGCCCGCCATCTGGATCTTCTGGCGGATGGCGTGCTGCTTCCCGGGCCCGTCACCCCCCGCCGTTGATGTTGATCTTCTGGCCGTTGGCGTAGGGGTTGGCCGACGAGACCAGCCAGGTGACCGCGGCGGCCACGTCCTCGGGGGTGGAGACCCGGCCGAAGGGCGAGCGGGCGTCCAGCTCGTGGATATCGGCGATTCCCGTCGTGGCCTTGGTCAGGCGCTTGCCCATCTCAGTGACGGTCAGGGACGGGGCGACGATATTGCAGCGGATGCCGTGCGCCCGCTCTTCCTTGGCGATGGTCAGGGCCAGGGCCTCCATGGCCGCCTTGGCCATGTTGTAGGGTCCGCCGCGCGCCGCCATGCCCATGGTGGCGACCGACGAGATCATGATGATGTCCCCCCGGCCGCGGGTGCGCATCTGGGGGATCAGGAGCTTGCACAGATAGTGCGGGCCGAAGGCGTGGACCCGGACCACCCGCTCCATCTCGGCGGGGTCGGTGTCGGCCACCGACTGGCCGCGGCTGGCGATGCCGGCGTTGTTCACCAGGATGTCGACGCCCCCGAAATCGCGGACCACGGCCTCGGCCATGGCGGCGTCCTGGTCGAAGTCCTCCACCGCGGCGGCGTAGGTGCGGGCGGTGCGGCCCAGGGCGCGGATCTCGGCGGCGGTTTCCTCGGCCGCGTCGGCGTCGGAGCGGTAGTTGACGGCGATGTCCGCCCCGGCCTCGGCCAGGAAGAGGGAGATGGCCCGCCCGATGCCCCGACCCCCGCCGGTGACGAGGGCGACGCGCCCGGAAAGATCGATCTGCATGGCCGTGGTCTCCTCCGCTGGGTTTTCTCCGTCCTAGAGCCTGTTCCCTTCAGACGGAATGTCGGAAGGGGAAAAACAGGCTCTGAGTCCGACACGTGAGATCATGTTTCGATCCGATAACCGGTTCCCACCTCCCGGGACATGATCTGGCGGAGGCGTGCTGCGGGGTCAGTGGGTGTCTGACGACCCCTTCCCTTGACCGGCCCCCAGCGCGTACGAGATGCGGGTCAACCTCGGGAGAGGCTCGGCGGGAGTGGAGCCATGACATCTCAAACCCGGTCGGGACTTTCGGCTCTGAAGGTCTGGGCCGCGACGGCGGGAGCCGCCGGGCTTTCCGTCTTGGCGGCGGGCCTGGTCGGCGCCGCTCCCACAGCGGGCGGCGCTCCGGATCCGGCATTTCTCTTCGCTGTTACGGGACAGGGGCCGGCGCTGCTGAGCACGGGCCCCGAGCCCGGGTCCGGCCCGGCGGGACGGCTTGAGGCCGGGGCGTCCGGCCTGGTCCTGACAGGGCGCTGGGCCGAAGGCGCTGGCGGGCGGGTCTGGGAGGTGGTGGTCGGGCCCGGTGATCGCCTGGCGTGGGCCGCAGCCGAGCGACTGGCCCCCGCCGCCGCCGATCCGGCCCCTGCGCCCCTGCAGTGCTCGGGAACCGAACCCTTCTGGGGGCTGAAGACGGCGGGCGGACGCGCCCGGATGAGCCGGCCCGGAATGAAGGACGCCGTCTTCACCGCCGGCCCCCGGCGGGGCGCGGCGGGCGATCCCCAGGTCTTCGTCCAGCGCCTGTCCGGGCCGGGAATGGCCCCGGGCCAGCTGACAGTGATCCGCCGTCCTGAGGGCTGCTCCGACGGCATGTCGGACCTCCTGGCCCCCTACGAGGTGGTGGTCACCACCCCTTCCGGCGAGGTCCTGGCCGGCTGCTGCCGCCGGGCAGGGGACTGAAGGGGGTTTGACGGCGGGCGGGCGAGGGGATCAGCTAGGGGACTGACCTTCGCCGGAGACCTTCCCGCCATGCCCGCCCCCGCCAATACCGAGTTCGACATCCGCGGCGTCAACCACATCGCCCTGGTCTGCCGGGACATGGCCCGCACGGTGGCCTTCTATCGCGACGTCCTGGGCATGCCCCTGGTCAAGACCATCGAGCTGCCCATGAAGTCGGGCCAGCACTTCTTCTTCGACATCGGCAACGGCGACTCCCTCGCCTTCTTCTGGTTCCCCGACGCCCCGGCCCAGACCCCGGGCGTGTCCTCGCCCCGCACCCTGCCGCACGAGGGCGGGCTGGTCACCGCCCATGGCTCCATGAACCACCTGGCCTTCAACGTGCCGGTCGAGAAGTTCGACGTCTATGTGGAGCGGCTCAAGGCCAAGGGGATCGAGGTCTCGCCGGTCTTCAACCACGACAACTCGGCCTTCCAGATCAGCGCCGAGGTGACCGACGAGGTCTTTGTGCGCTCGGTCTACTTCTTCGATCCCGACGGGGTCTGCCTGGAGTTCGCCGCCTGGACCCGGCCCATGGGTCCGGCGGACGTGGAGCACGAGGCGGCCACGGCGGAGGGCGGCCGCAGCCAGGGCCTGGTGATCGGGGCGGACGGCGCCCCCATCCAGACCGCCCGGACGGGGGGCTGAGCCATGCCCGTCCTGCGCCAGGTCCCCCGCGCCGAGGTCGGCTCGGACCTGATCCACCGCTATTACGACCTGCTGTTCGGCCCCGGGCGCGACCCGGTGGCCGAGCCGGGCACCGCCACCGGCACGCCGGGCGACTGGTGGACTGTCTTCGCCCTGGCGCCCGACATCTTCCGCCACGCGGTGGAGGGTTTCGCGGTCTACCGGCATCCCGACCGGAAGATCGATCCTGTCCTGCGCGAGCTGGGCCAGACCCGGGCCGGTTGGGCGCACGGCAGCCAGTTCGTCTTCTCCCAGCACTGTAAGTCCCTGCGGGGCCTGGGCGTGCCGGAGGCAAAGATCGCGGCCATCCCCGCCTGGGCGGTCTCAGACGTCTTCGATGCACGCGAGCGGGCGGTGCTGGCCTATGCCGACTGCCTGACGACCGGGTCGGGGCGCACCCCGCCCGAGGTGTTCGAGGCCCTGCGCGCCTTTTGGGGCGATGAGGAGATCCTGGAGTTCACCTACATCACCGCCCTCTACGGCATGCACGCCGTCATGACCCGCGCTCTCCGGCTGGAGTTTGACGACCGCGACGATCCCATCACCGAGGTCGCAGCTCCGGAAGGGTTCTCCGCGGCCGACTTTCTGAGCGCACGCCCAGGGTCCCGCTGAGCCGGTCGGCAAGGCCGTCGCCCTGGCCCGGGCGCTGGCCCCCTGCGAGCGCGCAAGGGCTTCCGGCCTTCCGGCGATGACGCTACCCTGCCGTTACGTCCCCGCAGGAGGGGTCAGCAGGGAGACGCAAGATGACGGAGCGCAAGGCGGTCGTGGCGGGCAAGGCCCCCATTCCGGTCGAGGTCGAGGCCGGCAAGGCCTATTTCTGGTGCACCTGCGGCCTGTCCAAGAACCAGCCCTTCTGCGACGGGGCCCACCTGCGCGAGGGCACGAACTTCCTGCCCCAGAAGTGGGAGGCCCCCGAGAGCCGCACCGTCTATTTCTGCGCCTGCAAGCAGACCGTCGGCGCCCCGCTCTGCGACGGAACCCACAACCGGCTCTGACCGGCTGCGCACGCCGAGCCATTGCTCCCCCAAGGGGGAGCTCCGACCGAAGGTCGGTGAGGGGGTCAACGGCGGCTCAACTGACCCCCTTCGGCCCGCTTCGCGGTCCACCTCCCCCTGGGGGGGGGAATTACAGCGCTCAATTGCTCCCCCAAGGGGGAGCTCCGACCGGAGGCCGGTGAGGGGGTCAACGGCCCCTCCGGCCCATCAAAATGCGGTCCCGGGTCAGGCCTTGCGGCCGAAACCGAAGAGCTGGGCAAGGCTGGCGAGGAGACCGGGCCGGGCGGGCTGGACGGGCGGCTCCAGCAGCTCAAATCCTGCGCCCAGGGCGGGATCAAAGGTGTCCGCAAGACCCCGGAAGCCGGTGACCAGGCCCGCCGCCTCGATCGGGGCGTCGAAGACAAAGTCCACCCGGGGGCCATCCGGGTCCTGCTCGTCCTGTTGCCTGCGCAGATCCGCCAGGATCGGCGCCAGGCCCTCCGGCGGCCGGCCCTCCTCCGAATAGCCCTCGTCGGCGTCGGACGTCACCCGCCAGACCACCTCGCCGTCGTCCAGAAGGGCGGCGGAGCAATGCATGACCACGTCGTCCACATAGAGGTGAAGGATCTCCCGTCCCGCAGCCAGGGGGGCGAGGTCATAGTCCGGATCGAAGCGCCGTCCCTGGATGACCAGCACGTACCAGCCGCTTGCGAAAGCCTTGCCGGCATAGATCGCCTCGCTCCAGTCCCCGGTCCGGCCGGTGCGACCGGCGCCGACCTGCGCCAGAAACGCGTCGCCCTCAGAGGCTCTGACGGCCAGGCAATTGGCTACGATACCCATGCGTTAACTCCCCTTCCTCTTGGTCTTCGTCGATGACCCTTCCCTCTTCGCCACTGGTCGTGGCGCCGTCATGACGGAATTGGACGCCATTGCGGCGGCCGCGGCGCCCACGTCCTGAGGCAGGAAATGATCCAGCCGAAAGCCGTCCGGGTCCATCGAGAACGCCGTCGTCTGGTTCTTGGTGGGGCTAGCGCTGGGCCCGAACTTAGCCTCGACATAGAGGCCGGACTGGGTCTGGTGATCGGGGATGGTCACCTTCCCGCCGCCGACCGGGACCCGGGGCTTGCCGCCGCCCCGCCCCGGGGATAGCCCTCTGGCCATCCTCTGAACGCGGAGCCCCCCATGCGCGCCCTCATCCTCGCCGCCGCCCTGGCCGCCTCGGCCTTGCCGGCCCTGGCTGCTGACAAGCCGCCGCCGCCGGCTTCGGTCCTCTTCTGGTCGCAGGCGCAGAAGGAGTCCGGCTTCCCGAAGATGGAGGCCTACTTCCCGGTCAGCACGGTGGTGCGGGGCGAGACGGTTCACCCCCTGCCGGCCGGCGCCCCGCTTGAGCTGACGCGGATTGCGGGGCGGGCCTTTGACCTCTCCGTCTACATGGAGCGGGAGAAGACCGCGGGCATTCTCGTCCTGCAGGACGGCAAGGTGCGGCTGGAGCGCTATGGCCTGGGCTTTGGCCCGGACGGGCGCTGGACGTCGTTCTCGGTGGCCAAGTCGGTGACCTCCACCCTGGTCGGGGCGGCGGTGAAGGACGGCTACATCCAGAGCCTGGACGATGCAGTCACCCGCTACATCCCCGGCCTGCGCGGCAGCGCCTACGACCAGGTCAGCGTGCGCCAGCTCCTGACCATGACCTCGGGCGTGAAGTGGAACGAGGACTACACCAACCCGAAAAGCGACGTGGCCCTCCTGTTCTCCACCCCGGCGGATCCGGGCCTGGACTCCACGGTCAGCTACATGCGCAGGCTGCCGCGCGAAGCCGCGCCGGGCGCAAAGTGGGTCTACAAAACCGGCGAGACCAACCTGATCGGCGTGCTGGTCACCTCGGCCACGGGCAAGTCCCTCTCGGCCTATCTCTCCGAGAAGATCTGGAGGCCTTACGGCATGGAGCAGGACGCCCTTTGGATGATCGATGAGCGGGGCCAGGAGGCGGGCGGCTGCTGCCTGTCCATGACCCTGCGCGACTATGGCCGGGTGGGTGAGTTCCTCCGCACCGGCGGGATCGGGGCGGGCGGGCCGGTCCTGCCCGAGGGCTGGATCGCCGAAGCCACCCGTCAGCAGGCGCCCACCGACGAGGGCTTTGGCTATGGCTACCAGTGGTGGACGCAAGCCGGCGGCGTCTACAACGGCATAGGTATTTTCGGGCAGCGCCTGCATGTGGACCCGGCCCGGAAGCTGGTGATCGTGCTCTCCAGCGCCTGGCCTGAGGCCACCAACCCGGTCCGCTCCTTCCGCCAGGACGCCCTGATCGCCGGCATCGCCGCCCAGCTGGACGCCGAGGCGAAGCCCTAGCGGCCTGGTTTCGCTGAGCCGCCGTTGACCCGCCGGAGGGCGGGAAGGCGTCCCGCGAGGCGGCCTCGGTGGCCTCGGGAGTAAATTCAGCCGGGATCATGGCGCTGCGCCCAGTCCCTACGGGGGTCCTGGGCGGAATTTGAGCAACCGGTTGGGCGATCAGTAGAACCGAAGGTCCGTCGCCCAGAACATCGGCCCCGTCGCCGGTGAAAAACAGTGGCGCGCCTGACGTGGCGGCAGGACTTGTCCCTGCGGGCGGGCGGGGTAAGCTTGGGCCAGATACGCGCCGGAGCCCCGGCGCTGACGGAGGCAGGACCATGGCGGATTTCGGCGGCGACGTTGAACTCGAGGCCTTCCGCAAGGAGGCCCGCAGCTGGCTTGAAGCGAATTTTCCCGAGTCCCTGAAGGGCCAGGCCGGTGCGGCCCTCGCCTCCATGGAGGGCTCCGGGCCTCAAGGCGACATGAGGCTCTGGAAGGAGCGCATGGCCGACAAGCGCTGGGGCGCCCCGACCTGGCCGGCGGAATACGGCGGCGGCGGGCTCACCCCGCAACAGGGCCGGGTCTTGTCGCAGGAGATGGCCAGGGTTGGCGCCTTCAATCCGATGGTCTTCGGCATGGGGATCACCATGATCGGGCCGACCATCCTGGACTACGGCACCGAAGAGCAGAAGAAGACCCACATCCCGCCCATCGTGCGCGGCGAAGTTCAATGGTGCGTGGGCTATTCCGAACCCAACGCCGGCTCGGACCTGGCCTCCCTGCAGACCCGCTGTGAGGACAAGGGCGACCACTGGCTGATCAACGGCCAGAAGATCTGGACCTCCGGCGCCCAGTACTCCGCCTGGTGCGGGGCCCTGGTCCGCACCGATCCCACCGCCAAGAAGCATGACGGCATCAGCTTCCTGCTGATCAACATGCGCCAGCCGGCCATCGAGACCCGGCCGATCAAGCTGATCGCCGGCGCCTCGCCCTTCTGCGAGACCTTCTTCACCGACGCGGTGGCGCCTAAGGACGCCCTGCTCGGCAAGCTCAACGAGGGCTGGTCGGTGGGCAAGCGCCTGCTGCAGCATGAGCGCGCCAGCCAGACCGGCGTCTCCATGGGCGGCCGCGCCACCCCGCTGGAGGACATCGCTCGCAAGTATGTCGGCGAGGACGGCAAGGGCCGGATCGCCGACGGCGACCTGCGCACCCGGATGATCCGCCACATCATGGACGCCCGGGTCCACAGCCTGACCCTGGCCCGCGCCGCGGCCGAGGCCAAGGGCGCTTCGGGCGCCACCAACGCCGCCTCCGTGCTCAAGAACTCGGCCACCCACGTGGCCCAGATCCGGCAGGAGATGGTGCTGGAGATCATGGGCCATCAGGGCCTGGGCTGGGACGGCGAGGCCTTTACCGGCGCCGAGATCGAGGCCGTGCGCAGCTGGCTTTCCGGCCGGGCCATGTCGATCTACGGCGGCTCGGTGGAGGTGCAGAACAACATTATCTCCAAGCGCATCCTCGGCCTGCCGGACACCACCCAGTCGGCCTGAAGCCGCGTCGGCTTTCGCTTGCAGTCGGCGGCCGGGCCGTCCATCCAGAGGGGCATGGACACCGCCCAGGCCCCGATCCGTGATCCCCGCTACGCCCCCGCCCGTCTCGAGGTGGAGGACCGGCCGGACGGAACGCGGATCCTGTTCAACCCGACGCCGCTGGACGGGCCCTTCCCGACGGTGGCCGGCCCTCTCCTGCATTGGGCTGAGGCGGCGCCCGCCCGGACCTGGCTGGCCGAGCGGTCGGGCGAGGGCTGGCGCGAGGTCGGCTATGCGGAGGCCGCC
>VYLA01000064.1_pt1 | contig 26066 bp, 21 predicted proteins | sample 5114381 | NCBI WGS metagenome assembly VYLA01 (sample SAMN12291789, study PRJNA351875) | freshwater metagenome | isolation source: freshwater lake | place: USA: Michigan, Gull Lake | collected 2011-08-08 | reverse complement strand
CCCTGCGCGCGGTCTTCGCCTCCTGGCGGGCGTCGCTGGGCGCGGGCGCCTGCGGGGCCGGGGCCTCGGCCCTCTGGTTTTCGGCCCTGGCCATGTCGCCCCCCGGGCCGGTGCGCGCCATCGGCGTGATCGAGGCGCCCATCGCCGCCCTGGCGGGCCGGACCCTGTTCCGAGAGCGGCTCACCCCCCGCCAGTTGGCGGCCGGCGCGGCGACGGCCCTCGGCGTGGTGGTGACGGCGCTGGCCTGAGCCGGAGGGTTGCAGCTCCATTGACCCCCTCACCGACCTTCGGTCGGAGCTCCCCCTTAGGGGAGCAATGGGCTCATCAGTTCTTCCCCCCAGGGGAGGTGGCGCGCGCAGCGGGCCGGAGGGGGTCAGCTGAGCCGCCGCCGCCCGCTTCCCTGATCCAGAGCCGTTCGGGGGGAATTCCTGCGCGTTTGCGGCCGCAGCCCCCTGGACGGGTTGAATCTACAGGAAGGCAGGACGCCAAGGGTCGGATTCGCCTTGAATTCACCCCAGTGGCAGGGCACAGCACCCCATGAACCGCCCAGCTGGGTCCGGGTTCGTCGACGCGCGCCAGAGACGGCGCCGCGCACCGCGGATCCAGACCTCCGCCAGGCTCCTCCGACCCCGCCTTCCGCCTCTGGGAACCTTCATGTTTTCGTCCCTTTTCGGCTCTGTCACCAAGGACATCGCCATCGACCTCGGCACCGCCAACACCCTCATCTATATGAAGGGCCGCGGGATCGTTCTGAATGAGCCTTCCGTCGTGGCCCTGCGCACGGTCGGCGGCCGGAAAGAGACCTACGCCGTCGGCCTGGAGGCCAAACAGATGCTGGGCCGCACCCCCGGCCACATGGAGGCCATCCGCCCCTTGCGCGACGGCGTGATCGCCGACTTCGAGGTCGCCGAGGAGATGATCAAGTATTTCATCCGCAAGGTTCATAACTACAAGAGCTTCGTGAACCCCAAGGTCATCGTCTGCGTACCTTCGGGCGCCACGGCGGTGGAGCGCCGGGCTATCAAGGACAGCTGCCTGAACGCCGGAGCGCGGCGCGTGGCCTTGATGGATGAGCCCATGGCCGCCGCCATCGGCGCCGGCCTGCCGATCCATGAAGCCACGGGCTCGATGGTGGTGGACATCGGCGGCGGCACCACCGAGGTGGCCGTTCTGTCCCTGTCGGGCGTGGTCTATTCCCGCTCTGTCAGGGTTGGCGGCGATACCATGGATGAGGCGATCATTTCGTATATGCGCCGCAGCTACAACCTGCTCATCGGCGAGTCGACGGCAGAGCGCATCAAGAAGGAGATCGGCACAGCTCGTCCGCCGGAGGAGGGGGACGGATTGGCGATTGACGTCAAGGGCCGTGACCTGATGCAGGGCGTTCCCCGGGAGGTGCGCGTCGCCGAACGACAGGCCGCCGAAGCCCTGAGCGAGCCGGTCTCACAGATCGTCGACGCCGTCCGGATGGCTCTGGAGTCCACGCCCCCAGAGCTGGCTTCCGACATCGCCGATAAGGGAATCATGCTGACCGGCGGGGGGGCCCTCCTCAGAGGCCTTGACGCTGAGATCACCGAACACACGGGCCTGCCGGTGACCGTGGCCGACGATCCCCTGACCTGTGTTGCGCTGGGCTGTGGCAAGGTGCTTGAGCATCCGTCCTGGATGAAGAGCGTCATGGACGCCAGCAGCTCCTGAGGAGGGTCTGGCGGGAATCGCGGGACCGGGCACACTAGTCGGGGCTGATCGGCAGCACGAATGAGGGGCCTCTCTCCGGTCAGGGGCCCGGGAGATCGTCGAGTCCGTGTCTTTCAGGGATAACCCCTTCGGTGAGATCAGGCTGCCCCTCCTGCTGGGCGCGGCGGTCGCCGTCATTGTCGCCCTGATCATCGCCTTCGCTGTTCTGATGGTCGATCGTCGGCAGACCTACCAGACAGGCGCCTACAATGCCCTTCGCAAGGTCTCAGATGAGGTCGTGGCGCCCGTGGCCGGCGCAGTCGCCGCCCCGGTCCGCTGGGCCGGCGGCGTCGCCGAGGGGATCGGCGGCTACTTCTTCGCCGTCTCCGAGAACCGTCGCCTCAGGGCGGAGCTGACCGCCGCCCAAGCCTGGCGTGAGCGGGCCGTGGCCCTGGCGGCCGAGAACACCCGCTACCGCGCCCTCCTTGGCCTCTCTGTGGATCCGCCCGTGCCCATGGTCACCGCCCGGGCGGTCGGCGAAAGCCGCGGTCCGTACGCCAACACCCGCCTCATCAACGCCGGCTCTGACCGCGGTGTGCGGGTCGGCCACCCTGTGCTGAGCGAGAACGGCCTGGTGGGTCGGGTGATCGGAGTCTCACCGAGGGTCAGCCGGATTCTGATGCTGACCGACGCCGCTTCCCGGACTCCGGTGATGATTCAGCGCACCCGGGCCCGCGCTATTCTGACCGGCGACGGCGGCTGGGCGCCGGAACTGGCCTATCTGCGCGGTCGCGATGCGGCCCGGGACGGGGATCTGGTGCTGACCTCAGGCGACGGCGGGGTCCTGCCGCAGGGGATCACTGTGGGGCGCGTTGTGCGCGGCGTCGATGGCGGCTGGCGGGTCCGCCTCGCCTCGGATGCAGCGCCGATTGACTTCGTACGGGTCCTGCTCTTCGAGGACTTCGTGAAGCTCGAGGACCTCCGGGCGTTGAACCTTCCCTCTCCGCCGCCACCGCCCACGCCGATCCTGCAGGGGATCGGTCCTCCGGCGAGCGACGGGGCGCCGGCCGGAAAGCCTAAGAAGGCTCAACCATGACCGCCGTGGCCCATCCCCTGCGAATCTCACGCTGGGTCGGCGCGCCGCTCGCGGGAGCCCTGCTGGCCAGCCTCCTGCTCGAAGCGCCCATTCGCCTGCTGGGCCTTCCACTGCCTGAGCCCGTAACCCTGATGGCTCCCGCCTTCGCCTGGGCCATGATCCGTCCGTCCGTATCTCCCGCCCTGGCCCTCCTGGGCGGCGGACTGGCTCTGGACGGCCTCTGGGGGACGCCCGCCGGCCTCTGGGCGCTCGCTCTGCTTGCCGCCTACCTCCCGGTGCTGGCGCTCAGGAATATCCTGGCGGGCCAATCGACGGCGGTGCTCTGGGTCTGGTACGCTCTTTCCTGCCTCATTGCTCAGTCGGTGGGTTGGCTGATCACCGTCTGGGTCGCAGAGGCGGCGCCTTCGCTGGTCGCCGCCGGCCTGCAATGGCTGTCGACAGTTCTCCTCTTTCCCGTCGCCGCCCTGCTCATCGAGTATTTCCGAGATGCGGACGTCCGGTTTCGCTGAAGACCATGAACGAACCTTCCATCATCCTCTCCGACGTCAATGCCCGCCAGAGCGTCTTCCACCGGCGCGCCTTCCTGCTGGGCGGCGGCATCACCTTGGGCGTCTCGGCCCTGGCGGGACGCCTCGCCTATCTGCAGTTGGTCGGGAACGCCCGGTACGCCACGCTGGCGACCTCCAACCAGTTCAATTTCAGGCTGCTTCCCCCGCCCCGGGGCCTGATCACCGATCGTAACGGCGCCATCCTGGCCACCAATCGGCCGAACTTTCGCCTGCTCTATGCGCGGCAGAAGGACCAGGACCCCGAGGCCATGGTCGCCACCCTGGCCGCCTATGTTCCGATGGATGATCTGCGGCGGCAGCGGGTTCTGAGGGACCTGGGGAATGCTCCGCGAAACACGCCCGTAGCGATCGTGGAGGACATCACCTGGGAGCAGTTTTCAGCCGTCAACATCCGCGCCACTGAGCTGCCGGGCGTCACGGCCGACATGGGTGAGGTTCGCGTTTATCCCCACGGCGGAGCCTTCGCCCATGTGATCGGTTACGTGGCCAAGGTGAACAAGGAGGACATCACTGAGACCGGCCCGAACGCGGAACCGATCATGCTGCATCCGGGCTTCCGGATCGGACGACAGGGCCTTGAGAAGTCGCTTGACCTTGAGTTGAGGGGCCGTCCCGGCGCCCAGAAGGTCGAGGTCGACGCCCTGGGCCGCCAGGTGCGGCTGGCGCCCGGCGGCGATATCCCGGCCACCCCGGGCAAGGAGGTCCAGCTGAGCCTGGATATGGACCTTCAGGTTCGCGGCCTGGAGCTGTTCGGCGAGGAAAGCGGGGCCGCCGTGCTGATGGACTGCCGGTCCGGCGACCTCCTGGCCCTGGTGTCGGCCCCCAGTTTCGACGCCAACCGGTTCGTGCGAGGTCTCAGCACGGCGGAGTACAAGGCGCTGGCGACGTATGACCACAAGCCCCTGTTCAACAAGGCGCTCACCGCCACCTATCCGCCGGGGTCGACCTTCAAGACCCTGGTCGCCGTCGCCGCCCTGGAGCACGGGATCGATCCGGAAATGACCATCCGCTGCCCGGGCTACTGGTACTTCGGCCGACGTCGCTGGCGTTGCGACGGCGTCCACGGCCCGACCAACATGCACAACGCGATCGCCAGCTCCTGCGACACCTATTTCTATACGATCTCGCTGCAACTCGGCCCGGACAAGATCGCCGATGCCGCCCGCCGTTTCGGCCTGGGACAGGCCTATGACATCGGCATTCCCGGCCAGAAGAAGGGCCTGGTGCCCGACACCGAGTACAAGCGCCGCAACTTCCCGCGGGACCCGGTCTGGCACATCGGCGAGACCCCCAGCCTGGGGATCGGCCAGGGCTACACCCTGGTCAACGCCCTCCAGCAATGCGTCTCGGCGGCGCGGATGGCCAATGGCCGCAAGGCGCTCACGCCCCGCCTGATCCGCGCCATCGGCGGGGTGCGTCAGCCAGACGGCGCGGCCGCCCCGGACATGGATTTCGACCCCGCCCACCTGGCCCTGGTCCGCGAGGCCATGGGATCGGTGACCACCCGGGGGACGGCGGCGCGCACGGGCCAGATCGGGCTGGGCGACATCCGCATGTCCGGAAAGACCGGCACCGCCCAGGGCTACAACTACAATGGCGGGCGGGGCATCCGCGGCACTAACGGGCCCTGGCATCTTCGCGACCACGCCTGGTTCGTCGGCTTTGCGCCCCACGATACGCCGCGCTACGCCATCGCGGTGCTGGTCGAACACGGCGGCTTTGGCGCCCAGGCGGCTGCGCCCCGGGCCCGGGACCTCATGCGCCTGGCCCTCCTGAAGGATCCGGAGCTCCGCAGCCGGATCGAGCGGCCTCCGGCCCCGCCGGTTTCGGTCGCGGACAGCGGCGCCGGCGGGCAGGGAGGTCCGGCATGACCCTGGCCGGCCTGAGCTTGCGCGCCGAACGCGGACGGCTGATCGACAAGCTCGCCCGGATCGACGGCGTCTTCTGCCTCGCCCTCATCCTGATCGCCGTCGCCGGCGCCCTGATGATGTTCTCTATCGCCGGCTCCAGCTGGGAGCCCTGGGCGGCCAACCACATCACCCGCTTCGGCATCGCCTTTGTCCTGATGGTGGCGCTGGCCGTCATCGACCTGAGGGTCTGGGCCGCCATCGCCTATCCGCTCTATGCGGTCAGCCTGATCCTGCTGGTGGCGGTGGAGCTGGTGGGCGATGTCCGGCTGGGCGCCCAAAGGTGGCTGGACCTCGGCCCCCTGGGCAGCTTCCAACCGTCAGAGATCATGAAGCTGGGGCTCGTCCTGGCCCTGGGGCGCTTCTATCACGGCCTGTCGGCGGACCGCGCCCGGTTGTCCTGGTGGCTGCTGATCCCGGCGGCCATGATCCTCGCGCCGACCCTTCTGGTGGCGCACCAGCCTGACCTGGGCACCGCCATGCTGCTGGCCCTCACCGGCCTGACCGTGGTGATCCTGGCGGGCCTGTCCTGGAAGATCATCTTCGCAGGCCTGGGCCTGGCCCTGGTCGCCCTGCCGCCCTTCATCCTCTTTGTCCTGCAGGACTACCAGAGGCAGAGGATCCTGACCTTCCTGAACCCCGAGAGCGATCCTTCGGGGACCGGCTATCATATCCTGCAGTCCAAGATCGCCCTGGGCTCGGGCGGCCTGTTGGGCAAGGGCTATGGCCTGGGTTCGCAAAGCCAGCTCAACTTCCTGCCCGAGAAGCAGACCGACTTCATCTTCGCCACCCTGGCCGAGGAGTTCGGCTTCCTTGGCTGCGCCGCCATCCTGATGCTCTATCTGGCGGTGATCTTCATGTCCCTGCGCACCGCCTCCCTCGCCCATTCCCATTTCGGCCGGCTGACCACCGCGGGCGTGACCTCGACCTTCGCCCTCTATGTGCTGATCAACGGGGCCATGGTGATGGGCATGGCGCCGGTGGTGGGCGTGCCCATGCCGCTGCTGTCCTACGGCGGCTCGGTCATGCTGACGGTGATGATCGGCTTCGGCCTCGTCCAGTCGGTGCGAGTGCACCGCTACACCGAGGTGACCGCCTCGAAGAGCTCGCTGATCTAGCGGGTCGGGGGGTTGGGGTCTGCTGAGGGGCCGTTGACCCCCTCCGGCCCGGGGCCTTGCCCCGGTCCACCTCCCCCTGGGGGGAGGAATGAGGCCACCCATTGCTCCCCCAAGGGGAGCTCCGCGCGAAGCGCGGTGAGGGGGTCAACGGCGGTTCAGCTCTTGCCCTCCGCCAGGCGCCAGAGCTGGGAGCGGAGCGTCACGGCGGCGACGATCATCAGCATGCCCAGGCCCGGGATCAGGATGGCCGCCCGAGGGCCGATCGCGTGGGCCAGAACGCCGTAGAGCACGGCGCCGGCGGGGGCGCCGCCCATGTTGCCGAGGGTGAAGATCGAAAGGATTCGGGCCACCTTGTCCGGCGGGGCGTAACGCTGCACCAGGCCACGGCCCAGGGTCATGGCGACGCCGCCGCCGAGGCCCCAGACGAAGTTGAGGGCGCACAGCAGCCAGAACGGCATGGGCAGGCTGCAGAGGATCAGGACGCATGCCCCGGAGAAGAGGGCCGCCAGATAGACCCGCCCCTTGCGCTGGAGATCCCCGAAGCGGATCAGCACGGTCGCCGAGAGGATCGACCCGATCCAGAAGGTGATGCTGAAGACGCCCAGGGCGGTGGCGATCTTCGCCTGCGCCGACCCCGCCAGATCGCGCGGGAAATAGCTTTCGACGATCAGGGGCAGCAGGACGGAGAAGGCGCCCATGAAGCAGATCCCCATGCCCACCGAGCACAGGATCACCGGCCCAATGACCGGCGAGGCGGCCGAGGCGCGGAAGCCGACGCTGATCTCGCTGAAGATGAATCCCACGGCGCCGCCTTCGCGGACCCGTCTCGGTCCTGCAGGACGCGGCTTGATCTTCAGAGCCGCGCCGGCCGCCAGGGTCATCATCGCGGCCTGCCCGAAGAGGAGGGTGGTCAGCCCGACCACGGGCGCGGCCGCCGCAGCCGCCATGCCGGCGATCTGCCCGCCGAACTGGGCCAGGGTGGCCATCCCCACGGCCTGCTGGACGCCGCCCGGCGCCACGCGGCTGAGGAGGGCGTCCCGGGCTGGCGTCACGAAGGCGCCGATGGTCCCGATCCCGAGGGCGTAAAGGATGACAGTTGCATAGGTCAGCCGCCCCCCGGCCACAAAGGCGCCGAGGGCGAGAAAGCTGAGGGCGCTCAGGCCGCAGCCGATGAGCACGACCCGGAGCGTGTCGACGCGATCCGCGAGGTAGCCCCCCAGCAGGATCAACAGGACGGTCGGCAGCTGCATGGACATCTGCGCCAGGCCGAAGCGGATCTCGTTCTCCTGAAGGACCACCCGGACCAGGTAGGGGAAGAGAACCATCTGCACGCCGAAGGCGAGGAACCAGGCGCCCTGGGTGACGAGGTAGCCGGGAAAGCCGGTGGTGGAGGCCGGTTCCTGCGCGCGGGTGTCGGACATGGGACGCAGGACTCCGAGGTACGGGCCCACCGCCCTGGAGGCCCCGACCGAACCTAGACGCGGCTGGCCCTCCGAAGCCAGAGGCGAATTCCGCCGGGGCTTGCCTTGCGGCGGTGGGCGGGGTCTCCTGCCCGTCCCCAGGGAGGACCCGATGACCGAATTCACGACGATCGACGCCGGCGAGGTGAAGCTTCGCGCGGTGGTGCGGGGGCAGGGGCCCCTGGTCATCATGGTCCACGGCTTCCCGGAGAGCTGGTACTCCTGGCGTCACCAGATCGGCCCGGTGGCCGAGGCCGGCTTCACCGCCTGCGCCATCGACGTGCGCGGCTATGGCGGCTCGGACAAGCCGCATCCCGTGGCCGACTACGCCATGCCGCACAAGGTGAGCGACCTGGTGGGGGTGGCCGACGCCCTGTCGCCCGGCCAGCCGGCCATCCTGCTGGGCCATGACTGGGGCGCGCCCATTGTCTGGAACTCGGCCCTGTCGCGCCCGGACCGGTTCTCGGCGGTCGGCGCCCTGTCCGTGCCCTGGACCGGGGTGGGGCAGAGGTCCTTCTCCGACGTCTTCAACGAGGTCTTCACCGCCCGGAACAAGTTCTTCTACCAGGCCTACTTCCAGAAGGAGGGCGTGGCCGAGGCGGAAGCCGAAGCCAACGTCCGCGACTTCCTGCGCAAGTTCTACTACGCCATCTCGGGCGATGCGCCGGACGGGACCTGGCCCAACAACAAGACCGCCGACGCCCGGCTGCTGGAGGGCCTGGTCGACCCCGATCCCTTCCCCGCCTGGATGACCGAGGCGGACCTCGACTACTACACGGCGGAGTTCGAAGCCTCCGGCCTGCGCGGGCCGATCAACCGCTATCGCAACCACGACCGCGACTTCGCCTGGCAGCAGGCCTTCAAGGACCGGAAGATCGAGCAGCCCGCCTTCTTCGTCGCCGGCAACCGCGACCTGGCCTTCAACATGATGGGACGCGGCGACCCCGTCGAGCTCATGCGCGCCCAGGTCCCGAACCTGCAGGTGGCCGAGGTGCTGGACGGCTGCGGGCACTGGACCCAGCAGGAGCGCCCCGCCGAGGTCAACGCCCTGCTCATCCCCTGGCTGAAGGGGCTTCGGGGCTAGAGCCGAAGGGCCGCCTCGGAGGCGCGCACCAGGGCGTCGATGATGCCGGGCTCGGTGGAGGCGTGGCCGGCGTCCCAGACGATCTCGAAGTTCGCCTTCGGCCAGGCCGTCTTCAGGGCCCAGGCGGTCTCCATGGGCGTGACCACGTCATAACGGCCCTGGATGATCCAGCCGGGGATGTCCGCCAGCTTGTGGGCGTTCTTCAGGATCCAGCCGTCCTCGGGGAAGAAGCCCCGGTTGACGAAGTAGTGGCACTCGATCCGGGCGAAGGCGATGGCGAAGTCCACCTCGCCGAACTTGGCCGGCCGGCCCTCGGGGCCCCGGATGGAGATGGTGTCGCCCTCCCACTGGCTCCAGGCGGTGGCGGCGGCGGCCTTGGCGGCCTCGTCGCTTCCGGTCAGCCGGCGGTGATAGGCGTGGAGAAGGTCGCCTCGCTCCTCGGTTGGGATGGGGGCCAGATAGCGCTCCCAGGCGTCCGGAAAGAGGGCCGAGGCGCCGTCCTGGTAGAACCAGCGCACCTCGCGCTCGGTCAGGGTGAAGATGCCCCGCAGGACCAGGGCCTCGACCCGCTCGGGGTGGGTGATGGCGTAGGCCAGGGCCAGGGTCGAGCCCCAGGAGCCGCCGAACACCGTCCACGTCTCGATCCCCAGCTGGACCCGCAGGCGCTCCATGTCCTCGATGAGCCGCCAGGTGGTGTTCTCCTCCAGGCTGGCGTTGGGGGTGGAGAGGCCGCAGCCGCGCTGGTCGAACAGCACCATCCGCCAGCGGTCCGGATCAAAGAAGCGCCGCATGGTGGGGTTGATCGCCCCGCCCGGCCCGCCGTGCAGGATGACGCAGGGCCGCCCGTCCCGGTGCCCGCACTCCTCGAAATAGATCTCGTGGACCCCCTCGGTGGCCATGCGGCCCCGGGCGAAGGGCTCCACCTCTCGGAACAGGCCGCGGCGGCCGGTGGAGGCGGAAAAGGCGGGGGACCAGGGATCACTGCTCATGGCCCCCTCCTAGACCTTCGCCGGCGGCTCCGGAACCCCTCCGCCGCTTGCAGCTGAGGGGCCGTTGACCCCCTCAGTCAGCTTCGCTGACAGCTCCCCCTTGGGGGAGCAATTGGGTCGGTCATTCCTCCCCATCAGGGGGAGGTGGGCCGCGCAGCGGGCCGGAGGGGGTCAACGGGGCCTGTCGCCCCTCACCCCGCCTCGGGAACAGCCGGGGCCAGGGGGTCGGGGCCAAAGCGGTTGTCGCCGACGGTTCCGCGCCTGCAGTACCACACAATCGTGAGAATGAAGCCAACAAGCGGAATGATGAACCAGAGGATGTTCCAACCGGATTTATCGATATCGTGGAGGCGGCGGACCTGGACCGCCAGCATTGGCAGGAATGTTCCAAGTACAACAAGACCCGCCAGAAGAGAAATAACGCCCGGCTGACCGCTTTGAGATGTCTGAAGTTCCGAAATAGCCGAAACTGCAAAAATGACTAAAACATAAGCGAGATAAAACCACCAATATTCAGACCTGCGCGCCCTGCCATTGAAGTCGGCATACTTCGTGAGTACGACCGTGACAGATTCAACCATATTCATTTCATTTCCCCCCGCTTGGCTGCATGACCGACCTTGGACTGAAGAGATACCTTCACTCCCCGCCTGCGCAGACGGAGGATTGTAGCCCAAGGCCCTGATGGCAAGGAGAATCGTCTCCCTCAGGAAGCCCTGGCCCCGTCACCCCCCGAACTTCCGGCCCATCCACTCCAGGATGTAGCGGTTCACCTCTTCGGGCTTCTCCTGCTGGGTCCAGTGGCCGGAGCCCATCACCAGGGCCTTTTCCAGGTCCTTGATCCGGTCCTCCATGCCGTCGGCCATGGAGGGCGGCAGGACGGCGTCCTTTTCGGCGCAGATCATCAGGCAGGGGACGTGGTCGATGCGCTTGGGCAGGTGGGCCGAACGCTCCCAGTTGCGGGTGAAGTTGCGGTACCAGTTGATGCCGCCGGTAAAGCCGGTGGCTTCGAAGGTGTCCACGAAGGCGGCCAGCTCATCTGCGGACAGGAGCTGGTTGGCGGTGTCGGACTTGTCCCACTCGGCCAGCATGTCGCGGAAGGCGAAGGTGGAGGTGGTGGCGGGGCCGGCGTCCCTGTCGATGCTGAGGCCGCTGCTGGGCGGGGCGGGCTGGTCCTCGGGCGGGCGGCGCATGAAGAAGCGCATGGTCTTGTCCACGTCCTTGCCCAGGGCCGCATCGGCCTCGCCGGGCTTCTGGAACCAGACGATGTACATGTCCTCGCCGAAGGCGAAGCGCATGGAGGCGATGGGGTCGTAGTCGCCGCGCGGCAGGAAGGGGGTGTTCAGCCCGATCACCCCGGCGACCCGGTCGGGATGCATCAGGGCCATCTGCCAGACGACGAAGCCGCCCCAGTCATGGCCGCAGAACACCGCCTTCTCGATGCCGAGATGGTCCAGCAGACCCACCAGGTCGGCGGCCAGGTGTTCCATGTCATAGTCCTCGACCGCATCCGGCCGGGAGGTCAGGCCATAGCCGCGCTGGTCCGGGGCGATGGCCCACTGGCCCGCCGCCTCGCAGGCCTTCAGCTGATGGCGCCAGGAGAAGGCCAGCTCCGGAAAGCCGTGGCAGAAGACGATGGGCACGCCCTGGCCGCGGGCGACCTCGTAATAGGCCATGTCGATCCCGTTGACCTGGGCCTTGGCGACGGGGGGCATCTGGCGGGCGAGTGCGGACATTCAAAACTCCCTGGAAGGTTTCCCTATCTTGGCCAGACCCGGCGGGGGTATGGCAAGGGCCAGCGCGGGGGAAGGCGGCATGACGACGGCGAACAGGGGCGGGTCGGGGGCCAAGGGAACCGGCTGGGGCCTGGTCGTCCTCCTGGGCGCCCTGACGGCCTTCGCGCCCATGGCCATCGACATGTACCTGCCCAGCCTGCCGGCCATTGGCGCGGACCTGGGGGTGGACGCGGCCTACACCCAGATCACGGTCTCGGCCTTCCTGGCCGGCATGGCCATCGGCCAGTTCTTCTATGGCCCGGCGTCGGACCGCTTCGGTCGAAAGGGGCCGATCCTGGCGGGGGTCGCCCTGTGCGTCCTGGCCTCCTGCGCCTGCGCCATGGCCCCGTCAGCCGAGTTCCTCGTCGCCGCCCGGTTCGTCCAGGCCCTGGGCGGGTGCGCGGGCGGGGTGGTGGCCCGGGCCGTCGTCCGCGACCGCTTCGACCACACCGAGACGGCGCGGATGCTGTCCCTCCTGACCCTCGTCATGGGCCTGGCGCCCATCCTGGCGCCCCTGATGGGGGGCGTCCTGCTCCAGCTGGCCGGCTGGCGTTCCATCTTCTGGGCCCTCGCCCTGTTCGGCGTGGTCGTCGGGCTGGCCACCCTCTTCCGGCTGGAGGAGTCCCGCTCCGAGGCCACCGCCGTCCAGGCCCGCTCGGAGTCGCCCCTGGCCGCCCTCGGCGCCCTCCTGAGGGACCCGCGGATGGTGGGCTACGCCCTGGCGGGCGGGCTGAACGGGGCGACCCTCTTCACCTGGATCTCGGCCTCGCCGGGCCTCCTCATCGGCGTCTGGGGCATACCGGCCTCGCTCTTCGGCTGGGTCTTCGGCCTCAACGCCGCAGGCGTGATCGGCGCCGGCCAGCTCAACCGCCAGCTCCTGCTGCGCTACACCCCCGAACAGGTGCTGAGGGCCGCCGGCGCCTTCGGCGTGGTCGCCGCCGCCCTGCTGCTGGCCGCGGCCTTCACGGGCTGGGGCGAAATGTGGAGCGTCCTGCCGCTGATCTTCCTGGTCCTGTCCAGCTACGGCTTCATGGCCGGCAACACCATGGCCGGGGCCCTGAATGTCGACCCGCGCCGGGCGGGCTCGATCTCGGCCCTGATGGGCTCAGCCTCCTTCGCGGCGGGGGCGGCGGCCTCCAGCCTGACAGCGGCCCTGGGCGACGGCTCGGCCCGGCCTGTCGCCATCACCCTGTTCCTGGCCATGAGCGGCTCGGCCCTCGCCCTGCGGACCCTGGCGCTGAAGGGGACGGCGCGGGTGTGAAGGGGGGGCAGCTGAGCCGCCGGTGTTCCCCCTCCGTCGCGCTGCGCGCGCCACCTCCCCCAAAGGGGAGGAATTACAGCGCCCATTGCTCCCCCAAGGGGGAGCTGTCAGCGAAGCTGACTGAGGGGGTCAACGGGGGTCGGTTCGGTCCACGTCCCGGGCCGAGACCGCCAGCCAGGCCCAGCCGATGAGGAAGAGGACGCCGCCGATGGGGGTGACCGCCCCCAGCCAGCGGGGGGCGCCGAAGGCCATGGCGTAGAGGGTCCCGGCGAAGATCACCGAGCCGGTCAGGAAGAAGGCCGGGGCGAAGCGGGCGCGGGCCGCGCCCATGCCCATCATCGCCGCCGAGGCGAAGGTCGCCATGGTGTGCCAGAAGGCGTACTGGGCGCCGGTGCGGATCCACTCCACGGCCCTGGGGTCCTTCACCGCGTGGGCGGCGAAGGCGCCCATGGCGATGGCCGAGAAGCCGTTCAGCGCCGCCAGGGTCAGCCAGTCGCGCCGGGCGAGACCCTTCACGCCCAGACCGCCGGTCGCCGTCCGGCCCAGGGCGCCTCGCGCTCCAGCTGGCCGGCCAGCCGGAAGAGGGTGGCCTCGTCGGCATAGCGGGAGGTGAACATCATGCCCACGGGCAGGCCATCGGAGGTGGTCTCGAGGGGCAGGGACAGGGAAGGCTGGCCTGAGAAGTTGAAGGGCGGGGTGAAGGGGAAGACCTGGCCCTGCCGGCGGTTGACCTCCTTGGGCTCCAGGTTGACCGGGTCGATGAAGCCGATCTCCGGGACCGGGGTTCCCAGAACCGGCGTCAGGTGGACGTCGCGGTCGCGGAAGGCGGCCAGGGTGACCCGGTTCAGCATCCGCAGCTCCTGCAGGGACCGGAAGGCCATCTCGCCGGTCACCTTGCGCCCGCCCTTGAGGGAGACCCAGGTCAGGGGTTCCAGCTCGTCGGGCTCGGGCTCGCGGCCGATCTCGTCGATCAGCCGGGCCATGCCGGCGGCGAAGTTGGCGCCCGAGACAGGGCCCCGGGCGGCGTAGAGGGCGCGGTAGTCGATGCCCAGGCCCTCCTCGACCACCTCGTGGCCCAGCCGGCGCAGCAGGTCGGCGGTACGCTCCAGCGCCGCCTGGACCTGGGGGTCGATGGGCCGGCCGGAGACGGTCTCGGACGACCAGGTGATGCGCAGGCGGCCCGGCGCGCGGCCCACCTCGTCCAGGAAGGGCCCGGCCTTGGGCGGGGCGGGATAGGGGCTGTCGGGCTCGGGCCCGTCTGTGGCGTCCAGCATGGCGGCGCTGTCGCGAACGGTGCGGGTGACCACGTGGTCGACCACGAAGCCGGCGGCGTAGTCGAAGCCGTCCGGCAGGTTGGGAACCCGGTCGCGGGTGACCTTCAGCCCCACCAGGCCGCAGCAGGCGGCGGGGATGCGGATCGAGCCCAGGCCGTCGCTGGCGTGGGCCATGGGGACCATGCCCGAGGCCACAGCGGCCGCCGATCCGCCCGAGGAGCCCCCAGCGATGTGGCCGGGGTTCCAGGGGTTGCGGCAGGGGCCCAGGAGGGCGCTCTCCGTCGTGCCGGTGATGCCGTATTCCGGCGTGTTGGTCTTGCCCAGGGGGATGACGCCGGACCGGCGGTAGCGGGCGGTCAGGCCGCCGTCCTGCTGGTCGACAATGTTCCGGGCGAAGCGGCTGCCGGAGGTGCGCGGCCAGCCGGCCACGGGCATGGCCAGGTCCTTGATCAGGAAGGGCACGCCCCGGAAGGGCCCGTCGGGCAGGTCGCCCCCGGCCTGGCGCCGGGCCTCGTCGAAGGCGCAGTGCACCACGGCGTTCAACGTGGGGTTGCGCCGCTCGATGATGGCGATGGCCGCGTCTACGGCCTCCAGGGGGGTGGTCTCGCCCTTGCGGATGGCCTCGGCCAGGCCAAGGCCGTCGAGGTCGGCGTACGCTTCGGGGGTCATGGGATCACCGGGTCTGGGAGAGGAAGGCCATCTTGGCCACGGGGGCGAGGCCGGGGGCGGCGGTGCGGAGCTCGGCGAAGGACGCCTCGGCGGCGTCCAGGGCCTGGTCGATGTCCGCCTCGGTCATGGCGTCGCAGAGGAACATGTTGTGCCAGGGGTGGACATAGACCCCCTTGGCCAGCATGGCGCTGGACCAGAAGAAGCCCTTCCTCAGGTCGGGGTCCTCGTCGAACAGGAACAGGGGCATCTGGCCGGGGCCGGTAATGCGGAAGCCGAAGCCCGCCGCGTCCGCGCGCTCGGAGAGGCCTGAGGCGAGGCGCTCTCCCAGGGTCTCCAGCCGCTCCAGGTAGTCGGTCTCGCGGATGCGGCGCAGGACTTCGATGGACGCCGCCATGGGGGCGGCCTGGTACCAGAAGGAGCCGGTGGCGTAGATGGCCTCGGCCCCCTTGCGGGCGCTGTCCGAGCCCAGGAGGGCCGAGAGGGCGTGGCCGTTGGCCAGGCCCTTGCCCCAGGTGGACAGGTCCGGCTCGACCCCCAGGCGCGACCAGGAGCAGTCGCGGCTCAGGCGGAAGCCGGCGCGCACCTCGTCCAGCACCAGGAGGGCGCCCGTGCGGTCGCACAGCTCGCGGGCGCGGGCGGCGTAGGCGGCCTCGGGCTCGGCCTGGTCGATGAAGGCGTCGTGCTGGAAGGGGGCGGCGAAGATGGCGGCGAGGTCGTCGCCGGCCTCTGCCACAGCGGCCTCCAGGCTGGCCACGTCGTTGTAGTCGCAGAGGATCTGGTACGCCCGGTCTGACTCCAGGACCCCGGCCGTGCGCGGCGTGCACCAGGGGGTCGAGCCGTGATAGGCGCCCCGGGCGCGGATCACCGCCTTGCGGCGGGTCTGGGCCCGGGCGACGGTCAGGGCCATGGTCGTGGCGTCGCCGCCGTTCTTGCAGAACAGGGCCCAGTCGGCGTGGCCGATCATGCCGACCAGGGCCTCGGCCAGGTCGACCATCACCGGGGCGGGGCCGGTCAGGGTGTCGCCCTGCCGCAGCTGGTCGATAAAGGCCGCATCGATGGCCTCGTCGCCGTAACCGAACAGGTTGGGGCCGTAGGCGCACATCAGGTCCAGGACCTTGCCGCCGTCGGCGTCCCACAGGTGGGCACCCTTGGCCTTCACGAAGTACTGGGGATAGTCGTCCGGCAGGAGGGCGGTGGACTGGTGTCCGAACATCCCGCCCGGGATCACCGCCTCAGCCCTCGCCCTCAGGGCCCTGTCCTTGCTCCTGTCCATCGCCTGCGCCTCCCGCTTTTCCCCATCCTGTCCGTGACAGGCCCCTGTGCGCAAGCGTCAAGGCCATTGACCCCCACCGTCCCGCTGCGCGGTCCACCTCCCCCTGGGGGGAGGAATTGGGGAGCTCCGCTGCGGATCAGGTGCGGCGGGTTTCCAGGAGTTCGGAGAGGTTGCGCACCGCCTGGGCGAGGTCGGCCAGTTCCTGTTCCTTCAGGGCGTCGAGCTTCTGGTGGAGGAGTTCGATCTCCAGCTCGGCCTTCACGTTGACCTGGTAGTCGGTCTCGGCCTTGCGGCGGTCGATGTCCTGCTGGCGGTTCTGGCTCATCAGGATGAAGGGGCCGGCATAGGCCGCCTGGAAGGACAGGGCGAGGTTCAGCAGGATGAAGGGGTAGGGGTCCCAGTGATTCACCCAGGCGAGGACGTTGAGGGTCACCCAGCCGGCCAGCAGGAAGGATTGCACGATGATGAAGGGCCAGGAGCCGATGGTGGCGGCCACCGCGTCGGCCACCCTTTGGCCCAGGCTCATGCTGTCGGGGTTCTTTTCGGCTTCACGCAGGTTCCGGCGCTGATGCCGAAGTTCTTCCAGAAGCCGGCTCTCGGCTTCGCGGATGCGGGTGTTGAGGTCCGTCATGATCGCTCCTGTCGTCGGGCTCAGCTCTTCTCTCAGATGCATGTCCAGGAGCCAAGCCCGGACCGACCTGCGGTCAGGAGCCGCCGACGCCAAAGCGCCAGGTCACGCCCGTCGAGAGAAAGACGGCGTCGCGGGAGCCCTTCCGGACAAGGGGGCTGTCGGCGATCTCCCCCAGCCGGCGGTCCCAGCCGGCCTCGACCTGGAGCATGGCCCGGTCGCTGAGGGCCCAGCCCCAGCTGGCGGCGAGCCCTGCGCTGGCCAGTCCCCCGTCGGGTGCAAAGGCGGCCAGCTTGCCGCCCGAAGCGGCGGCCTCGGCGGGGGTGACGCCGAACCAGGTCCGCGCATAGTCCTGGCCGACCAGGTCGATCCTCGGACCCACCGCCAGAACGGTCTGTGGCGACGGCGCCCAGAGAAGGTCCGCCCCGGCGCGGGCGGTCAGGCCGCTATAGCCCTTCACGCCCGCCCTGACTTCGGCGAAGGCGCGCCAGGACTTGCGGTTCACGCCGGCGCCGAGCCCCACGCCGAGGGTCCAGTCGAGGTCGCGCATCCCGGTGAGGTCCGCCTGGTCTGAGGCGTTCCGCTCGCCCTGGAACTGGACGGAGGGATAGAGGATCACGCCCTCCGCCGGCCCGTCGGCCACGAAGTCCACCCCCGGAAGCTTCAGCCGTTCGAGGCCGAAGAGGGGCCGGGCGCGCAGGGTCGTCTCATCCGCCCCCGGGTAGCGGGGCATGAGGCGTGCGGCGACCCCCAGATCGACGACAAGGTCGCCGGCGGGCAGGGCCATGGCGGCCGGCGGCGGCAGGGAGGGATCGGCCAGGACCGGCCCGGCCCAGAGGGCGAGGGCCAGGACGGCGGGTAACAGGGCGGCGGGTAACAGGGTGACGGGTAACAGGGCGACGGGGCGGGCGGGGCTGGATCGGGACATGAACCCTCCTGATGGGCGCCTCCAGTTTGGAGCCGCAAGCCCCCGTCGGCAAGACATGCATTTGCCTGCGCACGACTCGCGCTAGCGGGAGGCCTATGCCCACGACCCTGCGCCTCGGCCTGGTCTACGCCGCCCTCTATGTGGGCAACGGTGCCAGCACGCCCTTCATGCCGCTCTGGCTGAGCGAGCGGGGGCTGACGGGCGCCCAGGTGGGGCTGGTCCTGTCCCTGCCCATGCTGTTCCAGATCCTGACCTCGCCGACCCTGGCGCTATGGGCGGACCGCTTCCGGCTGCGCCGCACCCCCATCGCCTGGCTCGCGGCGGGGACCTGCCTGACCTATCTCGCCCTCGCCGGACTGGAGGGCCTGCCCGCCCTGGCGCTGGCCTGGCTGCTGGCGGCTAGCCTCTATCTGGCCCTGTCGCCCCTGATCGATGTCATCGCCCTGTCGAGGGCCCAGGCGGAGGGCTTCAACTATGGCCTGCCCAGGGGCATGGGCTCGGCGGCCTATATCGGCGCGGCCATCGCCACCGGCGCCCTTGTCACGGCGGTCTCCGTGGATGTCGCCCTGGCCTGGATGATCCTCGCCTCCGGCCTGACGGCGTTCTGCGCCCGGTTCCTGCTGCCGGCGGATCCGGCGCCCGGCCCCGTCGCGGCAGGTCGTAGCGAGGGCGGCGGCCTGGCGGGCCTGAAGACCCTGGTGCGGGACCCGGTCTTCCTGCTGGCGGTAGGCTCTGCGGGCCTGATCCAGTCGGCCCACGCCTTCTATTACGCCTTCTCGGCCTTGTCCTGGAAGGCGCAGGGTCTGCCGGAAAACCTGACCGGCCTGCTCTGGGGCCTGGGCGTGGCGGTGGAGGTCGTCTTCCTGTGGTTCGGCGCCGGCCTCCAGCGGCGGCTGGGGGCGAGGAACCTGCTGGTGATCGGCGGGGCGGCGGGGGTGCTGCGCTGGACCCTGCTGGCCTTCTCGCCGCCCCTCTGGGCCCTCGTTCCCCTGCAGGCGCTGCACGCCCTGACCTTCACGGCGGTCTTCCTGGCCTCGATCCAGCTGGCGGCTCGGCTCTCGGGCCCGCAGACCGCCTCGGCGGCCCAGTTGATCAACGCCGCCCTCCAGGGAGGGATCCTGAGCGGCCTCGCCACCCTGGCCTCGGGGCCTTTGTTCGATGCGGTGGGCGCCCGGGGCTATCTCGCCATGTCGGTCATGGCGCTGGCCGGCCTCGCCGGGGCCCTGGCCCTCTACCGGATCTCAAGGCTGCAGGACTGACCTCGCGGGCCCTTGCGTCCGGGGACGCTTCGGGGACTATGGCCCCCAAGATTTCCAGAACGGGGAGGACGTCCATGCGCGCCATTCAGGTTTCCGAGCCCTGGGGCGTCGACCGCGTCGAGGTGGTCGAGCGTCCTGAGCCCAAGCCCGGTTACGGCCAGGTTCTGGTGCGGATGAAGGCGGTCTCGCTGAACTACCGCGACCTGTTGATGGTGGGCGGGGTCTACAGCCGCGGGCCGGCCATGGCCGGGACCATCACGCCCTTCTCCGACGGCTGCGGCGTGGTCGAGGCGGTGGGCGAGGGCGTCACGCGGGTGCAGCCCGGCGACCGGGTCTCGACCCTCTTCTTCCAGAACTGGACCTCCGGCCGGGCGACAGTGGAGAAGCTGACCAGCGCCCTGGGCAGCCCCATTCCGGGCGCGGGCGCCGAGCTGCAGGTGTTCAGCCAGGAGGGGGTCTCGAAGGTCCCGGACTTCCTGACCGACGAGGAAGTCTCCACCCTGGCCTGCGCCGGCCTGACCGCCTGGCGGGGCCTGTTCGAGGACGCCCGCCTGGAGCCCGGCGACACGGTCGTGCTGCAGGGGACCGGCGGGGTGTCGATCTTCGGTCTCCAGTTCGCCCATGCGGCAGGCTTGCGGACCCTCATCACCTCCTCGTCGGACGAAAAGCTTGAGCGCGCCCGACTGCTGGGCGCCGACCACCTGGTCAACTACCGGGCGACGCCGGAATGGTCGCGACCCGTGCGCGAGGCCACCGGCGGGGTCGGGGCGGACTTCATCATGGAGGTGGGCGGCGCCGGCACCATCCAGCAGAGCCTGAGGGCGGTGCGGATCGGCGGCCACATCGCCATCATCGGCGTCGTGGCCGGGGCGGGCGAGGGGGTCAATCCCGGCGTCCTCATCGGCAACAACGCGAAGCTCCAGGGCCTGTCGGTCGGCTCGCGCGAGATGTTCGAGGCCATGTGCCGGGCCATCGCGCTCCACCAGATCCGGCCGGTGGTGGACAAGGTCTTCCCCTTCACCGAGGTGCGCGAGGCCTTCCGCGCCATGCAGGCCGGAGAACATTTCGGCAAGATCGTCCTGACCTTCGGGGGCTGACCCCGGCCGGGTCGGGCCAGTTCCGTGCGGTCCAGCCCTCGTCACCGGGGGACCCTGTCGACTTCACGGACCGGACCGGGGCGCTGGACGGTCTCGACTTCGACGGCGACGACCGACGGGCCGGAGCGTAAAGGGTGACTGGCGCAAGACGTTGAGGCTCTGATAGAAAGACAGATAGAATTACAATAAAACAATGTGTTGTTCGCGTTTCTTCCATCTGCGTCGTAGCCTGCACGGGCCGGAGCGTCACTCAGCCTGACGAGTCGGCTTCCTCAGGGCGCGGCTTCGTGGTTAAGTCCTTTCCATAGCGGATGAATTCGGCGTCGGTTGAAGCCTCCGCACCGTGTTCCGGAAGCACCGCCGCCATGTCCAACCCCGCTGACGACCGGCCTGAGGCCGCCGCCCTGGAACCGAACCCGCCGGGGGCAGGAGCTGGGCCGGCCATTGAGGCGCCAGCGTCCTCTGTCTTTGCTGCGCCAACGCCTGTGCGTCGTCCCACGAAGGCGCCTTCGGACGCTCCGGTCTGGCTGGCCGCCACCTTCGTCTCCGGGCTCTGGGCCTTCGCCCCTATCGCCTTCGCCCTGGGCTACCGTCAGGGCCGGGCGCCCTTCGACTATGATCCCTTCGTTCTGCTGATCCTGGGTGCGATGGCCGTCGGACCTGCGGGCCTGGTCTGGATCGCCGCCAGCCTCCTTGTGGAGGGGCGTCGCCTGCGTCGGGAGAGTCAGCGGGCGGCGCGTCTGGCGGACGAGATGGTGGCGCCCGCCGTGGCCGCAGGTCTTCGCACCGGCGAGATCGCCCTAGGCCTTCAGGCCGAGATGGCCCGGGTCGGCGAGGCCGCCAGCCTCGCCTCCCGGCAGCTGGAGGGGCTGCGGGCCGCTCTGCAGGTGGAGTCTGACCTCCTCGACACCGCCGCGGGTTCGGCGGGGACCGCCGCTAAAGAGATGGCGGCGGGTCTGGGCCGGGAGCGCGAGCGGCTGGAGGGCCTGGCCTCGGGCCTTGACGCCCGGACCAGCGCGGTCACCGACGCGATCGCCCGGCAGGCCCGGTTGGTGGGTGAGGTCTCCGATCTGGCCGAAACCCAGCTGCGCGAGGCCGAGGCCGCCTTCACCGCCCGCTCCACAAACTTCACGGAGGCGGCGGACCGTCTGGAGGCGGCGGCCGGGGCGGCAGGCGAAACCCTGGGCCAGCAGGCCGTGCGTCTGCAGGGTGCGGGCTCCAGCCTGACCGAGCATCTGCGGTCGGTGGAGGCTGCGCTTGACGCTCGCCGCAACGCCCTCCTCGCCGCCGCCTCAGCGCTCAAGGTCGAGCAGGAGGGTCTGGCGGCCGAGGGCGAGGCCCATCTCGCCCGTCTGGCTGAGGTGGGGGGGCAGGCTCGCCTGTCCGCCGCCGACATGCGGGACTCCGCCCTCAAGGGAGGTGAGGCCCTCTCGTCCCTGATCCAGGAGGCCGCCGCCCAGTTCCGTGAGTTTGCGAACGCCGCCCGCTCGGAGCGCGACGAGTTCGGCCAGTCCACCCGTCACGCCCTGGAGGCCGTGGCCCGGGCCGCCGCCGAGGAGCGCCAGCGTCTCGAGGCTCAGACCCACGCCGCCATCACCGCCCTGAGGGAGGCCGCCGAGCAAACCCGCAAGGCCGCCGACCAGAACGCCGAGGCCGCGCGCGCCCAGGTGGATCAGCTGGCCGAGGCCGCCTTCTCCGCCGGCCAGAGGGCCAACCAGGTTTTCGAGGCCCGCCTGGAAGAGGCGCGGGGTCTGATCAGCCGCTCGGCCCAGATGGTGGAGGAGGCTGGCGACGCGACGGCCCGCCGGCTGGAGCAGGGCGCCTCCGCCGCCCGGCGCACTCTCGACGAGCTGGCCGGCATGATGGGTCGGATCGAGGACCGGGTGGCCAGTCTGCCGGAAAAGGCCCGCTCGCAAGCCGAGCAGGTCCGGGAGGCGGTCACCGAGAGCATGGACGGCCTTCTCGATCAGGCCCGCCGCACGGCCGCCGAGACCCAGGCCATCGACGCCGCCTTCCAGGAGCGGGTGCGGCGCAATTTCGGAATGCTGAGCGAGGCGGTGAAGATGATGGGCTCGGTGGCCGTCGCCGGCGCCGCCCCGGTCTCACCAGCGCCTCCGACCGCGCCGGTGGCTCAGGCGCGGCCCGCCGCTCAGGCCCCCTCCGCCCCCGATCCGGAGGACGAGGCGCCTCGGCGGCGTTTGCGCCTCACCCCAGCCCGCCCCGCGAGCGACGAGACCTTTTCGGAGATCTTCGAGGCCGCCGGCGGCCCGCCGGAGGCGCTCGGAGGGCTGCGCCTGGATTCGACCTCTCCCGCGCCGCGCCCGGGCGGCCTCGCCGGGCTGGCCCGTACACCCCCGGCGGGGAGCGGCTGGACCTGGCGGGACCTGCTCTCGACGGTGGACGCCGGCGGCCAGAGGACCGGCCCGGACGCGGAGTCCATGGATTTCCTGGCCGACGAGATCCGCGCCCTGGGCATCGATCCCACCGTGCTCCTGCCCGTGACCCGGGTGGATGAGCTGGCGACAATGATCTCCGACGGCCAGGGGGACCTGGCCCGGGACACAGTTCGGCGCCTCGCCCCCGCCGCCACCCGAAAGCTGTCGCGCCGGCTGTTGGAAGAGCCGCGCACGCGCCGCTCGGTCATGGACTTCCTGGCCCGCTACCAGAGCGAGATCGAGACGGCGACTCGCCGCGACCGGTCGGGGCGGGAGGTCGGGGCCCTGTTGTCCACCGAGGCCGGGCGGCTCTACCTCCTGGCCGAGGCGGCGGCGGGCGACATCGTTTGAGCCGCCGCAGGCCCCCCAGGGTCTTCCTGGCCGGCCTCGCCCTCCTGCTGGCGGCCGCCGGCCCGGCGCCGGAATCCGGCGGGGCGGAGGTCCGGACGGCGGACTATGTCTTCTCCTATCGCTGGCCTGCGGCGGTGGAGGCTGTCCCGAACCTGCGCTCGCGCCTGATGAAGGACCAGGAGGCGGTCCGGCGCGCCTTCGCCGAGGAGGCCGGCCAGGCCCGGCAGGAGGCCGCCGCCGATCCGGGCCGCCCGTTCCTTCCTTATGAGCTTTCGGTGGAATGGACGGTGGCGGCGGACCTGCCCGCCTGGCTGAGCCTGTCCCAGAGCCTCAGCGTCTTCGAGGGCGGCGCCCACCCGAACACGGGCTTCGACTCCCTGGTCTGGAACCGGAGGGCGGGGGTCGAGCGGCCTCCCCTGGACCTGTTCACCTCGCCCGAGGCGCTGGACGCCGCGATCCGCGCCCCTTTCTGCGACGCCCTGGACCGCGAGCGGGCGACGCGCCGGGGCGCCCCCGTGGACCGGGCCAGCGGCGATGAGTTCGACGCCTGCATCCGCCCCTCCGGCCAGGCGGTGGTCCTGGGATCCTCCGACCGGAAGCGCTTCGACCGCATCGGCATCCTTGTGGCTCCCTACGCCGCCGGGCCCTATGTCGAGGGAAGCTACGAGGTCACCGTCCCGGTCACGCCCGCCGTGCTGCAGGCGGTGAAGCCGGAGTTCCGGGCGGCGTTTGGGCCGTAAGGCGGGCCCGCGCACAGACGCCATTGCTCCCCCAAGGTGGAGCTCCCGCCGGAGGCGGGTGAGGGGGTCTGCGGCGGCTCGGCTGACCCCCTCCGTCCCGCTGCGCGGTCCACCTCCCCCTGGGGGGAGGAATGAGGGAGCCCATTGCTCCCCCAAGGGGGAGCTCCCGCCGGAGGCGGGTGAGGGGGGCAGCGGCGTCCGCCCCGTTCCTCAGCCCTTGAGCTGGGCGTAGCCGAGGGCTTCGTTCAGGCGGTCCATGACCTCGATGGCGGCCTCGGGCACCACCGTGCCGGGGGTGAAGATGGCGGCGACGCCGGCTTCGCGCAGGGCGTCGAAGTCCTCAGGCGGAATGACGCCGCCTACCACCACCAGGATGTCCGGGCGGCCCAGGCGGGCGAGTTCGGCCTTGAGTTCAGGCACAAGGGTCAGGTGGCCGGCGGCCAGGGAGCTGGCGCCCACAAGGTGCACGCCGTTCTGCACCGCCAGCTCGGCGGCTTCGGCAGGGGTCTGGAAGAGGTCGCCGATGTCGACGTCGAAGCCCAGGTCGGTGAAGCCCGAGGCGATGACCTTCTGGCCGCGGTCGTGGCCGTCCTGGCCCATCTTGGCGACGAGGATGCGCGGCTTGCGGCCGTCGGCCTCGGCGAAGCCGGCGGTCAGGGCCCGGGCCCGGACGCTGGCCGGGGTGTCGCCGGCGGCCTTCAGGTAGACCCCCTGTACGGCGTCGGCCTTCGCCTTGTGGCGGCCGAAGACCTTTTCCAGGGCCAGGGAGATCTCGCCCACCGTGGCCTTGGCCCGGGCCGCTGCGACGGACAGCTCCAGGAGGTTGGCGTTCCCCCTCGCGCCTTTGGTCAGGGCGTTGAGGGCGGCCTCGACGGCGGCGGGGTCGCGCTCGGCCTTCAGGCGGGCCAGCTTTTCCAGCTGGCGCTCGCGCACGGCGGTGTTGTCGACCTTGAGCACGGGGATGACGTCGGCGGTCTCGGGCCGGTAGCGGTTGACGCCGACCACGCTCTGGCGGCCGGAGTCGATCCTGGCCTGGGTGCGGGCCGAGGCCTCCTCTATCCGACGCTTGGGCAGGCCATCCTCGATGGCCCGGGCCATGCCGCCCAGGGCCTCGACCTCGGCGATGTGCTCCAGCGCGCGGGCCGCCAGCTCGGCGGTGAGGCGCTCGACATAGTAGGAGCCGCCCCAGGGGTCGATGACCCGGTTCTGGCCGCTTTCGAGCTGCAGGAAGAGCTGGGTGTTGCGGGCGATGCGGGCGGAGAAGTCGGTGGGCAGGGCCAGGGCCTCGTCCAGCGAGTTGGTGTGCAGGCTCTGGGTCTGGCCCCCGGTGGCGGCCATGGCCTCGATCAGGGTGCGGGGCACGTTGTTGTAGACGTCGGAGGCCGCAAGGCTCCAGCCCGAGGTCTGGGTGTGGGCGCGCAGGGCCAGGGACCGGGCGTCCTTCGGGTCGAACTTGTCCTTCATCAGCTGGGCCCAGAGCAGGCGGCCGGCGCGCTGCTTAGCGATCTCCATGAAGGCGTTCATGCCCGCATTCCAGAAGAAGGACAGGCGCGGGGCGAACTGGTCCACCGTCATGCCCGCGGCCACGCCGGCGCGGACATAGTCGATGCCGTCGGCCAGGGTGTAGGCCAGCTCCAGGTCCAGCGTCGCCCCGGCCTCCTGGATGTGATAGCCCGAGATCGAGATCGAATTGAACTTCGGCATTTCGCGCGAAGTATATGAAAAGATGTCGGAAATGATCCGCATCGAAGGTGACGGCGGATAGATGTAGGTGTTCCGGACCAGGAACTCCTTGAGGATGTCGTTCTGGATGGTGCCCCACAGCTGGGCGTGGGCGACGCCCTGCTCCTCGGCGGCGACGATATAGAGGGCGAGGATCGGCAGGACCGCCCCGTTCATCGTCATGGACACGCTCATCTTGTCCAGCGGGATGCCGTCGAACAGGGTGCGCATGTCGAGGATGGAGTCGATGGCCACGCCGGCCATGCCGACATCGCCCTTCACCCGGGGGTGGTCGGAATCGTAGCCGCGATGGGTGGCCAGGTCGAAGGCGATGGACAGGCCCATCTGACCGGCGGCCAGGTTGCGGCGGTAGAAGGCGTTGGAATCCTCTGCCGTGGAGAAGCCCGCATACTGGCGGAGGGTCCACGGATTGGTGAGGTACATGGTCGGATAGGGCCCGCGGGTGAACGGGGCGAGGCCCGGATAGCCGGGATCGGCCAGGCCCTCGGCGTCTGCGGGGCCGTAGGCGGGGGCGACCCCTATGCCCTCGGGCGTGATCCAGGCCTCTCCGGAGGCCGGCGCCGCGTCGGCGGGCGGGGCGTAGTCCAGGGCGGCGAAGTCGGGGAAGGCGCGGCTCATCAGCGTAACTCCCAGGCCTGGGACAGGCGGACGGGGCCGGGGGGCGGGCAGGTGGCGTCGGGGCCGGGCAGGCGGGCGTCGGGCGCGGCGGCCGCGACCGGCGCGGCGGTCTCGA
>VYLA01000067.1_pt1 | contig 30498 bp, 26 predicted proteins | sample 5114381 | NCBI WGS metagenome assembly VYLA01 (sample SAMN12291789, study PRJNA351875) | freshwater metagenome | isolation source: freshwater lake | place: USA: Michigan, Gull Lake | collected 2011-08-08 | reverse complement strand
GACTTCTGTTAAAGAAGCAGCATCCCGTGAAGCGTCAACCCCATTCAGCGACCACCCTAAAAAAGTGGCGTGGTGAGGAATCGCCGTCCGTTTTACGGCGGCGAGGATGTCAATAGTGGTACATTAATCTTACCAATTAAAAGGTCCCAAAGCCCGATCGTTGTAATCGCCACCCTCGGCAATAAAATGAATTACCATCGATTTACGGGTTAGCAGGGTATTATTAATCTTCCCACCACCATGAATTAACATTCCGTGCCAGAGAAGAATCTCTCCTTTTTTAGCAGTAAATGATTGACAGTCATAATTCTGAGCGCGCTGGTTAACATAATCTTGGTATTGGGGAATTTGAGCGGCAGTAATATTTTTAAGATTGACGGCGGGATAGTCTGGAAAAAAGTCAGTTACTTTGATATTTTTATGAGATTTAGGATAAAAAATTAGTGGGCCAGCATCGGCGGAAATATCTTCCAAGGCAATCCAAACACCAACTAAATGATTAGCAGGATGAACATAAAAAACTGCCATATCCTCATGCAGCCCCTGCTCTGTACCGTGCAGGAAGTTGATGGAATATCTCGGTTCGCAGGATTTGCCAATAATTAAATTAACTAAATCTCTCAGATTTTGATTGTCAAAAATTGCTTGAGCGGCGGGGGAAATCTCATGAAAGGCATGGAGTCGCCAAATAGAATTAACTAAGGCTTTTCTTTGCTCCATATCTAGGGCTAAAACTTGCTCGTGACTTAAACTCGCTGGTAGATTTTCTGCTTGAATGCCTTCAATTCTTAATCCAGGGATAGCCGATTCTAGGAAAAATACATCGGCTAATTCCGCTACTAAATTATTGATCGCCGTGGCCGGAATTAAATCTTTGACAATACAATAACCCAATTCTCGCCAATGGTCGAGGAGTTGATATTCTCGTTCGGAAATTCGCTGTTGTTGACGAGCTTTTTGCAGGGATTTTTCCGCTCGCGATCGATCCAACCAGGGTAATTCGGCAGTAGAATTGAAAGACCAGGGCAAATTTTTTAAGATATGGGCAATTTTAAGAATCATACTCAGTTCATCTTTTCCGAGCTACTTTCGGACTATTTTAATCCATGAGTGTTCGGTCTAGTCTGTCAACAGATATAAATTATTTGAAAAACCCCCTAGGATGAGTTAGGAGGTTACAGGGAAAAAATTAATCAGGGTTGATGGGATTAACTAGCGCTAACTTCAGCAGGATAAACGCTAACTTGACGGCGACTTTTATCCTTGTATTCAAATTTGACCACACCATCAATTAAAGCGAATAAAGTATCATCGCCACCACGACCAACATTTTTACCCGGGTGAACTTTAGTACCCCGTTGACGGATGAGAATATTTCCCGCTTTTACCACTTGACCACCGTAGCGCTTAACGCCTAGGCGTTGGGAACGAGAATCGCGTCCGTTGCGGGTACTACCCGTACCTTTCTTATGAGCCATAATTTCTCTCCAAATGCTTTTTTGATTCTAAAAGTTATTCTTCTTCATCGCTACTATCTTCTACAACTTCAGCGACGGAGGTAGCAGCAGTGGCGACTAGGGTTTTACCGTTATAATTGATTGAATCAATCATAAAACGGGTAATTTCTTGACGATGACCGCGTTTTTTACGGGTTTTCTTTTTCGGGCGCATTTTATAAACAATAACTTTTTTGCCCCGACGATGTTGCATGACAGTCCCTTCGACGGTGGCCCCTTCGATAAAGGGTTGACCGATGCTAATATCATCCTCATCATGGATTAATAGCACTTTGTCGATGGTATGGGTACTTTGTTCATCGACGGGAAGAAGTTCGATATCGTAATAGCGACCGGGTTCTACCCGAATCTGTTTGCCACCGGTCTCAATAATTGCGTAACTCATGAATTTTCTGCGCTCGTTTTGCCGTACAGGTAGCTGAAAAAAATTCCAGCTTTTGTGCTAATGTCCTCACCTGATCCGAGCAGGAATTGACACGATTTACTATTATCTAATATTCGGGCGGCAATTGTCAAGCTTTTTACCCACCGATTGGCTATATACTGAAAATAATCTTACGAAAAGCTCAATTAAACCGTTATGGAACAGTGGGAAAGCAGAGGACACCTTTTAACCGAACAAATTAACCCAAATAGCCTAAATTTAGACCAATTAAACCCGCTCGAATTGGTGGATCTCTTCAATCGCGAGGATGCCCAAACCCTAAAAGCGATCGCCATGGCCCGGCAAGAATTGGCCCTGGCGATCTCCCTGACCAGTCAAGCTCTGGCTAAAGGTGGTAGACTCTTTTACATTGGGGCGGGAACCAGTGGCCGGCTGGGGGTTTTGGACGCGGCCGAATGTCCCCCCACCTTCTGCACTCCCCCGGAATTGGTACAGGGAATTATCGCCGGTGGAGCGGCGGCGCTGGTGCGTAGTTCCGAAGATTTGGAGGATAAAGCGGAAGATGGGGCGGCGATTATTGCCCAGCGAGAAATTCACGAATTAGACGTGGTAGTGGGGATTACCGCCGGGGGGACAACCCCCTACGTTCATGGGGCTTTACGGGCGGCAAAACAGCGAGGTGCGACGACGATTGCTATTAGTTGTGTCCCCGCCGAACAAGTGGAGATCGCGGTGGATGTGGATATCCGGTTATTGACCGGACCGGAACTTTTGGCCGGCTCCACACGGCTGAAAGCGGGAACGGTGACGAAAATGGCTTTAAATATCCTCTCCACAGGGACAATGGTAATGTTAGGCAAGGTTTACGGCAACCAGATGGTCGATGTGGCAGTTACTAATCATAAACTCCATGACCGCGCCCTGCGGATTATCTGCAACCTTACCGATGTTAGTCGCCAGGAAGCGGCTATTTTACTGGAAAAAAGTGGCCGCCGGGTTAAACTGGCTTTGTTAATGCAGAAAACGGGACTTTCGGCGGCCGCAGGACAAGAATTGTTACAAAAGCATCGGGGTCAATTACGGGCTGCCCTGCAAGCTTATAATCAAATTGATTGATAAAAACCTATTGATTTTGACTTTCCTATGGTTAATATTTCTTCGGAAATTGCTGCGATCGCTGTTATTTTCCTCGTCGCTGGTGCTATCTTGACTTGGAGTTTTTATCGGGCTAAACCCTACGGACAACTGGGAATTTTAGCTTGGTTACAATCCTTGGTACTCATAGCTCCTTGGTTAATTTTTTTCGGGCTATTTGCGGCAGGAATTTATCTCAATCTAGCGGTAATTCTCTTTTTACTGGTTGCTTCCACCATTATCTATATTTATTTGGGCAACCGTTTACGCTTACTGAAAACCAATCAGATAATTGAACCGAAAGTTAACCCGGCAGTTAGCCAGTCCGTTACTCCTCTCGAAACCACGGCAGCGGTGACAGTAATTGTACCGGATGTGATTCCAATTACCGAAGAGGATTTAAAAGTTATTCAGAGTATTTTTGGGATAGATACTTTTTTTGCCACCGAGACTATCTCTTTTCAGGAAGGGGCAATTTTTAAAGGCAATTTACGGGGAGAACCAGATATCGTTCACTCTCGCTTAACCCAGAAATTAAGTGTTCATTTTGGCGATAAATATCGTTTATTTCTGGTGGAAGGAACCGAGGAAAAACCTGTGGTAATTATCCTTCCCAAAACTAACGATCCTAGTCCTGCCACTCTTGCTCAAAAAAATCTCTCTTTAGTTTTGTTAGTAGCCACTATTGTCACCAGCTTAGAAGCGGCGGGAATTTTATTGGGTTTTGATTTGTTTAGTAATTGGCAGAGATATCGAGAAGCAATTCCCCTGAGTTTGGGTTTATGGTCGGTATTAATTGCCCACGAAATCGGTCATCTAATTATCGCTAAACGCCATAATGTTCGTCTCAGTTTACCCTATTTTCTTCCCACTTGGCAGATTGGTTCTTTTGGGGCAATTACTCGTTTTGAATCTTTATTACCTAACCGCAGTGTTCTATTTGATATAGCTTTCGCTGGTCCTGCTTTGGGAGGTTTGGTTTCTTTAATCTTATTAATTGTTGGACTAACTTTATCTAATTCTGCCAGCCTTTTTCAAATCCCTAGTACCTTTTTCCAAAGTTCAATTTTAGTGAGTTTTTTAGCGCGGATAGTTTTGGGCGACGAGTTACAAAATGCCGTTATCTCCGTGCATCCTTTAACTGTTATCGGTTGGTTAGGATTGGTGATTACCGCCCTTAATTTACTGCCCGCAGGACAGTTAGATGGTGGCAGAATTGTTCAAGCTATTTATGGTCGCAAAATTGCCCGCCGTACCACTGTCGCCACTTTGGTCATTTTAGGCATTATTTCCTTAGTTAATCCCAGTAATCCGATTCCTCTCTATTGGACAATTTTAGTCGCTTTTTTACAAAGAGAGTTGGAAAGACCTAGTTTAAATGAGTTAACCGAACCCGATGACACCCGCGCTGGTTGGGGTTTATTACTACTCTTTTTAATGTTAGCGATTCTGATTCCTTTAAGCCCCAGTTTAGCAGGACGGTTAGGAATCGGTGGCTAAATACTTCCCCGAAATTCTTGCCATTGATTGCTGTCAAAAAAAGCTTGACAAAAACTCAAGTCTTGACTTATAATTTTCTTATAATGGGAATCCGTGTACGCCTATAGACTCCTGATTTTTCGGTAAGATATAGCCTCCAGCATTTAGCCCTGAAGATTTGACTTTTGGAGTGGCTCAAAATGTCTAACGAAACTGTCACTTATTCCCTAGAAGCTGTCCTGACAAGGATTGAGGGGAAAATCGACTCTCTGGAAAAACGCCTTGACGAGAAAATCGACTCTCTGGAAAAACGTATTGATGAGAGATTTGACAAGATAGAAGACCGGTTAACTAAAGTAGAAATAGGACAGGCCGAACTGAAGGGAGATATTAAGACTTTAGACGAAAAAATCAATGGATTAACTGCAAGAGTTGCCTATCAGGAATTCACCAATCGAGGGATTCTGATAGCATTGGTAGTCGCTATTTTAGGAGGTGCCGCTAAACTTTTTGGTTTTTTCCCTAATCCTTAGAAGTTGCCGGTAGCCGTACCTAGTAGATAGGCTCTTCCCAAAAATTTTTCGCTCATCACCCCGATCAACCGTTAGAATAGATTCAGAATTTAAGGATAAAATCTCATCTATGAATCCCGTTGTTTTGGTGCATGGTTTTCTGGACACTACTGCTGTTTTTAAACCGATGAGCAAGTATTTAAACTATCATGGTTGGCAGGTGCATAGTTTTAACCTAATTCCCAATCATGGTTACGAAAAGTTAGAAGTTTTAGCGGGTCAGGTAGATAATTATATCGAGAAAAACTTTGCTAAAGAGCAGAAAGTAGATCTGATTGGGTTTAGTATGGGAGGATTAATTACCCGCTACTACCTGCAAAGATTGGGAGGAGTGGAAAGAGTGCAACGTTACCTAAATATTTCTGCTCCGAATCGAGGCACTTTAACCGCGTATAGTTTACCTTTAGATGGGATTAGACAAATGCAGCCGGGGAGTCAATTTCTAGAGGATTTAAATCAAGATTGTCAACAAATTTTAAATAAAATTAAAACCACAATTATCTGGACTCCCTACGATTTAATGATATTTCCCGCCCATAGTTCTCGTTTATCGGTGGGCAAAGAAATTTCCATTCCGGTATTGCTTCATGCTTGGATGGTCAAAGATAGCAAAGTTTTAACAACAATTAAAGAGACCTTATTAGAATAGAAATACTGGTTGTCTCCAAAACTGGAACAGGGTCAAGATATCACCAACAAAAAAGTTAATTATCATCAAAAAAGCTTGACTTATGGTTATAATTATGCTAATTCAAAAATGAAACGCATCAGCGGCGGACTTCGGGATTTGTATCATTAGAAGATTATTAAACCTCTCGGTTTACTCACTTAAATTAGCAGTTTCTAGCCATTTTTTACCCATTTCAATGGGAATACCGAGGGGAGGACAGAGGATTTTAATTAATTCAATTCCTCCCGTGATTAAAATGCTTCTTAGGCGAGAATTTTTCTTGATTTCTGCGTCAACTTGTGCGACAAAAATTTTTTTTCAACTTCGGTATTAGTGGGATAAGTTTGGGTGAGTTGGCTGATAAGTTGTTGGATTTCTTGAGCAGCTTCGGCTCAATTTTGGGGTGTGGCTTAATTATGAATAATGCCATCACCCTGTTCAATAATCTGCACGTTTTGGGGTTGAACAATGTTGTATTTAGAGCCTTGAGGATTTTCTGACATAGGTGTTTCTGAAGTTAAGTTATGTATTAAGACTATAGCATCCATAATAGAGAATTGAACAGCGAGATCATTTTCTGCTTCTAAGGCCTGACATAGGAGAGGAATTATTGATTCATTACCCATTTTTCCGAGACATTGAGCGGCTTTTATTCGCATTTGAGCATCGGAATGTTTTAGCATTTTGGAATAGGCTTTAATAACTAGCTGTAAATTGTCAGGACTGATTGCCATTTTAGGTAGAACCAATTTTACCGATTGCATCGGTGGCACTGAAACGAACGCTATCTTCTGCATCGGATAAGGCATTGATTAAAGCGGGAATAGCTTCTTCTAGTCCAATTTCACCTAAAGCCTCGGCTGCGTTCCTACGAACATCTTTATTAGAGTCTTCTAAAGCCTTGAGTAACTCCGCAATCGCTGTTTCTGAGCCAATTTTACCCAAAGCCTCGGCTGCGTTCCTACGAACATCTTTATCAGAGTCTTCTAAAGCCTTGAGTAACCCCGCAATCGCTGTTTCTGAGCCAATTTTACCCAAAGCCTCGGCTGCGCTCCCACGAACATCTTTATTAGAGTCTTCTAAAGCCTTGAGTAACCCCGCAATGGCTGTTTCTGAGCCAATCTTAGCCAAAGCCTCGGCTGCGTTCCTACGAACAAACCCATCAGAGTCTTCTAAAGCCTTGAGTAACCCCGGAATGGCTATTTCTGAGCCAATTTTACCCAAAGCCTCGGCTGCCTTCCTACGAACATACTCATCAGAGTCTTCTAAAGCCTTGAGTAACCCCGGAATGGCTGTTTCTGAGCCAATTTTACCCAAAGATTCAGCCGCTTTAGCGCGAATTTCGGGGTGGTTATCATCTAGTTTTTTAGAGAGGGAGCTAACGGCGATTTTGGTATATTCATTAATTTTAATCATATTGTTTTCTATTTGGTGATTAGTTGGTAATAAAAATTAATTTTATTTATCCATTTTTGTCCTGAGAAATTCTTCTAATTTCTTCATGTCTTCTTGACTAGGAGTCAGGGTAAATCGAGTTACACCGGGTTCAGTTCGCATTCTATCCATATAAATTCTTAAGGCTTCATCATCTTCTCGATGGGAGAGGACATATTTTCTTAATTCTGGGCGAGACATTTGGTAAAAATCAGGTTGATGATTCATCTTCAAACTCCACATTTCCGTTAGTTAATATGATAAAGCTAAGAGTTTCACCTGCTAGTATATAAATCTCCTTTCGTTTTTCATCATAGCGAAATAGATGAATATCGGTATAGAAATTAGACAGGGTTTGACACATTCTAAGGCAAGTAAGCATCTGTTCGGGGGTGGGTATCATTATTGATGGATTTTTCCTCCAATTTACCAGTTTATCCCTGTGAGAAGTATAGCATCCTACAGTCCTTGAGATTGAGTAGATGATGAGGACGAGGTTTTTGTAGTAGAATTAGGAATATTTTGACTATCCTCTCCAAAACTAGCTATCTCTGAAAAAGTAATAGGTGTATATCTGACGATTCAGCAAGAACCTATTGGTTTAGTAGTTACCAACCGAGTTGTTTTTTAGCATCTTCCCAAGCAATTCTTTGTCCTGATTGATACTGTTGAATCGCTTCAGATAGGATTTCGGCAAACTCTTTGTCTTGTAAAATATCAAGAGTTTCTAACCAAGATTCAATTTGAGCGTAATTCAGGGCAACCATAATGGGTTGACCTTCTTTGGTAATAATAATAGGTTCGTCAGTCATTTGCTCAGACCATTCAACCAGCTTTTGTCCTGTTTCAGTAATGTTTAGATATTTAGTCATGTCAGCAATTAAAAGTTATCAACTAATGATTATAGCAGTTATCGGTCAAATGAATTACAGAGAAAAAATTGGGTATAGTCAGCAATAGCACCTTTAGGCTTTATCTTTTAAAACAATCATTCTGGGATTTAGTTAAATATTTTGACCATCCTCTGCAAGTTTAGTTTCTACTGTTTCAATCATAGCTGCAAATTCCGATTGGCGGTGTAAGTCGATATTGAGAGTATTCATATCTTTAAGAATGTTGGTTAGATTATCAATATTGCCCCTGATTTCATCATATAAGTTTAATGTCGCCAAGATACTATTAGTTTTAGCTAAATCAATTTGTTTGTATTTTGCTTGTAGTTTTGCTTTTTCGTCTTCCCAATATTTCAGGTAGTCTATGCGCTCGAAGTCTTTATGAATTCTGGCATCTGGTAAAATAATCGGGAATATTCTTTGATAAAAGTCACCATTTCTAGCAATTTCTACTAATTCAAACATACAGTTTTCTGATTTTAAGTATCTATCGCTGATGACGGCGACGACACATTTCCCCTGTCCAATTTGCTGCATAAAGTTTTTGATGGAGTCTTTATAGATGGTGTGGGTTTTATCCCGAATAATCTCAATTCCTTTAGCGGCAAAAGCTTGGACGAGTTGATTAGCCATTTCGTTGCTGTCTTCTTGCCAGTTGTAGGAGATGTAAACTTGTTGATTCATGGGTTGGGAGAGGGGGTGATAGTATTTAAGTTTGTTTTGAATTGTGTCTAGTGCTTTTCTAGCTGGATAGAGAGTATAGCGATTATTTAATATGACAAAAGCAGGATTTTTCAGGCATTTGATAAGTTCAGTCATCGCTGTTTCTGAGCCAATATTACCCAAAGCCTCGGCTGCGTACCTACGAACCTCAAAATAAGAGTCTTCTAAAGCCTTGAGTAACCCCGGAATGGCTATTTCTGAGCCAATTTTACCCAAAGCCTCGGCTGCGTCCCTACGAACATCCCCATTAGAGTGTTCCAAAGCCTTGAGTAACCCCGGAATAGCTGTTTCTGAGCCAATTTTACCCAAAGCCTCGGCTGCGTTCCTACGAACATCTTTACTAGAGTCTTCTAAAGCCTTGAGTAACCCCGCAATGGCTGTTTCTGAGCCAATCTTACCCAAAGCCTCGGCTGCGTTCCTACGAACAAACCCATCAGAGTCTTCTAAAGCCTTGAGCAACTCCGCAATGGCTGTTTCTGAGCCAATTTTACCCAAAGCCTCGGCTGCGTCCCTACGAACATAATAATCAGAGTCTTCTAAAGCCTTGAGCAACCCCGGAATGGCTGTTTCTGAGCCAATCTTACCCAAAGCGAAGGCTGCCTTCCCACGAACACCCCCATTAGAGTGCTCCAAAGCCTTGAGTAACCCCGGAACAGCTGTTTCTGAGCCAATTTTACCCAAAGCCTCGGCTGCATTCCAACGAACATCCTCATCAGAGTCTTCTAAAGCCCTGAGCAACCCCGCAATCGCTGTTTCTGAGCCAATCTTACCCAAAGCCTCGGCTGCCTTCCCACGAACATACCAATGAGAGTCTTCTAAAGCCCTGAGCAACCCCGGAACAGCTGCTTCTGAGCCAATTTTACCCAAAGCCTCGGCTGCCTTCCTACGAACATACTCATCAGAGTGTTCCAAAGCCCTGAGTAACCCCGCAATCGCTGTTTCTGTGCCAATCTTAGCTAAAGCCTCGGCTGCCTTCCCACGAACACCCTCATAAGAGTGTTCTAAAGCCTTGAGCAACCCCGCAATCGCTGTTTCTGAGCCAATATTACCCAAAGCCTCGGCTGCGTACCTACGAACATACCAATGAGAGTGTTCTAAAGCCTTGAGCAACCCCGCAATGGCTGTTTCTGAGCCAATCTTAGCCAAAGCGAAGGCTGCGTTCCTACGAACATACTTATCAGAGTGTTCCAAAGCCTTGAGTAACCCCGCAATGGCTGTTTCTGAGCCAATCTTAGCCAAAGCCTCGGCTGCGTTCCCACGAACATCCTCATCAGAGTGTTCTAAAGCCTTGAGCAACCCCGGAACAGCTGTTTCCGAGCCAATCCCAGCCAAAGCCTCGGCTGCGTACCTACGAACCTCAAAATAAGAGTCTTCTAAAGCCTTGAGCAACCCCGGAATGGCTGTTTCTGAGCCAATCTTAGCCAAAGCCTCGGCTGCCTTCCTACGAACCTCAAAATAAGAGTCTTCTAAAGCCCTGAGTAACCCCGGAATGGCTGCTTCTGTGCCAATTTTACCCAAAGCCTTGGCTGCGTTCCCACGAACATACCCATAAGAGTCTTCTAAAGCCTTGAGTAACCCCGGAATGGCTGTTTCTGTGCCAATCTTAGCCAAAGCCTTGGCTGCGTTCCCACGAACATACTCATCAGAGTGTTCCAAAGCCTTGAGCAACCCCGGAATCGCTGTTTCCGAGCCAATCTTAGCCAAAGCCTCGGCTGCGCTCCCACGAACATCCTCATCAGAGTGTTCCAAAGCCTTGAGCAACCCCGGAATCGCTGTTTCCGAGCCAATATTACCCAAAGCCTCGGCTGCCTCCCAACGAACATACTCATCAGAGTGCTCTAAAGCCTTGAGCAACCCCGCAATGGCTGTTTCTGAGCCAATATTACCCAAAGCCTCGGCTGCCTCCCAACGAACATCCCTATCAGAGTCTTCTAAAGCCTTGAGCAACTCATTAACAACTTCAATAGACTTTGTTAGTCCCAATAATTCCACCTTAAACAGTTTCGGTACATCCAACCGCAGCACTAATTCCACTGTCTGCTTTTGAAACTTAAAGTTGACTTCTCCTGCTAACCTCGCTCCTAATTGTAAATCAATCTCTAACCCTAACTTAACCACCCGTTTTGCTTGGGTTTCATTATCCAATAACCCCAACAGCAACGCCATAGGTTCCGTCCATTTGAGATAATTCAAATAGTCCCACTTTAACTGCTCATCCTTGAGATGGCGTAGTTTTTTCTGTAATTCCTCAGCCGTGTAGTATTCTTGAATCAGTTGATGGCGAAAAGCAATTTTATCATTACCTTCTAGGTGAATTAGATGATATTTCAATAAATCCTCTAACCACTGCTTACCGTAATATTCGGGAAATCCTTTATTTTTGATAAATTTGCTTAATTCTTCCTCTGCTTCTGTTCGGGAAATAGCCACCTGAATCTCAGTTTTTGACTCCCCTTGTGTCATTTTCCAAGCTAACACTTGCAGCAATTCTCGCCACCAATCCCGCGATTCTTGGTAAGTAGGAACATCTGCTTTTAATTTCTTGTTATAAATTCCTGTAAAAATCTGGAAAACTAAGCCCAAATTAGCAGGAATTTTGTTCTCATTATTATCAAAAACTGAACAAAGCATCCACAAAAGCAGAGGAGTTTCTCCCAATTCCTTGAGACGATTTCCCAACTGTTTAAGCATTTCTTCGCCTTTTTCGGGCAAATAGGCCTTGACAAAATCCTGCATCTGTAATTCAGTCAGGGGGAGCATTTCCAGCTTTTTTTCAATATCTAAGTCGTCGCTGCCTAAATCCCTTGTCGTGAAAATCATCGGGATTTCTGCATACTGCTGACAAAAGTTTTTTAATTTCTGTCGTGCAGGATCTGAGGGCAATTCATTGATACCATCAAATAATAATAGTGGGATGAAATTCTGATTTTCTAACAGCCAACTTTCTAGGGTATTACTATCAATAATTAATTTATGGCGTTTCAGGAATTGTAAAATTAAATCAAGAATTGAGGTTTCATACAAGCGTAATTCGATGAGAATGGGAATTTGAATGATTTTAGCCTGATTTTGTTGATTTGGGCGCAAGCTTTGCGCTTCTTCTAATAACAATCTTGCTAAAGCGGTCGATTTTCCTGAACCCGGACGACCTTTTAAAAGAACGTGATTAGCCTTATACTTGCGTAAACCTTCTAAAACCGTGAATCTTTCGGTTTTTTCTGGTCTTTCTGCTCTTTCTTGCGGGTTTTCCCGTTCTTTTTCAATCGTCTGTACCCACAAATCCCTTAGCAAGGGTGCAGTTTTCGCTGGGCGCGTTTTTCCCTCTACGTCGGTGAGGGTGTAAAATGTCTCCCATTGGGCGTACTTTTCAGAGATAGATTCGAGATAGGAAGTCCAGTTAATCATTTACCTGTCTGTTAGTTCGAGAAGGAATCCCGATGAAACTCTCTAATATTTTTAATTGTAGGCTAAGAAGATTTGGTCATGACTTACAAGATAGAATCGGAGTTTCTGCATCCCTCTCCTGTCAGACAGGGAAAACCCCATCCGAATATAAACACTCACGCTGCTGTCGTACCTTGTTCCAAGCACTTTAACGTATATCTGGCACGAGTTTTAAGAATTGTTAATTGATCTGTTTTTGCCAACAACTCATCTAACTCCGCTACCTCATCAGCGCAGAGTAAAGATTCTGCATTTCTCGTCACTAAATCATCTAAACGGGTTTGTTCTACGAGGGACAATTGACAACTTGCCAGTGCTTTTAATTCATCCACACTCAAACCAATCAAACAATCTTCATCGAGTCCTAATGAATTGGCAAATCGAGAATAGGTGTTCCAGTCCAATAAAACCCCGACTCGTTCTCCCTGCTCATTTGTTAAGTATTTTATCAGCTTGGACATATTAGAAACACTCACAAGACAATGTAATCCTATTTTAGTAATTAATTCCAGAAAATGCCATTGATCGCCGATAAGGTTATCCTATTTTTGTTTTCCTAATTGTTGGGTTTTCTAAAAAGTTTGTGCGTTACGGCAATATTTAGACCTTGATTTTTCCCCTAAAAACAATGGATTGCCTAACGCACCCTACGTTTATTTCTGTTTTCCTAATTGTTGAGCTTTATAAAAAGTTGATGCGTTACGGCAATATTTAGAACTTGATTTTTTCCCTAAAAACAATGGATTGCCTAACGCACCCTACGTTTATTTCTGTTTGCCTAATTGTTGGGCTTTATAAAAAGTTTTTCTAAAAAGTTTGTGCGTTACGGCAATATTTAGAACTTGATTTTTTCCCTAAAAACAATGGATTGCCTAACGCACCCTACGTTTATTTCTGTTTGCCTAATTGTTGGGCTTTATAAAAAGTTTCTAAACTGTCACTATCCCCGACAAAACGCCAGTGCCAAGGCTCATAATTAATACCCTGGGGATTATTTTCGGGGAAAGATAACTCGAAACTATACTGAGCAGCGTTATTTTGCAACCAACGAAAAGCGGCAGTATTAGCAAAACTGCTACTTAAATTCGTTGCGGGAGCGCTACTATCGCCAATATCGATCGCATAACCGGTATGATGTTCACTGTAACCCGGAGGTGCGCTCACTTCTGCTCGTTTGCGGGTTGGCTGATTGCGTTGTTTTTTCACTTCAAAAAAGAGCTTTTCTTGGGTTGCTTTCGATCGAAAAGCCGAAATTGGCATTAAAATCACCCCCGACCTTCTTGCGTCACTCTGCATCTGGATAAAAGCCTTGGCTGCCGGTTTCCTTAAACGCATAGCACCATCCCCAGTAATAGGGGCTAATTCCGTCTCTGGAGCCTCTTGGTAGGGTAAATGACCTAGAATGTTCTCAATGGGGCTAGGAGTGGCTTTAATGACGGGGGAGGGGTTAATAACTGGTTTTTTTAGGGAAGCAGAGGGACGATTCAAGACTACTATGGCAATTATCCCAGTTCCCAGCAGAGCGAGTAAACCGCTTGCGATCGCAAATATCCCCAGAGAATTAGTAGTTTGTCTGTACTGGCTGTCCCGTAAAGCTTCGGGAATATCATCGATCGGTTTCACGGTTCACTTACCCTCCTGCACGATAATTACATTATTCCCCGGCCACTCCATCTTGACGAGCAGCGTGTTGAACGGCGGCGGCCACAGCCGTAACTACACGACTATCAAAAACCGAGGGAATAATATTCTCTCGATCGAGATTAGCAGGAGTGATCAAAGAAGCGATCGCTTTGGCCGCTTCCAGATACATATTATCGGTGATTGCCCTAGCGCGACAATCCAGGGCCCCGCGAAATAATCCGGGGAAAGCGAGAACATTATTAATCTGATTGGGATAATCGCTGCGTCCGGTAGCCACCACTGCCACCAAATCATTGATTAATTCCGGTTGAATTTCGGGAATCGGATTAGCCATGGCAAACACGATCGCATCTTTAGCCATTCCTTTGACCATTTCGGGAGTCAATACCCCCGGTGCGCTCACCCCCAAGAAGACATCAGCGCCTTTAAGAGCATCCCCTAGCTTCCCACTGGCAGCCACGGCCCAAGCTTGTTTTTCTGGGGTTAAATCGTCCCGGTTTTGGGAGAGGATGCCATGGGAATCACAGAGGGTTATATCTGTAGCTCCTGCGGTTTTAAAGAGAGTAGCGATGGCGATTCCCGCCGCACCCGCACCATTAATGACGATTTTGACTGTATCAAGCGATTTTTTGACCAATTTGAGGGCATTAATCAGGGCAGCCAGGGAAACGATCGCTGTACCGTGTTGATCATCGTGGAAAACGGGAATATTTAATTCCGCTCGCAGACGTTTCTCGATTTCAAAACAGCGTGGAGCGCCGATATCCTCTAGGTTAATACCCCCAAAAACCGGAGCGATTCTTTTGACGGTTTCGATGATTTCTTCGGGATCTTGGGTGGCTAAACAGATGGGAAAAGCATCAATTCCGGCGAATTCCTTGAATAACATCGCTTTCCCTTCCATTACCGGCAAGGCAGCCTCTGGCCCGAGATTTCCCAATCCTAATACGGCGCTACCATCGGTGACAACAGCGACGGTGTTGCCCTTGATGGTCAATGAGTACACTTGTTCGGGTTGGTGGGCGATAGCGGTGCAGATGCGACCAACTCCGGGGGTGTAGGCCATGGCTAGGTCATCTTGGGAGGTGAGGGGAATACGACTTTCAATGGAGATTTTACCCCGACGATGGAGATCGAAGGTGCGATCGGAAACTTTAAGAAGTTTAACATCCGGTAGAGCTTTAACCGCGGCGATAATCTGTTCCGCTTGGTCGGTACTAGCGGCATCAACCATAATCTCGCGGGTGCTAATCTTTAAATTGCGTTCGATCAGAGAAATTTGCCCTAAATTACCCCCGACATCGGCGATCGCATTGAGGACAGAAGCGAAGGTTCCCGCTTGATTGGGGATTTCTATCTTGAGACTTAAACTATAGCTAGGATTGGGCGTTAAATGAACCATGCTGAAGGCTTCCAATACTGATAAATATTGATTATCTTCTATCTGTGAAGGACTTTGGTATCTAATCGTGCAGTTTCTTTAGCTATTAGGGTCTCTCTGGGCCTAACACCAGTGGGACCACAGGGAGTCAAACTAGATCTGCTGTTTAAAAGGTATAGGGGTGTGGGGAGACCACTTCGTGCGCGTTGCGGGGGGAGATGGCAAATTAGGTTAGACTTCATCTTGATGAGAAAGGCTGTAAATATGACTAGAGAATTATATCCAGCGATCGATCCCTATTGTACTGGTTACTTAAAAGTATCGGATCTACACACAATTTATTATGAAGAAGTGGGCAATCCCCAGGGTAAACCGGTAGTATTTCTCCATGGCGGGCCTGGGGGTGGTATTGAAAGGATTTATCGTCAGTATTTCGATCCGCAGAAATGGAGAATTGTCCTGTTCGATCAACGGGGTTGCGGTAAAAGTACCCCTCACGCTGAGTTAAGAGAAAATAACACTTGGCTATTAGTGGCAGATATCGAAAAACTACGAGAATTATTAAAAATCGATCGCTGGGTAGTTTTTGGCGGTAGTTGGGGAAGCACCCTATCTTTAGCCTACAGTCAAACCCATCCCGAACGCTGTTTAGGCTTAATTTTGCGCGGGATATTTCTACTGCGGGAAAAAGAATTAAAATGGTTTTATCAAGAGGGAACCAGTTATATTTTTCCCGATATTTGGCAGAATTATTTAGCACCTATTCCCCCGGAAGAAAGGGGGGATTTGCTAACAGCTTATTATCGTCGACTGACTAGCGATAACCCCCAAATCCGTCTAGAAGCTGCCAAAGCTTGGTCAATTTGGGAGGGAAGTACCAGCAAATTCATTCCCGCGGACAATTTAATCGAGAGATTCGGTCAAGATAATTTTGCTGAAGCTTTTGCACGCATTGAATGCCATTATTTTGTCAATAAGGGTTTTTTAGAGACGGATAACCAACTGATCAAAAATGTTGATAAAATCCGCCATATTCCCGCGGTTATCGTGCAAGGACGTTATGATATTGTTTGTCCGATGATTTCTGCTTGGGAATTACATCAAGCTTGGCCGGAAGCGGAATTGATCATTGTTCCTGATGCGGGACATTCGATGACAGAAGTGGGAATTCGTAGTGCTTTAATTGAGGCTACCGATAAATTTGTTAACTTATAAATCACCTAATCATCGTGATGATTTTGCCAAATTTGTTCATAGGCTTTTTCCATATCTATCGTAAATTTTTTTCCATTCCAGAGGGGAGATGTATGACGAGACTTTCGGAGTTTCCAACGGACTTCTTCTCTTAAATTTTTATCCAATCCTAACTTAATTCCCCACTGTATATATTCTTCATCACTCCAAGCTATACCCTGACTAATGCCGGCATTTTTCATAAAAGTATAGCTATTGCGGGCCGCAAATTGTTCACCAACCCTAGTGACTAAAGGAATCCCCATCCAGAGGGTTTCTAGGGTTGTGGTAGCACCATTATAGGGATAGGTATCGAGAACTATATCGGCAATTCCTAGATTAGCGCGATGGGTTTCTTCATTGAAATCATTGGGCAAAAATCTTAATCTATCTTGACTAATTCCCAATTCGTCGGCACTTTTGAGAAATAATTCTCGAATGGTTTCTTTATCGGCAAAACCTTTGATTAAAAGATAGCTATTAGGAACCTGTTGGAGAATCTGCAATTGCAGACAAATCATGTTTAAGGTGCGTTTTAATCCCGATTGCACGGTCATATAAATAATAGCATCATCGGGAATATTTAAATCAGTTCTTCTCCTAGTGGGAACCCCCACTTCAAAACCATCCACGGATAAATAAGAGTTAGGAAGTCGGATGATTTTTTCTGAATAAATTTCTTGAGCATTTTCGGGTAAAACGTAGTTATCGGCAATAAAATAATCAATCGCAGGAATTCCCGACGCATCTAATCCTAACCAAGTTACCTGTATCGGTGCTGGTTTTAAAGCCATTACTAGATAAGTTGTATTATTGGTTAAGCTATCAAGATCCACTAAAATATCTAATTTGTCTTGACGAATTTGGGCAGTTATTTGTTCGATTTTTGCCGGCAAGTTATAGCTATAATCTGAGTTATTGTTAAACCATTTTTCAGTAATTTCGTCCGCTGCTTGGTTGACACAATAGGTGTAAATTTCAAATTTATCTCGATTATGATAGTGAAATAACCAGCGACTTAACCAACCCACAGAATGACGACGGAGAGTATAGGCAATATAACCAATTTTTATTTTTCTTGCTGGAGATTTTGGAGAAGAAACAGGAGCAATATAGTTATAGCGGGTTCTTACATCTGCTTGAAAAATTTCTGCTAGTTTACTTTGTAAATAGCGATTAATTTTCGGATTATCTTGATAGTAGGGAAGACAGCTAGTAACTCCTAAAATAGAGTCGATAATAAAGGGACGTGCATTAAATTGTTCGGCATTAATTTGTCGCTCGATTAGTTGTGTTAATTCATCGATAAATTTAGGTAAATTTCCCCAGTCTCCCTTAGCTTGTAAAATACCAATCACTAGAGAAATTCCGAACAGCTTTTCAGTATTTGTTTGGCAATTTTTATAAAAATTATCGGCAATTTCTAGAGCTTTTTTATAATCAACAATGTTGGTTTTATAAAGATTAAACAAACTATTTTTTAGGTATAAATCCTCTGGTAAAAAGCGCAAACAAAGTTCTACTAAATTAATAGCAAATACACTTTGTTTTTGTTGATAACCATAATTGACAATTGCTGAGATAACTTTGGCTGCAATTATTTCTGGATTATTGATATGTAAGGCTGCTAATTCTAAAAAGTGGATGGTATCAGTACAGGGGTAGATTAAAACTTTTTCTGTCACTCGCAGCAGTAAATCAAGATTAATTGCTGCTGTAGCTGTATTCTCTAACAGTTCAAATACACACCAATCACTGCACTTTTCCATCGCAAAATATTGGAATTGTATTTCCAATTCCATCAGATGCAGGAGATTATTTAAACAACTAGGATTAAGATTTTGTAGCTGCCATCGAATGAGATAACTTGTCTCTAGTCTTTGGGAATTTTCTTGTCTGGTTGCCTCTGCATCTAGGATTTGAGTTAAAGTTTCTATCCACCCCGATAATTCTGATTCGGCTGCTTGACTCAACACCAGTAACCAAGTAGCTTGTGCGTCTTCTTCTCTATCTTGTAAAAGATAGGCTAATCCTAGATAAAAATAATCCTCAATTACAGGAGAATTGTTTTCAGTTAATTGTTCATAAAACTGCAATACCAGTTGATAATTGTTGTCGTTTAAATGGGTTTGTATGTCTTGGTGCCATTGCATAGTTTTTATACTCTAAGATTGACAATAAATATTCCACATTTGCCGATAAGCAGTTTCTAAATCTCTGGTAAATTGTTTGGCATTCCAGAGGGGAGATGTATGACGAGACTTTCGGAGTTTCCAACGGACTTCTTCTCTTAAATTTTTATCCAATCCTAACTTAATTCCCCACTGCACATATTCCTCATCACTCCAAGATATACCCTCAGTTATTCCCGCATTCATCATTAAAGTATAACCGTTGCGTGATGACCATTGTTGCCCCACTTTAACCACGAGAGGAATTCCCATCCAGAGGGTTTCTAAGGTGGTTGTACCACCATTAAAGGGATAGGTGTCCAAAACCACATCAGCGATGGCTAAATTTGCCCTGTAGGTTTCCGTCTGATAGAGAGGAAGCATCTTAATTCGATTAGTTTCTACCCCAACTTCTGCGGCAATTTGACAGAATAAATCCAGGAGGGAATTATCATCAGCAACTCCTTGAACCAGGAAATAACTATTAGCTACGGATTTGAGGATTTGCATTTGTAAGCGAATCATCGCAGGATTACGCTTAATTGCCGTTTGAGAACTTAGGTAAATAACCGCATCATTATTAATACCTAAATCTTCTCTTCGCAGGGTAGGAACGGCTATTTCAAAACCATCCACAGCGACAAAAGCGTCAGGTAAACGCCAGATTTTTTCTTGATAATATTCTTGGGCATTTTCTGGTAGTACATAAGCATCCGCTAAAAGATAATCTACTGCGGGTAAACCGGAACCATCAAAACCTAACCAGTTAACTTGAATAGGAGCAGGTTTTAAGGCAATAACTTTGGCAACGATTGCCCCAGTGCCACTATCTAAATCCACAAGAATATCGATGTTATCTTCTTTGATTTTGCGATAGGTTGCTAGGGAGTCAGCAGTAGCATGATAGATTTTATCTGCGGGATTAGAAAACCATTGTTTAGTTATTTCATCCACAGGTTGACTCACCATATAAAGGTGAATATCAAACTGCTCACGATTGTGATAACTAATAGTCCAACGACTCAATAAACCGACGGGATGACGTTTTAAGTTTTGGGCAATGTAACCAATTTTCAGTTTTTTATTGGCATTATCTTCTCTAGGTTTGTCAAAACTTTCCTCCTGAAAACCCAGCATTGCTTTGTAGGTTTCTTGGAAAAAACTGCCAATCTGACTTAAGAGCGGTCGATTCTCTTTCGGGTTATCTTCATAGTAAGAAATCGGGTTCATAACTGTTAGTAAAGCTCCCCGAACTAAGGGATGTATATCTTGGGGCTTTTTTTCTATAAATTCTTTAATTAAGTGTTTATACTCTTGACAAATACTAGGAATGTCATTCCATTTTGAGGCTCGTAAAGAACCACTAAAGAGGAGCGATTGACTAAACATTTTTAAATCAATCGTTTGACTTTTCTCTTTCAACTTATTGACTAAATTGATGGCTTTTTCATGGTCAGGTAAAGAGATATAAAACCAAAATAAATTAACTTCTAAGTACAAACTTTCGGGATAAAGGGGAAGAAAAGCTTCCGCTAAGTCAACGGAATAAATAGGTTGATATTTCTCAAAAGCAAAGCGTCCAGCAACAGTGATGACGTGATTAAGTAATTCTAGAGAATTGCCAAGATGGGGTAAACTTAACCGAACTAATTCTATGGTATATTCATGAGCGTAAGGTATGACGGCAATTACTACCCGTTCCAATAATTGAGAGTTAACTGAACCCTGATTAATTAATTCTAGTATTTGCCATTCTTGCAGTTGTTGAGGATGAAATCTATTTAATTTAATTTCAACGAGAGTTAAATGCAGTAAATTATCGAGATAACTGGGATTAATTTCCTGTAGATGTTTACGAATTAACCAACTGATTTCTAGATTTTCTAACTCTAATTGTCGGTTAGCTTCGGCTGCTAAAATATTGCTTAATTCTAGCAGCCATGAATCAGTTTCCTGTTCTTCTACTTGAGTGAAAACAAATAACCAAGTAGCTTGTGCTTCTTCTTCTTTTGCCTGCAAAAGATAGGCTAATCCTAAATACCAATAATAACTAATTTCTAGGGGTTCTCTTTCTATCAGTTCTTCGTAAAACTGACTAACAATATCGTATTGATTGTTTTCTAAAGCGGTTTTTACTTCATTGTGCCAAGACATGATTTAATTCTCCCTGATTAACTTTCACAATAGATTTGCCACATTTGACGATAGGCGCTTTCCACATCTTTAGTAAACTGACGTGCATTCCAAATCGGGGAAGTTTGACGAGAAGCTTGCAATTGCACGGCTATTTTTTTTCTTAATTCCTCATCCATTCCTAATTTTATTCCCCACTGAATATACTCCTCATCACTCCAAGCAATACCCTCGCTAATTCCCGCATAAGTCATAAAAGTATAACTGTTACGACTGGCCCATTGTTGTCCAACTTTTGTCACTACAGGAATACCCATCCAAAGAGTTTCTAGAGTAGTGGTTGCACCACTATAGGGATAGGTATCGAGTACCACATCGGCAATTTGGAGATTAGCGCGATGAATTTCTTCCTTAGCAACTCCTGAGAAAAAGCGCAATCTATTTTCATCGATTCCTTCCTCTTTAGCAATGCTGATAAATAAATCTTTGATAAGCTTTTCACTTCCCGCACCTTTGATTAATAAATAACTGTTAGGTACTGCTTTAATAATCTGCATTTGTAAGCGAATTGTGGCAGGATTTCTTTTTAATCCCACTTGCAAAGTTAAATAAGTAATTGCGTCTGCTGGTATGTTTAAATCCTCTCGGGTTAGCGTTGGTGTTCCGATTTCAAATCCATCCACGGCAAGATAACAGTTAGGCAAGCGCCAAAGCTTCTCTTGATAAAACTCTTGGGCATTTTTTTCTAGAACTAGATTATCTACAAGGAAGTAATCAATAGCAGGTATTCCTGTGGCATCTAATCCTAACCATGTTATTTGAATTGGTGCGGTTTTAAGTGCCATAACTCCACAGGTGACATCATGAGTTATACTATCTAAATCTACTAAAATATCGATGTTATCTTGATTAATTTTTTCGGCAATAATTTGGGGATTGGCAGGTAAATTATCATACTTATCCACCTTATTTTTAAACCATCGTTCCGTAATATCGTCCTCGACTTGATTGACTAGGTAGAGATGAATATTAAAGTCGTCTCGTTGATGATAATGAATTAACCAGCGACTTAAAAACCCGACGGAATGTCGCCGTAAAGTATGGGCAATATAGCCAATGTTTAGCTTTTTATTGACATCTTTAGGTTTATTGTACTTGGTAATAACGTGATTAAATTTTTTTCTAACTGCCTCTTGAAAAAGTTTGGCTAACTGATTACTTAACCAGCGATTACCTACTAAGTCATCTTTTAAATAAGCTAAGGGAGAAGTGATAGAAATAACCTCAGCTTGATTTCTCATTGGACATTGACACCGCTCTAAATTATTTTGAATTGCTTGATAATATTCTTGGGTTTTATTGTCAATATTTAACCAATTACCTGCTAAAAGTTCAGTATATAGCAGCAGATAAATACCATCCAGTTTTGCAGCTTTATCATTGGATAAATTCTTGATTTTATTAGCAGTTTCTAAGGCCAAATCAAAGTTACCAGTCTCGATATAGTATTGATGAATTTTGTACAAAAGTAGTAAGCGATCGGGTATAATATCTAGACAGCTAAGAGTCAAAATAACAGCATTAGTTTTATCGGTATAATAAATTTTTTCAATATGTTGTTCGATAATTTTCAATATTGCCGATTGTTGTGACTCTATTTTTAAAAGGGTTATGATAATATCCAGAACTTCTTGCGCTGGCCAATCTAGAAGTTTATAGATTGTGTCTAGGAGTAAATTTATATCGAAAGTTTCTAACTTGTTTGAGTTAATTAAATCCACTATTTGCCAATCTTTAAGTTTTTGGGGATAAAAATATTCTAGCTTAATTTCTAACAGGACTAAATATAATAAATTTTCTAGGTTATCTGGATTTATCTGGTAGATATGCTGACGAATTACCCAGCTTAATTGCCAATTTTTTAGCTTAACTTGTCTTTGCGCTTCCCCATGCAAAATATTGACTAAATCTGCTGTCCACGCAGTCATTTCCTGTTCATCCCCTTGACTGAGGACGAATAACCAAGTAGTTTGTGCTTCTTCTTCCCTAGCTTCCAAAAGATAGGCTAATCCTAAATACCAATAATGACTAATTTCTAGGGGTTCTCTTTCTATCAGTTCTTGATAAAACTGGCTAACTTGCCAGAAATCTCCTTGGATAATTGCCGGTTCAACTTGGGAATGCCAAGACATAAGTATTTATCGTTAAGTGTCTCTACTAGCGTACCCAAATAGAAGCAAAATTTTTCTATATAAGTAAAATTTATCAGTCGCTCAGGGGTTTGGTTTTGGGGTTTTAGGGTTTTCGGGTTTTAGTTGAAATTCCCTATTCCCCCATTCCCCCATTCCCCACCCAGTTTCAATGGGTCTTAGCTTACCATCAATGTCAGCCAAGAGTCAGTTTTTTGAAAGATTTTCTAAATAAACCAATAAATCGGCCATAGCTTGAGAATCGGGCTGAAATTTGGGCATTGGTGGGGTTTTACCGCTAATTACCTGTTCAATCAGACTAATTCTCGATTTGCGATGGGAAACGTCCTCTAAACTCGGTCCGACGATGCCATCAGCAAACTGGCCGTGACAAGCAGCACAGTTAATCTGAAAGATTTCGTAACCGCGACTGACATTACCTTGTAGGGATAACACCTCTTTAATGTAGGGATCTGACATCTTAGCCAGATGAAAGGTGATTAAATAGGTGCTAATCAAGAACAAAACCACGATTATAACCATTAAGAATCGATAAAGTCCGAATTTTGGTTTAACTAACTGACTATTCACGCAAGCTGCCGAAGGAAAGATGAGTTTCTCTTTACATTTTGCAACTTTTTGCCCCAAAATTCCACCGCCGCTGCTAGAGATAGAGAAATGGGGAATAATATAAGACAAAAGCGCATCTTTTTCTAACCCTCTAGCAATGAACCTATTAACCAGACTGGAAGATTGGCCCTATATTATCTTACCTATCACCATCATCCTCAGTTTCCTGCTGTTGGGATGGCTCGTAGAACAGCGCGTTGTCAGTCAACTTTTATCGATTGCCAGAGAAAAAAACCTGCGTTTCTCGGAAGGGGTTTTACGTTCCCTGCGTGGATTAAGTATACTTTGGTTCGGACTTTTGGGTTTAAATATTGCCCTCTCCCTTCCCAATCTTCCCCTCTTTCCCTCCCTCATTTTCCTGAGCAAACAATTTCTGCTAGTGGCTTTTTTAGCTTCGGCCACTTGGGTTGTTGCTCAATTATCCGTGGAAATATTACGAGTTTATACCACGGGAGATGATGGCATTTCTTCCCTAACTTCCCTATTTGAATTTCTCGCCAAAGTTCTGATTTTTAGCTGCGGTTTTTTGCTTATTCTAAGCTCGATTGGCATTTCGATAACTCCGATGCTTACTGCCTTTGGTATTGGGGGTGTCTCCCTCGGTTTAGCTCTCCAAAATACCCTAGCTAATTTAATGTCGGGGATTAATATTATCACTTCTAAAAAAGTTAGACCGGGAGATTATATAGAACTGAGAACAGGAGAAGCTGGTTATGTGCGAGATGTGGATTTAAGATGCACAGTAGTCGAAGAAATTACCAATAATCTTTTGGTTATTCCCAATGCTCAGATCATTTCTTCTAGTTTCCGTAACTATAGTTTACCAGATCACTCCCTACTGGTTCCCGTGGAAGTGGGCATTAGTTACGATAGTGACTTAGAAAAAGTCGAAAAAGTTACCCTAGAAGTCATGCAAGAAATCGCCCAGTTATTGCAACCTAACCTCGGTGACTATCAACCCTTGATCCTTTATCGTAAATTCGATTACTATAGTATCCTGCTGACGGTTTATCTCAAGGTGGTAGAAGAAGAATTTTTTCAACATCTCACCATTAAACACGAATTTATTAAACTCCTACACCGACGCTATCAGCAAGAAGGAATTAAAATTCCCTATCCGATTTTTTTTCCCTATCCCCCTGCTAATCCCTCTAGTTAACCTCAATTCGCTATCTCAACAAACAATTGAAATGTGCGGACAACCTACAACTGATAATTCTCCTCAAAAAACTTACGAGTCATCGGTTGGGCAACTTCAATACCGTGGCCTTCTCCTAGTAATTCTAGGGGTTTTCCTTCCACTTGAATCCAGACTTTGGCATTGGGATTCTCGGTGGTAGTAGTATAGATGATTTGTGCCAAACGACCGATCAACATATCAGGGCCATCATCAGTGCCAAACTCGCGCGAGAGATTAACCTTAATTCCCGTTTTATCTACTTTTAAATCAAGTAATTTAGTCCCGGGGGGAATAGTAGTCATATCCGGAGGATTACTTGGACCAGCTAATAGAATCTTCAATACTGCTGTTAACTCTCGGTCGTCGCTATCTGCTTTTTGAACGGTAATTTCTTGGGTGACTAATTGATTACCCGTATCAGTCACTTTTAACCAATAAACCTGTCGATTTTCCCTAACAGGAATAGCTGCAGGAGTTGCTGTCGGACTTGTCTCCACTGGACCGGGAGAAACTGGTTTAACAATTGGTGATTGACTTATCGGCGCCGGAGTAGGAGATTCAATCGGGTTTTCGCTGTTTTTCTGGGAGGAAGATAGGTGATGGACGGCAAACCAAGCAGTGGCCCCACCAGCAGTAAATAAAGCGAGGCCGATACCAATTATCCAAGGTAAAGAGATTTTATCGCTAGAGCGAGAACTAGGCATAATTCAGTTATCAGTTATCAGTTATCAGTTATCAGTTATCAGTCGAACTCTTTTATTCTCGCCACTTCCCCACTTCCCCACCACCCCACTTCATAATTCATAATTCATAATTCATAATTCCCATTTATTCTCCCCCCGCAACGCGCACGAAGTGGTCTCCCCACTTCCCCACTTCCCCACCACTCCACTTCATAATTCATAATTCATAATTCATAATTCCGATATCCTCTTTTCCGACCATTAAATTTAATTGGGGTTCCCCGATCGAGGTTCAATTCTGCCAAAGGCGGCTATACTCAGCTTATCATCGTCGATCTGCAATTGGAGAAGGCGGGCGATAATTCCTTGTTTCTCGAAGTTTTTTAAATCTAACTGGGTGGATATACCCTCGGCAAACCCCTTGAGAAGGCGCGAGGAGATGCGACGACCATTAAGAGTGGCTGTGGGGTCAATAAGCTCGATTTTTCGCCCCTGCACTAGCTTAAATCCCACTTCTAAGCTCAGATCGAGGCTGGCTGCGGGGCCGTCCGGCCCTTGGGTCTCTAGCTGCAGGCTGAGGGCGACTCGATTATTATTAAGAAAGTTAAAATTTGCTTGACTAAGTTGATATTTTGTGCTACTCGATTCTTCCCTAGAGGGAATCAGATTATTAATCAGGGTCTGAATTTGTTCTTTGACCGCTGCCGATTGTAAAGCTTGATTAACATTAGTTTCCGTGAGGACAAGATGCAATGCCCCCGCAGCCGGTCGGCGCAAGGCGGCGGCTAAACTGCCGTTTTTTTGCTGTAATAGCCGCAAATCGAGGCTAATTGGCTCAGTTTCTAGCTCGATCTTCTCAATGCGAACATCAGCAAGGGGATAAATTCCCCTTGCAGAAATGCGCACTCGATCGATTTTGCCTTGTAGAGCCTGATAATTGGGAGTATTATCGACCCTGACGGCTAATTGTTCCACTTTTTGGACTTGGGAGCGAAGGGTATGGGCTAAAACCGTATCGATAATTGCCCCCGCCGGAGTTAACAGGGTCAAAACACTAGCGAGAGTGATTGTTAGCCATTCCATCGCTCAATTACACCCATTCAGCTAAATTTTGCCAAGCATTAGTCAAAAGCTGACTTAACCAACGTCGTTGCACTTGATCTAAAATCGGGTCTTCTGCGAGAATTTCTTCAGTCAGATCATCGAGAGATTGACCCTGAGCGCGGGCCATTCTAATAATTCCCGCAATCACGGCAGCGATCATCTCCTCATCGACGGGAAGCTGTCGGAGGGCGGCAATTTCTTCGGGGGTAGTCGGGATGGGATAATTCATAATCAGATGGGGCTGGCTGTGTATTAATCTAGGTCTTTGACGCTCCCCGAAGCGCTCAGGCGAGGGGTTCTTGGTTCAACAAGTCCACTTACTTTAGATTCCTTGCGTTATCTAAAACAGAGGTGGTTCTTTCCCCAAGCGTTACTTTTCGTGCGCCCCACGATAGTTGTACTTCTACAAAATTTGCTTGAATTGAAGTATTAGCTTCAAATACTGTGTTGTCTAGTTCCTGCCAAGATTTTACCTACCTACAGGTAGAAACTAGAACAATTAGGTAGAACCCCAGATCTTTGATTGTCAAGGTACAGCGTTAGTCATTAGACTACTGGGCTTTTAGAGCGGTCGATTACCCTATCCGCTATACTTATACAGTAGCTAGTTTTCATGAGTAGGTCAAGATACTTAAAAGAAGAAGTTATTCGAGATTTTGCTCTTGAGACTAGACACTTACTTTTTAGCTGTGCTTCGCTGTTCTATGCTGGCGGAACCTTTCATCTCCGAGGTGAAACCGAGAGTTCCTTCAAGCCGACATTTTAGGTAAAGTTTTTTAAACTTTTTTCAGAAAACTTTTTGTGTAGTCTAGCGTAATCAGACCATTTTTGACTTGGTACTTTTGGGTATTTTTGGGTGTAATAGCTAAATCAAGATGAGAGAAATACTTTACAGAGAAATTCCGACTCCCGACTCGATCGCCGTTTGTCAGTGGTTACAATCCGATTGGCAACCCGCCAGCGGTGTCAAGACAAATACACCTAACGGGGTGAGATTGCGCTTATCGGAGGCGATCGAATTGTCGATCTTTGTCTGGACGCTGCAACGGACTACTTATTTAAAAGTTTTCCGCTGGGGTCAGCGATCGCATGACCGAGAAACATCCCTGATTCGGCAGCTCGATCGAGCTTTACAAAAGCGTTTTCCGCCGCAGTATCACACGATACCAAACATCGATGGAAAAAATCACTCAATTTTTACAGATTTAGAAGCGGACTATCCCCTAACGGTTCACTACTTCCGCAAAATGCCGCAAGGGGAGGCGGATTTAGAACGTTTGTATTGGTGGGAAAAACGTTGGCGCGACAGTGCCAAAAATCCCCAACAACCGCGGCCGGTAATTTTCTCTAGCAGCGAGGAAAATGATCATCCCATCGCCTACGACTTAATTTATATTGGTGGTGCCTTGGGGGCAATTCATGCGGCACAGATGGCCAAATTAGGTTATCGAGTCCTCTTAGTAGAAAGACTACCTTTCGGACGGATGAATCGGGAATGGAATATCTCTCGATCGGAGTTTCAAAGTTTAATTAATTTAGGCCTATTTACTGCCGAAGAATTCGAGGAATTAATCTTCCAAGAATACATCGATGGCTTTAATAAGTTTTTTGATGGCAATAATCCCCCCCATCTGAAAGCCGAAATTCTCCATACTCCCACGGTTTTAAATATCGCCATTAATTCCGATAAATTGCTGCAATCCTGCGGTAAAAAAATACAGGATTATGGCGGTAAAATTCTCGATCAAACCGAATTTATCAAGGCTGATATTACTGCCAATAGTGTTACTGTCACCCTTAATCATGGTGGAGAAATTCAACAGATAAAAGGCCGTTTATTGATTGATGCTATGGGTTCCGCTTCTGCCATTGCCTGGCAATTAAACGGAGTGCGTGCCTTTGATAGTGTCTGTCCGACGGTGGGGGCAGTAGTAGAAGGATTCGATCCGGTGGTGTGGGATTCTCACTATGGTGATGTCTTAAATTCCCATGGCGATATTTCTAAAGGTAGGCAATTAATTTGGGAATTATTTCCAGGGGAAGGAAAAGAATTAACCTTTTATCTATTTCACTATCATCAAGTCCATCCCGATAACCCCGGTTCTCTGTTGGAAATGTACGAAGATTTCTTTACTATTTTGCCCGAATATCGACAGTGTGATCCAGAAAAATTAACTTGGAAAAAACCAACCTTTGGTTATATACCGGGGCATTTTAGCACAGGAAAAAAAGATCGAATTGTCTCCTTTGATCGCATTTTAGCCATCGGTGATGCCGCCTCCCTGCAATCACCGTTAATTTTTACTGGGTTCGGTTCTTTGGTGCGTAATTTAGAGCGCTTAACCCATCTTTTGGATCTGGCCTTGAAACACGATTTACTAACAGCTAAAGACCTAGAAAATGTGCGGGCCTATCAAAGTAATGTGGCGGTAACTTGGTTATTTTCTAAAGGAATGATGGTTCCCACGGGAAAAACCTTACCACCCCAAAGAATTAACGCCATGTTAAACACATTTTTCGGTTTATTGGCCGACGAACCGCCGGAGGTTTCCGAAACTTTTATTAAGGATAAAACCGATTGGTTGACCTTTAGCCGTTTAGCAATTAAAGCGGCCAGAAAAAACCCCGCTTTACTGTTATGGATAGCAGAAATGGCTGGCAGTCAGGATTTAATTCGTTGGTTGGGTTCCTATCTCGATTTTAGCCTTGATGGAGTCAAAAATCTGCTTTTCGGTCCCTGGTTTTCCCAATGGTTAAAAAACTCCCAAAGCTGGCTAGAAAAAGACAATCCTCGCCTATGGTTAAAGTTATTGAGTTTTAATTATGGCCTAAGAAATTAAGTAGGAGACTCCGAGACTCCGAGAGAGCTACCGGGGATCAGATTTGAGTTTTTTGTTCACTGTTTGTGGAGTTAAGAAACTGTTGGAAAAGTTAAAGAATGCGCTTACCTACAGGTTCTAACTGCGATGCTGATGTGAACTACTCTCAAGGTCGTTGAGAGCTTCCTATTTCACGGGGGATTGCCTCAAGACGGACTTACGCCCAGCTTTTGGTCTTACATCCCCTCTATAGGCAGTATCACGCTTTTCCTAACGACAAGAACCGTAAGCTTTCATCTCGAATATTTATTGCCGCATTTATGTCACGATCATGGATTGTTTGACAATGTTCACAAGTCCATATTCTAACATCAAGGGATAAACTACTCACTTGATTCAGACAGACATGACAAGTTTTAGAACTAGGGAAAAACCTATCAACTTCGATATAGGTTTTTCCTTGCCATTCTGCCTTGTATTTGAGCATTGTACAAAACATTCCCCAACTACAATCACTGATAACCTTAGCTAAATTATGATTGCGTACCATGGCTTTAACATTGAGGTTTTCTACAGCAATAACTTGGTTTTCGTTAACTATCTTACGGGATAGCTTGTGGAGAAAATCCTCACGACATCTTGAGATTTTAGAGTGAACTTTAGCTACTTTACCTCTAGCCTTTTGACGGTTGTTACTTCCTTTCTTTTTACGAGAAAGTTTTTGTTGTTTGCGTTTTAGATTACGTTGATGTTTGGCTAAATGTCTAGGAGTATCATATTTACTACCATTACTGTTAATAGCAAAATGATTAAGTCCTAAATCGATTCCTATGGCTTTACCGTCCGATGACTGACTGGGTAACTCTGATCCGTCATCAACTAAAATAGAAGCGTAGTATTTACCGTCTGGGTTTTTTGAGATAGTAACAGTTTTAATTGTTCCTGCAAATTCCCGATGACGAACAGAATAAACTAATCCAACTTTACCCGGTAATTTGAGGTAGTCACCTTCAAATTTAACATTAGCTGGATAGCTAATTGATTGTTTACCATGTTTAGATTTGAATCTTGGTAATCTCG
>VYLA01000058.1_pt1 | contig 31086 bp, 28 predicted proteins | sample 5114381 | NCBI WGS metagenome assembly VYLA01 (sample SAMN12291789, study PRJNA351875) | freshwater metagenome | isolation source: freshwater lake | place: USA: Michigan, Gull Lake | collected 2011-08-08 | reverse complement strand
CGCTCGCGCAGGCTAGAGACTCTCTCCCCTGAAACCTATAATGGACAAGGTTTTCGCGTCACCTTTTCAGCAAGGGCATCTACATTATAAAAGATACCAAATGGATTCTATAAGGGATGGAACCCTTATAACTCCCCTCCATTGCATAACACAAACTGAAGAACCTGTTACATTTGGTAAATCGAGGAGTTGATTAAAATTTATCCACATAACCCACCTCCTGTTCTGTATTAATATTATACCATCCTCACACACAACCTAGAAGAGCCTTCAATTTCTCAAGTCCTTACCTAGCTTACCTTTGAGTGGCTTTATTCCATCCAGTCTCTATCCGAATAAGGAAGGCATTGATTAGGGAAAGAGGTCATTCCGAGAGATTTATAGAATTTCTTGATTCTATTTTTCTTGGGATTTGCCTGATGATAACCATCGTTAATGACTTTCTCAATTTGTCTAACTTCCAACAAGCTTGGTTGAAAGTCAAAGAAAATAACGGTTGTGCGGGAGTTGACGCTGAAACGATTGATGATTTTGCTCAAAATCAAGATTTTAATCTTGTTCAATTAAGAGAAGCAGTCGCTAATAGCACTTATTGCCCTCACCCTTACAAACAAGTCAAAATTCCTAAAGAAGGAGGTAAATGGCGAGAATTAAGAATTCCAACCGTTAGAGAACGAATTGTTCAACAAGCTCTTTTAAATGTGCTTTCTCCTCTGGTTGAACCTCATTTTTCTCCTTGTAGTTTTGCTTATCGTCCTAATCTATCTTATATTCAGGCGGTAGAAAAAGTCGCTGATTGGCGTGATCTCGGATATCGATGGGTGTTAGATGCAGATATCGTTCAGTATTTCGATAATATCGATCATCAGATCTTGCTTGTCCAATTACGTCAATATATCGATCACCCTGGTATTTTATGTCTGATCAAAGCTTGGATTTCTTCAGGGATATTAAGCGAGCAAGGATTGAAATTACCAAAGAAAGGAATACCTCAAGGCTCGGTTATTTCTCCTTTGCTTGCTAATATCTATTTAGATAAATTTGATCACACTATTGCTAATTCGGATATTAAATTAGTACGCTATGCAGATGATTTTTTAATTTTAGCTCGTACTCAAGAAAGAATTAGACAAGCTTACTCGGAAGTTGTTGATCTACTTCATTCTCTTAAGCTCAATATTAATCGTGATAAAACCCAACTTACTGACTTTGAACACGGGTTTTGTTTTCTAGGTCATGGCTTTTTAGAAAATGCTATTTTTCCTGTAGATAAACCCAAGAAAAAACGAGGAGATGGGGAAACACAGAGAGTCGGAGAATGTTTATCAGGAAAAAAAAAAGTTCAGACGCAGAAGAGTTACAACCAGAAAAAGAAGAAATATCTCGGCAATTAATCATGTCTTCTGTGGAAATTAAAACCCTCACTAATACTTCCAATCCGAAGCAACAACAAATACAAGTTGCGCCACGTCCTCAAAAAAATGTTTGGAATCAGACAATGGCTACATTATATTTACTAGAACAGGGAACAAGCTTGTTGAAAGAACAGTTTCGGTTTCTTATTCATGTACCAGACAAGGATAAAATAGAAGTCCCCATTCGAGATGTGGAAAGAATTCTTCTGTTTGGCAATATTAATTTATCTACTCCAGCGATCGCTACCTGTTTAGAATCACGAATTGCTGTCTTGTTCCTCAGTCTTTCTGGGCGATATAAAGGACACCTTTGGAGTAAAGAAGCATCTAATTTGAATGTGGAATTACTACAGTTTCAACACCAGAATGATCACCAATTTCAATTGAATACATCCAAAGCTATTGTTCGAGGCAAGTTAATCAATTCTAAACAATTATTACTAAGATTAAATCGTCAGCGCAATATTTTAGACATTGAACAGGCAATTTCAGGGATTAATACTGATCTTGAAGCCTTGAAATTGGTAGATAATATTGACAGTTTAAGAGGTTACGAAGGGATTAGTGCTGCTCGCTATTTTTCCGCTTTGGGACAATTAATAATCAACCCAGACTTTAATTTTTCTCAACGTCATCGTCAACCTCCCACTGATCCAGTCAATGCTCTTTTAAGCTTTGGCTACACTCTTTTATTTAACAATGTTCTCAGTTTAATTATTGCTGAAGGTCTTTCTCCTTATTTGGGTAACTTTCATTATGGTGAAAAGAAAAAACCTTATTTAGCTTTCGATTTAATGGAAGAATTTCGGTCGCCCATTGTTGATAGTTTAATGTTAACTTTATTTAACCAATCTATCCTAAAATCTAAAGATTTTGAATCTTTAACTGAAAAGCCAGGAATCTATTTAACTGAACATGGGAGACGACTATTCCTGAATCAATTTGAGAAGCGAATGACTGAAAAAGTTACCCACTCTCAAATTTCATCTCAGATTTCTTACCGAGAAGCCATTCAATTACAAATTCGGCTGTATAAACGTAGCTTGCTGTCATCTATAGCCTATGAACCTTTCTTTCGAGCCTCCTAATGTTAGTATTAATTGTTTACGATATTCCTGACAATAAAAGACGCACTAAATTATCTAACTTTCTGGAAGGATACGGCAAAAGAGTACAGTTTTCTGTGTTTGAGTGCTTTTTATCTTTAGCGGAAATGCGAGAACTTTATGAAAAAGTCAAAAAAAAAGTTAAACCAGAAGAAGATAATGTTAGATTTTATTGGCTCTCAAAAGATGCTACCTCAAAAACTTTAACTATCGGTAGCAAACACCCTGAACCCCCTCCACAATATTATGTAATCTAGAAAAAACAAAATCTTATCTCTCACCTTTATTAGTAAAAAAATCTCCTTAGAAAATTAAAGTAGGAGATTTTTTATTCACTAATCGTTAGCTTCACATTAATTAAACTTGCTAAGAAGTTAAAAGATGGGGGGAAACTAGCAGAACATAGTTTCTCTCATTTGTTTCCATTAATTAAACTTGCTAAGAAGTTAAAAGACTCAGTGCAACACTGAGTGACCTAGAAGAAAGAGTTTCCATTAATTAAACTTGCTAAGAAGTTAAAAGACAACAAAGAAAAGGCATATATTGCCGGACAAAATACGTTTCCATTAATTAAACTTGCTAAGAAGTTAAAAGTGTGTCAAAAAGAAGACTGCCTAGCCGGATTGGTGTACGTTTCCATTAATTAAACTTGCTAAGAAGTTAAAAGTTTTTTGAACTTGACTGTTGGACAGCAGATTGCTCAATGTTTCCATTAATTAAACTTGCTAAGAAGTTAAAAGTATACGACTACAACGAAAAGGGCGAGATGGTTTTTGTTTCCATTAATTAAACTTGCTAAGAAGTTAAAAGAACTTTCTGATTCTCGTGAATCTCGTATTCTTTGAGTTTCCATTAATTAAACTTGCTAAGAAGTTAAAAGAAAAACTTAATAACTTCTGGAAACAGAGGTTTCAATGTTTCCATTAATTAAACTTGCTAAGAAGTTAAAAGGTGCAAAACTTACGCTAGTCGTCTAATTTAACACAGCAACAGTTTCCATTAATTAAACTTGCTAAGAAGTTAAAAGTATGGTGCACGGCACCCCCTTTGTGCATTTTTGAGTTTCCATTAATTAAACTTGCTAAGAAGTTAAAAGAACCATCGAAAACTTCATGAGTTCGAGAATATGGGGTTGTTTCCATTAATTAAACTTGCTAAGAAGTTAAAAGCCATGAAAAAATTAATCATAGTCGCTTTTATAAGGTTTCCATTAATTAAACTTGCTAAGAAGTTAAAAGCATTCTAGCTATGCATGACTGGGCCTTTGAGAAAAAGTTTCCATTAATTAAACTTGCTAAGAAGTTAAAAGAATGGTTCCGAATTGGCATGGCAAGCTACAAGAAGATGTTTCCATTAATTAAACTTGCTAAGAAGTTAAAAGTTACGTTAGACCAAAAACAACAGCTACAAGGGCAAAAACGTTTCCATTAATTAAACTTGCTAAGAAGTTAAAAGATGAAAGCAATAGCGATATTTAAGAAGGTAGTAATGTTTCCATTAATTAAACTTGCTAAGAAGTTAAAAGTAGAAATCGCGTTAACTGCTCCCCTTGGAGTAGCCTTGTTTCCATTAATTAAACTTGCTAAGAAGTTAAAAGAATCGGAGGTTGTCTTCCCCTCAACGGTTCCCAAAAGTTTCCATTAATTAAACTTGCTAAGAAGTTAAAAGAAACCATATGTCAAAACCTCAGAAACACAAGAAGGTGATTCGTTTCCATTAATTAAACTTGCTAAGAAGTTAAAAGTGGCTATGGCTAAGGTCTTAATCGGGGCCCTTTGTGTTTCCATTAATTAAACTTGCTAAGAAGTTAAAAGTTATGGGGAACAATCTCGCGCACGTGGGATTACGGTTTCCATTAATTAAACTTGCTAAGAAGTTAAAAGTTGGAAGTTTATCTAGAATCAAAAATGAACAGCAGAATGGTTTCCATTAATTAAACTTGCTAAGAAGTTAAAAGTATACCGTTTCTAAACTCGACGACGCTTGTTGGGGTGTCGGTTTCCATTAATTAAACTTGCTAAGAAGTTAAAAGGAACACCCTGGGATGGGATTACCCCAATCCCCTTCCGTGTAGGTTTCCATTAATTAAACTTGCTAAGAAGTTAAAAGACGCTATCGGCGCAAGTTAACGATTGTCACAAAGGTTTCCATTAATTAAACTTGCTAAGAAGTTAAAAGCGTTCGCTCTTAAATTGTGATCTTTCTCGGCGGCTCATCGTTTCCATTAATTAAACTTGCTAAGAAGTTAAAAGATTCTCGCGTTGAAGAAGACGGTTGGTACGTTCCCCTGAGTTTCCATTAATTAAACTTGCTAAGAAGTTAAAAGACTCGAGCAGAACCGAGTGACCTGCAAATATGTTGAGGGTTTCCATTAATTAAACTTGCTAAGAAGTTAAAAGAAAAAAAGAGGAATTCAAAACGGATCTCAAAAAAAAAGTTTCCATTAATTAAACTTGCTAAGAAGTTAAAAGTTTTAGCAGTGCTACACGGTGTAATACTGTATCTAGCGTTTCCATTAATTAAACTTGCTAAGAAGTTAAAAGGCAAAAAAAAACGATCCCAGATTTTTTCATCTATGGCGGTTTCCATTAATTAAACTTGCTAAGAAGTTAAAAGGAGATAACGACCGCTACGGTTGGTCTCGTGCCAGTGGTTTCCATTAATTAAACTTGCTAAGAAGTTAAAAGAATTCAGAGTATTATCATGTTACACCTTTACTTTATTGGTTTCCATTAATTAAACTTGCTAAGAAGTTAAAAGAGTAATTATGATTTTATGCCTACTAGGTATAATTTGGTTTCCATTAATTAAACTTGCTAAGAAGTTAAAAGATTGTAAAAGACGTTTTCGTCTCCCTTTTTAACGTTTCCATTAATTAAACTTGCTAAGAAGTTAAAAGAATCTTCATTATTTCACGCTTTGCGCGTAATGATGGTGGTAATGCTTGTTTGGTTTCCATTAATTAAACTTGCTAAGAAGTTAAAAGATGTTAAAAAGCATCCTGGCCACTTTGTGGATTCTTGTGTTGTTTCCATTAATTAAACTTGCTAAGAAGTTAAAAGTTGGGTGCGGTTGGAAATGGGGTGACCCTCTTTAAGTTTCCATTAATTAAACTTGCTAAGAAGTTAAAAGACTAACCTAACAAAAGTATACCTCACATTCCTGTACGAGTTTCCATTAATTAAACTTGCTAAGAAGTTAAAAGAAGATTTACGATAATGGCACCCAAAGTTGGGTGGAGTTTCCATTAATTAAACTTGCTAAGAAGTTAAAAGAAAAACTTCAAAGAGCTTTGGGGTGCAGAACACACCAAAAGTTTCCATTAATTAAACTTGCTAAGAAGTTAAAAGATGAGTGGCAAAGACTCATACACTGAGGATGAGATATTAGAACTGTTTCCATTAATTAAACTTGCTAAGAAGTTAAAAGATATGCAACCCCAAAAGGGGAAGCAATCCTGAAAAGGCTGAAGTTTCCATTAATTAAACTTGCTAAGAAGTTAAAAGATTCACAAAGTTAGATGCAGCTAGACTGTCCAAACGTTTCCATTAATTAAACTTGCTAAGAAGTTAAAAGAAAATCGCGACCTCGCTTTTCAAACCCGCCTTTATCGTTTCCATTAATTAAACTTGCTAAGAAGTTAAAAGTCTATCCCTAATGACAGCAATGTTAAAAGGGTTTGAACGTTTCCATTAATTAAACTTGCTAAGAAGTTAAAAGTACTTTCTCCGCTGCACAACGCAGGAAGAGTTTAAGGTTTCCATTAATTAAACTTGCTAAGAAGTTAAAAGAAAAAGCTAGTGAAGACTATCCACACTCCCAAAAAGTTTCCATTAATTAAACTTGCTAAGAAGTTAAAAGTCTCGGCTGTGATCTTTACCACGCAGCCCATGCTGGGTTTCCATTAATTAAACTTGCTAAGAAGTTAAAAGACTACAGGTAAAAGAGCTAGGAGGACTTCTTGTGGTTTCCATTAATTAAACTTGCTAAGAAGTTAAAAGAATTGAGTCTACCTTCACAAAGTGAGCTATATTGTTTCCATTAATTAAACTTGCTAAGAAGTTAAAAGACTTCGTGATCATTGCAGGCATCAGTGGGATTCTCGTCGGTTTCCATTAATTAAACTTGCTAAGAAGTTAAAAGGATTTAATTCATATAGGCCGCCACGGCCTATATAGTTTCCATTAATTAAACTTGCTAAGAAGTTAAAAGCAACGTATGGAAGAGCAAGCTAACCAGTCAAACGTTTCCATTAATTAAACTTGCTAAGAAGTTAAAAGAATACATCGTTGGAAGCCCAACTAAATCCATAGAAGTTTCCATTAATTAAACTTGCTAAGAAGTTAAAAGAAGAGCAAAACCGGTGCGTTTTTAGCGGGCTTTAGTTTCCATTAATTAAACTTGCTAAGAAGTTAAAAGACTAAAACAAAGACTCGAAAGCGAATATTGTTTTTCTGTTTCCATTAATTAAACTTGCTAAGAAGTTAAAAGAACTATGGCGGCTATCAAAAGGAACCTGCGCTTTCAATGTTTCCATTAATTAAACTTGCTAAGAAGTTAAAAGATACCATTTAATTGCTGTGGTTGCACACCCCAAAAAAATGTTTCCATTAATTAAACTTGCTAAGAAGTTAAAAGAAGAATCAGGGAGTAGGTCGGATGCTTTTTACAAAGGTTTCCATTAATTAAACTTGCTAAGAAGTTAAAAGAAGGAAAAAACCTTACAATAGGAGCCTGTAAGAAAAAGTTTCCATTAATTAAACTTGCTAAGAAGTTAAAAGACTAGCTTGGCAAAACTAGGCTGTATAAGGATTGTACAACGATTTTTCGTGGGATATTGAAAAGCATAGACATTATTAATAATAATTCTCAATAGTTACCTCAGTCATAAGGCTCAAAGCCTTGCTGGGCAAGGCATCGACGCACCTCAACGAAAACTCTAAATTTTCAGCCATTGTGTCTAACCCGCGAAAAATGTTGAGAACCCCCCCCATTCCATCGGCATGAAACAATAGAATTGTTCCACGCTAATGCCTATGCGATCGAGAGCATCTCACCTTTATAACCCCTAAATCTTTATGTCAAGCTATTTTGAAAGTCTTACTGGAAAACAGTTTTAGGGCAAGTATAATTACTCACTTGCATAAATGAGATGCTCCCTATGCGATTCCAGCTTTAGCTTATCTAGTGTGCAAAGCTAGTTTTTGAATATCTTTTTGTCAACTTTAACCCTTAAAGTATATCTTATATTAATTTATGTCCACTTTATATATAGTAGAACAAGGTTCTTCTCTTAAAGTTCAGCATCAACAGTTTCAAATTTTTCAGCAGCAACAACAACTTTTTAAAGTTCCAGTGAACCAAGTTAAAAATATTATTCTTTTTGGTTACTGTCATTTATCCGATGGTGCGGTACAAGCAGCGCTATTCCATAATATTCCTATCACTTATTATTCACCTCAAGGATATTACTTGGGACATTTACAGTCGGAAATACAAGCCAAAATTGCTTATTTAACGCAACAAGTTAAACAAGCAGAAAATAGTGATTTTGTTAACACACAAGCTAATGCCATTGTTCGTGCGAAAGTGCATAATTCTAGAATTTTATTGATGCGTCTTCAGCGTCGTCATCCTAATGAGATAGCGAAAACAGCCGTTATCAATCTCAAAAAAATTATCAATAGTTTAAATAGGGCTGAATCTTTAGAATCATTAAGGGGATATGAGGGAAAAGCTGCTAATATTTATTTTCAAGGTTTAAGTTCTTTATTTCAAGGAAATTTTTCCTTTACCAAAAGAACGATGCGTCCTCCAACAGATCCCATCAATAGTTTACTAAGTTTTGGCTACACTCTTTTATTTCAGCATCTTTTTTCGCTTGTACAACTAACTGGATTACATACTCATTTTGGGAATTTGCATACCTGTGGAGAAAATCATCCTGCTTTAGTTTTAGATTTAATGGAAGAATTTCGCGCTCAAATTGTTGATTCTTTAGTCGTTTACTTAGTTAACAAAAATATTTTTTCTCCAGACAACTTTACTAACCCAGATGAACAAGGTGCCGTCTATTTACAGCAAGATTCTCTGAAGAAGTTCCTTAAATATTGGGAAGAAAAACTATCTTTAGAACTTACCCATCCTCAAACTCAACGCCAAGTCAGCTTGCGTAGTTGTTTAGAACTTCAAGTCCAAGAATACATTTCTTGTTTGATGAAAAAGAGAGAAAGATATCAACCCATGATTTGGCAAAAATGAAATCGGAAACCCCCTCTTCTTAGAGGGTAGTTTAATGAAATTGGAGTTTAGAGGTTAGCTTTATGACATTTATGCGTCGAGTATTAGTCTTTGCCGATGCCGATAATACTCATATATCTGCTCAAAGTTTTAATCGTAAGATTAATTGGCAAAAAATCCGTGATTATTTAGCCGATCCTCAGGAAGGAAGAGAACTAATTGAAATGGTAATTTATCTGGGGTTACCTCCAGATAAAGAAAGATTTGCTGAACAAAGAAAAACCAAAGAAAAATTTATCTACTGGGCAAAAAGTAATGGGTTTTTAGTTGTTACAAAAGAAGGCAAATCTAAAGGTAATGACTACGAAACCAATGTTGATGTAGTAATGGCGATGGATGCTATTGAATTAGCTTTAGAAATGAAGCCAGATATTGTCGTTTTAGTCACTGGCGATTCTGATTTTGCTTATTTAGCACAAAAACTTAGAAGACGAGGAATGCGAGTTGAAGTCGCTTCTGTCGAACAATCTCTCGGTAACGATTTGAAAAATTCTGCTAATAGTGTTATCGATTTGATAGAGTTATTTGATGATTTTGAAGCCCAAAATGGGACGCAAGATTATCATCGTATTGGCAATAACAATGTGTTTGATTAGTTACTTTCATGATGACAAACTTTAAACAAAAGAATGGAGTAACCGTGAAAATAATTAATGGTAAATTATTTGGTCAACCAAAAGGGGATTTTGATCCCTTCAAGCAACAACTCGAAAAACTTAATCAAGAAGTTGAGAAAGTGCAAAGTTCCTTTGAAGAATTAGGACAAAGAATAGAACAAACAGAAAACGTAAAGCGAGAAAAATTAATCCGTCGAGTTGAACTTTACATTCAATACCTGAAAGAAAATTGTGAAAACTTAGAAAATCTCTGGACACAAAGACAAGAAAATTATGCTAAAACCTATCAAAGAGACTTAAAAAGAATGGAACTACTCCTGAAAGAACAAAAGCAACAATTAGACTTTTTAGAAAATAGGAAATTGCTTCAAATTGAAAATAAGTTAACTGCTCTTAAGAAACAAATACCGACAAAATTATTGTGGCTGACTTTTGGTAGTTCACTGATGATTGCAATTATTTATTTTTGCGATTGGTTCGATATTTATCCTTTCAATAAGCACCCACAAAAAACAAAGTCTTCTCTCGTTTATTATCAATTAGTTGAAGAAGACAATCCACTGAAATGTCAAGAAAATTGCTTTGAGTCGAAGACCCAAATAGACTTTTAATCAAGAGCGCACACCCAACATTTCTTGAGGAATCCATTTATTAACAAATCAGGAGTTTTTATGCGAGCAATAGTTAATGGCAAGCTAATTGATTTACCGGAAGGAACAACGGTTGAAGATTTACGTTCTCGACTTCCAGAAATTGGCAATGATGACGTAATGGAAGAAGGCTTTGGTGGCACTAAACCCTTGAAAGATACAGAAGCTCTCAAAGAAGGTTCAAAAGTTTGGACAGTTCCTAAAATTGTAAAAGGATAAAGAAAAAATGACAATAACTATTAGTAGTAATGCAACTAAATTTACTCTCAATACACGCCTAAGTGCCGAACTAAAATTACTAGACAAGGTAGCCAAAACTATTGTGGTTGGGAGTAAAACAATTGGTGACGTGCAATACACAGCAATTTTAATTAAGAGAATGCCTTTGTCTTCGAGTAAATTCAAAGTTTCTAACTCTGATGTTTTGTTTTTATTACCACCAGATTATCCACGGCTTCCTCCTATTGGCTGCTACCTTAATTATCCTTGGGATACGGTCGGAGAAGGGGATCATCACTTTACCAGACAAAGTTACTACGGCGCACCATTCTTAAGTGAAGAAGGCTGGTATTGGTATTGTGTAGGACTCGGAGGCGGGTTTAACCGAGATAAATGGCTCAATTCTTGGCGACCTAGTAATAATCCCGAAAGAGGACACAATCTCGTTACCCTATTTATCACCGCACGCCACGCAATTAATAACGTCTGACGACAGAAGAAATTCTGATAAAACCCTAGCCTTAAAAGTGTGGGAAAAGGGTAGAAGATTGATTCAAGCAATCTTTCCATCTTCTCTATTAGCTTCATTCATCCAAATAATCAATCAAGCATGAATACTCAACTAAAAACCCAAGATATATTACTACACATCCCTCCCTTAATGTGGAAACAGTTTCGTCAAGCAATGCTGGATGCTCGTCAACACAGAGAAGAAGTAATTGGCTTCTTTTTCTGTCAACGCCATCAGCTATCTAAGAAAAAAGTCAGATATATTCCTCAAGCTTGGGTTGTACCTACTGCTGATTGTTACGAACATCAATCGGCTAGTGGATTGGTACTCAAACAGCAATTTCATCAGTATTTACTAGATACTTATCTGTGCGCTCTCTCGAAGTCCTCCTCTTCAAGTAAAACTCGGAAATTAGATGTAGTTCACATTCATACCCATTTTGGCGATGCTACTCCTTCCTTTTCTTGTGTGGATGATCGCTATGAAGCAGAATACGCTAAGTTTCTCGCTTCTTGTTACCAAGAAAAGCCTCGCTTGATTTCTGGAGTCTTCAATGAGTCCCTAGAAAAATCAAAATTTCGGATTTGGAATCGTCAAGGAACTAATCATACTTCAATTGAATTCTGTCGTTCTTGGTTAACACCAATCAATAGTAACTTTTCTGGCGAAGATACAGAATTAATCTTTGCTCGACAAAAAGTTTTTGGAGAAACTGTACAAAAACACCTGAATCAATTAAAAGTCGCTCTTATTGGTTGTGGCGGTATTGGAGCCGTGTTTGCTGAACAACTGGCCAGATTGGGGGTCAAAAATTGGATATTTATTGATCATGACCGTTTAGAAACAGTAAATCTCAATCGAATGCCAGCTGCTACTCAAGAAATGGTAGACCAAGGATGGTACAAAGTTCACTATCTTAAATGGTTGATTAAAAGAACTTATGCTATTGGTTCTCATGTTAAAGCCTTATCTCTTTCCGTAGAAGATGAGAAAGCCAAAGCAGAAATAGCGACAGCCGATTTAATCGTCGTCGCTACAGATAACCATCGCTCGCGACAAGTAGCTCAAGAATTAGCTTTAGAGTATGCTCGTCCGTTGGTTTGTTTAGGGACTCATATTGAAGTCAAACCCCATCATCAACCTCGTCTTTATTGTCGTGTAACCGTTCCTCCGCTCGGAGGCGGCTGGTGTTTGATGTGTGGCAATATTATTAATCTACAACAAGCGGCATTAGAGTCTGCACCGACCGAGATCGCCGCCATTGCCTCTGAAGCTGGTTATTTACAAGGAATTGACGCGCCAGCAGTCTATTGGTTAAATAATATTTGTGCCAGCACAGGAGTAGGGGTGATTCACGGAATTATCAGTGGCTTTCTCCCTATCGATTCTGGTTTAGATTGGATTTATGATTTTCCCAATTCTAATTGGCTAAAAGCCAATATAGACCATCTGCAAAGTTCTGACTGTTATTTCTGTTCTTCCTTATGCACCCTTTAAGGAAGGAAAGGGGGGTTTCCCTACCTTTTTTATAATTGGAGTAAAATCCCTCTCTTTTTCCCTTTCTCTAACTTGGCTATGTCCTTACCTACTATCACAACTCTAGAAGAACTTGTCCCTGAATTAGCTCGATTAGCGAATTATCCTAAGTCTGATCAGAAACAGATTGATAATTTCTTAAATTTAATACAAAATGCTGTACGATTATGGATAATCGAGCAATCTTTTTATGATTTTAATAGTGATTTTTTTGTGGAAATAGACCAAGAATGGTTTGACTGTATTACTTGGATAGATAAATTATGGACAAAAATACCAGATGTTCAAAATAAAAAATTAGAAGATTTACTACTAGGAGAATATCCGCTATTTTATCAACAAAAATGGCAAGAGCAAATAATTGCCAGATATCAACTTAGCTCTGAAAATTTGCAACAAATTTTATCTTCTTATATTTTTAAAGTAACCCAACGAACTTTAAGAAATAATTTTAAGCGACTTGCCCAATTAAATCAGCCAAAATTAATTAAATCAGCTTCTCTTAAAGGTCACTATAAAAAAGTTGTCTCTTCATCTCTAAATTCATTAGATAATTGCAATTTAATTAAGCACAATAATGATATAATTACTGAAAATAATTGGTTAAGTTTTCTCAATGATGGTCTATCTACTATTGCTGAACTACTAACAAATAAAATCAATGGACATCAAAGATTTTTTATTCAAGCTGAATATATTGTTCCTGAAGCTTTACAGGATAAAGTAGCAGATTGGGCAGACAATTTAAAAGAATTTTGGAAACAGTCTCTAATTTCTCCTATTAAAATAAAATACTATAGTGCTAGTAAAAATACAACAAATTACTACATTATTTATCCTGTTTCTATTCATTATTCCCAGAGAGCCTATTATTTGTATGCTTTTGGAGAAACACCAGATCAAAACAGTTCTCAAGCACTTCAATGGTATGGCTACCGGTTAGAAAGGATACTATCTTTGAAACAGATAGCTTGGGATTTTTCCGATCTAACTAAACAGCTTAGATCGCAGATACACAAAAACGATAAAATTAATCATTTATACAGTCCCGACTATATTCAAGAGCAATTAGAATTGGCTTATGGATTCAGTTTTTATCGTGAATTTAATACGATGTTATTGCGTTTCGATCAAGACTATTATCAGCGTCATGTTAAAAATACAATCCGTCACTCTACTTTTCAAAAAATCGAAAATATTCAAGAAGTAAAGAAAATGATTATCGAGCAAATTGACTCAGAAATAGACAACACCAAAAAAATCCAAAGAGAAAAATTATTGGCAAAAGTTAATTGCGCTTCCGAAGATGTTTATTATAAGCTTTGCTATCGTGTTGGCGATCATAATGTTATCATGCGATTGCGTAGTTGGGGTCCGAATGTAGAGGTAATTTTGCCTAGTGATTTACGAGCGCAAATCAAAGAATATCTCGAAAAAAACTATAAATTATATCAATAATCTGACAGGGGGACAAGAAGGCTAATATTCATATAGCATAAGCTTTTCATGGTTTTAGCTCGAAAAAGTTCGCCGCACCATCTCTCACTTATTAATAATAATTCCTAGTAAGCTCGCTCCTATCCCTAGTTCTTTCGTTAGCTTTTTGCCTAGAATCGCTATATCTATTTCTAGTGAGAGAAGCCAGAAGCCTTTGTTGGCAAGTTTTCTAGCTCGCTTGTCCCCCTGTCAGTATAGTTAATCAATTATTTTGCTTAACTATCTTTGTTTTCGTGATAAAGTTTAAAGAGAGGCCTTAGCAATTTATGATTATGCCAGAATCAGAGTCCCCTATTAATTCAAAAAATTTCTATTCTCGTAAACTTTGTGCCTTGCTAGAAGACCAATCTATTTTGCAACAATTACAGTCTATTCACCCAGAAGAGTTACAAGGACAGATAGAAAAGTTACCCCTGCAAATAGCTAGTTCCTCTGATCGCGTTAATCTAGGAGAGGCTCAAGGCACTAATATTAATAGCGTGAAACATCCCATCAGTGGACAAACTCGAAATATTACTTCACAAGACTCAAGACCAGAAATTCCGGCAGAAATTACCTCAGAAACAGATATAGAAAAACTATTTTGGTGGTTTTGGCGATTTTATCCCGAACTCATCCGACAAAACCAGAATGATTTTTTCCTCTATCCTGCTCACAGCATCCTTCCTGATTGTCCCCTACATAGCTACAAAAGTACAGTTTCCGCTCTAGTTGGGGCGATGTATCCCGAACATTGGCAAGAAGGAGGTAAATCCCAACATCCCTATCTTTTTCTCTTTACCTTCTCCCCAGTACAAGAATTTATCAAAGCATCCCGAAAATTTGTCGATTTTTGGGCAGGTTCCTATCTACTGCACTATCTCAGTGTTAAACTCTGTTGGTATATTGCCGAAACTTATGGGTCTGATGCTGTGATTACTCCTTCTCTTTGGAGTCAAGAAATTATCGATGCTTTAATTGTTAAAAAATATCCAGATTTTGCGGCTAATTTTGCTTCTTTTCAAGACGGAATATCTCCAGTTGGTAGATTTGATAATGGCATCTCTACAAGTTTAAGTACGGCTGGATTTCCTAATGTGATTATGGCTTTAGTTCCTGGTAAAGAAGCAGCTAGAGAATTGGGAGAGAAATTAAAAAAATGTTTAATAGAAGAATGGTCAGAGATTGCCAAAAAAGTTAGGGAAGATATCAAAAAACGAACCCTAGAGTTTCTTAAAGATACTAAAAATCAGCAGAAAATAGATGAAATATTATTAAAGGAGTTTCTAAGCGAACAAGAAATATGTAAACGAGATTTAAAAAAATGGCAGATAGGACATCATGGTAGTTGTTGGGAGTGGAATAAACTCTGGGAAGCACAAATAGAAAAAACTTGGGAAACTTACTGGACTGCAATGCCTTTAGGCAATCCAGAGCAGCCATTAACTATTAATCCCACAGAGGAAAATTATCAGCAATGGAAACAAGCGCAAAATGTGATCGCCCCTCCTCATTTAGCTGAATCTCTACCTACAACAGCCGAGGAAAACCTTTACGAACAGATAAACACTGGTACTTGGTGGGGGGCATTACAAGCTCGTTTGGGACAGTCTATTCAAGCCGTAAAAAATACCCGCACTTGGGCAATTCCTACAGCACCTGGGGAACGTTCCACTTTATCGGGTCAGTTTAGCGCAGTCCATCCCCAATTACATTATCACGGGCAGTTTAAAAATGGAGGTGGACTTTCCGCGCGATCAATGCGTCTATTTTGGCGATTAATGGCTGAAGTTTATCCAGGGTTATTTAATGGCTCAGAAAAATTGAATGCGATCGAATTAACAAAACGCATGGCTTGGCGATATGGGGGAGTTGCTGAATCTTTGGGAATTAATCTAGGGCAAGAAGATGATACTAACTATGATAATTTAATTCGTTTTCCTAATTTAAGTTCTATTGCTGCTGCAAGATTTGCTTACGAAGATTTTAAAAAAGGAGGACAAAAAACACGCAACTATTGGAATTGTCTTAACACGCTTATTAACCAACAATTACCTAACAAAGCAGACACTTTTGCCTCCCGTACTCATGGTCGTCCTTATCAGATACCAAAAGTTGATCGGCAAATTAATCCAGAAAATAGGAATGGAAAGAATTTTAATGGAGTCATGTTTTCCAGTAAATGGTTAGCTGATGACATGAATTGTAGCGCTCAAGAAACAGCAACATTAAGAAGTTTAGTTGAAGAAGCGCATAAAAAAGCAAAATTTGGCGAAGGAAGTCCAGCCGATTGGTGGGTAATTGCCCTCGGTGATGGGGATGGGATGGGGAAATATGTCTCTGGGTCAAAATTAAAGAAATACAAAGAGTATTTAATCACAGATGCGATCACAGAAAATGTCAAAAATCATCAAGATTACCCAGATTTACTAGCAACCCAAAAACGCATGGGGCCAGCAACCCATGTCGGGTTAAATCGCGCCTTATTAGACTTTTCTAATCGCTTAGTACCCTACCTTACGGAAGAACGTTATTGTGGTAAAGTCGTCTATAGTGGCGGTGATGATGTGATGGCAGTGTTACCTCTAGCAGATTTATTGGGCTATTTGCGATCGCTTCGTGCTGCTTGGTGTGCTGACCCAGATCCAGAAAGAGAATTCAGCACAGAGGGGGGTTACTGGACTCCTAAACAATCTCTGCAAGGATTACAACAACGTCCCTATTTTACGATGGGAGATGGGGCAACCATGAGTCTAGGCATTGTTATCGCCCATAAAAGTGTACCTCTTCCTACCGTATTAGAAAGCCTGTGGACGGCTGAAAAAGACCGTGCTAAAAAGTTATATGGAAAAGATGGACTCTGTTTTCGGGTGATTTATGGTTCGGGTAATACTTTAGAAGCCTTGATGAAAGGGGAGTTATTAGACTTATGGTGGAATTTTATGCAGTATGATCAGCAAGATTTAAGTGCGTTGTTCTATCGATTAGCCGAAGAATTACCCCGTCATGCTTGTGTTACTGAAAGCGATCGCCTATTTAGAAAAGCTGCACAAGTGATCATCAACCGTCGAGATCAAACACTAGAGTCTCATATTCAAGAAAACTTGCTAAATTGGTTGGATCAGTGGGAAAACTGGGCTTATCAAACCTATAATCAAGTAAATAAAAATAAAACTGAAAAAGAAGTCCCTTTAGGCACGACCGAAAAGGATTTAGCTAATCTTTTGCGGTTTAGTGCTTTCTGGAATGACAAAAGGATGCAACAAATGAAATGGGGAGAAACTGAGTAATAAACTATGGGTGAACAGCAAATGTACTGGTATGCGATCGCTCCTTTAGATGTATTGTTATTTCGGGAAGCTAAACCTTTTAGTCCAGGGGAGAGTGCTTGGGCAAAAGGACTATTTCCCCCGTTTCCCAGTACAGTTTTTCAAGCATTGCGCTCGACTTTATCCAAAGATGTCAAAGATTTAGATTTTATGGGGCCATTTCTCTTAAGTCCCCAAGATAGATTATGTTTTCCCACTCCTAAGGATTTAGTTGCAGTGAGTTGGAGCAAAAAAAGTCAGCCAAAAGATGAGGAAACAAAAGAAGAGGAAAGAGAAGAAGATAATTTAGAAAAGCAAGCCCCCGAATGGCATCGAACCTTACGCCTTCAACCTGTTGATCGAACAGATGAAGCTTGGGAACATTTGTTGTTCGACGAGGCGGGATTAGCTCCAATGGTAGCTCCTTTTAGAGAGCTAGTTGAAGAAGAGAACAGAAGAGAATTTTTCTGTCGTCCCTATCCTTGGATTACAGCAGAAGCTTTAAGCGAATATCTACAAGGAAAAGAACTTAAATATCCTACACAATTTCAGGATGATCCTTGGAATGTGCAGATTATGCCTCATATTCAAATGCAAGCGGATAAGCGACAAGTAAAAGATGAAGATGGCTATTTTACTGAAGTAGCGATTCGTCTTAAACCAGGTTGGCGATTAGTAGCGGGAATTAGTATAAAGTTACGGGAAACAGTAGTCCGGTTGGGAGGAGAAGGACATCGGGCGATTGTCATCCCATTTACTTTGTCCGATGCTGATCAAACACTGCTTAATCCTAAGACCAATACAACAGGTGATTTTGCTTATTTACTCACCCCCGGACTAGCGGTTAAGGAGGAAGCCGTTTATGGCGTTTATCCCCGTGATTGGCAACCCATCTTAGCAGGATGTGTCAGCGATCGTCCTTTATTGTGGGGTGGTGTTTCTCAAATTAGGCGCAAGTTAGTTATTTCCTGTGGGAAAGAGAATCAGGAGCGCACCGCTTCGCAGATTTCTTCGGGATCATCATCCCCTAACTCAGAAGCAAAAGGAGATGAGGAATTTGCTTTATTACCACAACGAGCCTTCGTTCCACCTGGGACTGTCTATATCTTTAACCAGATTCCATCTGAAACTGAGGCACTCTTACCTAAACCTGAATCGACGGGGAATTGGTTAACCAGTTTTCAAAAACTCAACTATGGTAAATTATTATGGGGTAATACACCATTATGAATACTTATTTAACATATCTATATCTGCTGACCCCTTTACACACGGGCGGAAGTGCTGATGAGGGTAATTTAATGGGAATCGCCCGCGAAGTCCATACCGAGTTTCCCTATCTTCCGGCTTCCTCCTTGAGAGGTAAAATTCGCTCTGCCTTAGAACTGAGCAATCCTCAAAGTGAAGAAGAAAAAGCATTAGCAAAAGAAGTCTCTCAGTTTTTCGGTCAAAAAATCAAAGATGGACAACAACCCACAGAAGGAGAAGTTTGGTTTGCTGAGGCAACTCTCCTGTTTTTTCCGATCGCATCCTTAAGTCATCACTTAGTCTGGATTACCTGTCCTCTCTGGCTAGAACGTTGGAATCGTTGGTTACAAAATTCCCCTTTAACTCAATTAATTCAAAACTGTCGAGAGCAAATTACAGAAGCAATACCAGCTTTAGTTAGCTTTACACCCGAACCCCTTTACTTGCAAACTGCAATTCTGAAACAAAATGCCCTAGGGCAACTAAATACTAATGATTCTAATAGCCTCTCACAATCTCTTCAAAATCTTACTAATGCTAATGGGATGATTAATCAGCTTCTGAAAAAGCTAGTCATTGTGGATGATGAAGACTGTATTGCTTTGGTAGAAACGGGATTGCAGCGAGAAGTGCGCGTTGCTCTTAATGAAGGCGAAAAAACTGTTAAAGGTGGTTCTTTTCGCTCGGAAGAAGCCATTCCCCCTGAAACTGTACTTTTCTTTCCTTGGGGAATGAAACCTATGAAACAAACTGAAAATACTCAGAATATTCGAGCAAAAACTAGCGAATTACTTAAAAATAAACTACAATTTGGAGGTCTAGAAGGATTAGGTCGCGGTTGGTGCGATCTAATAACAATTGAAACTACTGAAACTACTACAGGAAGTCAAAAATGAAATTAGATTCGCGTCAATTTAGCAAACAAGCACATAACGCTTTAGTTGAAATAAAAAGTGAGTTAGCAGTAACTTACCACAAAAAAGCTAGTGGATTAGTTCAAGGATTAAGCACTTATATATCTACTTGGGGACTGCATCGACTTAGTGGAGATATGCAAAAATTTCTCGGTGGAACTGCCGAAGATACACGCTATAAAGGGAAAGTTTATCAAAAATTTCTTACTAAGCTCAAAGAGTTTAGCGGGGCAGATTTTGATGTTAATGATCAAGGCACATTAATTCATATGCCTTTAAGAAAATATACCGCCCTCAATCACTTGGCAATTAAATTAGCAAAAGAGTGGTCTTTTTGGTCGCCAGCAGTCTTAGGAGAGGCAGAACAATCATGACGGCACAACAAGAATGGCAGAAATTTTTGGAAAAACTCCAAAAAGATAAAAATCCTCTTTATGACTTGTATAAAGATAGTCAATTAGAAATAGGTACAGAAATAACTATTTATTTTTCTGACGAAGAAGCGAAAGAAAAAGCAAGTGCTAAATGGCAGAAATTACAAGCCAAATTTCCGCCACACTGGAAAAATCAAAAGATTAATTTCAAAGTTGGACAGTTAGCCGCTGCCCCCATTACTGCAACGACAAGATCGACAGCAAGAACAAATAATCTAACCAGTCGGAAATTAACCAGTCCTCTACAAGCACTCAATCATCGATTATTTAATAATAATGACACAGCTAAACCAGTTTTAATAGAAGCGGTGGCGGCGGATAAAACTTGTCAGTCTTTATACCAACAATTAACTGAGAAAACTAAACGATTAGCTGATGAAACTCTGACTGTTGAATTCATCTGGAGGGTGCGTGTAGGGGGAATGCGCGGTTTTCAGGAGTTACTTCTTCCTGTATTTCATCCAGTCTATGGTGTACCTTATATCCCTTCTAGTAGTTTAAAAGGTGTAGTAAAAGCTTGGGCAAGACAAAATCAACCAGAAGCTGAGGTAAATCGACTTCTGGGGAAACTAGAGGATGGTATCGGTTGCGTTCAATTTCTTGATGCTTTTCCCACTGCACCTTGTTTGACTGTAGATATAGCTAATCCTCAATGGAGTTGGGAAAATAACCGAGTATGCTATCAATCTGTCCCCCATTATCTGTTGTCAATGGAAGAACCTGAGATTTTAATTGGGTTGACTCGCACCAGCAGAGGTAAATTAGAAGATGTCAGCACAGTCAAAGATTGGTTACAACTAGCTTTATCAGCAGGAATTGGTTCGCGGGTTAGTGCGGGGTATGGTAGAACATCTGTTGCTTCTAGTTTGTCTCATCACTCTTCCCATGCTTTTAAATTATGGACGCAGGGGATATATGGCGCAAATCCTCCCACTAAAGATAATCAATATCAGGGAAATAATGAATTTCGTCCCGTAGCAGTGCGAGGGATGCTGCGTTATTGGTTTCGTGCAGTAGGATTAAGTATTTATTCACCGCAGCAATGTAAAGATTTAGAAGGTAGGTTATTTGGTACTATTGAACCGAAAGCTCAAGAAGGACTAATTCGTATTTCTGTAGATTGGGAAGAGGAAGAAGGTGATCGCAATCGTCCTTATTTTTGTGAAGGTAATATTCTACTAGAAGCTAAAAATCAGGATGCTCTCAACTTAGCAGAAAAGCTATTGCAATTATCTTCTCATTTAGCAGGAATTGGGAGAGGATCGAGACGATCGTTGCATTGGAATAATCCAATAGGATTAAGGGGATGCCATTGGGAAGTTGACACTAAAAAACTACCTTGTAATCAAGAACTATGGCAGCAGTTTCTTAGAGAGGTAAGAGATTCTTTGCTTGCCCTACAGTCTGCCATAGGAAATCCTGCTAATTGTCCTCCCGGAAATCCGGGCAATCGCGCTCAAGACGTTTTGAATAGTCAGACTCAAATTTATTTAATTTCTTGTCCTAGTTTAAAATATCCTAGAACTGTCAATAATTGGCAAAACGAAGGATTGGGGTCAAAAGTACGGGGAGAAGGATTGGATTTCCTTTATAGTAGTAGCTTTAAAGGTGTCAATCAAAAAGGAAATGGAAATGCTAATGTTGGCGGACGAATCAGCCGACAAGGAGAAACTGCTTCTACACCTTCTTATGTGTTAATTAAATCTAATTTTCCCCCACAACAGGAACCTTATCAAACAGTAACAATTTTTGGAGTTAACCAGCGTGATCGCGCTACATTTATTCAACAATTAAACTCATTAAACCCTATGCAAATTCAGTAATTCATTGTGTCTAACCCGCGAAAAATGTTGAGAACCCCCAAACAGCGACCGCAGACTAACCTCAGATCGCTGTCGGTCAACCCCACTAACTCAACACCCGCAAAGTAACCTTAGAAAAAGTTTCCATTAATTAAACTTGCTAAGAAGTTAAAAGAAATCCCACACAAACACAAGCCGTGGGTTTTGTGTTTCCATTAATTAAACTTGCTAAGAAGTTAAAAGCAGAACAACCACTTCCAATGGTCTTATTAGGATGGTTTCCATTAATTAAACTTGCTAAGAAGTTAAAAGGCTCCGAAAAACCTTTCCTGTAAAGCTGAGTACAAAGGTTTCCATTAATTAAACTTGCTAAGAAGTTAAAAGACGATATCGTAACCAATATTCTGAGAAATAAAAGTTTCCATTAATTAAACTTGCTAAGAAGTTAAAAGCCTATTTGCAACAAAAAAAGGGGAGGCAATCCTGAAAAGGAGTTTCCATTAATTAAACTTGCTAAGAAGTTAAAAGATCCCATCGCAGATCACAGTCAAGCATCCGGCGAGTTAAAGTTTCCATTAATTAAACTTGCTAAGAAGTTAAAAGACGGCTTTTACAGGCTCTGCCGCGGGGATTGGCTGGCTGTTTCCATTAATTAAACTTGCTAAGAAGTTAAAAGCAATGAAACGGTTTATTTATTTAGCGTTATCCGTTTGTTTCCATTAATTAAACTTGCTAAGAAGTTAAAAGAGCATCATGACATGGCTCCAAGTCTCCATTTGTTACGGTTTCCATTAATTAAACTTGCTAAGAAGTTAAAAGATGTTAGACTACAATGATTTAGAAATCATTGCCTATAAAGTTTCCATTAATTAAACTTGCTAAGAAGTTAAAAGAGTACTATATAGTGGATTGTTTGCCTTTCTCTTGTTTCCATTAATTAAACTTGCTAAGAAGTTAAAAGTTTTTAATATCCAAACGCAAACACGTTAGCCCTGTTTCGTTTCCATTAATTAAACTTGCTAAGAAGTTAAAAGTTGGGATTGTGCTCGCTGTCTATGATCATAAGAGCGTTTCCATTAATTAAACTTGCTAAGAAGTTAAAAGAAAAAGCAAGTCATAGACTTGCAAGTACGGAATTACGTTTCCATTAATTAAACTTGCTAAGAAGTTAAAAGTTGAAAAAGATAAAAAGGGACTTCTCGAAGTCATTTTTTACGTTTCCATTAATTAAACTTGCTAAGAAGTTAAAAGAAAAGCTCCAGAGACGACAACCGGAGCCTACGGGCAGGTTTCCATTAATTAAACTTGCTAAGAAGTTAAAAGGAGAGCTAGCGGTAGTAGCCCTAGCAGGCTGCCATTGCGGTTTCCATTAATTAAACTTGCTAAGAAGTTAAAAGAAGATGATTCGTGCATAAGGTAGAGAGAGATGGTTTCCATTAATTAAACTTGCTAAGAAGTTAAAAGAGGAGGCTTTGGATGTCAATTCTTTATTTTGTTTTGTTTCCATTAATTAAACTTGCTAAGAAGTTAAAAGTCACTTCCCTCTTTTTCGGGTGATATGCAGTGGGAGCAAGGCGTTTCCATTAATTAAACTTGCTAAGAAGTTAAAAGAATGATTGGTTTTCTGCAACCCCAACACCAGGAGAGCCGTTGTTTCCATTAATTAAACTTGCTAAGAAGTTAAAAGAAGGTGGTTTTGGTTCTTGCTATCCGTTGCTCTGGTTTCCATTAATTAAACTTGCTAAGAAGTTAAAAGTCGAGAGTGCCCGTCGCACTCGTTCATTCTACAAAACGTTTCCATTAATTAAACTTGCTAAGAAGTTAAAAGACTGAAGAGTCTGGTCGTTGTTCCGGTTGCATGGGGTTTCCATTAATTAAACTTGCTAAGAAGTTAAAAGAATCCCAAGCTCTTCAAACGTACCTTGAAGCTCACGAGGTGTTTCCATTAATTAAACTTGCTAAGAAGTTAAAAGTGTTGTATTTGTCGCACGCGACATAGACATACATGGTTTCCATTAATTAAACTTGCTAAGAAGTTAAAAGAAATTCGATACTTCTTCGGCCCTGTCCGAAGCGGAAAGTTTCCATTAATTAAACTTGCTAAGAAGTTAAAAGCACCTCCCCAATTCCATTGCTACCATCTTAAAGAAGGGTTTCCATTAATTAAACTTGCTAAGAAGTTAAAAGATGATAAACCTTCCTTGGACAGTCTAGCGGTGTCTAATTTTGAGTTTCCATTAATTAAACTTGCTAAGAAGTTAAAAGTCGAAACAGAGGAATGGACCTCCCGGACACCGGAGAGTTTCCATTAATTAAACTTGCTAAGAAGTTAAAAGAATTCTTTGTAGTTTTTCAAATTTCCAGACGGAAGAACAGTGTGTTTCCATTAATTAAACTTGCTAAGAAGTTAAAAGAGGGTGGCAAATCCTACTGGGCTTACCGCTCCCATGCAAGTTTCCATTAATTAAACTTGCTAAGAAGTTAAAAGCGGGAAAACACGGCCACGCAAGCGATACGCCTATTTGTTTCCATTAATTAAACTTGCTAAGAAGTTAAAAGAAGGCTTGAGTCTTTTGGGCTGGTTGCCGTTTGCAATATCGTTTCCATTAATTAAACTTGCTAAGAAGTTAAAAGACGCTTTAACATACCGCGTGGGGTATGAGAAAGGGTACTATGGTTTCCATTAATTAAACTTGCTAAGAAGTTAAAAGGAACGCATCATTTTAAGGATGCCGAAACCCCTTAAAAGGTTTCCATTAATTAAACTTGCTAAGAAGTTAAAAGATCATTTTAAGGATGCCGAAACCCCTTAAAAGTTTCCATTAATTAAACTTGCTAAGAAGTTAAAAGTCTTCCAATTCCCCGATGGAAGAACGAAGATATCCCGGTTTCCATTAATTAAACTTGCTAAGAAGTTAAAAGAAAATCATGAACCAAGAGCAGCACGACAATCCACACGAATAGTTTCCATTAATTAAACTTGCTAAGAAGTTAAAAGTTGTAGCTTTTTATTTAGCCTGGCTAACTGGGAATGTCTTGGGTTTCCATTAATTAAACTTGCTAAGAAGTTAAAAGGGCAACGAAATTGATCGTTACAACGCCGAAAAAGAGGTTTCCATTAATTAAACTTGCTAAGAAGTTAAAAGAAATTTCAAAAAATTTCAGATGGATATCTGCTTGTAGTTTCCATTAATTAAACTTGCTAAGAAGTTAAAAGAAGTGCTGGGGTAAAATCAACGTAGCTCAAAAAAATCATGGTTTCCATTAATTAAACTTGCTAAGAAGTTAAAAGACTAGCTTGGCAAAACTAGGCTGTACAAGGATTGTACAGCGATTTTTCGTGGGATATTGAAAAGCATAGACATTATTAATAATAATTCTCAATAGTTATCTCAGTCATAAGGCTCAAAGCCTTGCTGGGCAAGGCATCGACGCACCTCAACGAAAACTCTAGATTTTCAGCCATTGTGTCTAACCCGCGAAAAATGTTGAGAACCCCCCCATTCCATCGGCATGAAACAATATCGAAATCAAGACGGAGGGGAAACAGATGAAGACAGAGTTCCCTGAGTCTGAAAAGTGTAGTACCGATTAATTTTATGAAAAAGAGTCTGAAACGCTCGCTCGCTCGATTTATGATTGTCCCCACACTCATAGCTTTGCCCTCCTGCTCATTGGGGCAATCCCACCGTCCCATAGCCATCAGCTATCTACTTGATCAATCGGCGAGCGCACAAAACGATGAGCAATTCCAAAAGGACAGGAAGCGAGTTTGTCAAGCCATTGCCAAGGGACTTGTTCCTGGTGACGAGTTCGGAGTTATCTTTGTTACAGGGGAATCCGCCCTTTTCCAGAACCTCCAAAGGGCAAATCCTGCTCTGGTACGAAAAGAATGCCAGCAGCAGCCAGTCAAACAAAAACCCGGTACTCTTGTCTGTCCGGCTGTCGCCGGAGCCAAAAAGCAGTTTGAATCAACAAAAATTCGTCTTCCTATCTTAGTTCTCCAGGTACAGGTCAATGAGAAGGAGGCTCCGTGTCAAGAGATCATGCGAGATACTGCTCAACTGGTGATCAAACGAGGAGGCTCTGTTCTGGTTTTAAACAGCACTAACGAGGGGGGCGAATCGTTTCGAGCAGAGCTCGAAGCCGCACTTGAGGGACTACCAATTCTATACTCGCAAACCCAGCCAGAGATTGCAGTGAAGGAAACTATCGAAGAGACTAGAAATAAGGGGGACAGAAATGCCACCAAGTAATTTTCCTGATTTTGACTTTGGGAAATGGGGCAATATCGCCGATCTCAATTCCAATGACACCATCAAAGACTATCGAGAGAAGTCGAATTCAACAAAGCTACATCCAGCAGAATTTTCTGAACCTGAGCCATTAGACAAAGAATCAAATCGTTTACGTTTGATTGCTGAAGAGCTGCACCCGCATGATCAGGAGGCGCTCTTAGAACGCTTTCCCTTTATCGCAATGGAGCAGCACAGAATTGCTGCCAGAGAATTTTGCCAGTTTCAGAAGATCAGAGCGTCTCAATTATATTAACCCTCATTGAATCTATAATCATGTCTGTTTTCTTCTCTTGGTTTGCGACTACCATCATAGCCTTCCTCAATTTTAATACGGCTATGGTGTTAGTTCCTGGTGATTGGGACAACATTAAAGTATGGTTTGCTTTTCCCATTTCCTTTATAGCGTGCTTGCTCTTCGATCACACAGTTTCGGAAGAGTATTCTCGCGAGCGCCTTCGCAGATTTGCGGAATCTACTCTGAAGTGGATAAATTCACAAAAAGAAAGGCTATCTCAAAGTCGATTAGGAAAAATACGACTTGAAGCATATCTTTACTTACATGGACTATTTGAGTCTCCTTTTCTTGAACCTTCAAAGCTATCTATTATTAACCGTATCTGGTGCGGGATTTATCTAATTACTGAGTTCATTGTTGGTGCATATTTATTGCAACAGCAAGAATTAGATATACCTTGGTTCGTCATGATCGCACCTATCCTAGCGGGATTGTTAAATCTTGCCACTGGAATCCTGAAAGGACAACTCATTGTTTACCCGAAAGCTCTGGCAGAATTGAGACAAAAATATGAGCAATATGAGTATAAAATTTGAAAATAGTACAACAAAAAAGGAGTAAAAAAATGTCTCAATCTCAAGCCATCAGAATTATTGGTGTTAACAATATGACCTCTAAAGACATCAATGAGCTAACTGAAATCTATTTATCGAACCCAAGTCTACCATCAGCAAAAATGCTCGAAATTCTTCAGCAAAGACTAGCCTGTAAATCTGCCAATGAGCAAATTCAAATAATTCGCCAAGAACACCAATATTTGCTCGACAAGTCCTTCTACGAGAAGCAACAAAAACTTCACCAACTGCGTACAGAAGCCGAATCCTTACTTGCCTATCCTCGATCTATTAACTCTCCCAACCCCTCATATTTTTTATCAATCAACACACTTCATGAAGAATTAAAATTTGCCAAAGCTCAGGTAAAGAATTGTGAAGACTCTATCGCCAAAGTAAAGAATTTTCAATCGGACTTCAAATCAGCATTACGAACATCATTTTATTTATCTGGTAATGAACCTGATAAGAAAACAGTTGACGAACTACTCGATGAGATAGGAATTAAAGAATGTCTAAATATTTTACAAGAAGAAGAGAAAAAATGGCAAGACCAAGTCAACAAACTCAAGCTTGAACTAGCAGGATTGCCGATTGTTACTCTGCACAGACAATCCAACTTAGAAACCTTTCAAGACAACAATCACAATAACGGAGACACTAACGATGACACAGAATAAATATCCTCTACCCGGCTATGCTCCTCGTCCGGAAAAACCAATCGTAGCCTTGAAACCTAAAGCTTGGTCAGTTTTTTTGAGTTGGAAAAACCTCCGGGGGATAATTTTCATAATTCCTCTTTTTGCTATAGCCTGGCAGTACCTAACTCTACAACGAACCGAATATATGTTCACAACTCAACGGTTTAGGACTATTACGGGACTTTTTAACCAAGAAATCGACGAAGTTTGGCTATTTCGTGTGACAGATTTACGCATTTTAAAGCCATTTCTTTATCGTTTGTTTGGAATAGCAAGTCTTTACATTTACTCTACAGATAGAAACAACAAACTCGTGGTTATTCAGGCAATTTCGCTTACAGATGCCTTGAAGCTACATGAAATTCTTCAACAGCAAGTCAACATTGAGCGACATAGAAATCGACCGGATATTCCAGGCTCTTGGCAGTAATCAATCATCTCAAAAAAAGGAAATAGTAATATGGCTGACCAAAACACAACTACTAACAACGAGACTAATACTTCTTGTCCCAGCACAATAGATAGTCCAGAACTACAAGATAAAGATATATGGAGTTCTTATGACAATGCCTTTGGCAGATACGCATTTCACGGGGGAATGGAGGGATACTTAGAAAATAAAGACCCTTCTCCTGAAAGTCCACAACAAGAGTGTTTCTACGATGATTCAGGTAATCTAATCGACGAAAATCATCAATACGCAGGAATGAGAGGAACTGCCAATGAATACGATGGACATAAGGGCGATAGTTCAGAACTATGGAACCATTTATATAACGATAGTGGGGGAATCTGGCAAAACGGTGGAGAAGCCTTTGCTACCTCTGTGGAATCCTACTATGACTCTGTTGAAGATTATGTTGCTGATGCCTTTGAATGAAGTCAAAGTCAAAAGCTCTTGAACGTCCTCAAAGCTCATCCGCCAAGCGTTTTTATCCCCTCTATTCTAACCCGCGCCAAAAGGCCACAAAAACTAAAAAACTTCGCCAACAACAAATGGTTAATAAACAGCCAAAACCAGTCATTATCCGACAAAATAGTGCTACTGCAACAATAAATAATCTGGTCAATATTTTTCAAAAACTCCCTGATGATGTTTTATTAAAAGTTCTGGCTACTGCAACATATGAACTAAAACAGTTGCCAAAAAATAAAGTCTAATTTTGGCTTTAAAATCAATTAAGGGATTGCACAGTTTTCTTGATTGGCAATCCCTTTTTTCTATTAATTCTGCATGGTATAGCCTAAATGATTGCCCACCATCAATTTTTTTTATCGTTTCAGCACAGCAATATTAGGACATAATGGTATTATGTCCCTACAATTAGGATAAATTTATTAACCTTCGTAGGGATTTAACACTGTTAAATCCTTATCTATTGACGGTGATCTAAAGATAACTCAATGATATTCTTAAGTTAGTTAATTCAGTATCTTGCTTTAACTCTCTATAGATAGCGATCGCCACTTCACTAGCAAGGTTAATTCCTGAATGGGAGTAGATCAAAAACCGCAAACCATCTTGAATCTTTGAAGCTTTTTTCTTTTTTTTGATGAAAGCCACTGTTTTTTTTATATCTTCCTCATTGAATTGAGTTATATCATTTATTATAAAGGGGTGAATATGCCCAAGATTCATGTTAAGTTCAGATTGAACAGATTGAGGTTCAGCATTGCCATTGGGGGGTTTAATTGAGATAAATCGATAGTCGCTTCCCTCCTTATTTTTAACTAAGTCATTGACTTTTTCTAAGTCACAACAAATCAGTTCAATATCTTGATAAATATTAGTAATTCCCTCTCCAATACTATAAATTTTATCAATTAATGATTGAGGAGAAATGACCTTAACTTTTTTTCCCCAAACCGAAATCCAACGAATAAGGTCAATATCCCCTGGATACTCTGGAGATAATTTTGGTAAAGACCATTCTGGTAAAGTAATTTTAATCGTATATTGATAGGGAGGAATATTTTGTTCTAACTTAAAAATTCCACGATCATAACTCGTTCCTTTTAACCAATCAGGTAAAGACATTTCTATTTTCTGAAATCTTTGATTTCCTTCACAAATAAATTTAAATGCAAGTTCTGTGGCGTAGAGAATGACAGTAACATTTAATTTCTTTCCTTGTTGGGAATCTAAATACTGACGCTGTTTTGCAACATCATCGCCTAAATAAATTCCTGCACTTGCATCATAAAGTTTATGGAGCTTATCTAACGCTTTCTTTTGCTCATTTATATCTCGCTGAGTATTTACTTGTTGAAATCGGATTCTATCAATTCTTGCGAAACCAAATAAACCTTTTTTGTCTCCTTCACCTATTTCATACCCTAAATACCATGCAATATTATGAAAAACAATTTGTAAAGGGTAAGCGGTAAAGTGTGGTTGATCTTTTGACCATTTAGCACTTCCTTGAATATGACTAAATTTCAAAAGCTCTCCTTTTTTTATCGCTTCTTCTAACTGTTCAAATTGTTGTTGATATTTCTCTACATCAACAATGGATTTTGTGCCAATTAAGCGAGTAGAATAAGGAGCTTCTCCTTCTAAAAGTTTGGAATTCTCTAATCGTTGTTTAAATATATAGCGGTTCTCGCATATGTGCGGCACACTTAAACCTTTGCTTATTAAGCTGCTCAGGATCGGCAATGTACCTCTTGTGAATCAGAAACGCTATATCATAAATTTCGGCAGCAAGAGGATCTTTAAAATATTTCTCTACTGAATGGGATCGGAGAGATTGATAGAGCTTATTTAACTCATATTGAGATAAAATACCTGTTCCTGCAAAGTAGCCTTTCTTCATAGTAAAATTAGGTAAAAGTTGATAAGGTTTAATACAATGACAAATATCTTCTCGAAAGTTATTTTCTAGAGGACTTCTTTGATATTCATTCTCAATATCAATCTTGCCAGAAAATAAGCCATAGTTATACATCGCTTTAACAATGCTAGTTTGCCTAAAACCTGTTTCTGTTGTCACCGAAGGTTTGCCATTTTCTTCGCATAAAAAAGGATGATGAACAATAAAACGAATGGTTTTGATTAATCGCTCAAATTGTTCTAAGTTAGAATAGCGATGAGTCATTACATCAGGAACTTGAATGGTTTCAATATCAATTAAATCAGCCGCTATATCGCCTTTGGCTAAAAACCCATTTTTTTCTAACCAATCTAAGTCTTTTTCTATTGCTTCAGGATGGGCATAAATAGCATGATACTTTTTAGTAATTACTGCACAAATTTCTTCAATTGAAGTGCTAAACTGAGGTAATTCTTCGACTTCTAAAATTTCTTTCAGGTTTTCTGGTTCAGTTTCCGTTAAATTCCCAATCCCTGGGTAATTAATAATGACGAAAATCAAGTGCATTAATCTGTCAAAGTCTAGTAAATAGGAATATTGATGAAAAACAAAAACTTTATTCTTATTCAAGTTAGCTATGTTAGCTGAAAGACGCTTGAATCCTGTGAGAATTTTACAAATTCCGTCGATATCAAAGCTGTTGTCTCTAATAGGAACAGGATAGATTTTTAACAGTCCTTCGTTAGACTCTGGGGGATTTTCTTGTAAATTAGCATTCATCGAAAATTTTGGGTCTGAAACCCCGTCGTTCTACGACGGCTTTACCGTTAAATACTATAGCAAAGACCAAGGTGCTTAGGACAATCCATCGCTGAAACCCTGTTCAGAT
>VYLA01000057.1_pt1 | contig 33564 bp, 28 predicted proteins | sample 5114381 | NCBI WGS metagenome assembly VYLA01 (sample SAMN12291789, study PRJNA351875) | freshwater metagenome | isolation source: freshwater lake | place: USA: Michigan, Gull Lake | collected 2011-08-08 | reverse complement strand
CCTCGCGGCGCCCGCCTTCGCCGTCGTCGCCTCCGGCCCCGCCCTCGCGGCCCCGCCGCCGGCTGGCGATGCCGTGGTCGATGAACTCGTGGTTGAGGCGCCGGCGGACCGGGCCGGGGCCGCGATTGGCGATATCCGGCCCGAGCTGAAGATCGACGAGGCGGAGATCCAGTCCTACGGCGTCAGCAACGTCGCTGAACTGGTCGCCCAGCTGGCGCCCCAGACCCAGTCCGGCCGGGGCCGCAGCCGCGGCGGCATGCCGGTGGTCCTGCTCAACGGCGCGCGGATCTCGGGCTTTGCGGAACTTCGCGACCTTCCGTCCGAGGCCATCCTCAGGGTCGACGTCCTGCCCGAGGAGGCGGCCCTCAAGTACGGCTATCCCGCCGACCAGAGGGTGCTGAACTTCGTGACCCGCCAGACCTTCCGGGCGGTGACCTCCGAGATCGACATCGAGGCCGCCACCGCCGGCGGGACCGTGACCCGGGAGGTCGAGGCGGGCGTCTTTCGGATCGAAGGGGATCGCCGCACCCAGCTCCGGGTCGACTGGACCGACTCCTCGGCCGTGACCGAAGACGAGCGGGATGTCCCCCTGGACGGCGCGTCCGCCCTCTTCACCCCGGAGGGCCTGTTCCGCGGACGCGGGCCTGGCGGCGAGATCGACCCGGCCCTCAGCGCCCTGGCCGGGGGCGTCGTCACGATCGCCGGCCTGCCCCCCGTCGCCGCCACGCGCCCCCCCACCCTGTCCGAGGTCGCCGCCCTGGCCGGACAAGTCCCCGGGCAGGGCGAGGGCGCGTTGCGCACCCTCACGCCCGAGACCCGGAAGCTGAGCGTGAACGGCGTCCTGGCGCGCAGCCTACCCTCAGGGACGACGGCGACGGTCAACGCCGTCCTTACTCTCGGCGGCTCCGAGTCCCTGCAGGGCCGCCCGTCCTATGCCCTGGCCGTGCCGGCGACGCGCCCCTGGTCGCCCTTCTCCGGGACGACGGACCTCCTGCGACGGGACGCTTCGCGCGGCGCGGTCCGCCAGACCTCAGAGGACTGGAGCGCCCGCCTTGGCTTTGGCCTGAATGGCGCCCGCAGCGGCTGGCGCACCTCCCTCACCGGCGGCCTGGACCTTTCGGACGCCGTGGGCCGCACCGACGGGGGCGTGAACGCCGCCCCGGCCCAGGCGCGCCTCTCCGCCGGTGATCCGGCCTTCAATCCGTATGCGCCGGGGCCCGGCGACCTCTCCGTCTTCGAGGCCGACCGAACCCGCTCGCGCAATGCGGGCGCCGAGATCCAGGGGCTGGCGGCCGGGGCCCTGGCCGAATTGCCAGCCGGCCCGCTCTTCCTGTCGACGCGCGCCGGGGCCTCCGGCGCCTGGCTGAAGTCGCGCTCGGTGCGGCGCGGCGTCGAGCGCGAGGTCGACCTGTCGCGGACCGGCGTCAGCGGCCAGGCGAGCCTGGACATCCCCCTCCTGCGGCGCGATGCGGAAGGCTGGGGCCGACTGGGCGACCTGTCCGTGAACTTCAACCTGCAGGGCGAGACCCTCTCCGACGCCGGCGACCTGGGCGCGTGGGGCGGCGGGGTGAACTGGTCGCCCGTGGACCGCCTGACCCTCCTGGCCTCCTTCAGCCGGGACCAGTCGCCCCCCACACTGGTCCAGCTGGGCGCCCCCCGCACCGTGACCAGCGGGGTCCGGGTCTTCGACTATGTCCGCGGCGAGACAGTGGAGGTGGTCCAGGTCTCCGGGGGCGATCCCACCCTGAGCAGCGACCAGCGGGACTCCACCCGCCTGGGGATCAACTGGAAGCCCTTTGCGGCCCGCGAGCTCAACCTCTCGGTCAGCTACACCGTGAACGAGGCGCAGGATCCGGCCTCCGCCCTGCCGGCGGCGACGGCGGAGGTGCAGGCGGCCTTTCCCGAGAAGTTCCTGCGGGACGCGAACGGCCGTCTGGCGGTGGTCGATGTCCGGCCGGTCAACTTCCTGCGCAGCGAGCGCGAGGAGATCCGCTGGGGCTTCAACTGGTTCGGCGGCCAGGGGCCTGCCCAGGGATCCGCCACGGGCCGTCCCGGCGGGGCCCCGCCGCGCGTCCCGGGCGGACCGCCTCCGGGGGCCGGGGGCGGAGGCCGGCCGATGGCCATGATGGGCGGTCCCGGCATGGGCGGGACGTCGGGGCGGAACGGCTGGCAGGTGTCGGTCTATCACACGGCGGCGCTCACCGACCGGATCGTGGTGCGCCAGGGCGGGCCGGTCTTCGACCTCCTGGACGGATCGGCCGCCGGCGTCCGGGGCGGCTCGCCGGCCCACACTGTGGAACTGCAATCGGGGATCTTCCGCCAGGGGCGCGGCGCACGCCTGACCGCGTCCTGGAGATCCGGCTCGACGGTCCGGGGCGAGACCCCCGGCGGGGACCTCGTCTTCTCCGACCTCGCTACGGTGGACATCCGCCTGTTCGACACTTTTTCCGGCTCGCCGGACCTGGTCCGGCGCTGGCCCTTTCTGAAGGGCGCCCGGGTGACTCTGGCGGTGGACAACCTTTTCGACGCCCGCCTTGAGGTCCGCGACGCCCAGGGCCGGGTTCCGGCCGGATACGCCCCGGATGTCCTCGATCCCGTGGGCCGCGTGTTCGAGGTGAGCTTCCGCAAGGTGTTCTGAGGGGTTGCGCCCGGCGCCGAGCTGGACTTCCCTAGGTCCAGAGCCTCCGGGAGGACGCCGCCATGACAGACCCATCGGTCCCGCGCCCCCCCGTGCGCGCCGAACACGCCGCCTTCGCCGCCCAGATCGACGCCGCGCAGGACGTGCTCGACGCCTTCATGGGCGCCTGGAACGCCCGGGACGCCGACGGCGTCCGGGCCAGCTTCAACTTCCCGCACGTGCGTTTCGCCTCGGGGAAGGTCAGGGTCCTGTCGGCCGAGGACGTCAATGACGGGATGTACGCCGGGGCGGCCCTATCGGAGTGGGGACGTTCGGCCTGGCTTCGTCGCGAGGTGATCCACGCCGGCGCCGACAAGGTTCAGTTCGACACCCGCTTCGCCCGTTTCCGGCCGGACGGAAGCCTGATCAGCGCCTTTGATTCCATCTATATCGTGACTTTCCAGGGCGGCCGCTGGGGCGTCCAGGGCCGGTCCAGCTATGCGCCCTAGCCCGGGGTTCTGCACATGAAGCCCGCAAGCTTTCCCCTCGCCCGGGAGCAGGACTTCACCTCTCGGGTGAACGGCCGCGACTATCGCATAAGGATCGCGACCCCCTACGGCCTGCCGCCTGAGACGGGCTATCCGGTCCTCTACGTCCTCGACGGCGACGGCTATTTCGGTTCGTTCGCCGACGCCGCCCGGATGAGGGCGGCCTTTGGCGCCGAGCTTCCGCACACCGCCGTCGTGGGGGTGGGATATCCGGGCGGCGACCTTATCGCCGCCCTGGGGCGGCGCTTCCAGGACCTGACCCCGACCGAGCCCGACGAGGCCGAGAAGGCCAACCACGCTTCAACGACAGGAGACCTCGCCTACGCCGGCGCAGACGACTTCCTGGACATCCTGACCGAGGAGGTCCGGCCCCGCATTGCCGACATCCTGCCGGTCGACCCCTCGCGGCAGGCCGTGTTTGGTCACTCCCTCGGCGGCCTCTTCGTCCTCTACAGCTTGTTTCGCCGGCCCGACGCCTTCTCAGCCTGGCTGGCCCTCAGTCCGTCCATCTGGTGGGATAAACGGACGGTCCTCCAGGGCGAGGCGGGATTCGCCACCGCTCTGCCGGCCCTGGCGACGCCGCCTCGGCTCTTCGTCGGCGTCGGCGCCCTGGAGCAACCGGCGGGCTCGCCCGCCCGGATGGTTGATAACGCCGTCGCGCTTTCCGCCAGGTTCTCCGCCCTTTCGGGTCCGCCGGGCTGGCGGTTCGCTTCCCGGGTGTTCGAGGGCGAGACCCATTCCAGCGTCATCTGGCCCGCCATTAATCCCATGCTGGACTTCGCCCTCAAGGACGCCTGAGGCGCCCCCGCAACCCATACCCGACGGAGATCCCACTGTGTCCGACACTTTCCGCGCCCTTCGCGCCCACAAGACCGACGCCGGGATCGAGACCCGGCTGGAGACCCTGACTGACGCCGACCTGATGGAGGCCGACGTCACCGTCCGGGTCGAGGCCTCGACCCTCAACTTCAAGGATGGCTTGGCCCTGACCGGCCGCTCGCCCATCCTGCGCACCTTTCCCCTGATCCCCGGCATCGACTTCGCCGGCGTGGTCGAGGCCTCCGCCCACGCCGGGTTCGCCCCGGGCGACCGGGTCGTCCTGAACGGCTGGGGCGTCGGCGAAACCTGGCACGGCGGCTACGCCCAGAGGGCGCGGGTCAAGGGCGACTGGCTGGTCCGCCTGCCGGACAGCCTCTCCACCACCCGGGCCATGGCCATCGGGACGGCCGGCTACACCGCCATGCTGTGCGTCATGGCCCTGGAGCGCCAGGGGGTGACGCCCGGGTCCGGCGACATCCTGGTCACCGGCGCGGCTGGCGGGGTGGGAAGCGTGGCGATCACCCTCCTGTCAGCCCTCGGCCACAGGGTCGTGGCCTCCTCCCGCCGGGCGGAAGCCGAGGGCGACTACCTGCGCGGCCTGGGTGCGGCGGAGGTCATCGACGCCGCGGAGTTCTCGGGTCCCGCCCGCCCGGTCGGCAAGGAGCGCTGGGCCGGGGTGGTGGACTCGGTCGGCAGCCACACCCTGGCGAACGCGATCTCGCAGACCCGTTACGGCGGCGCGGTGGCGGCCTGCGGCCTGGCCCAGGGCATGGACCTGCCCGGGTCGGTGGCGCCCTTCATCCTGCGCAGCGTCGTCCTCGCCGGGGTGGACAGCGTCCTGCGGCCCATGCCCGACCGGATCGAGGCCTGGCGCCGGCTGGGAACTGACCTGGACCTCGCCCGCCTGGACACCATGACCGAGGTCGCCGGCCTGTCCGACCTGCCGCGCCTCGCCGCCGAGATCCTCGATGGCAAGGTCCGCGGCCGGGTGGTGATCGACCCCTCGACCTAGCGGTTGGCCTTACGCCTGGCGACCTGGCCGCCGGGCGGCGAGGAGCAGAAGCCCGGCGAAGATGCCGAGGTTCTTGATGAAGTTCTGCATCTCGTGCTGCGGGTCGCCGCCGGGGTAGTCGTTCCAGAAGTCGTGCATGAAGACGTTGATCACGAGGGTCATTCCGGCCAGCAGGAAGGCGGCGGTGCGGGTGTTCCAGTTCGCCATCAGCGCCAGTCCGCCGCCGACCTGCAGGGGGATGGTCAGCAGCAGCAGAGGCAGGGCGAACGGCACCCCGTGGAGCTTCATATAGGCCAGCGTTCCGGCGAAGCCCGCGACCTTCATCAGGCCGGGAACCACGAAGTAGAGCCCCAAGAGGACGCGTCCGGTGAGGTCCATGGGCCGGCTGAGCCGGTCGAGCAGCGGGTCCAAAGGGTTTTTCATGGAAGCTCCAGGTGGGGGGTGAAGGTCGTGGGCTGGGCGCCTCGCCGGACTCAGACGAGGGCGCCCGCCGCAAGGCCTGCGACGGCCCCTGCGGTCAGGATCAGGCGAAGGCGCGGATACCAGCCGGGAAGCCCTTGCGAGCGCAGGTCCCAGAGAAGGTGCAGGACAAGGGCGCCCGCCAGGCCGGCCAGCTGGAGGCCGGAGCGGTCGGGCGGCAGGAGGATCAGCCCCCAGGCGGCGACGCTGGGCGCCATGCTGAAGGCGATGGTCCGCGGGTTGGGTTCAGGGTCGCTGACGGCCCGGCCCCACCGCGCGCCGCCCAGGAAGGACAGGATCACCGCCGCATAGAGACCGAGGGCTCGGTCACCCCAACCCGACAGGTCCGGTGCGGCCAAGGACAGCATGGGAAGGCCCAGGAAGGGGATGAGGCCCGCAAGGCCCCAGGCCAGAACAGGGCCAGGGATGGGTCCTGTCCCGCTCGAGGGATGCCCCGAGGTCATCGCACCGCCTCCTGACGGGTTTCCAGCCCCCGGTCTTGTCCCGGGAGCGCCAAGCTTGCAAGCCCGCGTCAGGTCCAGAGGCGGTTGCGGATCCGCCGGCCCGGCGGGAGGGCCGGCTGAACCGGCCGCTCCAGGACCTCAGCTCCGGGACCCAGGCGCTCCAGCACCCCTGCGCGTTCAGCGGTCCCGAGGGGGGCGAATGCGGCCTGGAGGTCCGCCAGACACTGCACCCGATAGGGCGAGACAGGCAGGCGCCAGTCCACGCCTCCGCGCCGGAAGCGGACGACCTTCAGGCCCCGGGCCGCCGCCTGGGCGTTGGCGTCCATTTCCGCCAGGTGGTCGCGCGCCGCCAGCCGCAGCAGGGGATCGAGGTCCGCGGGCGCAGTCTCCGGCAGGGGGGCGGCGGCGATCCCCTCCGGGCGGGTGTTCCAGAGCCGGGCGGTCCAGGCCAGCACCGACGGCGCCCGCTCGCGCAGGATGTCCGAAGGCGTCGGGTCGCTGGCGAAATGCCTGAACATGGGCCCGAAGAGGCCGAAGTCAGCCGCGACGGGCCGCCCGCCGAACAGGAAGGGCCGCCGGGCGAGGAGGGGCTCAAGGAGGTCGAGCACCTCGAGGTAGAGCCTCTCCACCGAAGGGGCCGTCGCCCGGGTGATCCCGTCCTGGCGCAGGTAGACCCCCTGCTGGCGGTGTCGCACGACGGCCGCCTTCAGGGCCAGGGGAAGGGAGATGTCCCGCATCAGGGTGGCCGCGATGCGGCGTCCCATCAGCTGGGCGTCATCGGTGAAGGCCCAGCGATAGTAGAGGGCCGGCCGCCAGAGCCATTCGTCGAAGGCGTCTTCCAGGAACAGGCTGAGGAAGGCGGCGACGGGGTCTGCCGGCTGCAGGGCCGGGCCGGACGCCTCGGCCTCCAGCCGGCGCAGGATGGCGGTGGTGTCCGTCAGCCACATCCCCTCCGGCGACCTCAGGGCCGGCATCTGTGCAATGCCGGTGGCCCGGGCGCAGGCGCGGAAGCCGGCCATGTCCATCTCGACGAACCGGAAGGGAAGCCCGCGGACGCGGAGCCAGGCCTCGAGCTTGCCCGTGAAGTAGGACAGCTTCAGGCCATGAAGTTCCCAGGTCCCGTCGCTCATGCCCGCCCGCCGCGCCGCCGCCAGCGCCAGGCCAGGAACCCGGCGCCGCCGAGGACCAGGGCCAGGGCGCCGATTGCCCCCGCCAGGCTCGGCAACTGCCGGACGAGGACGTTGGCCGTGAGCTGCTTCTGAGTGTTGTATCCGGGGGGCAAGGGGGCCACGCCGACCCTCGCCTCATAGTCCGCGTAGTCCGCCAGCATGGCCTTGAGTCGCCCGGGCTCGGCGCCCGAGAGGTCGCGCGTTTCACCCGGATCGCGGGCGATGTCATAGAGCCGCCAGCGGCCGTCGCCGAGGGGAGGCATGTCGCGGACGATCTTGAAGTCGCCACGGTACAGGGCCGAGTTACCCGAAACCTCGATCCCCAGGGGCGAATCGGGCCCTCGGACCGGGCCGCTTCCGCCCTCCAGCACGGCCCGCAGGCTGACCCCGTCCATGGCGGGCGCCTCCGGTGTCGGTCGGGCGCCGGCGAGGTCCGCAAGGGTCGGAGTCACATCGGTCACGAAGGTCAGGCCGTCAATGCGCCGGCCGGGCGCCACCCCCGGTCCGGAGACAATGAGGGGCGCGCGGATCCCGCCCTCGGAGACATAGAACTTGTAGCGTCGACCGGGCGCGGCCAGGGCCTCGGCCCATTCCGGCCCGACATAGTTCAGGCTGCCGGGCCCGCCCAGGCCTTCAAGCCGCCAGCTGTAGCCGTGGGTGCGCATCCACAGCCCCATGCCCCTCTGGTGGACCGGGTCGCTCGGCTCGGGGCCGTTGTCGGAGGTCAAGACGAACAGGGTGTTGTCGAGTTCGCCTCGGGCCTCCAGACGCTGCATCAGCCGGCCGATGGCGGCGTCCGCCGCCTCGATCATCCCGGCGTAGACCTCCATGGAGCGGGCCGCCATCCGGCGTTCGTCCGCCGGCAGGGCGTCCCAGTCCCGGGCGTCCGGCGAGAAACCATCGACGGCGGCGCCCTCTGGCAGGAGACCGAGCTGCCGGGCCCTGGCGGTTCGGGCCTGGCGGAGGGACTCCCAGCCGCCGTCGAACCGGCCGCGATAGCCGTCGGAAAAGCGGGCAGGCGCCTGGACCGGGATGTGCACCGCCTGCAGGGCGAGGTAGGCGAAGAAGGGCGCCCGTCCGGCGGGGGCCTCATCGATGTAGCGGGTCAGCCGATCCACCAGCATGTCCGACGAGTAGAAGGACCCCGGCATCTTCGTCGGACGGCCATCCTCGTACCAGGGCGCATCGGTGTAATAAGGCATGTAGGAGCGCGGGGCCCAGTTGTCGGCGCCCGAGGCGTCCAGGGCGAGGGAGCGGTCGAAGCCCTGGCCATCGGGCAGTTCGCCGGGCCCGTGGCCAAGGTGCCACTTGCCGGCCATCAGGGTCCGGTAGCCCTCGGCCCGCAACCGCTCGGCGATGGTCAGCACTTCGGGCTCGATCCTCAGGCGGTAGCCGGGCTGGTTCCGCATCTCCGGCGGCAGGATCTCCTCGATGGTCGCCGCCCCCGCCCGGTGGTTGTCCAAGCCGGTCAGCAGCATGGCGCGCGAGGGGGTACAGAGGGGCGAGGTGCGGTAGCCGGTGAACATGGCGCCCTGCCGGGCCAGGCGGTCGATGTTCGGGGTGCGGGCCTCGCCGCCATAGGCGCCCAGGTCCATCAGGGCGACGTCATCAAACAGGATCACGACGATGTTGGGACGCGTCCGCCCGGGCGACGGGGCCTCGCTTCGGGCCGAGGTCGGCGCCGCCATCGCAAGGGCAAGGGCGCTGATCGCCGCGCTGGCGGCGAGGCGCCGCTTTCCATGGCTCCTTGCGACTGGCATTCGCCGCCTCCGATCGCCAACAATTGGCATAAGGAGTGTCATGCGGCGCACCGTTGGGCAAGTCGTCTGACCGCCCGACCCGGCGACCTTGTCTCAGCGTTCCCGGCGGGCCCGGAAGCCGGCCTCAATAGAGAATCCGCGTCACCTTCAGCCCTTCCTGGGCCAGCAGGTCCTGGACGCTGTCCTTGCCGGTCAGGTGGCCGGCGCCGACGGCGACGAAGACCACGCCTGGACGGTCCATGCGGGCCTGGATGTCCGCCGCCCAGCGGGCGTTGCGGTCGGTCAGCAGAATCCGCGCCGTTTCGGGCGTGTCCTTCATCTCCTCGTTCAACAGGCGTCCCGTCTCGTCGGCCTCGCCGCGCGTCCAGTGTTCGATCATCTTTGAGATGACCGCCAGACCCTCGTCCTGCCGCTGGGCGAGGTCCTTGACGCCGGCCAGCTGTTCCGCTTCCGGCGTGGAGTCGAGCATTGTGAACTGCTCTTCCGGGGTTTCAAATGCAGTGATCGTCTTTCCGGCCTTGCGGGCGGCCTGGGTCAGCACCTCCTCCGCGCCGCTCTTCGGGTCCAAGCCCGCCTTCATGTAGATGACCGACGCTGCCTGAAGGCCGATGAACCAGGGCTCCAGGGGCTCCAGCTGGGCGGCGGGCAGGCCGAGCGCGTTGATCGCCTTCACATAGGCCGCATGGTCCTCCGGCGTCATCCGCTGGGCCATGGTGCGACCGGTAGGATCGACGGCCAGCTTCATGATGAGGGGGGCCAGGCTGGCGGGGTCCTCCACCGGCAGGAGCTCCATCTTCAGCTCGTCGGAGGCCGCGAAGGCCTCGGCGACGGCCTCATCGAACCACACCAGATCCTTGGGGAGGAAATGGACAGTGCCGAACAGGTAGACCGTGGTGTCGGCGTCGCGCACGACCCATAGGGCGGGATCGGCGTCGCGCGCCTTCGGGGTGTCGGCGAAAGCGGGCGCGGCGAGGGCCAGGGCGCCGGCGAGGGCGGCGAGGAAGCGTTTCATGGAAGGTCTCCTGAAGGGTGGGATTCAGCCAAGCCGCCGGCGCAGCTTGAGGCCAGCGTAGGCGATAACGGTGATGACCAGGGTCGCGAGAAGAACGGACAGGACGTCCGGTGCGGGAGCGAGGCCGCGGGCCGCAGCGGCGACCCAGCCAGCACTGATCAGCATATGGGCGAGCAGCCCGGCGAAGCTGGCCCAGAGGTTGTCAACCACCTCGACCTCGTCGACGCGACGCATGAACCAGAGACTTGAGGCCACGGCGCCAACGGCCAGAAGAGCCAGTCCGGCCCAGAAGAAGAGGGGCGAGAGCGACAGCGCGCCGCCGGCCGCGAGACCTAAGGCGATGCCGCCGAGGAACCCGGCGCCGATCGTAACGATCCAGACGGCCAGGATTCGACGTCGCCTACGGCGCAGACGATCCTCGCCGGAAAGGGACGGGTTGGTGTTCGTTTCGGGGGAGTTCATCTTGTCTTCCTTCCGGGGGAGCATCAGGCCTCGCCGCCGTCGAACACCTGCTCGATGGACAGATCGAACTCGCGGGCGATGCGGAAGGCGAGGCTGAGGGAGGGGTCGTGCTTGCCGGTCTCGATGGCGTTGACCGCCTGGCGGGAGACGTCGATGCGCCCCGCCAGCTCGGCCTGGCTCCAGCCCCGCTCGGCCCTCAGCAGTCTGAGTCGATTGTTCATGGCGTCCTGAGGTGTCAAGTTACCCTGACACTATGTCAGTCTGACCTGACTATGTCAAGTCAACCTGACATTGCAGTCTGAGGGCTTCTCGAGCGGCCTCTGCATCCGCCGGATCCCGCCTCAGCGGCGATCGGCCAGCCAGCTGCGGAGGGTGCGGTTCACCAGAGCCTCAGCATCGTGCTGCACGAAGTGGTCAGCGTCGGGGATCATCAGGAGGGTGGTGTCCCGGGCCACATGGTCCCAGGTCCCGGCATGGCCGGCGGCGGCCAGCGCCTTGTCCTGCATGCCGTGGATGACCAGGACCGGCGCCTGCACAGGCGGAAGATCCGGGGCGGCCACGGGCGCATCACCCGCGCCCGAGGGATAGTTCGCCCGGTAATAGTTCAGCATCCCCGCGAGGCTGGAACGCCTGAAGGCCTCGACATAGCCGGCGCGTTCCGCCGGGTCCTTCACCCAGCCGGCCAGGCCCTCGGCGGTGAGGTGTTTCTCGAAGCCCGGTGTCTGGAAGTCGCGGGCATACTGGCTGTTCTTCTGCTGCTCGGCGTTGCTGGCCATCTCGCGGCCGAAGCCGACGGGATGGGGCACGCTCATAATGACCAGCCGATTGACCAGGTCAGGGCGGTGGATGGCCACCTGCCAGGCGATGGCCGCGCCCCAGTCGTGGCCCACCACGACGGCGTCCCTTGCGCCCTCGGCGGCGATGACGGCGGCCACGTCGCCGATCAGGTGGGGCATGGCGTAGGCCTCGACCCCCTCGGGCTTGTCTGAAAGGTTATAGCCCCTCCCGTCGAGGGCGGCGGTGCGGTAGCCCGCCGCCTGCAGGACGCCCATCAGGGGCTTCCATGTGGCCCAGTAATCCGGGAACCCATGGATCATCACCACCAGCAGGCCCTCGCCCCCGACCACATAGTGGATCTTCACCCCGCCATTGACGGCGTATGCGTCTCCTTGCGCGGCGGCGGTGAGACTAGGCTTTCGGGTCATGGCCGTGTTCCTGAGAGAATGAACGTACACCGTAAGCCAGCCACTGGGGTCCGGCAAGCGCCCCACGCCTCTCCGCCTCCGGACGTCTGCTCGCGGCCAGCCCCGAGGCTATCAAGGCGTGAGGACCTTATAGGTCTCAACTTTCGGGAGACGCGATCCAAACGGCCTACGCGAGCTTCTGTCAGCGAGTACGGCCCAAGCCAACGCCTTGGCCAGTCAGACAACATCTTGCGGATCGACCGCCCCGTCACTACCTCTCGACAGTCTTCCGGGCCCCTCTGGCTGCATGCGGTTTTCCGCTCGGCCATGTCGGTCGATCACAGTCTTCGTCCTACACGCCCGGAGTTCTCATTACATGATAGAGAGCATTCTCTTTGCCGAGTTCCTCGGCAAGGCCGCCTGGATCTGGTACGCTTTCATTCTCACCGTCGTCGCACTTCTCGCCTTCGACCTCGGTGTGGTCAACAAGGGCGAGAGCGAGATCAGTGTAGGCGAGTCGCTCAAGATGAGCGCCTTCTACATCGGCATAGGCCTCGCCTTTTCAGGCGTGATCTGGTTGCTCTACAACAATGCCTCGCCCAGCGCCTCGATTGATCCTCAATTGCTGGAAGTTACCGGAGCTGAACGGGCCTGGACCGCGTTACAACTCTACCTAACCGGTTTCGCGGTCGAAAAGACGCTGGCGATGGACAACGTCTTCGTCATCTCGATGGTCTTCACCTATCTCGCCATCCCGCGCATGTACCAGCACCGGGTGCTGTTCTGGGGCATTATCGGCGTGATCGTGCTGCGGGCGCTGATGATTGGACTCGGCGCCGCCCTTGTCAGCCAGTTTTCCTGGATCCTCTACATCTTCGCCGTCTTCCTGATCGGCACCGGGATCTTGATGTTTCGCAAGGGCGGCGAGGAGCCCAACATGGCGGACAGCAAGATCCTGCTGTGGCTGAAGAAGCGGATGAATGTCACGCCTGAGCTGCATGGCAACAAGTTCAGCGTCAAACTTCCCGACCCCAAGACCGGCAAGCTGCGCTGGTTCGCCACCCCGCTCCTGCTCGCGCTGATGTTCGTGGAGATCGTGGATCTCGTGTTCGCCATCGACAGTGTGCCGGCCATCTTCGCCATCACGTCGGACGCCTACATCGTCTACACCTCCAACATCTTCGCCATCCTGGGCCTCCGGGCTCTCTTCTTCGCCCTCGCGGCCATGGTTCACCGGTTCCGGTACCTGAAGTACGCCCTCGCCATGACGCTGGTCTTCATTGGAACCAAAATCTTCCTTGGCGACCTCTTCCCCGGCGGGAAGTTCCCGCCGGCCTGGTCCCTCAGCATCACCTTGGGCCTTATCTCAGGCGGGGTGCTGTTCTCCCTTTGGAAGACACGCAAGGGCGTGGAGGCCGCCACCTAGGCCTTGGCCCGTTCACTGGGAACCGGCTGTCGGCGCGAAGCCTGACCCAGACTCCGGGGTTGCGTCTGTTTTGTCCCTCGGCCGGTTCGGACCCAAGGCTACGGGCGCGAAGAGACGTCGGGGGTGGCCTGCGTTGGATATGCCCGGTTCCCGGGCCGTGTGAAACGGACGGGGCCCCGCCGGCCCCGCCCTCGCAGGCCTCGTCCTCGCCCGCCCAGGTCCCGGGCCCCTGCCTCCCAGGCCCCGGTCGCCGCACCTGGATCGTCCGGATGTGACGGACACGAACGCGCGCTGGACTTGGCGCCCGGTTCACGTCTATGCCGCAAAGGGCGAAAAGCGGGGTGGCCTGATGAAGTTGTGGTTCGGATCCGCGCTGTGGATGCGCATCCTGTTCGGCATGGCTCTCGGCGTCGCGGTGGGTTTTGCGCTCCGGCCTGGCGGTCTCGCCATGGCTGCGGGCCTTGATGTGCAGGCTGTGGACTCCGGTCTCAAACTGATCGGCGACGCCTTCATCCGTCTGATCCGGATGCTCGCCGTACCGCTGATCTTTGTGTCGGTGACGGCGGCGGTGGTCTCGATCGCCGACCTCTCCAAGCTCGGCAAGAGCGGCGCCCGGGTTGCGGCCCTCTACATTCCCTCAGGTCTGATGGCCGCCACGCTCGGCCTTGGGCTCGCCCTCTGGCTGAAGCCGGGGGTCGGATCGGCGCCGCCGGCGGGCATCATACCGCCGGTACCGCGCGCCCCGCCCACCGCGCAGGATCTGCTCTTCCAGTTCATTCCGGCTAACCCGGTGCAGGCGCTGGCCAACGGCGACATGCTGAGCGTCATTGTCTTCGCCATCCTGTTCGGGGTTGGCATCCTTGGCGCCGGAGCGGCGGCCAAGCCGGTCGCCGACGCCATCGAGGGTGCGTCCCACGCCTTCATCAAGCTCGTGGGTTACGTGATGGAGCTTGCGCCTCTTGGCGCCTTCGCGCTGATGGCCTGGGTGGTGGCCCTGATGGGTGTGGAGGCGCTGGTGCGGCTGGGCGCACTTGTGGCGGTCCTGTACCTGGGATGCCTCATCTACGGCGTGATTGTCTACGGCGGGTTCGTGCGCTTCGGTCTCGGCCTTCCGGTCCTGCCCTTCTATCGTGGAATGAGCGAGGCGATGGCCGTGGCGTATTCGACCTCGTCCTCGACCGCGACCCTGCCGGTCACCATGCGCGCCATGGTCGAGAAGCTCGGAATCTCCCGGCATATGTCGGCCTTCGTCGCCTCTCTGGGGGCGACCGTGAACATGGACGGGTCGGCCATGTACATGGTCATCCTGACCGTTTTCGGGGCCCAGCTTTTCGGCGTGGATCTCACCACCCCGCAGATGATCTCGATCGTTGTCACCTCTTCGATCGGGGCGATGGGGCTGGCCGGCATTCCTGGCGGATCGTTGGTGTTCATTCCGGCGGTGCTGGGGATCGCCGGCGTCCCGCTTGAGGTCATTGGCATCGTGCTTGGGGTTGATCGGCTGATGGACATGATGCGGACGGTGGTGAACGTGGTGGGCGACGCGGTGGCGGCTGTCGCGGTGGCGAAGTGGGAGGGGGAGCTGGACGAGGCCGCCTATCTCGCCAATCGCGCGCCCCTGATCTCTGAGGACGCGACATGAGCGACAGTTCCGGACTTCAGCCTGCGGCGTCTGTCGAGCCGGAGGTCGATCCCAAGCGGATGCGGTCGGTCGTCGCCGCCTCGGCGGCCGGCACCGTGTTCGAGTGGTACGACTTTTTCATTTTCGCGATCCTGACCTCGATCATCTCGCGCCACTTCTATGCCGGCCTGCCGGACGCCCAGGCGTTCATCTTCACCCTTCTGACCTTTGCGGTCGGCTTCGTTGTGCGACCGCTGGGGGCCCTGATCTTCGGCAAGATGGGGGATACGAAGGGGCGCAAGGGCACCTTCCTGATCACCATCACCATGATGGGCCTGGCGACAGTCGCCATCGGACTGCTCCCGGACTACGCCTGGCTTGAGACGCATGTCGGCCCCGGGGCCGGGGTCATCGCGCCGATCCTCCTTGTGCTGTGCCGGATCCTGCAGGGCTTCGCGCTGGGCGGCGAGTACGGCGGGGCGGTGATCTATGTCGCCGAGCATGCGCCCGCCTCGAAGCGCGGCTATCATACGAGCTGGATCCAGACCTCCGCCGCGCTCGGCCTGCTTGCGGCGCTCGGCGTGACCCTCCTCACGCGCACCCTGATGGGCGAGGAGGCCTTCCGGGAATGGGGATGGCGCGTGCCGTTCCTGGTGTCCTTCGGGCTGCTGGTCGTCTCGCTCTGGATCCGTTTGTCCCTGGAGGAGAGCCCGGCGTTCAAGCGGATGCAGTCGGAAGGCAAGGCGTCCGAGGCGATCTATGTGGAGAGCTTCCTGCGGTGGAAGACGCTCAGGATCGTGCTGCTCGCCCTGTTCTCGGTGATGATGGCCCAGGGCGTCGTCTGGTACACGGGCAACTTCTACACCCAGTTCTTCCTCGAGCGGCTGCTGAAGCTGCCGGCCATCGATGTGAACATCCTGATGATCGGCGTCACGAGCGTGTCGGCGGTCCTCTACGTCTTCTTCGGCTGGCTCAGCGACAAGGTGGGCCGCAAGGCGGTGATGGCCTTCGGCATGGCCCTGATGCTGGTCGCCTATTTCCCCGGCTTCCACCTGTTGACCCAGTCTGCGAACCCGCAGCTGGCCCGGGCCCAGCAGGCCGCGCCGGTGGTCGTGGTCGCTGATCCGGACTCCTGCAGCCTGCAGCTTGATCTCACCGGGGGCGCCGCCCAGTTCGGACGCGCCTGCGACATCGTGAAGGGCGTCCTGGCCAACAGCGGGGTCAGCTACCGGAACGAGGCCGCGCCGGCGGGAACCCTCGCCTCGGTGCGGGTGGGCGACCAGGTCGTCCCGGGCGTCGACGCCGCGGGCGCCGCCCCGAGCGAGGTCAAGGCCGCGCGCGCGGAATTCGAGACCCGTCTCAAGGCGGTCCTCGCCGCCCAGGGCTATCCGACGGCGGCGGCTGAAGCCGATATCGACTGGCCGGTCCTCTTTGCGGTGATGATCACCTTCATTGTGGCCGCGACCGCCCTATACGGCCCGTTGGCCGCCTGCCTCGTGGAGCTCTTCCCGACGCGAATCCGCTACACCGCCATGAGCGTTCCCTATCACGTCGGTACTGGATGGTTCGGCGGGCTTCAGCCGGCGATCTCGTTCGCGATCGTCACGGCGGTCGGCGACATCTACGCCGGCCTCTGGTTCCCCTTCATCGTGACGGCGATCGCGCTGGTCCTGACGCTTGCGCTTCTGCCCGAAACGCGACACCGGGCCCTTGCCGACTGAGGTCCGCGCGTCGGCTCGGCACGGCCTCTCCGCGCCCTTCGCTGTCTCCGTCAGGCGGAGATAGGGGAGACTGTCACAGGCCTGTAGTGGCTCTGAGGGAGAAGGGGCGAGGGTTGGAGGATGCATCATGCGGGAATTCTGGATTGGAGCGGTTGTCGCGCTGGCGATGACCGGAAGCGCTCTGGCCCACGAGGGCCGGCACGTCGCCCGCAAGATGGATTTTCCCGTCTCCGCCAGTGGCGCCAAGATTCTGGCGGTTGACCTTCACACGCACAGCGTCTTCTCGGATGGCAAGGTCTGGCCAACAATCCGGGTCGAGGAGGCGCTTCGGGACGGCCTGGCCGGCCTCGCGATCACAGAGCACCTGGAGTACCAACCGCACGCGGCGGACATTCCCCACCCGGACCGCAACCGGTCCTACAATCTCGCCAAAGCGGAGGCGGCTGATCGCCTTCTGATCATTCCGGGCGCCGAGATCACGCGGGAAATGCCTCCCGGGCATGTCAACGCCGTCTTCATCACGGACGCCAACGCCCTCCGGCGCGACAATCCTGAGGACGCCATCCGCACCGCGAACGCTCAGGGCGGCTTCGTGTTCTGGAACCATCCCTACTGGATTCGTCAGCAGGCTGACGGCATCGCCCGGCTCCTTCCCTTCCACAAGGCGCTCATCAGCCAGAAGCAGTTGCACGGCATCGAGGTCGCCAATGGGGCCGATTACTCGGAGTCGGCTTTCCGCATCGCTCTCGAGAACAATCTGGCGATCGTCGGCACCTCAGACGTCCATGGCCTGATCGACTGGGACTATGACTTGCCGCACGGCCACCGGACGGTCACCCTGGTCCTGGCCGCCGACGGTTCATCGCAGGCCATCCGCAAGGCCCTGGGAGAGAACCGAACAGCCGCCTGGTATCGTGAAAGCCTGATCGGCAGGGCGCCTGTGCTCGAGGAGATCGTGCGCTCGTCCCTGACTTTGGAGGCCGGCGGCTATGTGCAGAAGTCCCGGGTGCTGTCGGCGGTCCTGAAGAACGCCTCCCCGGTGCGTTACCTCCTGCGAGTGCGCTCGCCCCAGGCGCTTTACACCTCCACAGATGTCGTCACCGTTCCCCCCTTCGGCCAGACCGAGATCCAGGTCACCGGCGGCGTGACCCCGTCCACCCTGGCGCTGGAGTTTGAGGTCCTCAACTCCCTTATCGCCCCCAGGCAACCGCTGGTCCTGACCTTGACGCCCTCAGCCAAGCCCTGAGGCCAGCTTCCGCGCCCGACAGGGTTGCAGGGCGCTCGGTTCGAGCCCACCTGAAGACCATGGTCGCACCCGTCAATCCAGTCGTGCATGTCGAGATTCCGGTGACCCACATGGACCGGGCCCTCAGGTTCTACTCCGGGGTCTTGGGGCTGGATTTCGAGCGGCGGAAGGTGGATGGCTATGACATGGCCTTCGCCACCCGGTGGGCGGGCGCGACGGGCGCGAGCCTCGCCCTCGCCTGCGGTGACGTCTACGTCCCTGGCAAGTCGGGCCCGATCCTCTATATGGACGTCTCTGACATCGACGCCGTGCTGGCCCGGGCCGAGGCTGCGGGCGGACGGATCCTCTATCCGAAGACCCATGCCGGAGAGGCGGACTTTATCGCCGAGATCGAGGACAGCGAGGGCAACCGCATAGGGTTATCGGCGGAGACTGGCTGAGCCTCCGGCCCGCTCAGGCAGGCCGTGTCCGGCGCTCAGTCGAGGGGAAGGCGAGTCTCCAGCCCATCCTCGGGTCGTCGGGTCTCGAAGTCAAAGACAGCGAGGCTGCGGCGCAAGGGCGAGGCCGTGACGCCTTCGGACGCCAGCCGCGCCGCCTGGAACTCCACGCCGCCCGGAAACTTCGGATTGAGGAAGCCGCCCGTCTTCAGAACGCGCCACCAGGGGGTGAGTTGCGCCAGGTCCTCCCCGTGTTGGCGCCTCTCCTCCGCCGCTCTGGCGGCCATGTTCAGGAAGATCGCCGTCGAAACCGCGCAGGCGACAGCGACCTGATGGCGGCGCGCGAGCGCCGAGCGGAGGTCCGACAGGGTGATCAGTTCGCCCGGCTGCAAACGTCGGACCAGTGCGTCCACCTCTGCAGGACTGGACACCACCATGGCCCCGCCGTTGGCCTCACGGTAGCCGGGGGCTCCGGGGGGGATGTCGTGAATGATGTGCGGCGTCCTTCCGCCCGCGAGGTGTTCCAGGGCTGATTTCCGTTTCGCCATGGCCGATCTCCCGTGCCTGGCCCCTTATCTAGGTCGCAGACAGGGCGCCGGGAATAAGATGCGTTTGTTCACTCAACGTTCGGGTTGGTCCCATCCGGCGTGACCGGGCCTGACCCCTGCGTCTTCGCTTGAACTCCTGGAGGTGAGCGCAGAGGGCGCTGCAGCTGCGCGCCTTTGCGCCGGCGGTCGTCCCCGAAGCGATGAGGCCCAGCTTGACGGGAGGGCGAGGCGTGTGTAAATTTACAAAGTAAGAATTCTAACCTCCACCCCGCAGGAGCCGGCGATCATGACCAGTCCCATCGAAACCGCGATCCGCGCCACGGTCACCAAGGGCGTCGTCGCCGTCGCTGGCTTCAATCGATCCCGCCTGGCCAACCGGAAGGTCTCCAACCCCTACCTCGAGGGCGTCCACAAGCCGGTGGAGGCCGAGCTGACCCTGGAGGCCCTGGAGGTGACCGGATCCATCCCTCAGGAGCTGGATGGCCGCTACATGCGGATCGGACCCAATCCGGCCGGCCCGGCCAGTCCGGCCACCTATCACTGGTTCACAGGCGACGGCATGGTGCACGGCGTGCGCCTGAAGGACGGCAAGGCCCTCTGGTACCGGAACCGCTGGATCCGCTCGCGGGCCGTCTCCCAGGCCCTGGGCGAGCCCGAGGCGCCCGGTCCCCGCAACGGACTGGGCGACACGGTCAACACCAACATCCTGGGCCATGCCGGCGCCCTTTGGGCGCTGGTGGAGGCCGGGGCCTACCCCGTTCGCCTGGATGATAATCTCCAGACCCTGGCCCATGACCCGTTTGGCGGGACGCTCAAGGGCGGGTTCGCGGCCCATCCGCATCGGGACCCCGATACCGGCGAGATGCACGCCATCTGCTATGCGGGCAACAATCCGAACGCCATTCGCCACGTGGTGCTCAGCCCGGAGGGCCGGGTGACGCGGGAGCTGTCCATCCCGGTCCGCAACGGACCCTCGGTCCACGACTGTATGATCACCCGGAACTATGTGATCATCCTCGACCTGCCCGTGACCTTCTCCATGAAGACCCTCCTGGCGGGTGACCGCTTCCCCTATCGCTGGAACCCGGCTCATCAGGCCCGGGTGGGCCTGCTGCCGAAGACGGGGACCGCAGACGATGTCGTCTGGTGCAATGTCGCGCCGTGCTACGTCTTCCACCCCTGCAACGGCTACGAGACCGACGACGGCAAGGTCATCCTGGACGTCTGCGCCCACGACACCATGTTCGTGGGCGACCGGGTGGAAGGCCCCGCCTCCACCGCCACGCCCTTTGAACGCTGGACCATCGACCCCGTGGCCCGCTCGGTAAACCGGGTCGTGATTGACCCGGACGGCCAGGAGTTTCCGAGGCCGAACGAGACCCGGCTCGGCAAGCCCTATCGTTATGCCTACACCATGGCCCTGCCGGCGGGGTTCGAGGTCGCCGCGCCCGGCCAGACCAGACTGTTCAAGCATGACCTGGAGGCGGGAACCCGTCAGGTGCATGACTTCGGGCCTGGCCGCCTGACCGCAGAGTTTGTCTTTGTCCCGCGCCAGAGCGCCCGGTCCGAGGATGACGGCTGGCTGATGGGCTATGTGGTGGATCTCCCCAACGAGACCACCGACCTCGTCATCCTCAATGCCGACGACTTCGAAGGACCGCCCCAGGCCTCCATCCGCATCCCCCACCGAATTCCCCCGGGCTTCCACGGCAACTGGGCCCCATCGGAAGCCTGACCGGTCCGGCGGTCGCGGCGCCCTCAACCCTTTGTGGGCCCCGCGTCGATGAAGAGGACGCTCGCCTCGGCCACCAGACGCTCGCCTGACATGAGGCGGGCGTAAGCGACAGTCTTCCGGCCGTCCTCCTCCGCCCGGTCGAGATAGACCTGGAGCCACTCGCCCGGCTTTGCCCCCGACCTGTAGTCGACGGTGAGGCGCGCGGTGACCCGGCGTTTCCCGCCGGACCGGGCGACCAGCATATAGCCCGTCGCCACGTCCAGCAGGGTGGCGATCACCCCGCCATGCAGGCCGCCCCGGGCATTGAGGTGGTGGGGGCCGACCAACAGACCGACCTCCAGGTCGGGGCCTTCGCCCCGGCTCATGAAGCCGCCGAGCGCCTCCAGCACCGGGCTGCTGCGCAGGATCGGGCCAAAGCCTTCGGGGATCTCGCCCGTCGTGGGGCTCATGGACGATGATCTTCCCGGGAAGGCTTGGCGCCGTCCTCGTAACAAGGAACAGGGCCGGCCCCCGCCAGCACCCGGGGGATCTGCTCGGCGAGGAAGTCGAAGGTTCGGCGCACCAGGGGATTACCGCGGATCTCCCGGTGGGTGACCAGCCAGCAGGGCAGGGGCGGAATCGGCAAGTTCGGCAGGATCCGCACCACGCCGGGCAGGAAGGCCAGGTTGTAGCCGGCGACAAAGCCGACTCCCGCCCCCGCCGCCAGGAGCCGGCCATAGGCCAGTTGGTCGTCGGTCATGAGGCTGAAGTGTTCGCGGGTGATCGGCAGGCCGCCGGCGGCCAACCCCCGCACCATCGTCTCGTCCCGGTCATAGCCCACCAGCCGGTGGCGGAGGAGGTCCCCGGGGCCCCGCAGGGTCCCGGCCCGGGCCAGGTAATCGACGTGCGCGCAGGCGACAATGGGGATATCCGCCAGCTTGCGGGCTACCAGGGAGCCCTGGGCCGGGCGCGCCATGCGCACGGCGATGTCGGCCTCCCGCCGGAGGAGGTTGGACAGAGCGTTGGACGCGACCAGTTCAACCCGAATGCCCGGCTCTGCAAGCTGCAGGGCGGTCAGGATCGGCGGCAGGAGGTAGCTGGCCGCCACCTGGCTGGTGGTGATGCGGACATCGCCCGTGGTCTCGGCGCGCGCCCGGGTCAGGCGATGGCGCAGACGCTCGGCCCCCTCCTGCATGGCCCGGGCGTCGTCGGCGATGGCAAGGGCCAGGGCGGTGGGCGCTGCGCCGCGCCCGGTGCGCTCGAACAGGGGGGCGCCCAGCTGCGCCTCCAGCAGGGCCACCTGCCGGGACAGGGTGGGTTGATGCGCCCCCAGCCGCTTCGCGCCGCCGCTCAGGCTGCCCGCGTCCAGCACGGCCAGGAAGCTTCGGACCAGGGTCCAGTCGAAGTCGTCGAGGCAGGGATGGTTCAGGGTAGGGATCATACGATTATGTATATCTCAGTTACATACATCACCAATAGACCCATAGCCGGGGCAGGCGCAGTCTGACCTCTGCCGACCTTGGCCTTGCCGCAACCGGAGCCTCCCATGTCCCGCCGCACCGTCCTCATCTTGGGCGCCAATGGCCGCTTCGGCGCTGCCGCCGTGAAGGCCTTCGCCGATGCGGGATGGCGGGTTCTGGCCCAGGCCCGCCGCGCCCAGGCGAACCTGCCGCCAGGCGCCGAGGCGCTGAACATCCCCCTCGGCGACACGGACGCCCTGGCGGCCTCCGCAGCAGGCGCCGTGGTCGTGCTCCACGCCGTCAACCCCCCCTATACGGACTGGGAGGCTCTGATGATGCCCCTTGGCCGCCAGGGCATGGATGTGGCCGAGCGGCTGGGCGCCCTCTTCATGCTGCCGGGAAATGTCTACGCCTTCGGCGAGGCCATGCCGCCGGTACTGGCCGAGGACACGCCCGAGCGCCCGACCAACGCCAAGGGTCACCTGCGCGCCGCCTTCGAGGGTGAGATGCGCGCGCGCGCAGAGGCGGGCCGCTTTCGCGCGGTCGTCCTCCGCGCCGGCGACTTCTACGGTTCCGGCGAGGGTTCCTGGCTGGATCTGGCGATCGCCAAGGATCTGGCCAAGGGGCGGCTGGTCTATCCGGGTCCGCAGAACCTGCCACACGCCTGGGCCTACCTGCCAGACCTCGCCCGTGCCTTCGTCGCGGTGGCCGAGCAGTCCATCATGGAGGGGGCGCCCGCCTTCGAGACCCTGCACTTCGCCGGCCACACCCTGACCGGCGGACAGCTTCTCGACCTCCTGGAAGCCACCGCCGCCGACATTGACGCTGCGCCGGCCGGGGGCTTCCACCGGGGCGGCATGCCCTGGGGCGTGATCCGGCTGATGGGCGTCTTCATCCCCAACCTGCGCGCCATCGCCGAGATGAGCTACCTCTGGCGGGTCCCCCACGCCCTCGACGGCGCCCGCCTCGCTTCCCGGGTGGGACCTCCCTCCGACACCCCGCCCCGCCAGGCCCTGGCCCAGGCCCTCCGCGATCTGGGCTTCGGTGCGGTACGCCCGGCGCCCGCCCACTGACGCGTCCCCCGCTTTCCCGACAATCCCTCACAGAAGGCCAGACCCATGTCCTCCTCAGACACACCCGACACGCCGCCCTCCCGCACCCTCTGGCTCATCGCCGGGATTGTCCTGCTGCTCCAGGGTTTCAGCATTTTTGCCCCCATGGCCGTGCTTGGCGGGGCGATCCAGTGGCCGGACAGCCTGGACTACCCGCCCGCCCGGATGCTGCCCCTGCTGCTCGAGCAGATTGACGCCGTGCGGCTCGGCTATGGGCTTTACCTCGGCTACTCCCTGCTCTTCCTGGTGACCGGCGCCCTGACCGTGCGCCTTGCCTCCCGGCCTGGCCCGCTGGGGGTTCTGGGCCTGATCGCCCTGGGGGCTGCAGCCGTTTCGGCGCTCGCCCGGGCGATCGGGATCATCCGCTGGCTCACCGGCAGCACGACCCTGGCGGAGGCCTATTCCGCTCCGGGCCTGTCCCCGGACGCCCGCACCGCCATCGAAGCCATGCAAGGCGCCCTCAATTCCTGGGGCGGCGCCATCGGCGAGGCGCTGGGCGTTGCGGCCTTTGCAGCGATCTGGGCCATCTCCGCCGGCCTGCTGATCCTGCGCGACCGCCAGCTCCCCGCCTGGGCGGGCCTGACCGGACTGGCGGCGGGCGTTCTGGTCGCCCTTCCGGGCCTTGAGCTCTTCGGCATCGCGCCGCCGGTCTCGATCGTGCTCTCGACCACCGGGATCCAGCTCTGGTTCATGGCGCTTGGCTTCCTATTCCTGTGGCGCGGTCTGCGCAGCTCCTCTTAGGTTCGAGGGGGGCCGCCATAGAAAAAGGGTCCCCGGCGCGCCGGGGACCCTTCACCTGACCGCCCTTGGGCGGGCGGGATCAGAAGCGGTACTGCACTTCCACGCCGAAGATGCGCGGAGGCGTCAGTTCGTAGTTCCGGCCGCCGTCGGGGAATCGGTCCGACGGAACATTGGGGTTATTGTTTCGCTGAGCCGCCGCGACCGCAGCGGCGTATCCGTCTTCGTCAAGGGCGTTCTTGACGTAGGCGATGATCGTGTAATTGCCGCCCGTTGGCATCCATACCGCCCGCAGATCCACCTGATCCCAGGCCGGCGCCGAGTCATACTCCCGGGCGAAGATCGTCGCGTAGGCCTTCGACCGATTCAGGTAGGTCGCACCGGCGGTGAGGCTGCCCTGGTCCATTTCGAACGTATAGGAGCCGTTCACCGCCACCTTATGCTCAGGAGCCTGGGGCAGGCTTCTCCCGACAATGCTCACCGCGCCGGTGTTGACGTTATCGTTCACGTCCACAAGCGGAAGGCTCTTGGTGATCTCAGTCGGGTTCCATCCATAGTCCAGAGTGAGACGAATGGGATCGATCGGCCGCCAGATGCCGCTGAACTCGACCCCATAGGACTCTGATCTCTCAATGTTCACGAACTGGGTCACGTTGGTCGCGCCGACCCGCACCGAGACGGGGGCCTGCAGGTCCCTGTAGTCGAGAAAGAAGGCGGCCAGGTTGATCTGGAACCGGTCAAAGTCCTTCTTAAAGCCGATCTCGTAGGAGTTGACCGTCTCTTCGTCCGCCCTGGGGCGGTTCAGGAACGCGCCGGCCGAGAAGCCGAAGGCCTTGTACCCGCGGCTGTAACGGGCGTAGGCCATGGTGTCGCTGTCCGGATCCCACTGGACGCCGAGGGTGCCAGTGACGGCGTCGGACGAGCCCTCGAGGTTCCGGCTGGCCATGCCCGTGACCGGATCGATCGTATACTGCCGCACGACGCCGTTGGTGGTCACCGCAGGTGAGCTGACGCCCGGGATCAGACCGGCATTGCTCTTCGGCGCAAGGTTGTCGGTGAGGTCCATGGCCCCGTTGCCGAGCCCGTTCAGGCCGGCGAGCGCCGGGATCCCGAAGACCGGCGCCAGGCGCGCTACGGAGTTGATGTCGCCCAGCAGGCTGCCCCAGTTGGCCGCCGTACCCGGCCCAAAGGCGCCGAGACCAAGGGCGGGGTAGAGACCGGGATAGCATACGTCCGAATTGCAGACGATCCTTCGGAACTCCCGGCCAGACTTCCGGTCGTCTGTATAGCGGAGACCCAGGGTGAACTTCAGCGTATCCGACATTTGATAGTCGATCTGACCGAAGACCGCCGTGCTTTCGGTCGTCAGTCCGTACCGACCTGTAGACCAGAATCCCTCAGGGTTGCGCGCGGCGCCGAGGATAGGCGTCTGGAGGGAAGACGGACCCACCAGGTAGAAGTCCGCTGTACTTCCGGTACCGAAATACTCCTGATTATAGTAAAATCCGCCCACAATCCACTGAATCGGTCCATCCGATGTCGATGAGATATTGATCTCGTGGCTGTACCACTTCTGATACTCAAAATAGTGGTATCCATTATTCGCATTCACTGTCAGGGGCGTACAGTTGACGGGCGACAGTCCCGCTGAGAACAAACCGCCGACTGTGCCGCAGATCGATCCAGGCGCGAGTGGAATCTGATAAGATTCGACACTCGTGAAGTCAGAGTCGCCGTAGAGATCGTACTTATACTCTTGGTATCCACCGACGTACTTCACGTCGAATGAGGGCAGGCGATAGACAAAATTGGTGGTGAACGAATTCACATCACGCAGGCGAACCCGCTGGGGGATATTCGTATTGAAGGTCCGGTTATCCACAAGCGCGGGATTTGACCTGGAGGTCGAGCCATCGAACTGCTTCAGGCTGCCCGGAACGATGCCGTTCAGTCCGGTCTCGGGTGAGAGACCGTGCGCCGAGGAGAAGACGAGCGGGTAGTTCGGATCGAGCCGACCATTCGAATACTCGTCACCGCGATAGCCCGCCCGGGCGCCTGGGCCCCCGCGGTTATGCCAGGCGAGCGTCTTGTATGACAACCATAGGTTAGCATTGTCGCCGATATCGGCCTCGAGCTGAACCTGATACTGGAACTCATCACGCAAGGCGCCTTCTGTAGGCCGGCCGGGCGTGATGTTCTTGAAATAGCCCCTCTCCTGGTCGAGCTTGTAGCCCGAGAAGCGCATCCGAAGCCCGTCAGTGATGGGGCCAGAAACGGCGAGCTGAAGATTGGTGAAGCTGTAATTCTCAGCGATCGCGCGGACTTCGGCGTACAGCTCGTCGGTCGGCCGAACGGAGATAATGTTGATCGTGCCGCCGATGGCGTTACGGCCATAAAGGGTGCCCTGGGGTCCGCGGAGGATTTCCACCCGCTCCACGTCCAGAGGCGGGCCGCCGGCCAGGACGGTGGAAGTGGTGAAGAGGCCGTCGACATAGATCGACACCGCACCGTCCACGGAATGCACATTCGTGAGTCGGCCGATGCCGCGCATCGAGGCGCGGTCGTTGGACGACTGATAGACGAAGCCTGGGGTGAAGTTGGTCAGGTCCTGGACGGTCGAGATGCCGACGAGGTCGCGCTGCTGACTGGTGAAGGCCGAGATCGCGACGGGCACATCCTGCAGACTCTGCTCGCGTTTTTCCGCCGTCACCACCAGTTCGTCGATGGTGTTCATGGCGGATTGCGCCTGGGCCGAGAGACCCACCGCGCTGGCGGCGAGAATGCTCGTCGCCAAAAGTATGGCCTTGGACTGCATCTGGTTTTCACTCCCCAAAGAATAATCGCCAGGGTTATTGCCTGTGCGTCCGACAACGCTGGCCGACAGCGAAAGGCATGTCAATCCCACGACGGGATGATGCCAAATGTGTGAAAAACGATTTCGTGACGTCACTAGCGGGGGCTCGGGGCCGCGAGCCCGGCCGCTCAGCTGGCGATGCGCACCGGCAGGGTCTCGTAGCCCTTGACGAAGTTGGAGGTCAGGCGGCGCGGCGGGGCCATCACCTCGATGCGCCGGAAGCGCTTGAGAATCTCTTCCCAGACCACCTTCAGCTGCATCTCGGCCAGCCTGTTGCCGACGCAGCGGTGGATACCGAAACCAAAGGCCACGTGCTGCCGCGGCCGCACCCGGTCGATGATGAACCGGTCCGCATCGGCGATCACCGCGCCGTCCCGGTTGCCCGAGACGTACCACATGATCACCTTGTCCCCCTTGCGGATCGTCTTGCCGCCCAGCTCGATGTCGCGGGTGGCGGTGCGGCGCATGTGGGCCACGGGGCTCTGCCAGCGGATAATCTCGGGCACGGCCGAATCCAGCAGGGACGGGTCGGCGCGCAGCCGGTCATAGGCGTCGGGATTGTCCTGGAAGGCCAGGAGGGCGCCGGTGATCGAGTGCCGGGTCGTGTCGCTGCCGGCCACGGTCAAAAGGATCACATTGCCCAGGTAGGCGAACATCTGGCCGTCCTTGCGGGTGATGGGATCGCCCGCCAGCAGGGACAAGAGATCATTCCCCGGCGCGGCCTTGCGGGCCTCCCAAAGTCCCACGAAGGTCTCGAAATAGGGCCTCAGCGCGGCCTGGCGGTCCTCATTGGTCCTGAAGACCGCGCCCTCACCGGTCGGGGCGAGGATGATGTCCGACGCCTCGGGCAGCAGGCGCCGGGCCTCGAAGGGAAAGTCAAACAGGGTGGCCAGCATCTGGCTGGTCAGCTCCACCGAGACCTTGTCGACGAAGTCGAAGGTCTCGCCCACCGGCAGCTCGTCCAGAATGGCCGCCGCCCGGCTGCGGATCAGGGGCTCCAGCTCCGCCATGCCGGCAGTCGAGAACATGGGCATGACCACCCTCCGCTGGGCGTCATGGTCCGGCGGGTCCAGGGCGATGAAGCTGGAGAGCTCATGCGGCTGGTAGCCGTCCTGGATGGCGATCCCGCCCCGCTCCGAGGACGAGGAAAAGGCCTCGTTGTTGGAATCCACCGCGACGATGTCGTGGAAGCGGGTCACCGACCAGTAGGGGCCGAACTCGCTGTTGGCGCAGTAGTGGACCGGATCCTCCCGCCGCAGCCGCTCGAACCAGGGCGCCCAGGTATCGCTGGTGAAGTGGCTGACGTCCGCCACATGGAACTGGTCCAGCGGCGTGGCGTAGGCCCGCTCCCGGGCGGACTGCATCAGGGCGCTGTCACCTTGGGCCATGGCGGTTTCCTCCTGGTTCGCTGGCGAAGAGTGCGCGCGCGGGGCCGGGGTGGCAAATGGGAAGTTGGGGGTGGGGGAGTTGGGGCCGTCCTCCAGGGGCAGGTGATCCGGGGCGCAGTCCGGGGGCGGAGGGGGACTGCGGCGACCGTCGGAGGGCCCGGGATCAGCGCAGGCTCGTCGCCGGCCGTTTCAGCGCCCGGGCCGCGCCCACCAGTGCAGCGTAAGGGTGCTGGATCAGGGTGGTCGGAATTGCGGCCATGAAGTCGCTCATCCGGCCCTTGGCTTCGAAGCGGCGGCGGAACTCGCCGCTGGCGAGCCGGTCGGCCATGCGGGGGGCCAACCCGCCCGAGATATAGACTCCGCCCCGGGCGCCGTAGGTCAGGGCCAGGTCCCCGGCCACCGAGCCGAGGATGGCGCAGAATCGGTCCAGGGTCTCAACGGCAAGGGCGTCGCCGCGCTCGGCGGCGGCGGTGACTGCAGCCTCGTCCGCCAGAGTCTCCGGCGCGCCCCGGATCCCCGCCAGGGCTCCGTAGAGATTGAACAGTCCCGGTCCTGAGAGAATCCGCTCGATGGAGGTGCGTCCGAACCGCCGGTTCAGGATCCGCAGGATCTCGATCTCGGTCTCGTCGACAGGCGCGAAGGCGCCATGACCGCCCTCGCCTGCAACTTCCATGTCGCCCCGCTCAGAGCGGGCGAGGCCCGCGACGCCGAATCCGGTGCCGGGGCCCAGAACCACCAAGGGTGCGAAGTCTGCGCCCCGCACGTCAGGTCCGATTTGCCGTAGCGTATCGACGGGAAGACGCGGCGCGGCCAGGGCCTGGGCGGCGAAGTCGTTGATCAGGCGGACGGATTCGAACTCGAAGGCCACGAAGAGCTCGTCCTCCGACGCCCGCCAGCTATTGTTGGTGAACTGGATCTCGCCGTCCACCACCGGACCCGCCACCGCCAGGACGGCCCGTCCCGGCCGCTTCCGCCCGAGGGTCTTGTCCAGGTATGTGGCGATCACCTCTGTCAGCGAGGGATAGTCCCGCTCGTCGTAGGTGACGGGGTGGCGGATATGCCCTTCCTCGTCGACCAGGGCCAGGCGCGCATGGGTGCCGCCGATGTCGCCGACGAGGCCAGTGTACACGTACTTCAAGGTCTTGCCCTCCGGCGCAGGGGCCGTGCGGCGCCGGCAATAGCCCAATCCCGGGCGGCTTGCACCCCTTCGTTTGCAGCGGCGCCTCAGCGTCTCAGAGGCGCATGCGCGATGCGCAGGATGTTGGCCGCGCCGGGCGATCCCATGGGCAGGCCGGCCAGGATCAGCACTCGGTGCCCGGGGGGGCACAGTCCCGCCGCCAGGGCCTCATCCACGGCCACCCGGGCCAGGTCTTCGGGATCGGTGATGATGTCGACCACCCGGGCCTCCACGCCCCAGGCCAGGGCCAGGCGACGGGCGGTGGCCAGCCGGGTGGTCAGGGCCAGGGTCGGCTGGAGAGGCCGCTCCCGCGACAGCCGCAGGGCGGTCTGGCCGGTGGTGGTGAAGGCGGCGAGGCAGCCCGTGGAGGCCGAGTCGGCGGCCCGGCGGGCGGCGGCCACCAGGGCGTCGGCGTCCGCGTCCTCCACCGGATACTCGGCGGCCATCAGCTCGGGCCAGCGCGGATCGCGCTCCACCCGGGTCAGGATCCGATCCATCATGGTCACGGCTTCGAGGGGATACTCGCCCGCTGCGGTCTCAGCTGACAGCATGACGGCGTCGGCGCCCTCATAGACGGCGGCGGCCACGTCCGAGGCCTCGGCCCGGGTGGGCGTCGGCGAGTGGATCATGGATTCCAGCATCTGGGTCGCCACAATGACGGGGATGCCGCGCATGCGCGCGGCGCGCACCAGGGTCTTCTGGACCACCGGTACGTCCTCCGGCGCCAGCTCCACGCCGAGGTCGCCCCGGGCCACCATGACGGCCTCGGACAGGTCCAGAATCTCGTCCAGGGCCTCCAGGGCGGCGGGCTTCTCGATCTTGGCCAGCACCCCGGCGCGGCCCAGGACGATCTGCCTCAGCTCGGCCATGTCGGCGGCGCGCTGGACGAAGGACAGGGCCACCCAGTCCACCCCCTGGGCGAGGGCGAAGTCCAGGTCGGTCCGGTCCTTCTCGGTCAGGGCGGGGATGGGGATGGCCAGGCCGGGCAGGTTCAGGCCCTTGTGGTCCGACAGGGCCTCGCCCCCGATCACCTCGGTCTCCGCGAAGTCCTCGCCATGGCGCACCACCTTCAGCCGGACCTTGCCGTCATCCAGCAGGACATCCGCGCCGGCCTTCAGGGCGGCGAAGATCTCGGGATGGGGTACGCAGACCCGCCGGGCGTCGCCGGGGGTGGGATCCCGGTCCAGCCGGAAGGCCTGGCCGCGCGTCAGCTCGACCCGCCGGTCCTTGAACTCGCCCAGCCGGATCTTGGGGCCCTGCAGGTCGGCCAGGACGGCCAGGGGCCGCCCCAACTCGGCCTCGGCGGCCCGGACCCGGGCGATGGCTGTGGCGTGGTCCGCATGCTCGCCATGGCTGAAATTGACCCGGAAAACGTCCGCCCCGGCCCGGGCCAGGGCGACAATCTGCTCCGGCTTACGGCTCGCCGGCCCCAGGGTGGCGACAATGCGGGCTCTGCGGGCGCGAATCATGAGGGGTCCTGCACTCTCTAGCCGCCAGACTTAACCCTAAACTTTGAAACGGATTTAACGGCGCGATCCGGTTCGTCACAGCCGAGGGCGACAGGGAGGCGCCTGCCTTCGATTAGAAGCGCAGGAAGTTCCTCCCCCCAGGGAAAGGTAGACCAGGGCCAGGCCCCCGGGTCGGAGGAGGTCAGCTGAGGGGTCGTTGCACCCCCTCACCGCGCTACGCGCGGAGCTCCCCCTGATGGGGAGCAATGGCTCCCTAATTCCTCCCCCCAGGGGGAGGTGGCGCGCGCAGCGCGACGGAGGGGGTCAACGGCGTCTCAGCAGACCCCCTTCAACGGACGTCGCCGCGAGCCCCCCTCGGGCAGCAATGGGCTCTAGCGCAACCCGAGGCCCGACAGGGTCCGGGCCTCCTGGAAGTCCAGGCGACCGGACTGGAAGCCGGTCCTCAGGCCGCTCTCGCGGCCGAATTCCAGCAGGGTGTCCGCCGTCCCGGAGTAGGCGGGCCAGGCCTGGCCTCCGGGGCAGTCCGGGCGCCCGGTCTTCGCGAAGGCCGCCCAGCAGCCGTTCATCAGGACGGCCATGGCCCGGTCCTCTTCCGACACCGCCGACATGGGCGTGCGCCGGCCCCAGTACTGGAAGACGTACTGGATCTCCGCGGCGTGGGCGGCCCGGTCGGTGATGGGCCGGAAGCGGGTTCCCACATAGGAGAAGTGGTAGAGCCAGGCGGGCGCGCCCGAGGCGGCCTGGCGGGCGATCCAGCGGGCCGGCGCGCCCATGGCCCGGTCGGTGAAGACGGCGCGGGCCAGGGCCTCGTCGCCCTTGGCGGCCTCAGTGGGATAGGCCTCGCGGGCGCCGTCGGGCACGGCGCGGATCATCTCCGGCCGCCAGGGGCCCATCAGCGAATCCTCGCCGGAATTCCAGCCGACCACCAGCGGCACATCTGCGGCCCGGCCGGCGGCGAAGGCCTGGGTGGGGGTCTCCTTCAGCAGGCGTCCGTCCGGGATCGGGCCGAAGCTTCCGCCGACGCCCTTGACCAGGGTCTCGGCCGGCAGGGCCCGCAGATCAGCGGCGGAGGCCTTGGCGTGGCCCAGGGCCGCCAGGGCCTTTTCACCCGCCTCGGCCTTGGCGGCCAGGGTCGTCGGCGGGAACCAGCCGCCCCCCGACTGGACGATGGCGCGGGCGAAGAGGCCCTTGGTCGACGGCGTTGCCAGGAGGGCCAGGGTGCTCATGCCCCCGGCGCTCTCGCCGAACACCGTCACCTGCCGGGGATCGCCTCCGAAGGCTTCGATGTTGCGCTTCACCCACTGGAGGGCGGCGACCTGGTCCATCAGGCCGTAGTTGGCCAGGGGTTCGTCCTTGCGCGCCGCTGCGGTCAGGGCCGGGTGGGCGAAATAGCCCAGCGGGCCCAGCCGGTAGTTGATCGTCACCACCACGATCCCCTGCCGGGCGAAGGCCGAGCCGTCGTAGATCCAGCCCGCCCCCTCCCGATGGCTGCCGCCGTGGATCCAGACCATGACCGGCGCCTTCCGGGCCCCAATAGGCGCGAAGACGTTGAGCTGCAGGCAGTCCTCGCTCATCGGCCCGTTGGCGCCGCCGCCGTTGGGCGTTCCGTCGGCGTTCATCTTCTGGACGCAGGAGGGGCCGTTCTTCGTCGCGTCGCGCTCGCCCTTCCAGGCGGCGGCCCGGACCGGCGGCGTCCAGCGGCGCTCGCCCACGGGCGGGGCGGCGTAGGGGATGGCGCGCCAGACGCCCAAGCCGTCCTTCGCCTCTCCGGCCACGACGCCCGTCTCTATCTTCACCCGGGCGGGTTCGGCAGCGGCGGCCCCGGCCAACAACAGAACGGCGACCGCAGCGGCCTGGGCGAGCATCTTGGGCATGGTCTGCCTCCCTCTTCGCGCCGACTTCGCCGCAGGGCCCGACGGTCGTCAAGTTCCGGGGCCTTCCGGGCCTGAAGTCCGTGCGTCAGCCCGCCCGGACGACTTCGGGGAAGCGGCTTGTGAGCATGGCCCAGTCAGCCGTGTCCGCAGACATCCAACGGATCGTCTCGATCACTTCGGCATGGTCGGTCTCGAGATCGCGGTGGAAGATCGGTTCGTGGTGCGCAATTCGGTTCCGGAGCCGGCGCAGGGCGTTCAAGCGCCGATGAACCCGATCCCGCCTCATGTTCCTGCCCGTCTCGCGAAAGGCGCTGAAGAGGCTCGTTCTCCAGAGGGTGGCGTCATACCGCGGCCCCAACAGGCTGACCCAGGAGCCGAAGTTGAGTTCAGCGACAATACGTCCTGTCGTTATGAGCTTTCGGGATTGCAGAATGGCGGCCTTGGCGCGGTCGATGTCCCGGCGGACATCTGATTGCAGGGGAACTGAATTCGCCTCGAACCAACTGGAACCGTAAGCGAGGGATAGGTTTCGATGAATCCTGTTTCGGAGGCAGATCTCCAAAGTTTGCAGCGGGGTGTAGAAGGCTTCGGCGATCCGGGAATTTCGCTCGTAGAGGGAGAGTGCGTGATCCAGATCGCCTGAGGCGGCCTCCAGGTATTTCTCAAGGCGATCGCGCGTCAGGACCTCTTCCAGACTCGCGTTGATCGCTGGGTTGCGCAAAGAGTTCACTTGGCGTTCCCGTCCAGGTGGCCTAAACTCCTAGCGTACACCCCGGGTCGGCCTCTGCCTTTTGGCATGCTCCCGGGGTCAGTCATTTCTGGGCTCGCCCTTCTCCGTCCCGGCGGGTGCATCAGTCTTGTCTTTCGGTCCGAATTCCGGGTCATGGGCTGGCGATTTTCGTTCAATGGAAGTCCCTGCTGGCCACCAGTCGTCCGTCGCCGGCGGGCGGGGCTTCGCCGGGTTCGTCCGTCCTCAGGGCGGTGGCCAGGAAGGACAGGTCGGTGACCCGCTCGGCCACCAGGTGGACGATCTGGCCGGCCACCTGCAGCCGGCCCTCCACCAGCACCAGGCCCGAGCGCATGACCGCCGGGCGATGGGCCTCGAAGACGTCCTTCCAGACGATGATGTTGGCCCCCCCGGTCTCGTCCTCCAGGGTCATGAAGACCACGCCCTTGGCCGTGCCCGGCCTCTGGCGCACCAGGACCAGGCCGGCCACGGCGGTGCGCCGGCCGTCGCGCATCCGCCCCAGCTCCGCCGCCGGCTTCGCGCCCC